>QWCJ01000014.1_pt1 | contig 128149 bp, 104 predicted proteins | sample 1972501 | NCBI WGS metagenome assembly QWCJ01 (sample SAMN09866711, study PRJNA288562) | Human vaginal metagenome isolate term2_vaginal, whole genome shotgun... | isolation source: vagina | host: Homo sapiens | place: USA: California
CCGGCATCGACACCGACTTCAACCCCTCCTGGGCCATCCGACACGGCTGGGCAGGACGCTCATAACCCCAGCACAACACCCCACAACCCACCCATCCCAGCCCCTGAAAAAGCACACATTTTGTCACTTAAGTCGACACGCCGAGAAAAGCACACATTTTGTCGCTTAACCCGAAAATGGGGAAATTGGTGCACCGGGGCGATTGCGGGGCGTCGGGCATCAAAATAGTCAGGCACCCCAACGCAAACACCCCCTCCCCGGCGTTAGGTACGTCCCGGGAGGGGGTTTCAGAGCTAGAGACGAGACTTGAACTCGCAACCTACGCATTACAAGTGCGTTGCGCTACCGATTGCGCCACTCTAGCAGCGCTGAAGAGTCTACACTAACGTTCACTCGTTTACCGAAATCCCACTTCCTACCTCCACCGATGCCCTTCAGCGTCCCGACGAGCCCGGCAGGGTCGGTGGGGATGAACCCGGAAAGGGTGGTGGCGCCGGCATCGAAAAGCGTGGGTGTCATTGGGGTTGATGGACCGACAATGATGGTGTCCAGCCCGGATGCGAGCTCCAAGAGGCGGGGCATCGTTTTGTTCACGAGGGCAGAGGCGGTGATGAAGACTGCGTCCAGATTCGGGGCGAGGTATTCGAAGGCGGAGTCCGGATAGTCGCCGGGACGTTGGACTCGCTCGAAGACGTAGAGGTCGGCGACGTCGCGGAGGGTGCGCTCCAGGCCTGGGAAGTGCCCGACGACGCCAACGCGCTTGCCGGCGTAGTGGGAGGCGTAGGCGACGAATGCGTCCGGAGCTTCGGCGAAGTGGGATGCGTCGCGGTTCACCCAAGCATTGATGGCGGCGAGGCCGACGCCGGCTTCGGCGAAGTTCCACGATGTGACCATGGAGGCGGCGTCGATAAGAGGGCGTCCGATTGGGGACTCGGAGAGGACGGGGCGGCCGTCGCCGGAGTAGACGGCGGCGATGCCGACGTGGCCGTCGGAGGTGCGGAGCCAGGCCCAGTGGGGTGCGATGCCGAAGTCGGTGACGGTGATGGTGGTCGGGGTGGCGTCGATAAGTTGCTCGTAGAGTTGCCAGGTCATGTGGCCATTCTAGGCGTGTCGGGGTGGCTTGCTAGGGTCGAATACGTGAACTTGAATTCGCTGTGGGAGTTTGTCCGCGGGTCGCGCCAACATGTGGCAACGATTGACGCGGCGCGAACGTCGCCACCGCCGTCCGTGCTTGCCCCGATCGATCTGACGGATACCGCGCAGGTAGCCGGGGTGATGAATATTGCTGCGCGCATTGGGGAGATCCTGATCGCGAATGGCACGACGTCTTCGGATGCGATTGCGCAGATTCACACAGTGACGTCTTCGTATGGGCTGCACTACTGTCATGTGGACATCACCGTGAACACGATCATGATTAACACGATTATTGGGGTGCACAAGCGTACCCCGGTCAACGTGTTCCGCGTGGTCACGATGATGAGCGAAAACTACCACAAGCTGCAGGAGGCGGACCGGCTGATTCGCTCGATTCGTTCGGGTGCCACGCCACCGGAGCTTGCGGAGAAAATCCTCGACGATATTGATAACTCCCCTATCCCGTGGCGCAATACGCGGTACCTGGCGGGTTGGCTGGTGATGGGCGCGGCCGTCGCGATTTTGCTGGGCGGGGACTTGTTCATGTCAGCGATCGGCGGCCTGACGTCGTTTCTCATCATGGGATTTAACAAGATTCTGTCCCGCAACTCCCTGCCTTACTTCTTCCACTGCGCCATCGGCGGCTTCTTGACGACGATCCCGGCGGCGCTGTTCTACGAGGTCGCGCCGATGATCGGCAAGACGATTGTGCCCAGCCAAGTGATCGCGGTGGGCATCGTGGTCCTGTTGGCGGGTCTGACCTTGGTGCAGTCGCTGCTTGACGGGGTGACGGGCTCGCCGGTGACGGCCTCGGCGCGATTCTTCCAGACACTGCTCTTTACCGGCGGCATCGTGGCTGGTGTCGCGATTGGGTTGAACACGTGGGAGCTCATGGGCCTGGGCTTGCCTCCGCTGGAGACAATGCTGGGGACCCCAACGTTTAGTGGTGCGGCGGCGCGTATTGCGGGGAGTACGTTGGCGTCGGCGTCATTCGCGGTGACGTGCTTCGCGGAGCGCCCCGCGGTGGTGGTGGCGGCGTTTACGGCCGCCGCCGGTTCGAGTATGTATTACCTGTTTTTGATCCCAATCGGCTCCGGTGCGTTGATGGCGACGGCGGCGTTGGCGTTCGTCGTCGGCCTTGCGGGTGGTTTGATTGCCCGCCGTTTCCTGATCAACCCGGTGATCACCGCGGTGGCTGGTGTGACCCCGTTCCTGCCTGGCTCTGGTGTGTATCGCGGGATGTACGCCATGATGAACGAGCAGATCGTGGTGGGCCTGACCAACCTGTTCATGGCGGTCGGCACCTGTATGGCGCTGGCTGGCGGTGTGGTGTTTGGCGAGTGGGTGGCGCGCCGTCTGCGTGCCCCGCAGCACTACATTCCGTACGAGGCTTTCAAGCGGGCCGGGCGCTTCACGTTCCAGCAGATCCGACGACGGAGGCCCCCAGGCGGGCTTCGTCACTAATATTGGCGTAGAATCGTTGTGCTAGTAATGCGCGTCATACAAGGAGGAACCCGTAGTGCCACCCAAGATCACCGACTCTCGCCCCTCGCCTGAGGCGCTCCACGCCGTTGAGGAGCAGACAGCATCTGGTGCTCGCAGGATTGTTGCTACCTACGCCGAGGACTTTTTTGATGGCGTGACCTTGATGTCCATGCTCGGTGTCGAGCCACAGGGCTTCGTGTACAAGAAGTACGCGGAGGAAGTCCTGGGCGCTGAGGAAGAGGAAGAGCCGAAGAAGGCGACCAAGAAGAAGGCTACGAAGAAGAAAGCCACCAAGAAGAAGGCTTCTAAGAAGAAGGCCACGAAGAAAAAGGCCACCAAGAAGAAAGCAACAAAGAAAAAGGCCACCAAAAAGAAGACTGTAAAGAAGAAGTCGTAGTTGTGAATGAGTTCGTAGTGGTGGCTAACCGCCTGCCCGTCGACCGTGTCGAGGGCGGGTGGAAGGCATCACCCGGCGGGCTCGTGGCTGCGCTCGCACCCGTGTTGCGGGCACGCGCCGGTTGCTGGGTGGGGTGGTCCGGCGCGGTGGATGAACCGGTCGCGCCGTTTCGCTTTGATGGCATTGACCTGTACCCGGTGACGTTGGACGCCCAGGACTACGAGGAGTTCTACGAGGGGTTCTCCAACTCGACGTTGTGGCCGCTCTACCACGACTTGATCGTGGCCCCGCAGTACAACGAGCAGTGGTGGCAACGCTACCGTGACGTTAACGTCCGCTTCGCGCGCGCGACCGCCGAGGTGGCAGCGCAGGGAGCGACGGTGTGGGTGCAGGACTACCAGTTGCAGCTGGTGCCGGGCCTGCTGCGCGAGATGCGCCCCGACCTGACCATCGGGTTCTTCCTGCATATTCCGTTCCCCTCCCCCGACCTGTTCCGCCAGCTCCCGTGGCGTGAGGAACTCATCGGTGGACTCAACGGCTGCGACCTGGTGGGGTTTCAGCGCGAGGCGGATGAGCGCAACTTCCGCGCGCTCGTCGGCGACGATAACAACAGCCCGCGCAGTGGCACGTTCCCGATCTCGATTGACCCGGCGGCGGTGCAGGTTGGCTCGCCGGAGGCGGTGGCGAAGCTGCGGGAATCGGTAGGGAATCCTGGGGCCCTGATGCTGGGGGTGGACCGCATGGACTACACGAAGGGCATCCTGCAGCGTTTGCTCGCGTTTGAGCAGCTGCTCGAGGAAGGTGTCGACGCCACCCTGATCCAGCTTGCTACCCCGTCGCGCGAGCGTATCGAGCACTACCGCAAGACCCGCCGCCAGGTCGAAGAGGCCGTGGGCAGGATTAACGGCCGCTTCGGCTCGGTGGGTCGCCCTGTGATCCACTACATGCATCGCGGTGTGTCCAAGCAGGAGCTGGGCACGTTCTATGCGGCTGCGGACGTGATGTTGGTGACGCCGTTTAAGGACGGCATGAACCTGGTGGCAAAGGAGTACGTGGCCTGCCACCCGGACGGGGACGGCGCGTTGGTGCTGTCCGAGTTCGCCGGCGCGGCCGTGGAGCTGCACGATGCGTATTTGTGTAATCCGTTCGAGGGGGCGTCGATACTTCGAGCGATGCGGGAGGCACTTGACCCGGATCCGGAGCGGATGCGGCGGATGTACGCGCGCGTGTTGGGGCACGATGTGCACCGGTGGGCCGCGGAGTTTTTGCAGGAGGTTGCGCGATGAAACGGCTGGTTGTTGCAGGTGCAGCACTGGGGCTGGCGGCGTGTTCGCCGGCGCCGCCGGTGTGGCAGGTCGTTGCGGTGTATACGTCGCCGGACACGCCGGGGGATGTGCCGGATCGGGCGAATGTGAGCATCGACGGTTCGAAGCTGACGGGCTCGACGGGATGCGGCAAGGTTGAAGGCGACGTCACGGTCACTGAAGACACGCTGACGGTCAACGAGATTTCTTTCGCCGACACGGCGGGCTGCGAGGGGGCGGCGCGCTACACGCACGATCAGCTGGCGTCGCTGGTGGTGCCGGAGGCCACGTTTCGCATCAACAATGTCAGTGACACCGAGAAGGTGCTCACGCTCGAGGGCGACGACGTGAACGAACCGAGCATGCGGGTGATGATGCTGTGAGTTCCATCGCCTACTTATCGACGGCCCCTTCGCTCCTTGTCTGCCTCGATTTCGACGGCACGATCAGCGAGCTGAACCCAGACCCCTACGCGGTGAAACCGCACCCGGTGGCTCTGGAGGCGATTGAGCGCCTGGCACACGCCCCGAATACGGAGGTGGCGATGCTGTCCGGCCGCCACCTGGAGGGCCTGCGCAGGGTGTTCCCGCTGCGCGAGCCCGTCGTGTTGGTGGGCTCGCACGGCGCGGAACCAGGCCCGGAGCTTACGCCGGAGGACGTCGAGTATTTGGACGGAATCGAAAAGCAGCTGGAGGCGATCGCGGTTCCGCCGGCGTACGTGGAGGTCAAGCCCTACCAGCGGGTGCTGCACGTCGCGCCCGTGGGGGACGCGGCGGAGCGCGAGCGCATGCTGGCGGAGGCGCTGCGGATTCAAACGCCTCGCCCTGTCACGCCAGGCAATAACGTGGTGGAGTTTTCCGCGGTAGATGTGTCGAAGGGTTCGTGGCTGCGGGCCCACAAGCAGCGCTTTGCTGCGACGCTCTTCGCTGGCGATGACGTCACGGACGACACAGCGCTAGCGGTGCTGGGGCCTGCGGATGTGGGGATCAAGGTAGGGGTCGACGTCGCAGGCGTGGACGAGATGGCGGCCTTCCTGAAGGCGCTCGCCGACGCTCGTTGTTGATATTCATTTTCAATACCACGTACAATGGCGGCCATGTTTTCACGACGCTTCATTGGCATCCTTGCTGCATCGACGCTCGCACTGAGCGCCTGCAGCAGCACCGACAGCACCGGCGACACCGCAGCTGACACTGCCGACGGCCAGATCGTGGCCACGACGCAGGTGTGGGCGGACGTCGCGAGCCTGGTGACGGGCCAGGACGTCCCCGCGATCATCTCGAATACGTCGGTGGACCCGCACGACTACGAGCCGACGGCCGCCGACCTGGCGCAGGTGGCGAAGGCGGTGCTCGTGGTGGCTAACGGTGGCGCGTACGACGCCCGCATCTACGGCGCGGCGGAGGACGCGAACGTGGTCTCCGCGCTGCCGCTGACGGAGGCGCACGAGCACGAGCACGAGCACGGTGAGCATGGCCATGACGACCACGACCATGAGGGCCACGACCATGACCACGCCCACGAGGAGAACGAGCACATCTGGTACTCCACCGCGGCGATCGCGAAGGTGGGCGCGGACCTCGCGCAGCGCACTGATGGCAACACGGACGCGCTCGATGAGAAGCTTGAGCAGCTGCAGGCGAAGCTGGACAGCCTCAAGGCGGCGCGCGTGGCGCAGACGCACCCAATCGCGGACGCGATCATCGAGGAGTCCGCGCTCGAGGACGTCACTCCGGAGTCCTTCCGCCACGCAACGCTGAACCACTCGGAGCCGTCCTCGGCGGCGCTCGCGGAGTTCATCGCTGCACTCGAGTCCGGCGAAATCGACATCCTGATTAACAACCCGCAGAGCCCGAACGGTGTCTCCGACAAGCTGGTTGAGGTGGCGAAGGCCAACAACGTGAAGGTCGTTGACATTTACGAGACCCCACCAAACGGCGAGAACTTCTTCGACTACTTTGCCAAGGCGCTTGACGAGCTCTAATGCTGCACCTGACCAACGCTTCCTGTGATCCCCTGTGGCACGACATCAACCTTGATGTCGCCGCGGGGGAATTTGTCGCTGTGCTGGGCCCGAACGGCAGCGGCAAGTCCACGCTGCTCGGTACGATCCTGGGCACGCGGAAACTCAGCTCAGGCACGATTTCGGCGCCGAAGAACATCGGGTTTATCCCGCAGCAGCGCATGTTCCCGCCGGAGCTGCCGGTGCGGGTTCGCGATCTGGTGTCGCTCTCGCTTGAGCACCGTCCGCTGCGTCGGCCGAGGAAGGGGGACGTCGATACGCTGCTGGACAGCGTGGGCGCGCTCCACCTTGCCGACGCCCGCGTGGGCACCCTGTCGGGCGGCCAGCAGCAGCTGGTGCGGCAGGCGCAGGCCTTTGCGAAGCAGCCCGACCTCATCCTTGCCGACGAGCCCCTGCTCTCGCTCGACGTGGCACGGCAGCGCGACTTCGTGTCCCGGCTGCACGCCGCGAAGGTCGCGGTGGTGATGGTGACGCACTCCATCGACCCGGTGATCGACATCGTGGACAAAGTGCTCTACTTGGGGCCGAACGGGCACGTGGTCGGCAGTGCCGACGAGGTGCTGCGATCCGAGGTACTCAGTGAGCTGTACGGCGCCCCGGTGGAAGTCGTGCGCGTAGGCGGGAAGACGGTGATCCTGTAAATGCTGGAACAAACGCAGTACCTGCTCGGGTTCGATTTCGTGATCATTGCGCTGATCGCCTGCGCAATGCTGGGCGTGCTTTCGGGGGTGATTGCGCCACTGATCGTGATGCGCAAAATGTCATTCGCGGTGCACGCCACCTCTGAGCTGGCGCTGATGGGCGCGGCGATTGCCCTCGTGACAGGCCTGAATCTGAGCCTGGGGGCCGTCCTCGGCTCAATTGTGGCGGCAATCGTGCTCGTCCTGCTGGGGCTTCGCAGCGACACCGATTCCTCCGTCGGCGTGGTGATGAGCTTCGGGATGGGCATTTCCGTGCTGTGCATCCACCTCTACCCCGGCAACTCCACTACCGCGATGGCGCTGCTGACAGGCCAGATCGTTGGGGTGAGCAAGGAAAACCTCGGGGTGCTCACCTCCACCACGCTGCTGGTCGTGGTGGCCGTGATGGTGCTGTGGCGGCCGCTGCTGTTCGCCTCCGTAGACCCGGAGATGGCGGCCGCCAGCGGGGTACGCGTGAAGATGCTGGCCACGCTGTTCGCCATCCTGCTCGGCATGGCGGCCGCCCAGACCGTGCAGATCGTGGGCGTGCTGCTGGTGATGGCGCTGCTGATCACGCCCGGCGCGTCCGCGGTGGCCATTACGGCGCGGCCCGCGGCGGCGGTGGCGTGGTCTGTGCTCTTCGCGGAGCTCGCCGCCGTGGGCGGCATGCTGCTCTCGCTGGCGCCCGGCCTGCCGGTGAGTGTGATGGTGGCGTTCGTGTCCTTCGCCATCTACCTCGTGTGCCGGGCGGTGGGCTACTTCACGCGGCGCTGACGTGCGAACTCGCTGAGCACCACGCCGGCCGCGACGGAGGCGTTCAGGGACTCTACCCAGTCGGTCGTCGGGATGGACATGATCACGTCGCAGTTTTCCCGCACGAGCCTGGAGATGCCCTTGCCCTCCGAGCCGACGACGATGACTACCGGGTCGGTGGCGCCCTCGAAAGTGTCCAGTGTGTGCTCGCCGCCCGCGTCGAGGCCCACGACCATGTAGCCGTTGTCCTTGAACTGCTTGACAGTACGGGTCACGTTGGTCACACGCGCGACAGGCAGGCGAGCCGCCGTGCCCGCCGAGGTACGCCACGCCACGCCCGTCACCTGCGCGGAGCGGCGCTCCGGGATGATCACGCCGTGGCCGCCGAACGCGGCCGTCGAGCGGATCACCGCGCCGAGATTACGCGGGTCGGTGATGTTGTCCAGGATGACGAACATGCCGGTCTCCCCGCGGTCCGCCACACCCGCGACCAGGTCGAAGACGTCCGCGTACTTGTACGGCTGGATCTTCAGCCCGATACCCTGGTGCATGCCGTTGCCGGTCATCATGTCCAAGTCGTGGCGGTCCACCTCCTGCACCGGGATGTTGCGGGAGTTCGCCAGGGTGACGGCCTCGCTGAGGCGGTCGTCGTGCCCGGTGCCGCGTGCCACGAACAGCGCCTCGGCTGGCACCTTGGCATGCAGACACTCCACGACGGGGTTGCGGCCAACAACCATGTCCGGCAGTTCGCGCTCGTGGCGGCCCTGGTCGCGGCGCTTGCGCTCCAGCTTGCGCTTGTGCGCCGCGTGGTAGACGCGGTCCTCGGCCTTCGGGGTCGCGCCCTTGCCGCGCAGCCCGCGGCGGCGCTGCCCACCAGAGCCCTTCGTGGCGGTCTTCTTGTTCTTCTTCTGCTTATCGGGGCGGTGGTATGGCTTGGCCATTAGTTCTCCTTCAGTTGCCACTGCGCGCCGTCGGCGGTGTCGGTGACCTCAATACCTGCGGCGGCAAGGCGGTCACGCACGGCATCGGCCGCGGCCCAGTCCTTCTCGGCACGCGCGGCGGCCCGGCGCTCAAGCTCGGCACCAACCAACACATCAAGTGCCTCGGTTACTCCATTATTTTTCGACGCCCCATCGTCCCACACACCGGGGTCCACACCCAACACCGCGGCCATCGCACGCACCTGAGCAGCCAACTCGCCCGCCTTGGCGGTGTCGTGCGCGGCGAGCGCCTTGTTGCCTTCGCGGACCACGTTGTGGATTTCGGCGAGCGCGCGGGGCACGGAGAAGTCGTCGTCTAGCGCCTGGGCGAAGCCTTCGGTCCAGGTGGTCGACTCGGGCGTGCCGGCGCGATGCACGAAGTCCTCGATGCGGCGGTAGCCCGCCGCGGCCTCCTGCAGCGCCTCCGGCGAATACTCCAGCACGCTGCGATAGTGCGCGGATCCCAGGTAGTAGCGCAGCTCCACCGGGCGCACGGCGTCCAGCATGTTGTCGATGCTCAGCACGTTACCCAGCGACTTCGACATCTTCTCGCCCGCCATGGTCACCCAGTGGTTGTGCATCCAGTACTGGGCGAAGCCATCACCCGCGGCGTGGGACTGCGCCTGCTCGTTCTCGTGGTGCGGGAACTGCAGGTCCAGACCGCCGCCGTGAATGTCGAACTCGGCGCCCAGGTACCAAGTGGACATGGCGGAGCACTCCAGGTGCCAGCCGGGGCGGCCGTCGCCCCACGGGGTCGGCCAGCTCGGCTCGCCCGGCTTGGCGGCCTTCCACAGTGCAAAGTCGTGGCTGCCGCGCTTGCCGTGCACGTCGCTCTCGCCCTGGTTCATCTCCTCGACACGGTTGCCGGACAGGGAACCGTAGTCGTCGCTCGCCTTCGTCCAGGCGGCCACGTCGAAGTAGACGGAACCCTCGGAGGCGTAGGCGAAGCCGGCGTCGATAAGCCGCTGCATGTAGTCGACCATCTGGGTGACGTGGCCCGTGGCGCGCGGCTCGACAGACGGTGGCAGCACGCCGAGGGTGTTGTAGGCGCGCGTGAACTCGCGCTCATACGTGCTGACCCACTCCCACCAGGGACGATCGTGCTCGGCGGCCTTGTTCAAGATCTTGTCATCGATGTCGGTGACGTTGCGCACGAACGCGACGTCGTAGCCCTTGGCCGCGAACCAGCGGCGCACAATGTCGAACGCCACCCCCGAACGCAAGTGCCCGATATGCGGGGCGGACTGTGGCGTGGCCCCGCACAAGTAGATGGAAACGTGGCCCTCACGCAGCGGGCGGAATGGACGCAGCGTGCGCGTCGCGGTGTCAAAAATCTGTTGGGTCTCGGCAGTCACGGCCCTTAGCTTAGTGCAACCAGCGCAGTAGCGACGGCAGCGCGCCCCTCACCCGAACCGGTGAAACCCATGTGGTCCGTCGTAGTCGCCGACACCGACACCGGGGCGCCAAGCGCCTCCGAGAGCACGCGCTGCGCCTCTTCGCGCACCGGGCCCATCTTCGGGGTCTGGCCAATCATCTGCACCGACACGTTGATCACCTGGTGGCCATGCTCCGCGAGCAACTCCCGCAGCTCCTTGAGCAGCTGCGTGCCCCGCACTCCGTCATACTCCGGCCGACCCACCCCGACGAAGGACCCCAGGTCCCCCAGGCCCGTCGCCGAAAGCACCGCATCCACCACGGCGTGGCTGACAACGTCGCCGTCCGAGTGCCCCTCGCAGCCGTCTTGGCCCTCGTGGAGGATGCCCGCGATCCAGCACGGTTTCCCGGCCTCGATCTGGTGCGCATCAAACGCGGTACCGACCCTGAACTGTGGAAAATCTGTGTGCGACGTCATGCGCGCAAGCCTACCGCGTACTCCCCGACGGCACCTCGAAGATTGTCGGCTCAGCCTCGTCCGTAATGCTCTGCGCCAGGCGCATGTCAATCGGCGTGGTGATCTTAAACGCCATCGGGTCCCCCTGTACCGTGTGCACGTCCACGCCGAACCACTCCATCAGGCTCGCGTCATCCGTGGCGACGAAGTCTGGCGTCCCTTCGTAGTACGCGCGGTTCGCGGCGAGCAGAGAACGCAGGTCAAAGCCCTGCGGCGTCTGCACCGCCCGCAGCGTCGAGCGATCCGGGGTGCCGACGACGCGCCCAGCTGCGTCGATCTCCTTAATGGTGTCGACGACCGGCAGCACCGGCACCACCGCATCCGCGCCCTCGAGCACGGCGCGGGCGACGCGCGCGATCATACCGGGCGGGGTCAGGGCCCGGGCGGCGTCGTGAATGAGCACGCAGGCGTCCTCGTGCTCGATCGCCTTGAGGCCCTCGTAGATAGAATCGGCGCGCTCCGCGCCCCCGTGCACGAAGCGGACGTCGTGGCCTCGCAGCGTGGTGCGCGCGATCTCCTCCATCTCGGGGCTGACCACCACGATGATCGAGTCCACCACCTCGGCGGTCTCCATCGCGGTCACCGAGCGCTCCAACAGACTGCGCCCACGCAGCGGCACGAACGCCTTCGGCACGCTCGCGCCGAGCCGCGTGCCCTGGCCTGCCGCAGCGACGACGGCCACTACCCTGCGAGACATTTGGCTACGTCCCGCTACTTCTCGTCGTCCTCATCGTCGTCGAAGCTGAGGTCATCCAGGTCGATGTCATCCTCGCCCTCAACCACCACGTCAGGCGCGAAGGAAATACCGGCCTTGACCTGCTCCTCAATAATCTTGCGGACGCCCTCTTCCAGCTCCTCGACCTTCTTCTCGTCGACTGGCTCCGCCAGCGCGAGTTCGCCGACGAGGATCTGGCGCGCCTTGCCCAGCATACGCTTCTCGCCCGCAGACAGGCCCTTGCCCTGGTCACGGCGCCACAGGTCGCGGACAACCTCCGCCACCTTATTAATGTCACCGGACGCGAGGCGCTCCTGGTTCGCCTTGTAGCGGCGGGACCAGTTACCGGCCTCCTCGACGTCGGTCTCGCGCAGCACCGAGAAGACCTTCTCCAGGCCCTCCTTGCCAACGACGTCGCGCACACCGACAAGTTCGGTGTTCTTTACAGGAACGCGGACCTCAAGGTCCGACTGGAGGATTTGCAGTACGAGAAAGTCGAGCGTTTCTCCGCCAATTTCGCGCTGCTCGATGTCGGCGATGCGTGCCGCACCATGATGCGGATAGACAACCACTTCTCCGACTTTGAATTCCATGAACACTCCTTGAGGATGACAACCGGCTCAGTAACCTCACCACCCTACCATTACGGGCCGTAATGGGGACGCGCACCCGCGATGCGCCGAACTCAACTAAAGTTTAACCCCACCCGCACCGCCTGGGCCTGGTACGCGTGAGGAAACTGTGAAAAGTCTAGGTCCAGGCGCTAGGGTTGTGCGGAGAAACATATATGTGAAACAAGAACGATGGAGGACACCCACGTGAAGTCCCTGAAGCCGGTTTTCGCACTCGCAACCGCACTGCTCATGGCCGGATGCTCCGCAGGCCAAATCACTCAGACCTCTGACCAGGTGGCTGCAGTTGACGGCGCCAACGTCGAAACCGAGAACGGCGAGCTGGCCGTGCAGGACGTCACCGTCGTCCTCGACGAGACCGGCTCCGCAGCACTGAAGTTCAGCGCCCTGAACCAGGACACGTCGATGACGTCGCACTCGCTGCGTTCCGTTTCCGTTGACGGCACCCCGGTCAGCATCGAATCCTCGAAGGAAATCGGCTACAACTGCGTGCTTGTTGGTGACTCCGCTGCAGGCTTGGACCGCATGCCGCAGGATGACGGCAAGAACTGCATCGAGTACATCCGCACCGCCCTGCCGAACGACAGCTTCGCGTACGGCGGCACCGTGCCTGTGACCTTCACGTTCGACACCGGCACCCTCGAGGTCAACGCCCCGGTTTCCGCTCCGCTGCTGCCTTCCGGCCAGGTCCACCGCGACCTGAACAAGTAAGGCTCTATGGCGAAGAAGCCTCGGGTGATCCACACCTGTTCTGAGTGTGGATACTCCTCTCCTAAGTGGCTCGGCCGCTGCCCTGAATGCGGCTCTTGGGGGACATTGCAAGAATCAGCGCCGGTGGTTGCCGCCACCCGCGCGACGGGGGTCTCCAGTGCGCCGCGTGCCGCTGCACTCACGCCGCAAACGCCTGCGCGCCCAATCACAACTATCGACGCCGCCGCGACCAAGACGGTGCGCTCCGGCATCGGCGAGCTTGACCGGGTGTTGGGCAACGGCGTGGTGCCTGGGTCGGTGGTGCTCATGGCGGGCGAGCCGGGCGTCGGCAAGTCTACGCTGCTGCTTGAGGTGGCCTCGCGCTGGGCGGCGATCGACGGTCGCAAAGCGCTCTACGTCACCGCCGAGGAGTCGGCGGGGCAGGTCCGCGGGCGCGCCGAACGCACCGGCGCCCTGCGGGAGCGCCTCTACCTGGCGGCCGAGTCCAACCTGGACATCGTGTTTGGCCACGTGGAGCAGATCAAGCCCTCGCTGCTCATCGTGGACTCGGTACAGACGATGCACGCACCTGGGGTGGAGGGCGTGCCGGGCGGCGTGGCGCAGTCCCGCGCGGTAACGGCCGCGCTGACCACGCTGGCGAAGACCACCCACCTGCCGATTCTGCTGGTAGGGCACGTGACCAAGGACGGCAACGTCGCGGGCCCGCGCGTGCTGGAGCACCTGGTGGACGTGGTGCTGAACTTCGAAGGCGACCGGCAATCAAGCCTGCGTATGCTGCGCGGCATCAAGAACCGATTTGGCGCGACCGATGAGGTGGGCTGCTTCGAGCAGACCGCCGAGGGGATCCGCGAAGTACCGGACCCGTCCGGGCTGTTCCTCTCCCACCGCGGCCGCACCCCGGATGGTTCCGCGGTGACCGTGGCGATGGACGGGGTGCGCCCCATGCTCGCGGAGGTGCAGGCGCTCACCGTGGACCCGGTGAACAAGTCGCCCAGGCGCGTGGTCACGGGCCTGGACGGCAACCGCGTGCCGATGGTGCTGGCGGTCCTGCAGGCGCGCTGCGGGCAGCGCACGAACGACAAGGACGCCTACGTGGCAACCGTGGGTGGGGTGCGCATCACGGAGACCGCGACCGACCTAGCGGTGGCGCTGGCGACCTGGTCGAGCCTGCACGAGACACCGCTGCCACCAAAGACGGTGGTGATCGGGGAGGTCGGCTTGGCCGGCGAGATCCGGCGGGTGCCGAACCTGGGCCGTCGCCTGCAAGAGGCAGCACGCCTGGGATACGAGCACGCAATCGTGCCCGCGGGCGAGTCCCTGCAGGTCCCGGGCCTGCGAATTGAGCAGGTGGCCACGGTTGGCCAGGCTATCGCTACACTTGCACAGCATGAGTGATGACACGATGCGCGCCGCCCTCGAGCGCCTCGCCCCCGGCACCGCACTTCGCGACGGCCTCGAGCGAATCCAACGTGGCCACACCGGTGGCCTCATCGTCCTCGGCGACGGGCCGGAGGTCGTCGAGATTTGCGACGGCGGCATCGCCTTCGACATCGCCTTCCAGCCACCGCTGCTGCGCGAGCTGTGCAAGATGGACGGCGCCGTCGTTTTATCCGCCGACGGTTCCCGCATCACCCACGCCAACGTGCAGCTCGTGCCCAGCCCGCACTTCCCCACCAGTGAGTCCGGCACCCGCCACCGCTCCGCGGAACGCACCGCGCTGCAGACCGGCAGGCCGGTGATCTCGGTGTCGGCGTCGATGAATACGGTGACGGTGTACGCGGGTGGGCGTCGCCACCGCTTGGAGGAGCCGGCGGTCCTGATGGGCCGGGCGAACCAGGCACTGTCCACGGTGGAGCGCTATCGCCAGCGCCTCGACATGTCGAACCACCGCCTGTTCGTGGCAGAGATGAACAACTATGCCACCGTCGCCGACGTGCTCAACGTGCTGCAGCGCCAGCTGATGCTCGAGCGCGCCGTCACCGATCTGGAGCTGAGCATCGTGGAGTTGGGTGTCGACGCCCGCCAGCTCAGCCTGCAGCTTTCCGAGCTGGAGGGCAACAACGCCCACGACGTTGAGATGCTGGTGCGCGACTACATCGCGACGACCACCGTGCCCACGGACGAGCAGGTCCACCAGGCCCTCGAGGCCTTGGACACTCTGCCGGATTCGGAGCTGCTGAACACGACCGCGCTGGCGCGCCAGCTGGGGCTGCCCGCGAACGAGGAGAACCTCGTGCAAGCGCTGATCCCGCGTGGCTACCGGGCGCTTGCGCGCGTGCCTCGCGTGCAGAAGTTCTTGATGGATCAGATCGTGGCCGTCTTCGGCACGCTGCCCGCCATTTTGGAGGCGCAGCCGGAAGACTTGAGCTCCGCAGACCACGTGACCAGCCTGTGGGCGCGCCACATCTACGAGGGGTTGCGCCGCCTCAGCTAAGTCAGGTTGAACGGGACTGCGTCGGAGGCGTTGTCGCCGATCACGGTGTGCAGGTAGTAGGACCCAGCTGGTACCGGCTGGCGGTCGGTGCACACGTTCGGCTGCGAGCTGGTACCCGACCAGCGGGCTTCAAAGCCACGCTTCGAGTCACGCGGGAACGTCTCCTGACCAGCAAAGACAGGGTCAAAGCAGTCGACGTCGGACCACACGCGGTTGTTGGTAGCCATGTCGTAGACTTCAAAACGCATGATGTTGGTGTCCAGGTCGATGACGCAGTCCGCGTCCGTCGGGTTCTGCACTTCCATGTAGAACACCGGCTGCTCCCCTACCGCGTACGACGGCTGGTTTGTCGACGCTACCACACGCAAATCCTTCAGCTCACATGTGCCTGATGGGGCAGCCTGCGTGTGCTCTGCTGACGAGGTCGGCTCGGTCGGCTCACCGGATGCGCTTTCCTTTGCAGTTTCGGACTCACTCGGCGTCGCGGCACCCGGTTCCGGCACCGTCGGCTCCGTGACAGGCGTGGTGGTGGGCGAAGTGGACGTCGATACGTCGGCGTCGCCGCCGCCTGAGCGCGCCATAGCGCTCAACCCCCACACCAGGAACACCACGAGCACCAACAACGCAACGAGCGCCGCAACGCGGCGGCGCCGGTAGATCTCGGGAGGAAGCGGATGCTGGTTAGTCATGCCCCTTACTCTATACCGAAGTTTTCCATGGTCGGGTGAACCTGGCCATCGGCAAGTTGGTAGCGTGCCGCAACTACGCCGACAGTGCCGTTCGCCAAACGCTCCGCGAGCACCGGCACGCGCTCAATGAGGTGCTGCGCGCTCAAGTTCGCGTGGGTGACCTCAACATCCTTCGGGTCACGCGTGGGCGACTGAAGCACCGACGGCACGATCTTCTCCACGAACACGCGCACCAACCCGTCCGGGACTTCCTCCGTCTCCACCGCGTTGAGCGCCGTACCGACCGCGCCACAGGACTCATGCGACAGGAACATCACCAGCGGCACGTTCAGCCCTTCCACCGCGTACTCGACGGAGGCGGACACCGCGGCGTCGACGCAACCGCCCGCTGTGCGGATGACGAAAATGTCGCCGAAGCCGACGTCGAAAAGCAGCTCAACTGGGACGCGCGAATCCGAACAGGCGACGACGGCGGCGATGGGGTTCTGGCCGTCGCGGAGCTGTTCGCGCCACGTGGGGTCGCGGTGCGGGTGCGTCTCCTGGCTTGCAACGAATCGTTCATTTCCTGCCTTGAGGAGTTCCCACACCTCACGAGGCGTCTTTTCTGTACTCATAGGCTATATTTTGGCAGAGATGACTGAGGATGTGGCCAAAATTCGAACAAACCTCCAACCCGCCGAGATTATCCCGTGGTACCGCGCCAACGCGCGCGAGCTTCCGTGGCGCGCACCAGGCACAAGCGCGTGGGGCGTGCTGCTCAGCGAGGTGATGAGCCACCAGACGCAGGTGGCGCGCGTCGCCCCCATCTGGGAGGAGTGGATGCGCCGCTGGCCTACCCCGGAGGCCTTCGCGGCCGCCGGCGCCGACGAGGTGCTGCGCGCCTGGGGCAGCCTCGGCTACCCGCGTCGCGCGCTGCGTCTGCTGGAGTGCGCGCGAACGATCACCGAGCTTCATGACGGCCACGTCCCCCGCAACGTGGAGGATCTTCTGGCGCTGCCCGGCATCGGCGATTACACGGCCCGCGCCGTGGCCTGCTTCGCGTACAGGGAAAACGTGCCGGTGGTGGACACGAACGTGCGCCGGGTGGTCGCGCGCGCCGAGCGCGGGCGGCCCGTCGCACACCCGCGCAAGGCGGAGCTCCAGGAGGTGGCGGCACTGCTGCCCGCCGACGATTCGGAGTGGGACGGCCCGACCTTTTCGGTCGGCCTGATGGAGCTCGGCGCCCTGGTGTGCACCGCTACCAACCCAGACTGCGGGGCGTGCCCGGTCAGCCGCTGCGCGTGGGTGGCAGCGGGCAAGCCGGAGCCGAACCCGGAGGAGCAGCGCAAGAAGAAGACGCAGCGCTTCGCCGGCACCGACCGGCAGGTGCGCGGCAAGATCATGCAGGTGTTGCGAGGGGCGTCGGCACCCGTGCCGCAACGCGACATCGACGTGGTGTGGCCCGACGCGGCACAACGCTCCCGCGCGCTATTTTCGCTGCTTGAGGACGGCCTCGCCGTCCAAGACGACGCCGGCTACTTCCACCTACCGCGGTAATTGAACCCACCGGGCAGCTTCACCCACACGCCACCGCGCGAGTTGAACGTGACAGGGCCGACCTTCGTGGAAGCCGAAGCACCAGACTTGGAGAAGCTCAGCCACGAGTTCTTACTCACCTTGTGCTTCTTGCGATAATAAATTCCCATGCGCTCAGACTACACATAGACTGTTCGCATGACTTCGAGCGTTTTGATCGCATTCGCGATGACCCTGTTGGCCGGCATCTCCACCGGCATCGGCGGGGTTGTTGTGGCGCTCAAGTCCACCATTGGTGACAGGTTCCTCGCTGGCAGCCTCGGGTTCTCCGCTGGCGTGATGGTCTACATCTCACTCGCGGAGCTGCTCCCCGCGGGCATTGACGCCCTCGACCAGGGCCGCGCGATCCTCGGGTTCTTCGGCGGGGTGGCGCTGATCGCGGTGATCGACAAGCTGGTGCCGCACGACATCAACCCGCACGAAAGCATCCAGGGCGACGAGGACAAACGCGCCCAAGCGATGCGGCGCGCCGGCGTGATCACCGGCGTGGCAATCGCCCTGCACAACTTCCCCGAGGGCTTCGCCACCTTCATGTCCGCGCTCGCCGACCCGTACCTGGCCATCCCGATCGCCGTCGCGATCGCGCTGCACAACATCCCAGAAGGCGTCGCCGTGGCAGTCCCGCTACGCGAAGCCACCGGCCGACGTTGGTGGGCCGCCGGGTGGGCCACCCTCTCAGGGCTAGCGGAACCGCTCGGAGCGCTCGTCGGGTACCTCATCCTCGCGCCCTTTATGGGGCCGACCACGATGGGCTACTCCTTCGCGGTGATCGCCGGGATCATGGTGTTCATCAGCTTCGACAAGCTGCTGCCGAACGCGATTGCCACCGGGCACCACCACTACAGCGTCTACGGCGTCATGTGCGGCATGGCGATCATGGCCGTGAGCCTCATGCTGCTGCCCTGACAATTGTACGTCACAGACATTTGTACGTTAGACTCCCGACCATGAAACATCATTGGTCAAAAATTTCCCTGACCATAGCCTGCGCTATGGCCCTCGGCGCCTCGACAGCGCCCATCGTTGACGCCACCCCACTTTCATCCGAGAGCGCCACCTCCCAGCGCTTCACGCAACGCGTGCAGCCACAGCTCGTCCGCTACGAAACCACCACCGAGGACAGCTCCCGTGCCCCAGTCACCGCCACCCTCTACGACACCCCCGACGCCAAAGGGCTCGTCGCCTTCGCCCCCGGCACCCGCGGCCTCGGCGACCACTGCGCCCCCAGCAACAGCCCCGCTATTCTGCGCACGGCCCACCAAAAATCAGTCAATATTGACTACGAACGCGGCATCGTGCGCAAGCTTGTCGACGCCGGCTACCGCGTCATCGTCACCGACTACGTCGGGCTTGGCACTCCCGGCACCCACACCTACCTCAACCGTGTTGACCAAGGCCACGCCGTCATCGACGCCGCCCGCTACGCCGCACACGACGGCGAAAAAATCGCCTTCTGGGGCTACTCCCAAGGCGGTGGCGCCTCCGCAGCAGCAGCCGAACTCGTCACTGACTACGCCCCCGATCTCAACGTCGTCGCCGCCTTCGTCGGCGCCCCACCCGCCGACCCACTGGCCGTGCTCGAGCAAGCAACCAGCAAACAAATCAGTGCCGTCGCCGGCTTCGCCGCTGTCAGCTTCGCGTCCACCTACCCTGACTTCCGCGAAGCCCTCTACGCCGAACTCAACGAAGAAGGCGTCGACACGCTCGAGGCGCTCTCCAATGCCTGCATGGCGGAGGCACCCCGCGTCGCGCCGAAACCCTTCACCGAGTACACCAAGAGCGGCGAAAGCCTCGCCGAACTCGCCCAGGCCAACGCGACCCTGCGGGCGCGCCTCGACCAAAACAAACTCGGGCTCACACCCACCAGCATGCCCACCCTGATACTCACCAACCCTGACGACGACCTGGTCCCTTCTCCACAAGTGACCCAGCTCGCCCGCGACTACTGCAGCGTGGGCGCACCGGTGGAGTACCGAGCAGTTGCCATGCAAGGTGTCCGCCCCGAAGCACCCTTCGCCAACGTCGACGGCTCCGCCCACACCCTGCCCCTCTACCTAGAAAGCTCCAACGCCATCACCTGGCTCGACGAGCGCTTCGACCCCGACGCGGCCGCATTCACCGCAACCTGCCCCATCCCCGACACTCCCCCAATCCAGTCTGACCATCTCATCCTGCAGTACACCAACGAAACCATCGGCGCGATCTTCCTCGGCATCCTCGGCGTGCTCAGCGCCGTTGGGATGGGTGCCTGGATGGTCGGCACGGGGCTGATGCGCTGACCTAGTTCGGGCAGAGGGGCGTCGTTTACAATGACCGACTATGCACATTCGGTCTACACTTTCAGCGCTGTGCGCCCTCGCACTCGCCGCTCCCCTCGCCCCCTCCGCCGCCGCGAGCTCGCTCGACCCGTTGAGCTCCGTGGCGGAGGTGGGCTCCTCCGCCATCAAATCCGCCTTCCGCCCCGCGCCGAAAGTCGTGCGCTACGAAACCACCACTGAGTCCGGCACGCGCGCGCCAGTCACCGCCACCCTCTACGACAGGGACAACGCGAAGGGGCTCGTCGTCATCGCGCCCGGCACCCGCGGTATGGCCGACCACTGCGCACCCAGCAAGAACACCTCGCTGATCTCCTCCGACTCAGGGACCTCCTTCAGCGTCGACTACGAGCGCCCCATGGCCCACATGCTTCTCGACGCCGGCTACCGCGTCATCGTCACCGACTACGTCGGCCTCGGCACCCCAGGTACGCACACGTATCTCAACCGCGTCGACCAGGGACACGCCGTCATCGACGCCGCCCGCTACGCCGCACACGACGGCGAAAAAGTCGCGTTCTGGGGCTACTCCCAAGGCGGCGGCGCATCCGCCGCAGCAGCCGAACTCGTCGCCGACTACGCCCCCGAACTCAACGTGGTCGCCGCATTCGTCGGCGCCCCACCCGCCGACCCACTGGCCGTACTCGAACAGTCCCGCGGGACTCTGATCACCCCAGTCGCCGGTTTCGCCGCCGTCTCCTACTCCTCCACCTACCCCGACTTCCGCGAAGCCCTCTACGCCGAACTCAACGCGGAAGGCGTGCGCACCCTCGACGCCCTATCCAAGGCGTGCATCCTCGACGCCGTCCGAATCGCCCCCAAGGAATTCAAGGCCTACACGAAACGTGGCGTCAACCTGGCCGAACTCGCCCACGACAACCCCGTCCTGCGAGCCCGCCTCGACCAGAACAAGCTCGGCCGCGTCCCCACCAAAGTCCCAACACTCGTGCTCACCAACCCCGACGACGACATGGTCCCCGCCCCACAAGCCGTCCAACTCGCCCGCGACTACTGCACGCTCGGCTCACCCGTGGAGTACCGCAGCGTCTCTATCCCCGGCACCCGATCCACGCCACTCGACTCCGGGTCCTCCACCACCCCATTCGCAAACCTCGCCGGTGCTGGCCACGCCCTGCCAATCGTCCTCGAGACCGCCCACGTGATCACCTGGCTCGACGAGCGCTTCGACCCACACGCGCCAGCCTTCACCCCGAACTGCAACATCCCCGACAACACCTCCATCAACACCGCCTCGAACTACCAGTACACCGGACCAGTCGCCGACGCCATCCTCTTCGGCATCTTCGCTGTACTCAGCGCTGTAGGTTTAGGCACCTGGCTCGTTGGCTCCGGCCTGCCGAACCCGGCTTTGGTGTGGGCGCACCAAATTCGCTGATTTGGGAGCGCGTTTTTTGCGTTTCCCCCAGGTCGCTGCCACCGCGCGAGGGAATTTGGTGCATCTTTGGATGCGCTGAGTGCCAAAGGACGCAATTCTAAAATCCACGGCCTCCATTCTTGCAGGTCAGAAACGTGCTAGACGTATAAGGTTGCGTCTATTGGCACTGGACCGGCTACGATCGCACCAAATTCGCTGATTTAGGAGCGCGTTTTTGCGTTTCCCCAGGTCGCTAACGCCGCGCGAGGGAATTTGGTGCATCTTTGGATGCGCTGAGTGCCAAAGGACGCAATTCTAAAATCCACGGCCTCCATTCTTGCAGGTCAGAAAAGCACTAGACGTATATGGGTGCGTCTATTGGCACCAATACCCACCCCACCAAGACAAAAAGAAAGCCGCACCACCAGGGTGCGGCTTTCCAACCTATTGATTAGACCGGTTCAGGTCCCCGACCGTCGGAATCGGAGTCGGAGTCAGGCTCAGGACCAGACTCTGCGCGCTCGTCCGGGAACTGGGAGGCCTCGGTCTCCGGGGTGCCCTCGGAAGGGGCGATGTCACGCACGGCTTTCTCCTCAGGTTCGTCGGACGCGGCGTCCTCACCGAACGTCTCCGCTGGCAGCGGGCGTGGGCGCGGAGTGAACGTGAAGGTCGCGTCCGGCGCTGCCTTGCCGCGGGTGTTGCGGGCGGCTTCGACGTCGCCGTCCCAGCCTTCGACGTCGACGGTAATGATCTCGCCGGCGCCGATCTCGCCGAACAGGATCTTCTCCGAAAGCAGGTCCTCGATCTCGCGCTGGATGGTGCGACGCAGCGGGCGCGCACCGAGCACTGGGTCGAAGCCGCGGATGGCCAGGAGGTTCTTGGCCTTCTCGGTAAGCTCGATGCCCATGTCCTGCGCGGCCAGGTTGGTGTCCACGCGGCTGATGAGCAGGTCCACCATCTGCACGATTTCTTCCTGGGTCAGCTGGCGGAAGACCACGATTTCGTCGATGCGGTTGAGGAACTCTGGTCGGAAGTGCTTCTTCAGCTCGTCGTGAACCTTGTTCTTCATGCGCTCGTACTGGGCATCGGCGTCGGTGGCGGTGTTGCCGGTGAAGCCGAGGCCGACTGGCTTGGAGATGTCGCCGGTACCCAGGTTGGAGGTGAAGATGAGCACGGTGTTCTTGAAGTCCACCATGCGGCCCTGGCCGTCAGTGACGTGGCCTTCCTCGAGCACCTGGAGCAGCGTGTTGTAAATCTCCTTGTGCGCCTTCTCGATCTCGTCGAAGAGGACCACGGAGAACGGCTTGCGGCGGACCTTCTCGGTGAGCTGGCCGCCCTCCTCGTAGCCGACGTATCCCGGAGGGGCACCGAAGAGGCGGGAAGCGGTGAAGCGGTCGTGGAACTCGCCCATGTCGACCTGGATGAGGGAGTCCTCGTCGCCGAAGAGGAACTCGGCAAGTGCCTTGGACAGCTCCGTCTTACCAACGCCGGACGGGCCGGCGAAGATGAAGGAGCCGGATGGTCGCTTCGGGTCCTTGAGCCCGGCGCGGGTGCGTCGGATGGAGCGCGACAGGGCGCGGACGGCTTCGTCCTGGCCGATGATGCGCTTGTGCAGCTCGGACTCCATGTTGAGCAGGCGCGAGGACTCGGACTCGGTGAGTTTGAAGACTGGGATGCCGGTCCAGTGCGCGAGCACATCGGCGATCTGGTCTTCACCGACCTCGGCGATTTCCTCGAGGTCGTCAGAGCGCCACTTCTTTTCCTTTTCCTTGCGCTCCTCGCCGAGCTTGCGTTCGGTATCGCGCAGGCCAGCCGCCTTCTCGAAGTCCTGGGCGTCGATGGCGGCTTCCTTCTCACGGCGGACGTCGGCGATGCGCTCGTCGACTTCGCGCAGCTCGGAAGGGGCGGTCATGCGCTTGATGCGCATGCGGGCGCCGGCCTCGTCGAGGAGGTCGACGGCCTTGTCCGGCAGGAAGCGGTCGTTGATGTAGCGGTCCGCGAGGGTGGCGGCGGCCTTGAGGGCGTCGTCGGTGTAGGAGACGCGGTGGTGCGCCTCGTAGCGGTCGCGCAGGCCACGCAGGATGGTGACGGTGTCCTCGACGGAGGGCTCGTCGACCTGGACGGGCTGGAAGCGGCGCTCGAGGGCGGCGTCCTTCTCAATGTGCTTGCGGTACTCGTCGAGCGTCGTCGCGCCGATGGTCTGGAGTTCGCCGCGTGCCAGCTTCGGCTTGAGCAGCGAAGCAGCGTCGATGGCGCCTTCGGCAGCGCCGGCGCCGACGAGGGTGTGGATCTCGTCGATAAACAGGATGATGTCGCCGCGCTGGTTGATCTCCTTGAGCACCTTCTTCAGGCGCTCCTCGAAGTCACTTCTTCAGGCGCTCCTCGAAGTCACCGCGGTAGCGTGAGCCTGCAACCAGAGAGCCCAGGTCGAGGGAGTAGACCTGCTTGTCCTTGAGCGTTTCGGGGACGTTGCCGTTCGCAATGTCGAGCGCGAGGCCCTCCACGACGGCAGTCTTGCCGACGCCCGGCTCACCAATGAGCACCGGGTTGTTCTTGGTGCGGCGCGAGAGCACCTGCATGATGCGCTCGATTTCCTTGTCGCGTCCGACCACCGGGTCGAGCTTGCCCTCGCGGGCTGCTGCGGTGAGGTTGCGGCCGAACTGGTCGAGCACGAGCGAGTTGGAACGCTCGCCCTGCTGGCCCGGGCGCGGCCCACCCATGATGCCTGGGCCCTGGCCGGCGCCCGCGAAGCCCGGACCGCCGCCCTGCGGGGTCTCCGGGTTCTGTGCTTCGCCGCCCTCGTAGCCGGAGAGCAGCTGGATGACCTGCTGGCGCACGCGTGGCAGGTCGGCGCCGAGCTTAATCAGCACCTGGGCTGCGACGCCATCACCCTCCCGGATGAGGCCGAGCAGCAGGAACTCGGTGCCGATGTACTTGTGCCCCATCTGCAGGCCTTCGCGCAGGGAGAGCTCCAGTACCTTCTTGGCGCGTGGGGTAAATGGGATCTGGTCAGTGACCGGCTGCGTGCCGTGCCCGATGATCTCGATGACTTCGGAGCGGACGTCGTCAAGATTGATACCCATGGACTCGAGCGCCTTTGCTGCGACGCCTTCGCCTTCTTTAATAAGTCCGAGCAGGATGTGTTCGGTACCCATGAAGTTATGGTTCAGCTCGCGCGCCTCCTCCTGGGCTAAGACGATGACGCGGCGGGCCCTATCGGTAAACCTCTCAAACAACTGGCTGACCCCTTACTAATAACGGTTTTTAAAGAGTTGTCACCAACCATAACGCCCCCGGCGGACACATCGTCCCGCCGAGGGCGTCACTTCATGGCTTCAGGGGCCATTACACCAGCTCAGGTCGGGTGTTCGCTCGTAGCGAACAGAGGCTTTTCGACGCCTCCTCCGGCCCCAACCGGCCAGTTTAGAGCAGGTCGCGCAGCACCGGATCCGCGATCTTGAGCACGTTCTCGCGTGCTTCCTTCGCGGTCGGGGCGTCGACGGCAAAGTTCGCCATCTGGCGGCAGGTGTCACGGTCGTGCAGGCGCAGCGCGGCGCGCACCGCGTTGACCTTGCCCGGCGCCATGGACAGGGAGCTCACGCCCAGGCCGACGAGGACGAGCGCCATGAGCGGGTCGCCGCCTGCCTCGCCGCACACGCCGATGGACTTGCCGGTGGCTTCGCCGCCGCGGCAGGTCTCACGGATCATGGCCAGCGTTGCCGGCTGCCACGGGGTGAGCAGCTCTGCCAGCTCGCCCTGCATGCGGTCGGCAGCCATGGTGTACTGCGACAGGTCATTGGTGCCGATGGATGCGAAGTCCGCGATGTCCAGGATGTGGGAGGAGCGGATCGCGGCCGCGGGAGTCTCCACCATCACGCCGACCTTCGGCAGGCCGTGGGCGCGTGCGCGCTCCGTGAACCAGCGGGTCTCCTCGACCGTGGCCACCATTGGGGCCATCACCCACAGTTCAGCCTCCGGGACAGCCTTGTGTGCTGCGGCCAGCGCCTTGAGCTGGTCGTCGAGGAGGTCTTCGCGGGCCATGGACAGGCGCAGGCCGCGACGGCCCAGTGCCGGATTCTCTTCCTCGCCGAGGTCGGCGAAGGACAGCGGCTTGTCGGCGCCTGCGTCCAGGGTGCGCACGACGACGCGGCGGTCACCGAATGCGCGCAGCACCTTGGTGTACGTCTCGGTCTGCTCCTCGACGCTCGGGGCAGAGTCGCGGTCCAGGAAGAGGAACTCGGTGCGGAACAGGCCGGAACCTTCCAGGTCGTAGCCGGAGGCCTTTGCGGCGTCGTCCGCGGTGCCGATGTTGGCCAGCAGCTTCACGCGGTAGCCGTCGCGGGTGGCACCCTCACCGGAGGAACCAGCCAGCGCAGCGGCGCGGCGGCGGGACCGCTCTTCGAGTTCGGCGACGTCCGACTCGTTCGGGGCGACGATCACTTCGCCGACGCCGCCGTCGAGGGCGATCGCTGGGGCGTCGACAAGCGCTTCGCTAATGCCCTTGACCTGCACCGCTGCGGGGATGCCGAGCTGCGCGGCGAGGATCGCCGTATGCGATGTCGCGCCGCCGGCCTCCGTCACGATGCCGACGACCAACTCCGGATCCAGCGTGGCCGTCTCAGCAGGTGCAAGGTCGTTCGCGACGAGCACGGACGGCTCGGTCAGCGCTGGAACGCCCGGCTCCGGCAGCCCGCGCAGGCGCGCGGTGGCGCGGTCGCGGATGTCGTAGAGGTCGGTGACGCGCTCAGCCATGTAGCCGCCGAGCTTGCGGAACTTCGCCGCGTAGGCCTCCACCGCGTCGTGGACCGCCTTGGTCACGCCGCTGCCCTTCTTCAGCTCTTTCTTAATGCCGCGCACCAGGCCACGGTCCTTCGCCAAGGCGGCGGTGGCCTCAAGGACAGCCTTGGATGTTTCGGAGTTTGCGTGCTCTGCGCGCGCCGTCAGGGACGCGGAGACTTCTTCCAGGACCGCGACGACACGCTCGCCGTCAGCGTCTGGGTCGGTGCATGGTTGTTCGTGCTCGTCGATACCAACGGCGGGTGTAACAACTGCGACCGGGCCAGAGGCGGTACCTGAGGAAACCCCGATCCCATACAAGACGGTGCGGTCAGTCATGAGTGTGTCCTTTCAGCAATCAAGCTAATGGTATTACATTTGATGGTACGCGCTGAGGCGCGCAATGTGCAGAGCAAGGTACGCAATTTCATCTTCTGTCAACGCTGTATCGAAGCGAAGCTCCACTACAGCGGCCACTTTTCGGGCGCACTCAACTTCCCGCGGGTAACTGCGCGTCAACTCACGCGCCAGCGGAGAATTTCCGCGCTCGAGTTGTTTCCCCTGCTCAAGGCGAACAAACAAATAACGAATGTGTGTAATAAACCGGGCCACATTTATCGACGCCGCTTCGAACTCCACCCCAAACTCAGCCGCAATGATCTGCATCATCTGCTGAATCAACCCCGTCATCCGGTACGTATGCGCCAGGTCACCGGTGTTGAAACCGGCGTTGACCAGGTGCATCGCAAGCGCGGTGGCTTCGGTGGTGGGCAGGGTGGCGTCGAAAAGAATGTTGATGTGCTCCAGCAGGCGTTCGCCCTGTGCATACTCTGCTGGGTACAAGTGCTGGACCTCGGCGCGCAACGGGTAGGCGATCTCTTCGCCGCGGGAGGCCCGCTCAAGTGCATTAATAATGTGGTCCGTCACCGCGGTGACCAGCGTGATGCTGGGCTTTGCGCCCACGGCCTCCAACGCTGCGGTCACACGGTGTATATCTTCGGCGGGAAGCCCGGCAATCATTTGGCCGGAGTGGTCCGGGTCCCGACCATCCGCCGGAACAAATACTCGCTGCACCTTCGACTCGTCGAGGACGTCGCCTTTCTTTGCCCCAAAGGCGATGCCTCGACCGGTCACCACAACATCCTCCGACCCGCGGCGGGCCAGGACGACGTTGTTGTTAAAGATGCGCAGTATTTGCATGTGTTCGACCCTACTTGGTTACCCCCAACAGTGGCTGGCCGACCTCGGCCTCACCAGTGGCGATATCTTCCACAGCGGCCAGCGACTTGGAGTTGACCACGGTCATAATCACCGTGGTGTCCACGCCGTGACCTGCGATTGCGCCGAAGTCGACGTCCGCGAGGGCGTCGCCAATCTCGACGCGCTGCTTCTTCTCCACGAGCGGGGTGAAGCCTTCGCCCTTCAGCTTGACGGTGTCAATGCCGATGTGGACGAGGACCTCGACGCCGTCGTCAGTCTTGATGCCGTAGGCGTGCCCCGTCTTCGCAACAGAGATCACCTTGCCAGCAACCGGCGCCACAACCTTCTCGACGCCACCTTCCGGCAGCACACCAATCGCCTGGCCGAGCGCACCGGATGCGAACGCGGCGTCCTGGATCTGATCCATCGGGACAACCTTGCCTGCGATCGGCGCGGTGACCTCGCGGGTGTCCGCTGCTGGGGTCGCCGCAGCTGCAGGCGCGTCGGCATCTGCTGCTGCAGCGGCTGGAGCGGCCGCCGCTGGGACCGCCGCCGGAGCTGCTGCAACTGCCGGAGCTTCCTCCTGCTCTTTTTCCTCCTGTGCCGCGCGTGCGCGAGCCAGGGCCTCTTCACGCTCCTCCGGCGTGCGGTAGTCGGTGAAGTAAATGACAAAGAAGGAAGTGAAGAACGCAACCGCAATCGCGATGACGTAGACCCACATCGGGCTGAAGACCACGGTGGTCAAAAGCGAGGTGAACACGAACGCGTTGGTCTGCACACCACCGAACGGGGTGCCCAGGATCGCGATGGTCAGGCCACCGGTGAAGCAGCCCACCAGCATGCGCGGGTAGATCCTCTTGTAGCGCAGGTGAATACCGTAGAGGGACGGCTCCGAAATACCACCGAACAGACCAGCTGCCAGCGCCGACCCGGAGGTCTGGCGCATGACTGGATCCTTATCGCGCAGCGAGAGCGCGAACACAGCCGCGGTTGCACCGAAGCAGGCGAAGTTCCAGGCACCCATTGGGCCCTGGATGAAGTCGTAGCCCAGGGTCTGGATGTTGACCAGCATGAGGGCGTTGAGCGGCCAGTGCAGGCCGAGCGGCACCAGGAACGGGTACAGCATCGGGATCAAGATTGCGAACACGAACGGCGCGTTGCCATTGAGCCATGCAAGGCCAACACCGATCCACGCGCCGAGCGCGTAGCCGAGCGGGCCAATCACGATCGCGGTAACCGGGATCATCACCAAGAGGGTGAGGAACGGCACGAACACCATGTGGACCGCGGATGGAATAATCTTCTGGAAGCCCTTGTACACCAGGGCCGCCACGACCGCCATGATCAGCGGCACGAACACGTTGCCGCCGTAGTCAGGCAGCACCATCGGCAAGCCCATCACCGTCACGCGGCTGACCTCGGTGCCGAGCAGGTTGTTGACCTCAGTCACAGCATCCGGGTGGTCCGCCAGCCCCATGAACTCGGGGGTGAACAGCGCCAGGATGACAGCGGCAGGCACCCACGGCTCAATGTTGAGCTTCTTGCCCGCGTTGTACGCCACCATCACCGGCAGGAAGTAGAACACCGAGCGCCACATCGCGTCGACGAACTGCCAACCCGGCGTCTTGACCTCCGCACGGAAGTCAACAAAGCCCAGCGCGTCCATCACCGCAGCAAACGCAATAATTAGCGACGCCCCAAGCAACACACCCAGAATCGGCCTAAAGGAGTCCGAGAGGTACTCGAAGAAGGCGTCCATCCACGGCACCTTGCCCTGCGCCTTCGCGCGCTGGGCCGCCTTCACGTCGTCGTTGCTCTGGCTACCACGCGACTGCATCTCCGGCAGGTTATTCATCGCGTTGTACACCGTCGCGACGTCCCCGCCAACAATCACCTGGTAGTGCGACCCGCCCTGCGGAACCGCACCCATCACCTTCGGGTTGGCCTCGAGACGCTCCTTGTCAGCCAGGGAGGCGTCGTTGAGCTCGAAACGCAAACGGGTCGCGCAGTGCGTAAAGGACGCAATGTTGTCCGCACCGCCAATCCCCGCAAGGATATCCGCCGCCTGCTCCTGCAAGCCGGCCTGCTTGGTTGCCATGTTCACTCCTTTTCTACATAGATCCAGGGATGAAAAAAGACCCGGGACGCGAAAACGTCCCAGGTCTTGCCCCGCCGAACCCGGCAGGTAACAACCCTGTGGTTGGTATTACGTTCCACTATATGCCGGAACGTTTTGGTGTGCAATAAGCTTGCTCTCAGCTGGGAACCACCGCTCCAGAAGCAGTGCTACCCACATCGCCAACGAGGCCAACCCGATCAAGTTGCCCATGTACCAAAGGGGCGTCGAGAAGCTGTAGGCATCAACCTCCGGGTACAGCTGATACGACGGCACAAACAGCACCGCGACGTAGAGCACGTGCGCGAACTTCCACACCGACGGCACTGCCGCAAAAATCAGCGGGACCGCCAACATCACGCAGGAGAAGTGGTGCGACACCGCGTACGGCCCACCCACGCTAATGCCCAACGCGACGAAAAACAGCGCGTGCACATCCAGCCCGCGACGCAGCAAATACCACGCACCCAACCCCGTGAGCAGCGCGAAAAGCAGGAAGATGACGCCGGTCGGGGCGTCGAGACCTGCGCGCGCGAACAGACCGGACAGCGCCTGGTTCGGCGGGTACATCGCGTTACCGCCGCGGTCGGTGTTAAAGAACTCGTCGGTGAAGTAGTACCAGGTCTCCGCCGGACGCATCAGCACACCAATCACAATCGTGCCAACGAACGTCCCCGCAGCACGCGCCACCGACGCCCAATCCTTCTTCACCAAAAACAGAATCGCGAACGCTGCCGGCGTGATCTTAATCCCGGCCGCGATGCCCACGCCGACGCCGCGCAACTGCCGCGGCAACAAACCGAGCACATCCACCACAACCAGCGCGAACAGGAACACGTTAATCTGGCCGAAGAAGAAATTCGCCTGCAACGGATCAATCGCCAGCGACCACGCAATCACCCCCACCAGCACCAGCGGCGTCACCTTCACGTCCAGGCGACGCAACGCCAGCCACGAAATGAGCGCCACGCACGCCATCGTCGCCAACGTCCACACCACGTCCATCACCGGCTCAGGCATCCACGTCAGCGGTACGAACAGCAACGCCGCAAACGGCGGGTAGATGAAACGGAAGCCGCTGCGCGTCGGGAAATCGTCATACAGGTCGGCGCCACTGGTCAAGGCGTTGCCGGCGTCGCGAAACACGCCGACGTCCAGCAACTCACCGCGCGCAGCACTGCCAAAGACCTCACTGAGCCCACTCGCAGCCGCGAGCACACCAATGAGCACCCACACCCACAACGAAACCTGCTTCACCATCGAATCGCCTTACGCCCATGACTGTTGTCTAACTCTGCTGCCTAACTCTGGGCATCTTACCGATACACGGGGAGAAGAATGAACTACACTTACGGAGCGAACCATTCCCGACTGCCTTGAATTGAGGAAAACACATGAACGAACAGCAGCCCATGTACGACAAAGATGGCCTCCCAATCACGCAGCCAACCAACCAATTCCAGGGGTTCGGGCAATACGGGCAGGCTGGGCAGTTCGGGCAGGGTTCACCGTACGGGCAACCGCAGATGCAACAGTTCGCACCTGCACAAATGCCACAAATGCAGCAGATGCAGATGGCCTACGGGCGCGCCGTGCCCCAAAAGAACAAGTTCCTCGCAGCGGCGTTGTTCTTCTTCCTAGGCTCGTTTGGCATCGGCAACTTCTACCTTGGCCAGAATCTCCGCGGCGTCACCAAAGTGGGGCTCTTCCTGACCGGCAGCCTCTTCAGCCTGATCCCATTCGTCGGCTGGATCGTTTCCACCCCGATCTTCTTCGCACTGTGGGTGTGGTGCATCATCGAGATGATCATGGTGCTCGTCGGCGGCGGAGGCTACGACACCGACGCCAATGGGATCCCGCTGAAGTAATTGACACGAGCAGAAAGTTCCCCACCCCAGCAACTCCCGCGCACCACATTCCCCAATTTAAAAAGCGCTACCAAAATAACCCCTGGCCAACAAAGTGCTAGTCATTTAATGTGTGTGAATTTGGTGCGCGCCCAGCCAAGCCACGGGGAACTTTTCCAGCACTGAAGCGAAACACCAAAAGCAAAAGCAAAAAGCCCGGCGGCCTGGGAAAACACAAAATCCCAAGCGCCGGGCCCATCCAAACCCAAGCTAGCTTGACCTACGCCTCCGGCTTCACCAGCGGGAACAGGACGGTCTCGCGGATGCCAAGGCCGGTGAGGGCCATCAGCAGGCGGTCGATGCCCATGCCGCAGCCGGCGGTTGGTGGCATGCCCTGTTCCATCGCGGCGAGGAAGTCCTCGTCGAGGACCATGGCTTCGTCGTCGCCGTGAGCGGCGAGGCGGGCTTGGTCTTCGAAGCGTTCGCGCTGGATGACTGGGTCGACGAGTTCGGAGTAGCCGGTGGCCAGCTCGAAGCCGCGGACGTAGAGGTCGAACTTCTCGGTGACGCCGGGCAGCTCGCGATGGTCGCGGGTCAGCGGGGACGTCTCGACTGGGAAGTTGATCACGAAGGTCGGCTCGTACAGCTGGTCGGAGCAGAGGTGCTCCCAGATCTCCTCGACGAGTTTGCCGTGCAGCCAGCCCTCATCCTTCGGCACCTTCAGGCCGATGACGTCAGCGATGCCCTTGAGCTCCTCTACGGACGACTCGATGGTGACCTCTGGCTGACCCGGGAACTTGCGCTGGAGTGCCTCGTTGAGGGATGGGTACATCTCCATGACCTTCCACTCGCCGCCGAAGTCGTACTCGGTGCCGTCTGGAAGGGTGACGGTGGTGGAGCCGAAGACTTCCTTCGCGCAGAACTGCACGAGTTCCTGCATGGTCTTCGCGCCGTCCTTGTAGGTGCCCCACGCTTGGTAAGTCTCGAGCATGGTGAACTCGGGCGAGTGGGAAGAGTCGACGCCCTCGTTGCGGAAGTTGCGGTTGAGCTCGAAGACGCGGTCGATGCCGCCGACGACGCAGCGCTTGAGGTAGAGCTCCGGCGCAATGCGCAGGTAAAGATCCATGTCGAGCGCGTTGGAGCGGGTAATGAACGGGCGGGCTGCGGCGCCGCCGTGCAGGGTCTGCAGCATCGGTGTCTCGACCTCGACGAAGTCGTGGCCGGTGAGGAACTTACGCACAGCTGCGATGACCTTGATGCGGGTCATGGCGTTCTTGCGGGCGTCCTCGCGCATGATGAGGTCGGTGTAGCGGTGGCGGACGCGCTGCTCCTCGTTCATGTCAGCGAACGCGACAGGAAGTGGGCGTAGCGCCTTGGACGCCATGTGCCAGGACTGCGCCTGGACGGAGAGCTCGCCGCGGCGGGAAGCGATGACGCGGCCGCGCACGGAGACGATGTCGCCGAGGTCGGTGTCGGCCTTCCAGGACGCGAGCGCCTCCTCTCCTACCTCTGCGAGGGAAAGCATGACCTGCAGCTGGGTGCCGTCGCCCTCCTGGAGGGTGGCGAAGCAGAGCTTGCCGGTGTTGCGCTGGAACATAATGCGGCCCGCGACGGCGACGACGTCCTGGGTCTCTTCGCCCGGCGCGAGGTTGAACTTGCCGTCGCCTTCGCCCTCGGGCACGGCACGGTACTTCTGGCGCAGCTCGCGCAAGGAGGTCGTGCGGTCGACGACGACTGGGTAGGCGTCGCGGCCTTCGCTCAGAAGCTTTTCGCGCTTCGCACGACGGAACTGTTGCTGTTCGGAGAGGTCCTGCGTTGTTTGATTCTTCACGCTGACCTAGCCTAGTCGGTCCGGGTCAGCCGTGGTCAATTAGTCGTGTATTCGGCTTGCCTCCCACGAAGCACACGGCTACAACGACGAGCAGCATGCCGACGCCACCAACGATGAAGGCGCGCGCCGTCCCGTCGGAGGCGCTGCCGGTGGCCTGGGTGCCCATGGTCATCGTTGCGATGAACACCGCGGTGCCCGCCGCCCCGCCGAGCTGCTGCAGCGTGTTGAGCGCCGCGGATCCGTGGGCGTAGAGCTGCGACGGCAGCGAGGACAGCGACACGGTCATGAGCGGGGTCATGATCATGGACATCGCCACGTTGACCAGGATCAGCACGGCGACGAGCTGCCACTGTGGGGTGTCATCGGCGAGGATGGCCACGAGGATCCACTGGGAGGCCAACATCAGCACCGCACCCGGGATAGCCAGGGGGCGTGGGCCGTAGGCGTCGTAGCAGCGCCCCGCAATTGGGGACGCGACGCCCTGCGCGATACCGCCGGGCAGGAGAATCAGGCCGGTGGCAACGGTGGAGATACCAAGGCCGACCTGCATGTAAACAGGCAGGATGTTCACGGTGCCCAGCAGGATGCCGAAGGCGATGAACACGCCCACAACGGAGAAGGCGAAGTTGCGGTGGGCAAACACACTCAGGTCAAGCAGCGCGCGCCCGGTTGGCGCCAGTCGCAGCTGCCTGCGCACGAACAGCACCAGGAACACCGCGCCGACCGCCAGGGCAACAAGAGGGGTCCAGGAATCGCCGGTGAGCAGGGAGGTGATCGTCGATAAGCCGTAGACGAGGCCGCCGAACGCGAGTGCTGAAAGGAGCACCGACAGGATGTCGAGTGGAGCGTCGTGGCGCTCGCCGACGTTCGGGAGGGCGAACACCGCGAGCAGCACCGCCACGGCGGGGATAGGCACCATCACCCAGAAGATGTGGTGCCAGGTAAACGCGCCGAGCACGAAGCCGGCGAGCGTGGGCCCGAGGGCGGGCGCGACCGACATCACCACCGCGTTGAGTCCCATCACCGTGCCGCGGCGCTGCGGGGCGACCACCGTAACGGTAACCGTCATGAGCAGCGGCAACATCGCCGCCGTGCCGAGTGCCTGCACCACGCGCGCGGCGAGCAACACCCCGAACGAGGGCGCGGTGGCCGCCATGACGCAGCCGACGATGAACAGCGCCATCGAGGCGAAGTAGACGGCGCGGGTGCTGAGGCGCTGGATGACGAAGCCGGAGGCCGGGATCGCCACGGACATGGTGAGCAGGAAGCCGGTCATCAGCCACTGGGCCGTATCGGCGGGTACGCCGAAGTCCGCCATGATTGCGGGCAGGGCAACAGCGACGGTGGTCTCGTTGAAGATCATCATCATCGCAGAGACCACCAGCACTCCAATAAGCAGTACTGGGTTCGTTGATTTCATAGCCCGCTAAGGCTACTCCTCGTCAGCAACTGGGGCACAGAGAGGCAGGTCGAGGCGCTGTGCCTCGGCATCATCGCCGTTGATGACCACCATGTACTCACGCTCGGTGCGCGGGGTCAGCACGAAGGCCGGCGGGGTGGCGTCGGGAAGCTGGTAGTCGTAGATGAGGCACTCGCCGGAGCCAAGCACGACGGCCTCCTTCGGGTCCGGCAGGACGCGCTCGAGCGCATCAGAGGACACATACTTTGCGACGGAGACCCCCAACGTCTCGTTCGCGCAGCGGATCTTGCCCTCCTGGCCCTCGTCCGGCGTGGCGGAGTCACAGATCAGGCCGTGCCACCCCTTCTGCCCGGCCTTGTCGGACACGATGCCGGGGTAGGTCTCGGCGATCTCGGCTTCGACACCGACCCATTCCTCACCGCGGTGCTGCATCCAGTACCAGATGCCGCCAGCAGCGATGAGCAGCAGCGCCACGATGGCCGCGATCCACGGCCAGAGCTTGAACTTCTTCTCGTCTTCCGGGCGGATGTACTCGCCAGTCGGGCCGTACGGGTAGGGCTGCGGTGGCTGACGGTAGCCGTCGGTGGCGCCCGGCGCGACCGGGGAGACCTCCGGCTCATCGAGGGGTTCACCGGCGACGGCGTTGAGGTAACCGACGCAGCCGGTGGCGGCGTTGGCGGCGTCCTCGTCGACGTCAAGGCCAGTCATAGAGTTAAACAGTTCAATGAAGCTTGCAACGTTCGCCGCGTGTTGCTCCTCGGCGTGCTCGGGTGCGGTGGCCGTCGGGCCAACCAGGGTGAGCTTGACGGGGACGCTGGACCAGGCTGGCTGCACCAGCATCCGGGAGGCGTCCACGGAGCGGGCCACGAACGCGCCGAGGCCCTGGGCGTCGTAGTCGTCGATGGCTTCAGCCACGCCGATGAGCAGCTCGCGGGCCTCGGCGGGGGTGAACACGCCGCCGTCAGCACGCTTGTCGGCGATCAGGCGGGCGAGCGAAGCGCCGGTCGGGGCTTCGCGCAGTACATAGAGGTGGCCGTCGTCGGTGTAGCCGGCACTGCGCGGCTGGAACGCGCCGGGGTGGTTCGAGGCGGCAAGCGCCCGGTTCAGGCCTGCGATGTCGCGGCGTTGGTTCTCGGGCTGGGCGGCGTCGAAAAGCTCGACTTCGACGGCCTGGCCTGCATCATTGCTGGCGACGAAGAGCTGTGAGTCTTCGGTGCGCCCTGTGGCTTGGACTTGCTCGGGGGTGAAGTCCATGCCGAAGCGCTCGTTCAGGATTCCAGCAATCAGGTCTATAGGCATGCCAAAGAGTGTAGCGAATAACTCGCCGTTTCTCGCTATGGCCCTCGTCTTTCCGCCCTAGTCCTCGATGTGTTTGAACCCGATGCCAAGCGGCAGACCCACGTTGTCGTGGAGGCGCACCGTGCCACCGTCGGTGGCGGGCAGGTCGATCGCGGCGAGCAGTCGGGCGTCGCCCTGGGCAGGGGCCTCGCGCATAGCCAGGTCGCGCACCGCGAGGTACGCCGGTGCAACCCCGGCGGCCTCGAGCACGCCACGCACGGTGTCCAGGACGGTCTCGGCGCCGTGCTCGGCGGCGTGCGCCCCCGCGGTCAGGGCGGCGGACAGCGCAAGCGCCTGGTCGTGGGCGTATTCAGCGACGCGCTCGTTGCGCAGCGAAAGCGCCAGCCCGTTCGGCATGCGCACGGTAGGCACGCTGTGCAGCTTGACCTCCATGCGCAGGCCCGCCACGGCAAGCTGGGTGGCGACGAGCAGTTCGAAGTCCTTCTCCCCCATCACCAGGTCGGTGGCATGGGTGGCGTTGAGCACCGCCAGGATGTGGGCGACGTCGCGCGCCATGGCGTCGGCGTCGTCGAGGTGCTCCATTCCGGTGCGCACGCTCACGGCGGTGCGCAGCTCGCCGTGGAAGACCACGTCGACGCCCTCATTGCGGAAGGTCTCGGGCACGTCCTCGCCTGAGTAGGTGACAAACACGTACGCGCCGAGCAGCGACTTCGCCGCCCGGATCAGCTCGATGTGCCCGGCGTGGACGTCGGCGCCCAGCGGTACGACCGCAATCGTCTTGCCAATCTTGCGGAATGCACGCCCGTAGGTGGCCAGCAGCTGCTCATCACGCACGACAACCGCGTTGCCCGGTTCAAAAGTCACAGGTCTTCCTCTCGTTGCTGCGCCGCGCGGCGCTCCAATACTTCCACTAATCGACGCACCCCTTCTCCCCCAACCGGCTCTCGGTCGAGCGGGCGCAGCGGCGGCAGTTCGGCGCCATCGAAGGCCTCGGCGACCGCCTCGAAGTTGGGGTTGGCCTGCCGCAGCAGCGCAAGCGCGTCCTCCTGGACGACGCGCTGCAGGGCGCGCAGGTGTTGGGCGGTGGCCACCAGTGGGCGATCCGCATCCGTGATCGGCATGGTGACCTGCCCGAGCTCCCCGAGCAGCAGCGCGATCACGGTCTCCCCCAGCTCGTCGGCGGCGGAGGTGACCCACACGTTGTCTGCGATGTTATGCGCGCACATGACGACGGCCCCTGCGACCTCAACCTCGTCGAGGAGCTGGGCGCCGTGGTCCAGGTTGGTGTGCCAGAACATCTGCCTCGGGCGCACGAACGGCGCGCACTCGGCGGCGGCACGTTCGATGAAGTCAGCGGAGCCCTCGAGGAGCACCAGGTCGGCGGCGGCGATGTCCGCGGCCACGCGCGGGTACGTCACGCGGTGCCCGGCGCGCGCGAGCTGATCACTCAGCGCACTGGGGCCGCGCCAGGCGGCGATAGTCAGCGTTGGGCTCATTTGTTGCGGCGCGCTAGCAGCTCGGCGACGGAAACAGCGTTCTCGCCAGCCGCGTCACGGCGGCGGCGTCCCCCAACACGCGGGGCTGGTTCCGGCACGGCCTCGATGACCTCAGTGGCCCCAGCGGCGGGCTGCTCGTGGCGGCCGTGCTCAGGCTCAGGCTCTGGTTGTGGTGCTGGCTCGGGCTCCGACTCAGGCACTGGCTCGGGTACGGGCTCAGGCTCCGGGATTGGTGTCGGTTCAGGCGCCGGCTTCTGCGCTTCTTGTGCTTCTTGCGCTTCCTGCGCTTCTTGCTTCGCCTGGTGCTCGCTAATCAGCGCCGTGAGCGGGTTCTGCGTCTCCCGACTCGGCTGGCTGCCAATGCGCCCGGCGATCGCGTCGGAGGACGGCGCCCCGGCCGGGCGGTCGTCGGACGGCTCGTAGGCCGGCTGTGTGAAGGACTCAATCTCCTGGATGCGGCGCGCCGCGGCGTGCACGGCGGCGGGCTCGTACTCGAAGACGTGCCCGCTCATCTCCTCAATCGTGGAGCGCAGGGAGCGCAGCTCCTCCTGGATGTCGCGCAGCAATTCCTCGGAGGGGGCGTCGACACCCGAGGGTGCGCCAGCGCGCGCGGCCTCGAGCTCTGCGGCGAACGTCTTCTCCCGCTCCTCCTGCAGGCGCGTGGCCTCCTCGTTGTCGCGGCGCAGGCGGTAGATCACGATGAGGCCCGCGACGGCGGCCCACAGCGCCAGGATCAGCGAAAGCTTGAGTATGTTCGCGGAGTTGGTAAACAACATCACCACTGTGCCTGCAAGCGCAGCCACAAATGGAACAATCACCCAAGTATTTTTCATGCCCACTACCTTAGCTAACCTGTTCTCCACTTGAGGGTGGCGACACCTCACACACCCGTTCCAGCACGACACCGGCCACCGCCAGCGTGACGCCGCCCAACGCCCCGGAGACCAAGGGCGGCACGTCCTGCGCCGCGGCCATCAGCACGTGCATCCGGGGCAGCACGAAGAGCAGGCACCCCGCATACAGCCCGCCGCTGACCGCGCCTGCCCAGGTGCAGGCCTTGCCAAACAGCATGAAGTTCGCCGCCATCATCGGGTTGAGCTGGCTGCGATCCAGGCCAACCTTGCCCTCATCACGGCGCTTGTGCACCATGAACGCAACGTAGAAACACACCGCGGCGACGATCCAGAGGCTCAGCGGCACCACCATGTTCAGCGACTCAAGCAGGCCGAACAGGCGGCGCACCACAATGAACGCCGCGGCGGTACAAAACCCGAACACGGCGATCACTCCGGACAGCGGCGTGCGTTTCACAGCTTGCGAACCCCCTGCGGCTCCAGCTCCGCGAGAATCTCGCTGACCGGGCGATCGAGCAGCTTGGCGTGCGGGTCAATCTCCAGCCAAGGAACCAGCACGAACTCGCGCAGGTGCGCGCGTGGGTGCGGCAGCGTCAGCTCAGGGTCGTCGCTGCGGTAGCCCTCGAAGTCGATGATGTCCACGTCCAGCGTGCGCGGGCCCCAGCGCACGTCGCGCACCCGGTTCGCCTGCTGCTCCAGGCGCTGGCAGCGGGCAAGGAGGCTGTAGGGGTCGTCGCTGTCGGTTTCGATAAGAAAGCTCTGGTTGAGAAAGTCTGGCTGCTCCACCCCGCCCCAGGGCGCGGTGGCGTAAATCGAGCTTGCGTCGAGGAGCTCGGCGGCGAACTCGTCGGCGACCGACTGCAGGTGGGCACGCGAGTCCTCCATGTTGGAGCCTGCCGAAATCACCGCGCGCATCAGCGGGCCCCCATCCGTTTACGGGAACGGCGTGCCACCACGGCGACGTCCTCGAAGGGAAGCGGGATCGGCGCGTGCGGCTTGTGCAGCGTGACCTCCACCGCGTGCAGGATGTCGAAGCGCTCCATGGCGGCCTCGGCGATCTCGGTGGCCACCGTCTCGATGAGCTGGCGCGGCGTGCCCGAGGCGATGTCGCTGGCCAGCTGGGCTAGCTCCGCGTAGTTCATCGTCTGGGTCAGGTCATCGGTAGCGGCGGCGCCTGCGAAGTCGAGCCAGCAGGTGATGTCCAGCAGGAAGCGCTGCCCGTGCTCGCGCTCGTGCGGCAGCACGCCGTGGTGCGCGTAGACGGACAGGCCTTTGAGCTCAATGCGGTCAGCCAAGGTTGCCCGCCTTCCACGCGGCGGCCACGTCCACGGCATCGCGGGAGACGGCCACCTCGTGCACGCGCACGCACCAGGCGCCGGCCTGGGCACACAGGGCGGTGACGGCGGCGGTGGCTGGGTCCGCATCGACCGGGCCGTGCTCGAGCCCGCGGGCGGCGCGCACCCCGGTGAGGAAGCGCTTGCGGCTGGCCCCCACCAGCAGCGGGTAGCCGCAGTCCATGAGCGCGGGCAGGGCCTGCAGCAGCTGCCAGTTCTCTTGCGGGGTCTTGGCAAAGCCGAGGCCCGGGTCCAGCGTGATCTGCTCCGGGCGCACCCCAGCGGCCGTGGCGTTGGCAACCAGCTCGTCGAAGAGGCCGAGCACGTCGGCCACCACGTCCCCGCCGTGGTCGGCGGCGCCGGAGGCGTTCACGAACTGCTGGGCGCGCCAGTGCATCAGGCACACCGGCAGGTCTGTGCGCGCCATCGTGGCGTACATGTCCGGGTCCGCGAGCCCGCCGGAGACGTCGTTGATAAGGTCCACGCCCGCCTCGGCGGCGGCCTCGGCGGTGGCGGCGCGCATCGTGTCCACGGAGGTGCGGATGCCGTCCTCGTGAAGGGCCCGGATCACCGGGGCCACGCGCGCCGCCTCGACCTCGGCGGGCACACGCGTCGCGCCCGGCCTGGTCGACTCCGCACCCACGTCGATGATGTCCGCGCCCAGGCGGACCAGCTCGTGGGCGTGCGAGAGGGCGTCGTCAACTGCGAGCCACTTCCCGCCGTCCGAAAACGAATCTTCCGTGACGTTGACGATGCCCATCACCGTCGTGCGCCCCGGCGCGGTGAGATCCTGCACACTGACCATTGCTAGCTCCTTATCAGGCTCAAGACCTCGGCGCGGGAGGCGGCGTTCTTCTGGAAGCCGCCGCGCACCGCGGAGGTCGTCGTCACGGCACCAGGCTTGCGGATGCCCCGCATCGCCATACACAGGTGCTCACATTCCAGCACCACGATCACGGCGGAAGCCCCCAGCTTATCGACGATCGCGTCCGCAATCTGCGCCGTCAACCGCTCCTGCACCTGTGGCCGCTTCGCGTACATATCGGCCAGGCGGGCGAGCTTCGACAGGCCCGTGACCTTGCCTTCCTTGCCCGGGATGTAGCCGACGTGCGCCTTGCCAAAGAATGGCACCAGGTGGTGCTCACACGTGGAGTACACCGGGATGTCGCGCACCAGCACCAGCTCTCGGTAGTCCTCCGCGAACGTCTTCTCGAGTACCTCGGTCGGGTCCTGGTGCAGCCCCGCGAACACTTCCTCGTACGCCTTCGCGACCCGCGCCGGGGTTTCCTTCAGGCCCTCGCGGTCCGGGTCTTCGCCGACTGCGATGAGGAGTTCGCGCACCGCGGCTTCGGCGCGGGCGCGGTCGAACTTACTGGTCATCCTCGTTGCTCCTGTGTCGTGGCAGCTGTTTGGTTTCTTCCTCTGACGGTCGGTCGGGCCGGTCGGGCCGCTCGTGCTCCGGCAGGCGGAACCCGATTTCCTCGTCCGGACGGTAGTTGTCCATGCCCGGGTGCGTATCCGGCTCAGGCTTCGGCGCAGGCTCAGGCGCTGGCGCGGGCTCAGGTTTCGCCTTCGGCGCGCCCGGGTACGTCCAATCGCTCGGCGGCTTCGGTCCGCCGTAGGTCGGGGTGCCTCCCGCAGGCGGCGGTGGCAGCGGAGCGCCGTGATCCTTCTCCCGTTCTTTTCGACGCCGCTCCCGCGTCTCACGCGACGCCTCAAGGATGGAGAAGCGCTTTGGTGGCTCCTCGCCACGCTCTTCGGCCAGTTCAACAGGGGTCTTGACGGGCTCGCGGCCGATCTGGCGGCCGAAGCGGATGTCGTAGGCAGGCAGCTCCGGCCGGTGGGGCTCCACGCCTTCGAGGAGCGCTTCGAGGTCTTGGCGGCGCAGCGTTTCCTTCTCCAGCAGCTTGGACACCATGGTGTCGAGCTGGTCGCGGTACTGCTCCAGGATGCCGTAGGCGGTGGCGTGGGCGGCGTCGATAAGCGTGTGTACCTCCTTATCGATCGTGGCCGCAACCTCCGGCGAGGACTCCATCTTGGCGCCGGCCCCCATGCCGGAGAAGGCGTCGCCCTGCGCCTGGCCGTACTTCACCGTGCCCAGCGCCGACGTCATGCCGTACTCGGTGACCATCGCGCGCGCGATCTTGGTGGCCTGCTCAATGTCGTTGGACGCCCCCGTGGTCGGCTCGCCGAAGACGAGCTCCTCCGCGGAGCGCCCACCCATGGCGAAGACGAGCTGGGCGAAGAGCTCGTCGCGGTTGTACATGCCCTTGTCGTCCTCGTCGGCCGTCATGGCGAACCCGCCGGTGCGGCCGCGGGCGAGGATGGTGACCTTGTAGACGCGTTCGATGTCCTTGAGCGCCCACGCCGAGAGCGTGTGCCCACCCTCGTGGTAGGCGGTGACCTTCTTCTCCTTCTCCGAAATCACCTTCGAGGAGCGGCGCGGCCCGCCGATCACGCGGTCCGTGGCCTCCTCCAGCGCGTCCGGGGTGATCACGTTGCCGCCGATGCGGGCGGTGAGCAGCGCGGCCTCGTTGAGCACGTTGGCCAGGTCCGCACCGCTCATGCCGGCGGTGCGCTTCGCCAGCGCATCCAGGTCCACATCCTTGGACAACGGCTTGCCCTTCGCGTGCACCTTCAGGATCTGGGCGCGGCCCGCGATGTCCGGGTTGGTCACCGGGATCTGGCGGTCGAAGCGGCCCGGGCGCAAAAGCGCCGGGTCCAGGATGTCCGGGCGGTTCGTCGCCGCGATCAGGATTACGCCCTCGCGGTCGCCGAAACCGTCCATCTCCACCAGCAGCTGGTTCAGGGTTTGCTCGCGCTCGTCGTGGCCGCCGCCCATGCCGGAGCCGCGCTGGCGGCCGACGGCGTCAATCTCGTCGATAAAGATGATGCAGGGCGAGTTCTCGCGTGCCTGCTTGAACAGGTCGCGCACGCGGGAGGCGCCCACGCCGACGAACATCTCCACGAAGTCGGAGCCGGAGATGGTGTAGAACGGCACCCCGGCCTCACCCGCAACTGCGCGGGCGAGCAGCGTCTTACCCGTGCCGGGCGGGCCGTACAGCAGCACGCCACGCGGGATCTTCGCGCCGAGCGACTCGTAAATCTTCGGGTCAATGAGGAAGTCCACGACCTCCTGCAGCTCATCGACGGCCTCGTCCGCACCCGCGACGTCCGCGAACGTATTCGTCGGATTATCCTTCGACAGCTGCTTCGCCTTCGACGACCCAATCCCGAACATGCCGCCCCCGGCCTGCATGCGGTACATGAAGAAGAACAGCAGGCCGAAGATCAGCACCATCGGCAGCATGAAGCCGAGCATCGACATCAGGAAGGACTCCTGCGTCACGTTCGTCTTGTACTTGTCCGGGGCGGCTTCCTTCACCGCGCCGAAAATTTCCGGCGTGGTGCGCGCCGGGTACTGGGCGCTGATCTGCTCGACGCCGTCGCGCTCTTCGACCTTGATCGGCTCCCGCAGGTCAATGCGGACGCGCTGCTCGCGGTCGTCGATCTGGACTTCCTTGGCGTTCTTGTTCTGTAGCTGCTCCATCGCGATCGACGTGTCCACGCGCTGGTAGCCGCGGGTGTCATCCCCGATGAGGGTGAGCAGGTACAAAACAATAAGCACGGTGGCGCCGATCAGGCCCCACCGCAACACGTTTTTATTCTTGGTCATACAGCTCTTCTGTGTGTATTAGATGTCCTCAGGCGCGTCGGAATAGACGCGAGGGTGCAACGTGCCCACGTACGGCAGGTCGCGGTAGCGCTCGGCGTAGTCCAGGCCGTAGCCGATGACGAACTCGTTGGGGATGTCGAAGCCGACGTCGAGAAGATCAATCTTGGCCTTCTGCACCTCAGGCTTACGCAGCAGCGTGATCACCTCGAGGCTCTTCGGGTTACGCCCCGACAGGTTCTTCAGCAGCCACGACAGGGTCAGGCCGGAGTCAATGATGTCCTCGACCACGAGCACGTCGCGGCCTTCGATCTCCTTGTCCAGGTCCTTCAGAATGCGCACCACGCCCGAAGACGTGGTGGAGCTGCCGTAGGAGGACACCGCCATGAACTCCATCTCGCACGGGATGGAGAGCTTGCGGGCGAAGTCCGTCAAGAAGAACACAGCGCCCTTGAGCACGCACACGAGCACCAGGTCCTGCTCGGAGTCGCGGTACTTCTCGGAGACCATGTCAGCCAGCTCTTGGATGCGCCGCTGCAGGTCTTCCTCGGGGATCAACACCGCCTCTACGTCGTCTCCGTAGCGGTGTGGCGCAACGTTGAAATCCTTCTTGTCATACAGCTCGGTCATCGGGTGCCCTTTCTCAAGACCGTCTCGGTTTGGCATCAGTTCATCATCTTGCCACTTTCACGCCACCTTGGACAACCATTTAGACGAACACGAGCGTTCCGTCGCGCCGCCCCACCCGCACTCCCCCACCGAGCTGCACCGCACCTTGTCCCCGCCAGTTCGTCACCAGGGCTTCAATCGCCGCAAGGTGGGCACCTTTGACCTCCCCCCGCTTTTCGACGACCCACTCCGCCAACACCGCCCTCCTCACCACCGGCGGCAGTGTTGCAAGCTCCGCGCAATCCAGCGTTTCGGCGTTCGGGGCCGGGGTGATGCGTTGCAGCTGCGCTGCGGCTTGCGCGATCCGGTCCGCCGTGCCCGCCAACGCCGGGACCACCTCCCCACCGACGATCTCCTCCAGCAGCGGAATCACCCGGGTGCGCAGCGCCACACGCCGGTACCGCTCGTCCTTGTTCATCGGGTCCTGCCAGGGTGCGACGCCCAGTTCGGCGCAGGCGCCCGCGGTGTCCGCGCGGCGGACACCCAGCAACGGGCGAACCAGTCGACCCGCGCGCGGCGCCATCCCCGCCGGGTTGCCGCGCAGCGCCCCGAGCAGCAGCGTTTCGGCCTGGTCGTCCGCGGTGTGGGCCGTCCACACATCCCGGTCGGGGCCGGCGTGCTCGAACAAGGCCGCGTAGCGGGCCTGGCGGGCGTCGGCCTCCGTGCCCTTACCTGTGCGTGTGATTTGGATGGTCGCGATTTCCGCGGGCACCCCAAAGTTCCGCGCCTGCTCCGCCGCGCGCCTGGCCACCTCCGCCGATCCCTCCTGCAGCCCGTGGTCCACCACCAGCGCCGTCACGTCCAAGCGTTCCGCTGCGGCCGCCGCTACCAGCGCCAACGAGTCCGCCCCGCCCGACAGCCCAATTACCGCAGGCTCCGTCCACCCGCGCACTGCGCGCCGGCACGCCAAAAAGTGGGGGCTGCGCCGGGGCCAGAACGGCTCCATGGCTAGAACTCCCGCAGCGCCGAAGCGAACGTGTCCATCGCCCGTCGTGCCTCCAGAATGTCCGAATCGTTCGAGAGCAGCGCGAAGGTGTACACGTTGCCGCTTTCCGCAGTCACCGTGCCCGCCAGCCCGGACGTCTCGTCCAGGGTGCCCGTCTTCGCGCGGACCCAGCCGCGCCCGGCCAGGCCCCCGTAGCGGGTGGCCAGGGTGCCGTCGCCGGCCGCAATCGGCAGCGCGTCCAGCATCGGGCGTAGCAGCTCGTGTTGGGTGGCGTCGCTGAGAATGCTGTCCAACATGCGCGGGGTGATCCGGTTGTCCACCGACAGGCCAGAGCTGTCCACCAGCGTGATGCCGCCCGAGTCAAAGCCGTGCTCAGCCAGGACGTGCAGGGTGGCGGAGGGGGCGTCGATACCTACGTGGGCCGCCACCTCTCTGCCGATCGCCTCCGCGTAGACGTTGTCGGACTCCTTCATCATCATGTGCAGGCGCTGCACCAGGTCCGGCGACTCCACGCTTGCCAGCGTCTCCGCCTCCGCGGGCGCCGGACCAATGCCGACCGTCTGCGCACCCACGCGGTCCGCGAGCGCCTGCGCCACATCCAACGCCGGAGTATGCGAGCGCGGCACGTCCCCCTCGGTCTCCCCGTTCAGGCGACCGCCCGAGAGCATCGCCGGCTCCAGGGGCGCGACGAAGCCGCCATCGATGTCCACGGGGTCCCAGCCCGGCATCATGGTCGGCTGCTCTTCCCACGCCTTCGTGTCGATGAAGACAGCAGTGACCTGCTGGTTTTTGAGCTGCTCGGCGAGCTGGTCGATGGCCTCCGCATCCAGCCACACGTCACCGTTCGCCTTGATCACGACCGAGCCCGGCTGCTCCCCACTCACCACCTGCGTCTCGATCCTGTCATCCGCCCCCAACTCCAACACCGCCGCCGCAGCCGTCAGAATCTTCGTCGTCGACGCCGGGCGCAACGCCTCCCCCGCCAACCGATCAAACAGCACCTCACCCGTCGAACCGTCCGACACGCGCGCGTGGAACGTGCCCAACGCAGGGTCCTCCGCAAGCTCCGCCAGACGCGCCTGCAGCGCCTGGACATCCACCGGGCGTGGCACCGCCGGCACCAACACCGGCTCCGCCTGCGGCAACTGATACGCCGGGGCGTGTTCAATGCGCGCCAACTCTTGCTGCGCCGCCACACCGAAGCCAGCCGCGCCACCCACCGCGACCAACGCAACCCCGCCAACAATCCAAGTCCAAAGCTTCACGGCGCATAAGCGTAGCCCAAACCCACTGGGCGACGCAGCCCCGTATGATAAGTACCGGTATTATCAACGCGACTACAAAAGGAGCGCACATGGCTGTCGAAGTCACCATCGAAATCCCCAAGGGTTCCCGCAACAAGTACGAACTCGACCACGAAACAGGCAAGGTCTACCTCGACCGCCACCTGTTCACCCCGATGGCCTACCCACTCGACTACGGCTTCATCGACGAAACCCTCGCCGACGACGGCGACCCAATGGACGCCCTCGTCATCCTCCCTGAGTCCGTCTTCCCAGGCGTCATCGTCAAGGCACGCCCAATCGGCGTCTTCAAGATGACCGACGAAGCCGGCGGCGACGACAAACTCCTCTGCGTCATCGACGACGTCCGCTACGACCACTACCAGGACATCGACGACGTCTCCCAGTTCCTCAAGGACGAAATCGAGCACTTCTTCGTCCACTACAAGGATCTCGAGCCGAACAAGGAAGTTTCCGGCTCCGGCTGGGGCAACAAGGCAGAGGCAGAAAAGATCCTGCAGGCCTCCATCGACAACTACAAGAAGTAGGTCGCTGCTTCTAAGTGTTTGCCGCCTGGGTTGTACCTGGGCGGCTTTTTGCTTGGGCCTCTACCAAATTCCTGGTTTTGGCGTCGGCTCAGCAGGCCCGAGTCGGCCTGAGTGACAAAACACGCAACCCAATACATCCAGCCCTTTTCCTACCAGCGGAAATAAGGATGCGCTTTTGCGGGGTTGCGTCCTTTGTCACTGGCTGCCCAATCTGCACACCACGAGCGTCTAGAACTTGAGGTGATCTTTCGCCCAGAACGCCGCCGCGCCCAGCAGCGCAAGCAGCGGCACCAGGATCGCCGCGATGATGCCGCCCTTCGAGCTGCCTTCGCAATTCTCGGAGGATCCACTTGAAGAACCATCCTTCGCGCAGGTCGCAGGCGCCGGAACGCTCGGCTCGGGTGCCGGCTCACTTGTCGACGTCCCCACCTCCGGCTCTGGGACTTCCTCAGTTGTCCGCGCGGCGGACTCGGACGTGGTAGTCGACTCGGACGTGGTAGTCGACTCGGTCGTCGAAGAGGATGCCGTCGTAGTCAGCGTTGTTGAAGACTCTGGTGCGGGCTCAACCAGCGTAGTCGTTGGCGTAGTTGTCCGCGGAGCGGACGCTTTCGACGTCTCCGAGGTCGAAGGCTCGATGGTTTGGGTTGTCCGCGGGGCGGACACTTTCGGCGCCTCCGAGGTCGAAGGCTCCGTGGAAGGCTCCGCCGTAGTCGTTTCGGTTGTCCGCGGCGCGGACACCTTCGGCGCCTCGGAAGTCGAAGGCTCCGTGGAAGGCTCCGCCGTAGTCGTTTCGGTTGTCCGCGGCGCGGACGCTTTCGGTGCTTCCGAGGACGCGGACGAAGACGTGGACGAGGTCGCGGACGAGGATGTGGTCGTCGAAACCTCTGACGTGGTCGGAGACGGTGTGACCGAAGTAGTCACCGACGATGGCGCAGCAGAAGAAGTGACGTCCGTGGTTGTTGGCGTCGGCTCCTTTGCCAGCAGCTCGTCCAGGTTCTCCTGCGCCTCGACGACGCGGAAGAACGTGCGGTCAAGCTCGGCTTGCGCCTTGTTGATTTCTGGTGCGTAACCGGTGCGGCGCACAACCTTCATGAGCGCTTCGGCGATTTTGTGTTCTTGCTTGGCGGTCGCCAGCGCCGCGCGGGCTTCCTCAACGCTCTTTGGTTTCACTGCGGGCGCGTAGCTCGGGGCTTCGTACTGCGGTGTTGTGGCTCCACAGTTCGGGCAGCAACGAGGCGATGACGTGGAGGTCTCCCCGCTTGTCGACGGCCCCACCGTCGGCGTTGTCCGCGTAGCGGAAGTCGTAGACGTAGTTGGCGTTGCCGACACGCTCGGGGCCGCCGAAGTGGTTGTCCGCGGCGCGGACGTGGTCGACGTGGTCGGAGTTGGCGTAACCGACGTAGTCGACGTGGTCGGAGTTGGCGTAACGGACGTAATCGACGTGGTCGGAGTTGGCGTAACGGACGTAATCGACGTGGTCGGAGTTGGCGTAACGGACGTAATCGACGTGGTCGGAGTTGGCGCAACCGACGTAGTCGCGGTTGTCCGCGGCGCGGACGTGGTCGACGTGGTAGGCGTTGTGGACGTGGTCGTTGAGGTCTCGCTGGCGAGCTGCTCGCGCAGCTTCCCGAGGTTTGCCTTGGCTTCCGCGAGGGCACGCTCCGCATTCTCCACGTGCAGGCGCGCCAAGATGCGGTCCTTCGTACTCCGAGCGTTCTTCTCAGCCTGCTCGGCCTTCTTCAACGTGGCTTCTGCGTCGGCGACGATGCGTTCGCCCTCTTCGACCGTGGAAGGCTTTGGCGGGGCGACGTATTCCGGCGCAACGATGTAGTCGGTGCTCGGTACCTGCGAAGACGTCGAGGACGGCTTAGAGGTAGAAGGCTTAGAGGTAGCAGTCGTCGAGGTAGACGGCGTGGTCTCCGGAGCGATCGTCACAGTGACGGAGGGCGCTTCAGAAGTCGTCGAGCTCGTCGAGGTCGTTGGCAGCGGTAGGGCGCTCGGGATCGTCGGCATCGGCAACGGTGGCAGGTCCGGGAGGGACGGCTGGCTCGACGACGAAGACGAAGAAGACGATGTCGTCGGCTTTGGCTTCGGACGCTCGGAAGTCGTCGGCGTCACCACCGGTGGCAAAGGCGAAGGCTCAGGCGAAGGCTCCGGTGTAGGAGTCGGCTTCTGGCGCAGGTTGTTGCGCTGGATGAGGATTTCGGCGTCGAGAGGCTGGGGTACCAGGCCGGGTTTACGGGAGCCTCCGACGACCATAAGGAGGTCGTCGCAGCTGTGCGCGAGTGCCATCGCGTGGCCCATTTCGTGCGCGATGGTCATAATGCGGCTTTTCGCCTCAACATAGCGCCCAAACATCCTGGGACTAATCCGCACGGTCAGTGTCGGCCCGCCGCCGGTCACGCGCCCCAGCGGCCGCAGGCTTGGGTCCACGATCACGCTGACGGCCTCGGGCGTCTTGTGGTCGATGAACTTGATATCCAGGTATCCACCTCGGTCGCGCACGGCCTTGACCCACAGGTCGGCGGCGCGCTGGATGTCGGCGCGGTGGCCGGTGGTGTCGTAAAGGTAGAGGGTGTTGTTGCGGATGCCCGTATTGCGGTCACCCGCGAACGTAAACCGCGAAATGTCCAGTTGCTGCCCCCGCTTGAACTGCGACTTCAACGCTTTGCATTCGGACCCGTTGGGCCTCACGTCGACGTGCGCGGAAGCGGGCGTCGTACCCCCTAGTACCAGGGAGAAAGCACAAACAGCAGCAAGAACATTTCGAGTTTTCACAAAGGTTTACTATATGAGGAACCGGCGCCCGTATGCAAAGACGGCTGCACCAATTATCGACGCCACCACCAACGCAAACAGCGCCCGCACCAGGGTGTTCGACCCGGTCTCAGCCGCGATACCACGCTGCTCTGCAACCGGAGCCTGCGCTGGGGCGGCCTGCTGCTGCGCCTCAACAGGCGCCTGACCTGCAGCCTTGGAGGTTGCCAGGCCCTGACGCGCGACCTCAGCGGCGTTCTCCGCGAGCAGCGCGTTGGAGTCCTTCACCTCGGCGTCGGTTGGAGGCTCGTTGATGCGGGCCAGGTCGGTGACGTAGGTCTTGCCGTCAGCGTTGAGGTAGTACGTCAGACCACCGATAGCGAGCACTGCTGGCAGGGCGATCAGGCCGGCTGCCGCTGGTGCCGGGTTGTTCGGGTCAACGTCTTCGGCGGTGAATGGGACGTCCTGGTGGTCGCCGGTCGGGTCTGGCTGCTCGACAGGGGTCGTTGCCTCGGCTGCGGGAGCTTGGGGCGCTGCGGTTTCGGCGGCGGGGGCGTCGATAAGCCCGGCGACAGCCGCCTTCGCCACGTCCACTGCGCGCTCGCGGTCAGCCGCCGAGAGCTGGTCAAAGGCGATGTTGACCAGGTTGCGGTCCGGCACGTAGTGGGTGCCGTCCTGGGTGAGGAAGTACTCGGCACCGTTGATGTCGTGGGTCACGGCCGGCAGCGGGATGTCCTGTGCCTGGGCCATGGGGACGATGGCGGTTGCGAGCGCGCCGGTCATGACGGCGGCCAAAACGGTGTTGCGCTTCATTAGGGGCTCCTTTGCTCAACATGAAGTCTCAAGTCTTACTTCATGGTTTAGCCCCACTGTAGACGCACTTCACCCCAGTCACAAGTGTTTACACAAAAAACTTCAGTTACTTTGCGCCGGTATCGGTCGGTGGCGCATCCAGCACGGACGAAAATTGCCACCCAATGACCGCGTTGCGAACCGAGTCCGCCAAAATATTGCGCGGCTGAATACAGGAGATCGTCAGCAGCCGGCCCGGGCGTGGCCCATCACCCCAAATATCAACATCGCTGGCCATGACCTCTTTCACCGGATCGTGCAGGTCAGTCGCGCGGTACGACAACCACTTCCCACCAGCTGCCTCGGAGTCGGCGGTGCGCAGGTACAGCATGTCCCCCACCCGGATGGTGTGCTGGTCGGAGGAGCCGTCGAAAAGCTGGTCAAAGACCCCGTGCACCCCTGCACCCGTGTGACCAGCGACGACCACCAGATCCTCAGCACCCGGCCCCGGCAGCGAATACGGCTTCTCCGGCGCCGTATACACACATGCCTTATCTAATGTGGCCGGATCCAAGGCGTCCGCGCGCACGCGGCACGGGCCCTCCTCGAAGTGCGCGCGAAGCCCGACCGAGGGAATAAACATCTCGAGCGGCTGCGACTGACCAAGTGCTGCAGGAACCTCTGCTGGAGGCTCGGGCGCAGGCGCAGGCTCCTCTTTGCCGCACCTTGCTGACAGCGAGATGAGTGCCACGAGCAGCACCAACGCCACAACCCGGCGCACCCAAAACACCCACTGAGGCGGTCGAGTTCGAGGAGGCGTACGCATAGTGGAAATCGTAGCCGACGCACCCGGCACTTCCGCTACAATCGCGCACATGCAATCCATCAACGTTAAAGAAGTACCCGAAAACGCCCAGCTCATCGACGTCCGCGAACCCGAAGAATACGCAGAAGTCCACGCCGTAGGCGCCACCAACCTGCCACTGAGCGAACTGACCACCCTCACCGACCGGATCGACCCCGACCAGGACATCTACGTCATCTGCCGCTCCGGCGGGCGCTCCTCCCGCGCATGCGAATACCTCGAGCAGGTACACGGCTGGGAACCCATCAACGTCGAGGGCGGCACCATGGAGTGGATCGCCAACGGGCTGCCCACCGAGTAGCACGGTTTCATTCCTGGCCAGCAGCCCGATACTCTGAGACTTATGGCCACGATTGAACTCCCAGAGGCGCTGACTACTTCGCCATCGTTCCAGATCGAGCGCGTGCGCAGGCACACCAAAGACGAGGTGGAGCGCACCCTGGCGAAGCACGACTCCTCCATGCGCGAGTTCTGGGTGCTCAGCTGCGTATCCGAGCAAGCACGCTCCCAGTCGCAGCTCTCTGAGCTCCTCGCGATCGACGCCTCCGACATGGTCCGCCTCATCGACTGCCTGGAGAAGCACGCGTGGGTCAAACGCGAACGCGACCCGAAGGACCGCCGCCGCCAAATCGTGACCGCCACCAAGAAGGGCGGCAAGGCCCTGACCAAACTCGCGGAGGATGTGGCCGCCGCCGAGGAACGCGCCCTCGACGCCGCCAACCACAAGCAGCTCAAGAACCTGCGGAAGCTGTCGCAGGCGATTTTGTAGTTTTTGCCTGGCCTGCTCGGGGTCACCTTCGGACCGCAGTGCCAAAAGACGCACTCCCATTTGGGCTAGCCGTTCATACCCACAGGTTAGAAAAGTGCTAGAGGTTTGAGATTGTCACATTTGGCATTCCCTCCACTTTCAAAGCACCACATTTCCGGTTTTCAGCAGACTCGCGCAGCGTTTCCCCAGGCCGCCAGCCCGTCGCCGCGGATCGTGGTGCCCAGCCAATTCCCAGCTAGCCCTCGGCAGCGTCCCGCCGACGCTTCCACCGCCTGTACAGAATCAGTAGCAACACCACCAGCACGATCAGTGCTACGAGGATCATCCACCAGCTGATGCCCAGGCCGGTGACGCGCGGTTCGGGGGCGTCGGGATCGAGTGGCACGCGAATAGCGTGGACGAGCAGCCTGTCGGTGTTGAGTCCGTAGGGGGTGCAGGTGATGAGCGTGAGGCGGTCTTCGCCTGGTTGGTAGCGTACGGCCTGGTACTGGTCCGGTTTCACGACTTCGCGGTCGACCATTTGGTAGCGCAGCCGCTGCCCCATCACGTCTATATAGATGCCTTGGCCTGCTTTGAGGGTTGGGAGGGCGTCGAACATGGCGGCGTTGACCATGCCGGTGTGGGCAGTGATGACGGCGTTGGTGCCGTCGCCGCCGACGGGAAGGGTGGAGCCGAACATGTGGCCTGCGCCGTCGTAGAGGACGTGGGGCGCGGTGGTGTGGTAGACGGGCAGATCGACGCCGATGTCGGGGATGCGGATGCGCGCCATGATGCCCCCGGAGCCTGGCAGGTTGAGTTGTGCCATGTAGTCGGGCATGTCGGGGTCGTTTGTGGCGGGTGGGCGAGCGTGTGTGCCTGTGGCGAGGAGGCGTTGGTTGTAGTCGCGGGCGCGAGCGAGTTGGGCGTCGCGTTCTTCGGCGCTGAGGTTGGTGGTGTGTTCGCTGTAGGCGTCGGCTTGGCGGCGGAGTTGTTCGTTGGTGGCGAGTGTGGCCACGATTGGGTAGAGCAGCAGGAGCGCGCCGAGGATCAGCCCGATGAGCGAGATGAGGTTCCCGGCGCGTTTGCGGTTGGGTTGGCTCACTGTTCGTTCTCGTCTTCTTTTCGACGCGCCAGCAACCATCCCGCAACGATCAAGGCGAGGGCGAGCAGTGCGAGCCAGATGACGTTGGCGCCTGTGTAGGCGAGGACTTGGTCGACGCGGCCGCGCGGCCCGTCCTGCGAGGGCTGCCCCTCAGTTGTTGGTGTTGGTGTCTTCGGCGAGGTCCCCTGCGGGCCCGCAGGAGACGGTCCAGCCGGGCCCGATGAGCCTGCTTGCTCTGGCAACCCTGGCAGCAGCGGTATCAGCGGCAACAGGCCAAGCAGGCCCCACAGCCAGCGGCGATCCCCCTTAGAGGAGCCTTGCTGCGCGGGTGCCTCGATGAGCACGTCGGCGTGGGTGGCCTCCACGGTGACGTGGTTGCGTTCGGGGTCCATGCCGTTGGTGGTCAGGGTGGCGTCGGCACCTGCGGTGCCTGGCGCGGTGGCGCGTGCGTGTTGCTCCAGCGTGACGGTGGTACTGGCGTCAGTGGCTCGGGCGCGCGCGAGTTTTGCCAGGCCAGACTTGGTCAGGACTGCGCGCAGGCGGTTGCCTTCGCGGTGAAAGGTGACATCGCCTGGGCTGAGTGCCACCCCGTTGATGCGCACCGCGGGCTCCCCGTCGAGCTCCAGGTTTCCGGCGAGCGTGAGGGTGAGCTCGTAGTGGCCGATGGTGCCGTCGTCAGATGGGTTGGGCGCCACCCCGCGGACGGTAAAGGTGACGTCCTCGCCTGGGTGGACGCGCTGGCGGTTGGCCTCGAGCGCCACACTGAGGTGCTGGGCTTTCGGCTCCACGGTGCGCGCAGAACCCTCCGTCACGGGTACCACGAAGGGCGCGAAGAAGACGTGCGACGCCGCCTTCGCCTCACTGTCGCCCAGCGTGAACAGGTACGCGCCGGGTTGCAGGCCATCGAGGGTGACGCGGCCGCCGCTGGTGCGCGCGGTGGCCACTTCGACGAACGTGTCGGGCTGCGTGCGCAGCAGCCGGGGCACGTCGAGAGAGGTCAGCGCCTCACGCCCCGCCTGGGTGCTCATATCCACGGTGGTGATGCGGGAGACGGTGACGGTGCGCTCCCCGATGGTGTCCAGGCCGTCGACACCTGCGGCGGCGCGCAGGTCCACCGTGACGCTGCCCGGTGCCGCGGCCACCGCTGCGGGCGGCCCGAAAACGGGCATGCCGACGCCGGCAACGCCGACCGTTACGGCCAGCGCCACCGCCATCGCAGTCCCTGGGTTGCTCACCGCTGTGTGCTCCCCTACTTATGCCTTGCGGGAGCGCAGCTGGTAGACAGCGCCGCCGCCGAAGAGGACCACGCCGAGCGCCAGGATGATGAGCATGGTGCGCTCACCGGTTGCTGGCAGGCGGCCGAACAGGTTGTCCTTCACGTTGTTGACGCTGCCGGTGAGCGTCTTCGTGGCTTCGTCGTAGGTCAGCGGCTGTGGCTCCGGGTTGTTCAGGTAACCGGGCACGCCCTTGGTTTCTACTGCGCAGTAGTCGGCGAACGTGTTGTTCTTCTTGGTCAGGTTGAGGCCCTTGGCCTTCGCCAGGGCGGCACCGGCGTGCTCGCCGTCGGCGACGGTCTCGTCAGCCTTCAGCGTGGTTTCCGCCTTGCCGCCGATGACGACGCGTTGAGCGGCGGTGCCTTCCTCGACCTTCCAGGCGTCACCCTGCTTGGTGCAGGTAAAGATCTGGAACTGGGCGCCGGCTCCATTCTTTTCGCCGTCCTTGGCCTGCTTGTTCAGGAGTTTGGTCACCTCAACATTGGCGAAGTTCAGCGTCGTGGCGCCGCCGTCCGGGTCGTCGGTTGGGGTGGTATTGTGCGGCTTCTCGTCGTTGGTGTAGTACACCTGCGCTGTGTTGTCGATCGTGCCGTTCTCGGGCAGGTCGACCAGCGTCGCGTCGAACTCAGTGCGCACGGTCAGGCCGGGGTTCGCGGCGCGCAGGTCGCGCAGCTTCTGCAGGCCTTCCTTGGTGAACGTCACGTTGATGGTGTTGCCGCCCGCGTCGGACACGGTGTAGTGCTTGTCCACAGCCAGCGTCTCCGGCTCCTTATCGTCGGCGGATTTCAGCACCTGCACCAGCACGGGGTGCTCGGTCTGGCTCCACTTGAGGTTCGCCGCCAGCGTATCGACGACCCTCAGCTGATCGCCTTCCGGGTTCGGGCCGAATGCTGGGATGGGGGCGTCGATACGGTAGCGCGCATTATCCCCCAAGGTGGTGTTTTCGCTGATGAGCGACTTCTTCGGCTCGAGGATCTGGTTCTTCGGGCTGATGGTGCGCTCGTACTTCGCCTCGCCGTTCTCGAATGCTGGGAGGGTGAGCAGGAACGGGGTTGCCACGGAGTGCTTCGCGCCTTCGGCGCGCAGCTCGGTGACGCGGAAGAGGCCCACGCCGAGGTCCGTGAACACAGCCTCGCCGTCAGCGTTCGTGGCGACTTCCTTCGCCGTGAAGTTCGGGTCTACCTGCAGATCGGCAACCTTCTTCTCGCCGGCAGTGGCGACGTCTTCCCAGCCCTTCGCGGTGTTCAGCGGCGCGGTCTCGATGCGCTCCACCTTGAAGGTGACGTCCTTGATCGTCTTCAGGTCGTTAAGTTTGCCACCCTCACCGATCGGCTCACCCTCATACTTCTTGATGGTCAGCTTGGTGGCGTGGTTGACGTCGACCTGCGCCTGGGCGACGGCAGCTGGCAGCGTCGCAACGATGGAAGCGCCCACCGGGCCGACAAACGCGACGGCCGCCGCGGTGGAAATTGCGAGTGCGGAACGGGAAATGATGTGTTTCATGGTGTCTAACTTTCTGTTGTTGGAGTTGTTGAGGTTGAAGTCTGTGTCAGGAAGCGTCGGGCGCTGAAACCGAAGATCAGCAGCCCAAGGAGCAGAATCCACACGAGTGTAGTGCTGCCGGTATCGGGCAACAACCAGCCGATGGTCGACGGCACCCGCAGCGCACCGTACGTGGATTCGGCGCTGACCATCCCGAGGGTGCCCGTAGCCGCCTGCAGCGTTGCGGTGCCGCGGTGACGGAACGTGCCCTCCGCAGGGATGTCCACTGTGATGGTGCACGTGGCGGTCTGGTCCGGGGCCAGCGCGGCGCGTGTTGCCTCGCACGCGGCGGCGGGGATGGTGCCCTGCTCCCCAATGGTCTGCGGGCCCGCGGGGGTGTGCACCGTCATGCCTGCCAGGGCTGGGTCGCGAAGCACCATGTTGGACAGGTCGAACTGGCCGGAGTTGGTCAGCTCGTACGTGATGTCCATGGTGGTCGCGTTGTCGGGCAGCAGGGCGGTGTCAGCAACGCTGGTGACGCTGGACAGCGGGGTGCCCGCGATGCGCTTGCTCAGGGCCACGCTGGCGAACTTGTTCAGTGCGGTCGCGGTCCAGGCGTCACCGGCGCGGCGGGTGTCGGTGGCATCGGGGGCGAGCACCTTGAATCCGACCGCTGGCATACCCAGCTCGGTGAGGTAGCCCTCCCCCAGCTTGGCGCCCTGGGAGGTCAACGCGAACGTGTATGTGCCTTCCGCCTGTTGTTCCTCCACGGTGCACTCGCTGTTGACGGGCACCCCACGCAGCAAGTGGGTCTGACCACTGCGGAGATCGAAGGGGTCGCGCTGGCCGTCGCCGCAGTTCGCGGTGAACGTATAGACGCCGTCGGCCTCCGGAGCGCCCGCGGCCCGCTTGATGAAGGCAACGTCCACCGTGGCGCGCGGGTGGTGCGCCTGCACGCCAACGACCACCGCCGGGTCCACCGCCGCGTCGGCATCCGGTGCGTCCGCGGGGACGGCCACGGAGTACTCGTACTCCTTTGCGCGCACGTCCTGCGGCGCGACCTCGTCGACTGTGGCCGCAGGGCCCTTGTATGCGCCCCGCTCCCAGGCAGCAAAGCCCAGGTATGGGCGCCGGTCACCAGCGGCAACCTCCACCTCACCGCGGGCGCTCAAGGCTCCTGCGGAATCCATGGTCAGGCTGCAGGAAGTGCCCGCAGGCACCTCGAAGGTGCGAAGCCCGGTGACCGGGACGGCATCCTCGCGCGGCAGTGGGCGCTCAGGCACGTCCGCCAGGCCGAACTGCACACGCCCGGTGGACAAAGTGGCGTCGCCGTCCTTGCACACCAGCTGGCCGGTATAGCCTGCGGGGTCCGCGCCGTCGAGGTACCCGGTTTGGCGCATCGCTACCTGCAGGTTGGTGGTGCGGCGGCTCACCTGGTTCACCAGGTGCAGCTGTGCGCCGTTCGCCGTGACGTCCGCTTCGGCGCTGGGCTGCGCGGTGGTCACGCTCAGTTGCGCGGGCACGTTCTCCATCGCGATTTCGCGCAGGCTGCAGTGCGCGCCGACGGGCACCGCAGCGCCCGCGCTCCCGGCAGAGACGTAGCGCAGCCCGCCGTCCACCGCGGTGAAGTCAGCCGGCGTCAGATGCAGGGGCACGCCGGGGACGTCGGTTAGCTCGGTGCCAAGCGCCCGGCACTGCAGCGCGAAGCGCATCGTATTCGCCTCGCTGAGCAGCCGCAGGTCCGCGGGTGCGCCCTCGACGTCCTTGCGCAGGGTCAGCGGCGCGGTCTGGTAGGCGTAGCGGCTCGTCGCACGCACCGCGTTCTGCGCGGCGTCTTCCTCCACCACAAACGCTGGCGACAGCGCCACGGCGTTGGACTGCTCGAGTGGCTTGCCGGTGGCGAGCGTCGCGTCACCCCGGCTCACCGACCAGTCCACCGACTCCGGCACCACCGTCGCCTGCAGCGGACCGTCCTGCGTATCCGCCTGCAGATGCAGCGGCGCATACCCACCGAGCTCCACTGTGCAGGCCGCACCCACAGGCACGCCGTGAACGGTAACCGTGCCCTCTCCGTCCACGGTGGCGCTGCGCCGTAGCAGCTCGGCGTCGCCGTCGCGGCACACCACCGTCACCGGGTGTGCGGGTAGTACCGCGTCGAGCGTGTTGCCCGCGGCCTCGTACGCCGCACGCGCCTGACCAGGCAACTCGACCCCCGTCTGCACCGTGGCATCAGTGACGTGGCGGGAGAACGTATTCACGAACTCCACCTTGTTGCCCGCCTTCGCGATAGTAAACGTGTTGCCCGCCTTGCCATCAACGGTGGTGGTGGCCGCCATGTGGATGCCCGGCTCCGGGGTCAGCGGGTTCTCGGCAACGGTGCAGCTACTGCCAACCACCAGGTCATCCTGGGTAATCACCACGCCGTTGCGCACCGACGCCTGCAAGGAAGCGCCCGGGGTGCCGTCGGGCAGCACACAGCGTAGCGACGCCGGATACTCCCTCTGCAGCCACGCCTCCTGCTTCGCGGGCGCGATGAGGTGCTTCGTCGCCGGATCGAACTGGACGTTCTTCACGCCGGTGATGGTGGCCCGCTGGTAGGCGAACTCGTCCTCCATCGCCAGGGTGGCACGCTCCCCGACCGTGAACGCTACGCCCGGCGCCAGCTCGGTGGCCTGCTCGCCGCCCGGCGCGTAGTGGCCCACGGTGGTGTGCGTGATCGGGTATCGAACGCCCTGGCTGTTGGTGCGCTCAGTGTCCAGCAGGGTGCGTCGTTCCAGGGTGCACTGGGTGCCCGCCGGGATCTCGGCGGCGGTGAAGGAGCGCTGGGCGCCGTCGACAAGCTGGAAGGCTGCCTGGAACGCACCGCACGTCAATTGATAATCGACGCCCACCTTCGGATAAAGCGCCTGCTCCCCGGTGTAGCGCTGCGTGATCGTCAGCCCGTTGCCGGTCGGGGTGAACGTGTTGTTTACCGTGGCTGTGTTGGTCGGGGCGGTGATGGTCAGCGTCGCGTTGTCCACGTCGGTGTCCCAGTTCACGCCACCGGGCAGCTGCGGGCGATCCTCGGTGAAGGTACACGTGTTGCCGTAGGGCACGCGCATGGTGCCGCCGGGGCCGTCGTCGACACGCGGGTCCCCGACCTTCAGCGTGACCGGCGCGCCGGGGGCGACCGTTGCGGCGCCCTCGAGCTTGACCGCTGTGACCTGCCCATTGGCGACGACGTTTCGGCTACCGCACGCGAAATTGAACGTGTAATTCCCCGGCAGACCGCGCACGCCGTTCGCGGTGACCGCCTTAGCGAGCTGCGCGGTGCCGTACTTGTAGTCGTAGGCACGGTTGATGGTGAACGCCTCTGCCTTGCCGTCACCGACGGTCAGCGTCTGCGGTTCCACGGACGTGTTCTGCAGCTCATAGGTCTGATTCGGTCCGTCTTCAGGTGCGGGCGTCGGCGTCTGTGGAGTGAGCGTACAGGTTGACCCCACCGGGATGTCCCGGATCAGGGCGTGCCCATCCTGCACGGTGAGGGTGCCTTCGCGCTTAGTGGCGTCGGGGGCCGTGCAGGTGTAGGCGGCGGCGAAGCCCTGCCGCGTCACGGCCGGGAGCGTCGCCGCGGGGCCAGTGAGCACCTGGTGTACCTCTACCTGTTCGGTGCGGTAGTCGTAGGTGCTGCGGATCTCCACGGGAACGGTCGGCTGCGTGCCATCTGCTGGCAGTCGGAGCGTCAACCCGTCCTGCTGCTGGGTCGCACCGGTGGCGTCCCTGCTGGTCAGTGTGAGGTACTTCTGCTGCTCAGCCGTGAGCCCTTCGACGGGGCGCAGCACGCAGTCCTGCCCGCGTGGCACGTTGTCCAGGGTTGCCGGGGCGTCGCCACGCACGGTCACCCGGCGCGCGGGCGCGTTCGTGGCTGGGCAGCTGAGCTCAAACGTGAACGCTTGGTTCTGCAGCGCAGGCGTCGCCGCCGGGCCCTGCACCAGGTGGCGCAGCTGCAGCGTCGCTGTCCGCGCGGTGTACTGGTTGTCCGCCTCAACAGGCAGCTTGTCAGCCAGCGTCACCTTCTTCTCGACGCCCCCTTGATTCGGCACACCGTGCTGCACACCATCCCACTGCAGGTCTAGGTCAGCGCCAGACACCACAGGAGGCGCGGTTTCCTTCAGGGTGCACGTGGCGCCGGCTGGCAGGCCGTCGACAAGCTGGGGGCTGCCGGGTGTGACCTCTCGGGACCCGCTGAGCTTCACGTCCGGGTACGCGGCCTGGAACCCTGCCGGGGCCGCGCACGCGTAGGCGATGGTGAACTTCTTGCCGGCGAGCTCCGCGTAGTTGCTCGCCGTGCCGGTGACGCGCTTGTTCAGCTCCAGCGATGCCGGTGCGAAACGGGACTTCCAGTGCACGTTGCAGTTAATTTCGCGGTTCTGCTTGTTCGTGAACTGCACCTCCGCGCTGCCCTCGGCGCGGTTCTCCTTAAACCAGATGCCCAGGCTCTCCGCCTCCGCCCGGCTTAGCGGCGCACCGTCGTGGGTCAGGCGCGTCGGCGCGTCCCCGGCCTTGGCACCGGGCTCGTAGATGAAGGTATCCGTATCACCGTCGGCGGAAATCGCGCTGCAGGTCCACTCCGGCGAGTAGCGCAGGAACGCCAGCTCCTTGCCACTCATCGTCGACTGCAACCCGACCGTATCTTCGGGCACGCCGTCCGCGTTCAGGCGGCGCAGCACCGGCGTGGTGCTCGAACCACCGACGGGCTCAATCCAGTTGCGATGCTGCCCGTCCTGGGTGAAAATCCTGTTCACCGGCTTGTCCGCAGCGCCGGTGAATGCCTGCTGCGCCACCGTGTCCGCGGTGCCCAGCTCCTTGCCGGTCTGAGTAGAGATGCGGTTCAGCGCAATCGCCATCGCGAACGCCTGGTTGCCGCGCGGGTCCGGGTTTCTCGCGTTGCCACCCGAGTTCGACGCAATGCCGATCTCAAACTCCGTCGGCGAATCCAACCCCACCAGGAAGGTGCCGTAGGTGCCGCCGGCATCGTTATCGCAAATGAAGTCGCGCTTCTTGCCGCCCATGTTGGCCCACTGCCACTGATTCCTCTCGACGCCCGCCCCGAACGTCTTACGGCACGCCTCGTAACTGCCCTTCGGCGTCAGCTTAATTGGCGGGTTCACCGTGCCCGTGCCGCCCGAGTTCGAGATGTCCACACTGATCATCTCGCCACCAAGCACACTGCCTGTGGACTCGGCGTCCGCGACCATCATGCGAAACGACGGCAGCGGCTGCCCACGGTACGTAAACTTCACGTCCCGAAACGACAACCTCACGAAGCGGTTCCTCTCCGTCTGGAAGATGTCATTCGCGGTAGCGCCCGCCTCCGCCACGAAGAATGACTGGCCCGCAATCTGGTTACCGAACGCCGCACGGTTCCACGGCGGCTGCTGCCCCGCCGACAAGCTCCCCTTGTTCGACCCGGCCCCCGTATCCGAGGCCTCCACCGTAACGGTGTACGTCAGGGTGTAATCCCCGAAGTGCTTCGTCACATTGTGCGTCCCCGGCTTCGCGATATCCGACGCATCAATCCAGCACATCTGGTTCGCCCACTTCTTGGCGTCCCCATCGGCTTTACGGAAGGAGCAGTCCCCAATGTTGACGCGACTGTTGGCGTCAGCTGCACTCGCGGTACTTTGGCCTCCGAGCACCGTCACCAGCGCGAGCAGCATGAACACGATTACTGCCGCTGTGGCTCGTCGCAGCCGAGGCGGTTCGCCAAGTACTGGCCAACCCGCTGTTGTCATTAAACCGCCCTTTTGCTGCGGCCGATTGGCTGCCCAGCTGTTTGTAATGGATGTTGATGGATCTTCTTGGATGAAAAACAACGCAATCATATCCCCCCACGGGCGGGACAGCAACACTTACAGGGCCTTAAGAAAGCGCAGGTCAACGAGGTAGACAATTGATCCTGCAGCAGCCGAAAGGCAGCTGTGTGTTGGCTGTGCACCAAGATCGTCGCCTTCCGGGGTTCGAGCCCACGCTTCCCGAGGTCGCGCTCCGCCCACGACGGAATTTGGTGCCAGGACAACGCGCTCACACACATCTGATGCGACTCACCAATACGCCCTTCAACCACCGACCTGCGCCTTTCGGGCATGAGCCCCAACCCCGACAATCCGTCCTCCCCCTTGTTTTCCTAGCAACGTGGCTTTGCCTACCAGACGGCCTACTCGGGGCTCGAGTCCCTGACTTGCAGCACCCCCATCTGCAAATCTGTTCACAAAATCCCGACTCCGCGCGAGACGACTACCCCTTCCCCGAAGACTGTCGGCTCACAACAGAAAAGCAGCAACGGAAAGTCCTCCCTTTCCGTTGCTGCCTCCCAGATAGGCCTACTCCCTAGTCCCCGATCTGATCACGCCCACGCTTCACAATCAGCGGATCCGGCGTCCCCACCACATCATGATCCTTGTTGGTGTATTCGAACTTGCTCAGGATGTAGCGCATCGCGTTGAGGCGGGCGCGCTTCTTGTCGTTCGACTTGATGGTGATCCACGGCGACTCGTCAGTGTCCGTGTAGCGGAACTGCTCTTCCTTCGCGTTGGTGTAGTCATCCCACTTGTCCAGGGATGCGAGGTCCATCGGCGAGAGCTTCCACTGGCGAACCGGGTCCACCTGGCGGATGGCGAAGCGGGTGCGCTGCTCCTTCTGGGTCACGGAGAACCAGAACTTGGTCAGCGAGATGCCGGAGCCCAGGATCATGTTCTCGAGCATCGGCACTTCGCGGAGGAACTCGGCGTGCTGGGATTCGGTGCAGAAGCCCATGACGCGTTCGACGCCGGAGCGGTTGTACCAGGAGCGGTCGAAGAACACGATTTCGCCGGCTGCCGGGAAGTGTTGGATGTAGCGCTGGAAGTACCAGGAGGTGGATTCGCGCGGGCTGGGCTTTTCCAGGGCGACGGTGCGCGCACCACGTGGGTTGAGGTGTTCGTTGAAGCGCTTGATGGTGCCGCCTTTACCGGCTGCGTCGCGACCTTCGAAGATAATGATGTGGCGCTGGCCTGTGTCTTTGGTCCAGTTCTGCCATTTCAGTAGCTCAATTTGGAGGGCACGTTTTTGTTCTTCGTACTCGCTCCGGCTGAGACGTTCTTCGTAGGGGTAGTTTTCGCGCCAGGTTTCGATTGGTGTCCCGTCCGGCATGAGCAGCGCCGGGTCATCTTCATCGGTGTCGTCGACGATCCAGCCTTCTACGGCGGCGAGGTCGATCATTGGGAGTTCGTCATCCTTGTGGTCAGCCATGTATCCAGCTTAACCCCATTGCCCCCGGATCGGCGCTGATTGTTGGTTTTTATTTATCGACGCCACCCCCGTTTTCCCACGCCTTCCCAAAAGAAAACCCCGCCACGTTTTGTGGCGGGGTTTGTATCAGGGGGTCTTAGGAAACCAGACCGATCAGCTTCACGATCGCGTCTGCGCCTTCGCCAAGCTGCTTCAGGATGGTCAGAAGTGCGCCTGCGACGTGTGCGTCAGACGAGAGGAACGCCCAGTTCTCGAGTGCCTGCATGTGTTTACTCCTTTGAGTTTAAAATCAGTGGAATGTTGAGAGTTAAGCCGTGATTAATTCGGCAAGGTGGTTGCTTTGTCGCCCAGCTTGCCGAAGTTGATAAACAGGTCTGGAATGAGGCGGAACAGCTTGACGATGTTGCTCGTGAAGGTGCTGAAGTCCTTCAGCGCGTCGACGATGACTGCGAGATCCATACTTACCCCTTACAGGTTGTGACACTGTGGGCGGGTGCCCGTGTGTCTGTATTTCTTAAGGCTGCACACCATGACGGTGTGTCTTAGTGGCTAATTTTGCACGTATTTTTAGCTCACGTCAAGACTTTGAAAATGATTCACCTCACATTAGGGGCACCCGGCGCGTGTACCTTACATGCATAACGCAACGTCAAACTTTCAAGCAAGTTTCCCCAGCGCATCACCACAAAATATAAAATACTACTTAAGCTGCAGGAACCCGTTTATACAGGCGGCTGCGAACTATTCCTCCACAGTTTCTTTGAGTTTCCTGTACGGAAATGACACTCGGACCATTGTTTCACGGTCCCGTATTTTTGAAAGTTCACTGAGCATGGACGTTTGCCATTAAACCGCTCACTCGCCTACTAAAAGCGTTTGGCATTAGCGAACGTTCGGTAAAGCCGAACGCCCCTCGGCTAACGGACAACGGACATGCGCAACGTGCCACGCGCTCTAGCTTTCAAATGACGACACCAGTGCTTCCATCATGAGCCCTGTACCGCGCTACGAGAGTGGCAGCACTATTCGTTTCGAGGTACCTAATGAGTGCGACGCTGGACGGCGGAGACCAGCCCGGAACGCCCAAACCGATCCCCGCAAACACCCACCTTGCAACTACACAGATTTCTATATAGTTTTTAGATATGGAAACGTTATCTATTACTGAAGCGTCCCGTCGTGGCATCTCGGGGCTAGTTTCGTTCGCCGAGGAACACAAGCGCGTTGCCCTTTCGCGTCACGGAAAGGTCGTCGCGGAACTTGTTGACGCTGTCGAGTTGGAACAGCTTTTCCGCGACCGCGAAACACTTCAGGACGCAACATTGGCGCTGGTTCGCGTCGCCACCGACACAGGCAACCGCACAGATCTCGACGAAGTCATCGAGCAATTAGGGTTTTCTCGCTCGGAGCTAGAGGCCGAGCTAGAGGCCGAACTTCGCAGCCACAAAGCGTAGCTATGCAGCACAATTTACCTCGTGCAAGAGTCCGTCTCATTGACGACGCCATCAACGATTTGGAAACCCTCCAGCGCAAAGATCCGCAAATTGTCCGCGAGGTTTTGAAAAAGATGTTGCTGCTGGAACGAGCGCCTGATGCAGGTGAACCATTACTCGGCGGTCTAGTCGGATTTCGCAAGCTCATAGTGGGTAACAGACATTACCGCATCGTATGGCGTGTTTGTACTGACAACAACCACGTGCCAGTTCTCGAAATCGCTGAAGTGTGGGCTGCCGGTGCCCGCGCAGATAGTGCTGTGTACGAAGAAGTGACGAAGCGTTTCAAACAACTGAAGCACACCGAGAAGCTTTCCACTCACCCGCTGAACGAAGTTGTTGCAATCTTGGGACGACGCTACACCGACGTGGAGCCCCACCCAGAGCCAAATCCCCCAGAGGAGCTTCCCAAGTGGCTGTCACAGGCCCTCGCAACTGAACTCCACTTTCCCCAGGAAGAGATATCTGCGCTGGACAAGGAACAGGCCCAGCGACTGCTCACAGAACACTGGTCAAAGCCAAAAGAGAGTTAACGCCCCAATCCTGTCAAGGCCTCAAAGGAGTACGACATTGGTCAACGAGGGCCCGTCCTAGAGATCCCAAACGCTCAACTAGCACAGCCCCACCCTCATCACGCCATATACCGCTCAATCCCCTTCACCGACAACAGCAGATGCAACGGTTGCCCAGGCATCTCCTGAAACCCACCGTGTTGCCTGTAGAACCGCTTCGCCTGCTCGTCCAGCGCGTGCACAACTACCGCCGCGGCACCGACCTTAACGGCAACGGTAAAACAGCGCTCCAACGCATCGCGCAGCAGCGCCTTGCCAACGCCTTTCCCCTGAGCATTCTGGTCAACCGCAAGCCGTGCAAGGATGATCACCGGAATAGGATCCGGCCGCCCCTTCGCAAAACGCTCCGGCGCCACCTTAGCGACGATACCCCCGGTACACACCGCATAGTAGCCAACGACCCGCTCATTCCACGTTGATACATACACCGCACAGTTGTTGGCACGCTGGTTTTGCATCGCGTAGCGGTGAAACCACGTATCAAGCGACGCCTCCCCGCACCGAAACTCAGCCCGATTATCCGACTTCTCCAACCGACGTGGCGGGTGAAGAATCCCATCAGCTTCCAAAGCTGAACTCCTTGCCAAAAGGAGTTTCCTCCGCAAAAAGCGTACCTAGCCGTGAAAAGTCGGCAGGCTGAGCAAGCAACTCCTCCACACGAGAAAAATCGTCCATCCCCAACACGAAGAGCCGCTGATCAGCAAGCACTCTGGCAGCGCGCTCAACAGCGCTCTCAAGCACAAACTGCGATACCGAGGAATTCGTCACCTCAGCCGCACGCCGCAGGCACTCCTCCTGCACTGACGATGTACGCAGATTCAGCCGTCTATCTTTCACAGCCATTTCAACCTCCCAAAACCCTTGTACTCACAATGTACACACACAAGAGGTCGAGGGCAAGGCTCGTAATTTGAGAGTCACCATCGCCACGGGTGCAGGTCTTCCTTATCGACGACGGCCCCACCAACCCAAAGAACACAATCTCCTCTGAGCGCGGCCTCCCATAAGCCTCAAAAGGGGCATGTTCAATCTCCCCCGATGCCCCCCTAAAAACAAGCACCCCGAGAGACCTTGACGCAACTAAAAGCAATCCTTTTAGAGCCGGTAGCCTCGAGGCTAACGTTTTCTACGGTACCAGATAGAAGGCTTCGCCCGTCGCTTTGCCCTTGTCCGCTCACCGAGCTGCCACAAGCCCAAAGTCGAATCCGATTCACGCGTGACCAAATCTGCTTTCTAGTCAGACGGTTCACTTTCAAACCGGGAGCGAAGACATTACACCGTAGCGCCACTTGTCGGCAATTGGTCGATTGCACTCCAAAGTCCCGAAGGGGCTTGGCCCCGATCACTGTTGATCAGCGCCAAGCCCCGTCAGCTTGTTCGTAACGTCACGCGCTCAGGACGCACTCTCCACTAAGCGACGACCCGTCGTCGTCCCACCAACGCACCAGCGGCGATGAGCGCACCGCCGAGGAGGATCGGCAGTTGCAGGCCGTTTCCGCCAGTCTTGGGCAGGTTGCCCTGGCGGACGTTGGCAACGGTCAGTACCGCATCCTGGGAGGTAAGCTGCCAGGAGCTCGGTGCCACCGCCTTATCGACCTGCGTCGCGACAATTTTGGCATCTTCATCTAGCGCGATCGTCACATTCCCGTTGTCCACCGACAACGAAAACACAATCGGCTTCACAAGAAGATTGTAAACACCCAGACTGTCTTGAGGCGACCGAGTCTCTACGAGCTGATAGTGACCCGGCTCCAATTCTTCTGACTTGAAGATTCGATTCTCCTTATCGTAAATCATTGGGATTCCATTACCGATGACTTGGCCATTTTCGTCCAGTTTTTGAAGTATAAACTCAGCACCGTCTAGACGGTTTTCTGGCTTCAATAGCTCGTGCGAAACTGCATCGGAAGAAATCTTTGCAATCACAAGCCGAGCTTTTTTCTCTACTTCTGGCGGAGGCACACAGGCCTTCGCCTCCTTGGGCCCAACTTGTACAGAGTTGAAAAGCGATTTGCCGGGTGCACATTCATCTCCAGTCTCGTTTCCTGTATAGGCATCGAGAGAGATTGTCATTTCAACATTAAATTGATGGATGCCATTACTTGTAGCACCAAATCTATTGAGCCCCTTCGGCTGTATCGTTCCACCGCCAGATAGCACAAACGGACCTTGGCCAGTTTGAAATGTCGTGGCATACGATTTCCCGAATTCATCGACCAAGGACCAAGAAGTCTTTTTCACAACAATCCCCGTCGGCATCGTTGGAGTGTCGACTACCTTACTATAGGCAGCCTCGCGATTTCCTGGGTTTGTTACATTTACCTGGTATTTTACTATATAGGTCCCGTCTTCCTGCTTCTTCGCAGACTGTCCAATCGCTTCTTTGGTGACGTCTGGAACAATTGGTTCTGGTGTCGTCGTAGGAGCCTTTGCCGATGCACCGTCAGTATTGTATGAGGACGGTGCAGTTTGAGCGCCGACTACTTCGACTTTTAGGAGATTTGGAGCCTTCGCCGTCGGGTTCCCGACCTTAATTTTGATTACTTCCGTTGTGTTCGAGTCCACGGAAGACCGGCCACCCTTTCCGAAAGCAATCGATCCGTCTTCTTCAACCCATGCTTGTCCCCAAACAGGCGCTTGGTCTGTAATGTTGAGAAACTGACCGACGGTCTGCCCATCAGGCATCTTCATATCGGTAATATCCACGCGCAGGGGGGCACCACCGCTCGTGCTAATACGTTCCAAGAAAACGCGCTGTTTGTTCCTTCCATCGCTTTGCGCCCACCCACTTTGCAGGCCCCACAGATACCCTTTCGCACCTGGGATGGCAACAAAGTCCTCTGAAACCGTACGGAATGTTTGTCCCGGATTCCAGATTGTTTTGGCTTGCAGAGTCACGTTTTTTGCAGGCTTTAGCGTTGCAGTAATCGTGTCTAAATTCACGCTGTAAAGACGGCCACTACCCCATACAGACGCACCTGCGACCCAGTATGTGCCGTCATCATCGAAGGTACCTGCGTTGATGCCGCTACCGAGGTCGTTGGATGTTGTATTGTCCGGATGATTCTCGGGAAGAAATCCATCAAGTCCTTGAAGCTTGCCCAAATCAAAAACTTCACCCGTATAAGGATTTATCTGCAGTAAGTGGCCTGCGGGGAAACAAGGGTCATCCCTGTGGCCCGTCTTCACCGAAATCCTGGGCTGACTAACAGCATAGAGGTAGTTATCGTTCTCGTTGTAGGCAAGTGCGTTATATACCCACCCGCTGGCGGGTCCGATCTTTTCTGACTGCAATGCACCTTGTCCGTCTTCTACCTGAAGATACAGCTGCGAAGAAGTTCTATTGCTAGAGGCTTGTGGGCTCGCGACGATAAATCGTCGGAAGCCATATTTTTGCTCCGCAATGGAAAGTAAGCGAGGTGGCTGTCGATGAACAGATTTTACATCGCGAAGCTCACATTTATCGCCGTGCGTAAGTGGCAACACGTCAGCGTCGGCTGAAGGAAGAATCGGAAGATCTTTCTCTACCGGAGCCGCGAGGGAGCCTTGCAAAGTGATGTCCTCGGGTCTGGTTGGAGCCGATCTGTAGGAAGTCCGAAGCGTCACAGTCGAGTCTGCCGAAACCGGTACCGAGTCGATTCGGCGGCCGTCCTTCGTCGGGAACCATGTAATAACCACACGATCCGGGTAGGTCTCAACTTTATTTTCGAGCCTTACACCGTCCGTTTGCTCAATTGGAATAGAGAAAAACACATCTTCTAATCGGACTGAAGGGCTCAGAGTTACTGTTGCACTTGAGAAATTAGAACGCGCTTGAACATCGAATGTTGTCTCGTACGGATTGTCGCCAATAGTCGTGTGCGAGGATACTGGAATACCATCACCTGCGACATTCACCTTGTGGTCCTGAGGCTTATTGTCCATGTCCTGGCCCCACATCTGGACCCGGTAAATACCGTTTGGAGGTGCCACGGGATTCAGGATTACCGAGTCGCCACCCTTGATATAGAGGTCAGTAATACTCGGAATGAGCTGAAACTCCGTGTCATAAGACTTTCCCTTGGCGTTCTTATTCCAAAAAATCGCGTTAGCGAAATCAATGGTTCGGTCAACGACAATCGCCCCCTGACGAACGACGCGGATCCTAACTGGACCGGAGATATCCTTCGTATTGTTATCGTTTCGGTTTTTCTTGATGGCGAACCTGGTTACTCGCCAGTTACCAGTCTCGTTGATCTTAAATTCAATTTGGGGGTTGTCCCCCAAGAAATCTGGCTTAGCATCGGTAAGAGAAAACTCTTGATCCTGCTGCCCTGGGACACCCGGAATATCTCCCGGGGCAGCAGCGCGGTCTTGTGAATCCGCAACCTCCTCCGCCGGGCGCCCCTTCCCGTAACCGGACTCGGCAAGCTCCGCCTCGGACGGCACTTCGGCGCTCTCGGCGATCGCGTACTCACCGGCGTCGGTCGTGCGGGCCTCAATCTCAACGACCTGCGGCGGAATCGTGTGCAGGGCGTTCAGGTTGAACGCCACAAAACCGCCATCCTTAGCGTTCACGTAGCCGTAGTCGTAAGGCTCGAGCTTGCGGCCATCAGCAGTGACGGACAGGACTTCCTTGATCTCGCCCTTGCCCTCACGCTTGAGCGCGAAGATGTTTTCCTTCGACGCCTTGCCGCCGAACTCCCATGCCTCGCCATCGGGGTCGTTGACCACGATGCGGTCAACGACGCCCTTGCGCTCGACGGTCACGGGGTTCGCGGTGGCCGGGGCCTCTGCTGGTTTCGAAGCAGATGCAGAGGCCGGATTAGAGGCCGACGCTGCGGCAGGCGCCGAAGGCGTGGCGGAGGAAGACGGTGTGTCGTCGTCCATCCACGAGTAGGTGGGCAGGCCGGCGTCGTCGGTAGTGATGTCGGAGACCGTCGTGGTCTCCTCCGCCTGAACGGCCGGGTACGCGCCCAGGCCGGCGGCCAACGCCACCGAGGCAACTACGGCAGCAAGTCCACGGGCACGGTGCCGAGCAGGAGATCCTGCAGGTTTGATAAAGTTTCGCATCTTTCTGTCCCTACTTCCGCTTTACCGTGTCTCGTTCTTGCTTCGCCGCGCCAGGAACAATCCCAGCACAATTAACAGTCCGCCAAGTCCCGCGGCCCACAGCACGTTCGCGCCTGTGGACGCCAGCGACCCGCGCTCGCCCTCAGGCACCGCGCGTGGGTGGGTGACGGTAGTGACCACGCCGTTCGGTTTCGTTGTCACGATTGTCGACGGCACCGTGGTGGTCACCGTTGTCGGGGTACCGTTCGGTGGAGTCGTGGTGTACGTGGTCCGGATGGTGGTGCTCACTCGAGGAGGTGTCGACGTCGTCGTCTTCGTTGTGGTGACCGTGTTGCCGGGGTTCGTCGGCGTGGTCGGTGGCGTCGTGGTTGACGGCGGCTCCGAAGGCTCCCACGGTGGTGGGGTGCCATAGCTCTTGTCCCACTTCATCACGAGCACGTTCTCGTACTCGTAGCGGATGCCGCGCTCGTCAGGAAGTGGGAGGATGAGCAGTTTCGGGCTGCTCAGGTGGTACTCGTACTTCGTGTCCGGGGCGGACTCCTCCACCAGGTACAGGCCCGGGGTGAGGTTGTCGAAGAGGACTTCGCCGCGCTGGTTCGTCGCCTTCGTCTCGATGACGTCGAGGCCGCGCTTGCGGGCGTCGTCAAGCGTGGTTTTCTTTGCCACGTTGCGGCCTTGCTCCGAGGTGATGTCGATGCCCCGCACCTTCGACAAGGTGAACTTCGCGCCGGCGATCGCGGGAGGCTTCTGGCCGGCCGGGACCTGGTCGTATGGGTTGGTGCCCTGCTTCTTCAGCAGCAACTGGATCGGCTTACTCTTATCGATGCTCGCCGGATTCAGGTTGGCGTCATTACCGCTGATTGGGCGCACGTCAGCCACCGCGGGCGTCAACGCACCCGCGGCGAGCATCGTGGCTGCACCACACGCTGCCAATAGTTGGGACAAGCGCATTAGGACAGAACCTCCTCGTTCACAGCGCCGGAACGGTCGCTCTTCTTCTTTTCGCGGTACACCCACCAGATCAGCGCCAGCAGGATGAGAAGGGACACCCCGCCGAGGGCCCACATCCACCACTGCAGGGTGGAGGTGGAGTCGTCGAGGACGCTGGCCTCGTCTGGGTCCATGGGTACTCGCTCCGCGTGGACGAGCAACCGGTGCGTATTGATGCCATACGGCGTACAGGTGATCAGCGTCAGCAGGTCGCGCTCAGGGTCGGCGCGCAGGCTGTCGGTCTCATCCGGCAGGACAACTTCGATGTCGTACACCTTGTACTTCATGCGCTCGCCGAACGTGGATACGTAGATGGCGTCGCCGACTTTGATGTCGGAAAGGTTGTCGAACAGGGTGGCAGTAGGGATCCCAGTGTGTCCCGTAATCACAGAGTGCGTGCCCACACCACCGACTGGAAGTGCCGTGCCAAACATGTGGCCAAGACCCTTTTGCAGCGTATCCTCCGCAGTACCGTGGTAGACCGGCAAGCGGGTATTCGTACTTGGGATCACAATCTGGGACATCGCAGGAAACCCTGCGAGTTGCCGCAAGTACTCCTGATACGACGCATTATCTTTTGAAACTCGAGCCAACCATGGATCAAGGATTGGACCGTCTTTGTGGTCCTGGTTGTACGCTCTGGCGGCTTCAATCTCAGTATTCAATTGCGGCTCTGGCTGGTCATGCAGCAGAGCTTCGTAATCCTTTGCCACCTGTTCCTGCATTCGGTTGTTCCACTGCGTAGCAACTACCGGATACATCAAAACAGCCAGCCCAAGAAGGATGATGATAGCTGGAACACCGACGCGCTGAAACAGCGATTTCGCTCCAGGCTGCCGCCTGTGCTTCGCCTTCGTTGGTGCAGTCACAGAAATCAACGTCTTTCTTGTTGGGAAATATTTTGGAAAACTGGGCGGAGTTTTACGCCCTCCGCCGACGGCGTGATGTGGCGCTAAGAAAGCGCGACATCAGGGCCATGGAACCTAGGCGGCCTGGGAGTTACGGCGAGCGACGTATGCGCCGCCACCGATGATTCCAAGACCAGCCAGGATCAGGATGGCAATACCCATACCACCGGTGTTTGGCAGGAACGGCGTAGTGTCCTCCAAGTTGACGACCTCACCATCGTTGTCGCCCACCTTGATGTTCTGGAGGGTGCCAGCGTTCTTCCAAAGCAGGGTGAACTCGATTGGCTGGGACAAAAGCTCGAAGCCCTTCGGGGACTTCGTCTCAACGAGGCAGTACTTGGTCCACTGGTTCTTGGTGTTCGGATCGTTGTTTGCACCGTCGTTGACGTGCAGACCATCAATCTTCACCATGCCGTCCTGGCCAGAAACGAACGTGCTCTTACCTTCAGTGGTCTGAAGCGCCTTATCGTTAGTGACCGCTGCCTTGCAGTCCTGGCCATCCGTGGCACCGTAGACCTGGAACTCAGCACCCTCCAGCGGCTTACGCTCCTTGCTCACCTTCTTAAATTGGATGCCAGCGTAACGAGTCTCGACATCGTTCGTCGGCTTTTTCTTTTCCTCTTGAACATTGTTCGGGTTGTTCTCGATCTGCACAGCGGTGTTCTTCAGGATGCCATTAGCAGGCATCTCGTTGACCTTCGCAGTGATCTTGACGGAGATCTGCTGGCCGTTCTTAATCTTTGCTACGCCAGCTTCAGTGAAGGTAACAACAACTTTCTGACCTTCAACCTTGATCTTGTAGTCGGATGGCTCGAAGTCGTTGCCGAGAACTTGGACGTCCTTCTCCGTGGTTGAAGCCTTCGGATCGAGAGTATCTTCAATCCGGTAGATGGTGCGCTTTTGACGATCAGTATCGATCGTCTGCGCCCAGGTATCGATCGTGTACTCAACCTGCTGGCTTACATTCTTGCCAGAGTCAACGACAGACTTTTTCGGTTCCTTCTGCTTGTAGTTCTTCGGGTAAGCAACGACGTCGTACATCCACTCCGTGCCACCAGCCTGAGCGTTGGCCTTCGTCATCGGCACGAACACGAGGAAGTCAGCTGCCGGGGAGTAACCCGCTACAGGAGAAGTTTCCTTAACGAGATAGACGCCAACCTTGAGGTCTGACCAGACAATCTTGCCGTCTTTATCTGTCTTCACCTCTGCGAACGGGGTTCCAAGCTTCGCGCTACCCGCGGTCAGCTTTGATGCGGCCACCAAACCTGCATTTGTCGTCAGGTCAGCATTAGTGACAGGGTACAGGGTGAACCCAGCATCCTTAAGGTTTTCTCCCTTGACCGTGGTGTCTTCCTCGCCCGTAGGTGTACCAAGGCTTTCTGGGTCAGCCTTCTTGTAGAGGGTGATGGAACCCTTCTTGGCGACATCGATCGTCGACTTCGCGACAGCTGGGCCGTTCTCCTGCGCCATCGCGTCCTGCGCAGCGATGCCAGCAGAGCCGGCGAAGGTCAGGCCTGCTGCGATTGCGATCGCGGCGGTTTTCTTGAGGGCAATTGTCATTTGGTTTCCTTCCAAAAGAGGTCTCTTGGGGCCCTCAGCGCACTTCAAGAAGTTAGGTTTCTTGCGCACGCGCCAGTGGCCCAACTTTGGGAACGCATTGAATTTAAGCACCCCCCCCCCGCTTTGTCCAAGTCATTTAGTACGAAATCTCAAGGTTTCTCAGCCGACATATTGACCCATTTATGCAGCGCAAACCGGTTTTATTCGTTGACCATTACATATGCAGCCGGTTGTCAGTTAACGCTAGACATTCTGACCGTCAGGATTCTCCAAAACTCTTAGAGATTCCTCATACTTTCTGACCACTTATGGGGGAGTTTTCAGCGCTGCCGACGCAAGGCCCTTTGCCGCCACAATCATTCCGGTCGACCTCCTCCGGTCGACCAACGCTGATCAGCGCGAAATCAGCAAAATCGCGTGAAACAGCCCAAATTGCCGTGACCTGGGTTGGTCGACGGGAAGAGGTCGACGGGAACGAAATCGAGGTGGAAACAGCGCGAAACCTATGCCGAGCCACACGCAATTCTGTTCACAAAATCTCGAACAAACCGAAGAGCCATACCCCAACCCGAAGCCCGACCAACCACAACGCCACAACACGCAAAAATCCCGGGCCACCCCACCGCGAAAGCGGGGCGCCCGGGAGAAAGCCAGTCAGAAACTAGCGGTTTACATCATGCCTGCCATGGCGTCTGGGTCCATGCCTGCACCGGCAGCACCGGCTGGCTCAGGCTTGTCGGCAACGACGGCCTCGGTGGTGAGGAACAGGGCCGCAATGGAGGCCGCGTTCTGCAGTGCGGAGCGCGTCACCTTCGCCGGGTCGTTGATGCCGGCTTCCATCATGTCCACGTACTCGCCGTTGGAAGCGTTCAGGCCCTGGCCGTCAGGCAGGTTGGCTACCTTGTCGGCGACAACGCCTGGCTCCAGGCCAGCGTTCAGAGCGATCTGCTTCAGTGGTGCGGAAAGCGCCTCGCGGACGATCTTCACACCGGTGGCTTCGTCGCCTTCGAACCCGAGGTCGTCGACAAGCTCGCGGGCAGCCTGCAGGAGTGCGACGCCACCACCAGCGACGATGCCTTCCTCGACGGCTGCCTTCGCGTTGCGGACCGCGTCCTCGATGCGCAGCTTCTGCTCCTTGAGCTCGACCTCGGTGGCTGCGCCAACCTTGATGACTGCGACGCCGCCGGCCAGCTTGGCCAGGCGCTCCTGCAGCTTCTCGCGGTCGTAGTCGGAGTCGGAGTGCTCGATTTCGGCGCGGATCTGCTTGACGCGGCCGTCGATCTGGGCCTGGTCGCCGGCGCCCTGGACGATGGTGGTCTCGTCCTTGGTCACGACAACCTTGCGTGCCTGGCCCAGCAGGCTCAACTCAGCGGTCTCCAGGGAGAGGCCGACCTCTTCGGAGATGACCTGGCCACCGGTGAGGATGGCGAGGTCCTGCAGCATGGCCTTGCGGCGGTCGCCGAAGCCTGGCGCCTTGACGGCGACGGACTTGAAGGTGCCGCGGATCTTGTTCACAACGAGGGTGGAGAGGGCTTCGCCCTCGACGTCCTCGGCGATGATCAGCAGCGGCTTGCCGGACTGCATGACCTGCTCCAGCAGCGGAACGAGGTCCTTGACGTTGGAGATCTTGGAGGAGACCAGCAGGATGTATGGGTCTTCCAGGACGGCTTCGCCGCGCTCCATGTCGGTGGCGAAGTATGCGGAGATGAAGCCCTTGTCAAAGCGCATGCCCTCGGTGACTTCGAGGTCAACGCCGAAGGTGTTGGACTCCTCAACGGTGATGACGGATTCCTTGTTTACCGCACCGTTGCCGACGGCGTACATCGCCTCAGCGATCTTCTTGCCGATCTCCGGGTCGGAGGCCGAAATACCAGCCGTGGACGCGATCTGCTCCTGGGTTTCGACTTCCTTCGCATTGTCCAGCAGGTACTTGGATACCTTTTCGGTGGCTGCCTGGATGCCGCGCTTGATGCCCATCGGGTTGGAGCCAGCTGCGACGTTGCGCAGACCCTCGCGGACGAGCGCCTGTGCCAGGACCGTTGCGGTGGTGGTGCCGTCGCCGGCGACGTCGTCAGTCTTCTTGGCTACTTCCTTGACCAGCTCGGCGCCGATCTTCTCGTATGGGTCCTCGAGGTCAATCTCGCGGGCGATGGTGACGCCGTCGTTGGTAATGGTTGGTGCGCCCCAGGACTTCTCCAGGACGACGTTGCGCCCCTTCGGCCCAAGGGTGACCTTGACGGCGTCGGCTAGTGTGTTCAGGCCGTTTTCTAGGCTGCGGCGTGCTTCCTCGTCGAATGCGATCATCTTAGCCATGTAAGTTTTCTCCTTGTATTCGTCGTAAAATGCAGGCGCCCGCGACGGCACGGTTGGCGCGCGGCCAACCTCACCCGCGTTAGCACTCAATTGCCTCGAGTGCTAAGACACAGTTTTAGCACTCTCGCCCGCCGAGTGCAAGGAACCGTCTTCGGCCACCGAGCTGACCTTTGAGCGCGTCTTCGAGTACACGAACCACACCAACACAACGAACAGCGCCGTACTGAACCATGGCGTCCAGGACTGCTCCGTGAACACCTCCAGCGGGCTCTCCCCTGCCGCGCCCGCGATGAGCGCCGCGTTGAGCACGCCGAACAGGGACTCGCCCACGATCATGCCCGTGGCCACCAGGGTGCCCATCCGGCGCGCGAAGTCCGGGTGGCGCTGCACCTGCGCCCAACGGTTATAGATGTATCCGATCAGACCGCCGATCGGCACGATCACCGTGACCGACACCGGCAGGTACATACCCATGCCCACAGCCAGCGGCGGCAAGCTGTACTTGCCCGTGGTGCGGGTGAGGGTCTCGTCGATAATGATGAGCGCAACGCCGATGCCCGCACCGAGCAAAATCAGGCCCCAGTCCAGCGAGCTGTTGAAAATGCCGTTCGCCACCGAGGACATCAGCGCCGCCTGCGGTGCCGCGAGCGCGTCCGGGCCTGCGCCTTCCATGCCCTGGAAGCCGAAGCCGGTGAGCATCACCTGCAGGATCGGCGGGATGACCACCGAGCCGAACAGCACACCAATAATCAGCGCCACCTGCTGCTTCCACGGCGTCGCCCCCACGAGCTGGCCCGTCTTGAGGTCCTGCAGGTTATCGTTCGAAATCGTGGCGATGCCAAACACGATCGCCGCCGTAAACAGCGTGTACGCCACCAGCGAGCTCGCATTCGCGTCCGTGCCCGCCATAAACGCACCGATCAGCAGCGCGCACGAGAGCACCGCAATAATGCCAATCGAGGAAATCGGGGAGTTCGACGCCCCAATCAACCCCGCCATATATCCACACACCGACGCCACAATCAGGCCAATAACCAGGATGAACAGTACCGAAATCATGGTGAGCGACAGCGCGTGCTCATGAATGTCGGTGCCGCGCACGAAGTTCCACAGCAGCAGGCCAATCGGCAACATCGACGCCACAATCACACCCGCCACGATCGGGAACGGGATGTCACGCTCCGTCACGTCGACGGCCACGCCCTCGTGCCTCTTTTTCGACGCCGCCAACGACGAAGCAATACCCGTCGCAATCGGCTTCGCGATCTTGATCAGCGTCCACAGCGCCGCCACCGCCATCGTGCCCACGCCGATAAAGCGGATCTCGTCCGCGAACGTCGTGGAGACAACCTCGGCAAGCTCCAGGCCGTCGCCCATATGGGCCGCCGACTTCATCGGCAGCAGGACTGCAAAGGAAATCACGACGCCGACCAGCATCGCAATACCCACCGGCAAGCCCACCAAGTGGCCCACGCCCAGCAGCGCCAAGGACAAGGAGCCACCCATCATCGTGCCGCCCCCACCAACACGGAAGAACCCGGCAACCTCGCTGGCCGCCGCCTTCATGGCCGTCAATAAGGAATAGAACGCCGACGCAACCGCACCAAGAATAATCACGCGCAGGCCCTCAGAGTTCTCCGCATGATCGCGCTCCGAACCACCATTATCCCCGTCGCCAACGCGCAGCACCTCCGCCGCCGCGACACCCTCCGGGTACGGCAGGTCAGACCCGGTCACCAGCGCGCGACGCAACGGAATCGAATACATCACGCCCAACGTGCCACCCAGGGCACACACCAGGGCTGTCGTCCAAAAGGGGAAACCCTGCCAGTAGCCGACCATCACCAAGCCCGGAAGGACGAAAATAATCGCCGAAAGCGTACCCGCCGCCGACGCAATCGTCTGCACAATGTTGTTCTCACGCACATTGTGCCCAGCAAACTTCCGCAGCACCGCCATGGAAATCACCGCCGCCGGAATGGACGTGGCAAAAGTCAACCCGACCTTCAACCCCAAATACACATTCGCAGCAGTAAACACCAAGGTGATCAAACCACCAATGATGATCCCGCGCAGCGTCAACTCACGCATCGTCGAGGCCATTGCAAGACCTTTCAATATATAGGCATAAAAACGAACGGAAAGGATTGTACTCCTCCGGTTGGTGGTACTTTCGACCACATGACACAAACAGCTTTTACCCCAAACCGCGACCGAATTTTCGACGACCTCTCCGCCCTCGTAGGCTTCAACTCCCCACACTCCACGCCTGAGCTCGCCGACCAGCACGAAGCCGCCTGCGCCTGGACGGTTTCCGCACTCGAGGCCCTCGGGCTGGACGTGACCCGCCACGCGACCGTCGATAATGCTGACACCATCATCGCTACCAAAGCCCCAGTCGGCGACGCCCCCACCGTGCTGCTCTACTCCCACTACGACGTCGTGCCTGCCAACAACCCCGACGCCTGGACCAGCGACCCCTTCACCCTCACCGAGCGCGACGGTCGCTGGTACGGCCGCGGCGCCGCCGACTGCAAAGGCAACCTCGCCATGCACCTCGAAGCACTGCGCCTCATCCAGGCCAACGGCGGCACCGACCTCGGCATCAAGGTCGTCGTCGAGGGCTCCGAGGAGCTCGGCGGCGACGACGGCCTCGGCAAACTTATCGACGCCCACCCCGACCTCTTCCGCGCCGACGCCATCATGATCGCCGACTCGGGCAACGCCGCCGTCGGCGTCCCAACGCTCACCACCTCCCTGCGCGGCGGCGCCCAGATCAACGTGACCGTCGAAACGCTGCAGGGCGCCATCCACTCCGGCTCCTTCGGCGGCGCAGCCCCCGACGCCGCCCACGCCCTGGTCCGCATCACCGACTCCCTCTTCGACGAAACCGGCCGCACCAGCATCGACGGCGTCGACTGCACCGCCACCTGGAACGGCCAGCCCTACCCCGCCGACACCTTCGCCACCGACGCCGGCGTCCTCGACGGCGTCGCCCTCAACGGCACCCCCGACGACAACCCCGCCGACATGGTCTGGGCCCGCCCCGCCATCACCATGATCGGCTTCACTTCCACCCCCGTCGCCGACGCCGTCAACGCCGTCAACCACCGAGCCGAAGCCCAATACAACCTGCGTGTCCCCGCCGGCACCGACGCCGCCGCCATCGCCAACGCCGTCAAGGAACACATCCACGCCCACACCCCCAACGGCGCCCACGTCACCGTGGAAATCTCCGGCGTCAACGAACCATTCGCCACCGACCCCAACCACCCGGCCATCGCCCTGTTCGGCGACTGCCTCCAAACCGCCTACGACGGCGCCGACCTCGCCCTCATCGGCTCCGGCGGCTCCATCCCACTCACCATCACGCTGCAGAACCACTTCCCCGACGCCGCCATCGCCCTCTACGGCGTCGAGGAACCGCAGTGCGGCATCCACGGCGTCGACGAATCCGTCGACCCCACCGAAATCGAACGCATCGCCGTCGCCGAAGCGCTCTTCCTGCAGCAGTACGGGAAGTAGCCAGTTTCGGCCAGGTTTCGGCTGCGTTTCGGCTTGTTTTTGCTGGCTGTGGCGCTGCCGAAACCCAAACTGTAGTAACAGGATGGTAGTAATCCCCATTTCGCACAACTTTTCGAGGATTACTACAATCCACCTACTACACTTTGCAGATTTGGCTGGTTCAAATGGGGCGGAGAGCGCGTCGAAAAGCTGGTGAATCTAAAGCTCCGACGGGTCGATGCCAAACTCAGCCAGGACATCCTGGAGGCTGATGCGCTTGCCACTGTCGGTCAGCATTCGCGTGAGCGCGAGTGCCAGGTCCAGGGCGTCCTGCCGCTCAGCCTCAAGCCGCTCAAACTCACCCGCCGACATGATGACGGCCACCGGCCCGCCACCGTCAATGATCACCTTGCGCTCATACAGGCCCAAACCAAACACATGGTGTGAGGCGTTTGCCGCAAGATCCGCGAGATCCACGTTGGAAGCAATCAATTCGGTACCCCTAACTGAAATCTATCCTTTTGACCAGGTCATTACTCCAGCGGATGGCGTCCTCTAGACCTAATATTTCGACTCCAGGAAGCGTCATATTCTCCACCGCGGCCCTATAAACATCGTCCCAGCCCTCGCCCCTAACAAATTCAGGCGGCCATGAGTGATCGCCTCTGTACTTGAACGTTTGCTCGCACAGCTCTTTCGCCTTGCTATAGTCAATATCTTCATTAGCCACGAGTATCTGCAAATCTACGAGATCATGCGCTCGCTGACTATCAGGAAATGTAGCCGCATGTATTTTCTGTGCAATTTGGTGTTCAGGCTTCACAACCGGTACAGGGTCCGGTGCATCAAACCCCAGGTCCATGAACAACGATGAGAGTTCATCCGAAATCTGCCTGTCCACAGAGTCCGCAACATGTAGCTCGTTATGCGCCACCTCAAACCTCACGGTCTTCCAGTCCTTCCCTTCGTACTGGAGCTTGATATCAAAAGGAGTCATTACATACTGCGGCGGAACCCCTGCAGGGCTGGGCTTCTTCACCTGCTTCACTCTTCCAGTAAAGCCTTGCCATCCCGCTTCAAGTTTGTCCTCCAGTTCATCCAAGAAGTGGTCTTCGTCCTGCTGTCGCGCGGCATCGAGATCCTTTGTGGCACGAGCTCCACTGCCGTAGCGAACAGCCATCGCACTTCCGCCTTTGACCACTCCCTGTGGAAGCATCTGCGCAACTACAACAAGCGCCATTACGTTCTCTCGCTGTGCCTCACGCGCCTGATCGTTTTCTATGTTTCTGATCTTCTGTCGTAAGGACACAATGTTTACCGGCCGGCTCATCCCACCAGCCCCTTCAGCTCCCGATACTGCTTGCCTCGAATAAACCCTTCCTGGTAGGCGTCTTCCACCATCGCCTCCCAACGGTCGGCCATAACTGCTGGGCGAACCTCCACGAGCGCCTCCGCGACGGGCTGCGACGGAATACCGTGATATTTCTTCACTTGAGCGTCTGGTGGAGCGGACCTAATCCGCCATGTTCCAGGCATCTTCCGGCGGTGTCGACGCGGCGAAGCTAGATAGACATTCTTGGGATTGAGCTCACCGATCCCGGTAACCTGCAATGTGGTTTCCCCACATGCATGCACGCCAGCACCTAGCGTGAGAATAATTTCGCGGAGAAAATCAAAATCGTCGGCGGCAGGATAGTACGGATCCCGATACACGCCACGCTCCCGCTTCTCGACGGCCCCTCGCGCCGCAAGCTTCCGCAACTCAACATCAGGCACGCCCCGCACACGGGCGAGGGCCGGAGTGACATACCCGTCGTTTTCCAAAGCGATTTGTCGCAGCATTTCCCTATACGTAACCATGGACAAACCGTACCGTTTTTGGTGCGGTTTGTCCATAGTCTTGCTCGCCTGGATCTTCGCCGCCCCAGCTCCGAGAGTTCATAGCGTGCGATTAGAAGCGTGCGATGCAGGTCCGCATTCTCGCTGGCCTGGCGTGATTTTTGGCGACCAGCGTCGCACTCCTTTAACGCCTCGACACGAACAGGAATCACGTGAAAGCCACGGCGCGCGAACCCGCCACCCCGGAAAAGTTCCCCGGCCCAGCGTGAACCCGGGACCTTTCTTTGTGGACAGCCGTCGCGACCTGCAGAAACGCAACCGTTGGTCGACCGGAACCAGTCCGAAACGCAAAATGGTTCCCGGACGCGGGAACTTTTTCAAAGAGGGCACAGGCGCGGGGCGCGGGCACAGGAGGGGCCAGCCAGCGGCGGGGCGGCCAGGGCGAAAGCCGTTCGCAAAATGTCGGAGCTGTGAGTACAGTGAGATTTTGTTGGTCGCGCCACTGATCATGACGCGCCTTGTTTCTAGTTTCGACGGTGCATGGTGGGCAGCTGCGTTGCTGTGGCGCGCCGAAGCTGAAGAAGCTAAGGAAGCTGAACAAGGAGGCCCGGGTTGTGTTGACGCTACTTGTCGCGCTGTTCGTCGCGACGTCGGCGGCGCCGTTGTTGATCCGTACGATCGGTAGATCGGCGTTTGCGCTGGTGGCGTTGGTGCCGCTGGGCGGGTTCGCGTGGATGGTGTACCTGTTCGCAAAGGGTGTCTTTGTGGATGGCGGGGAGATCGTTTCGCGGATTCCGTGGATGCCGTCGGCGGAGTTGAACCTGGATTTCAGGTTGGACGCCCTGGCGGGCTTGTTCAGTTTGATTATTTTGGGCGTCGGCTCCTTGGTGTTGCTGTACTGCTGGGGCTATTTCGATTCGAATCCGCGCAGGTTGGCCAAGTTTGGCGGGGAGCTGACCATGTTCGCCTCCGTGATGTACGGGTTGGTGATTTCGGACAGTTTCTTGCTGATGTACGTGTTTTGGGAGTTGACGTCGATACTCTCGTACATGCTGGTCAGCTACTACGGTGAGCGGGCGTCGTCGCGAAGGGCGGCGATTCAGGCGCTGATGATTACGACGTTCGGCGGGCTGGCGATGCTCGTCGGCATTAACCTGCTGGGCTACAAGACGGGGATTTGGCGCCTCAGCGAGGTGTCGCAGTTTGCGAATATTGAGAATACGCCTGCGATTTCGACGGCGATTGTGCTGATTATGTTGGGGGCGATGACGAAGTCGGCGCAGGCCCCGTGGCATATTTGGTTGCCGGGGGCGATGGCGGCGCCGACGCCGGTGTCGGCGTATTTGCACTCGGCGGCGATGGTGAAGGCCGGGATTTACCTGGTGGCGCGCCTGGCGCCGGATTTGGCGGTGGTGAGTACCTGGCACCTGGTGGTGCTTTCGACCGGCGTGTTCACCATGATCCTGGGTGGCTGGTTGGCGCTGAAGCAGCGTGACCTGAAGCTGATCCTGGCGTACGGCACGGTGTCTCAGCTGGGCTTTATCACGACGGTGATCGGTATTGGGTCGCGTGAGGCGACGATGGCTGGCCTGGCAATTACGTTCGGGCACTCGATGTTCAAGGCGACGCTGTTCATGATCGTGGGCGCGATTGACCACTCGACGGGCACCCGCGACATCCACGAGCTGTCGGGGTTGGCGAAGCGGGAGCCGTTTGTGGCGTTTTTGGCGGCGGTTTCGGCGGCGTCGATGGCGGGTATTCCGCCGTTCTTCGGCTTTGTGGCGAAGGAGTCGGCGCTGGAGGCGGTCCTGAACGAGGAGATGCTGCACGGCATGCCGGGTTACATGACGCTGGTGGCGATCGTCGCTGGTTCCATCCTGACGATGGCCTACTCGCTGTACTTCTGGTGGTCCGCCTTTGCGACGAAGCCAGCACACAACAACGGCGAGTCGAAGGCGGTGCGCGAGATGCACCCGATCGGCCCGACCTTGTGGATTTCGCCGGCGGTGCTGACCACGTTGACGGTGGTGTGCGGTATCTTCCCGGTGCTGCTGTCGACGGCGTTCAACGAGTACCTGGATGTGCGCTTCCCCGGCGGCGAGCAGGAGGAGTTGGCGCTGTGGCACGGGATTACGATCCCGCTGGTGCTGACGGCCGTGATTGTGCTGGGTGGCGTCGTCATGTTCTGGCAGCGTGCGTTGCTGAAACCGCTGCAGACGGGCAAGCCTGCGCTCGGCAATGGTGACGCGTTGTGGGACGCGCTGCTCACGCAGCTGCGGACTGCGTCGCTGCGGTTGACGGCGTCGACGCAGCGCGGTTCCCTGGTGATCAACCTGGGCGTGATTTTCGCGGTGTTGGCCGTGGTGCCGCTGGCGGCGCTGGTGCTGGGCCGCTCGAACGATATTCGGATGATGTTGTGGGATTCGCCGTGGCAGGGCCTGGTGGTGTTCATCATGGTCTGCATGGCTGTCTTTGCGACGGTCCAACGCAACCGCCTATCCGCCGTGGTGATGGTGGGGCTGACCGGCTACGGCATGGCGACGATCTTTGCCCTGCACGGCGCGCCGGATCTGGCGCTGACGCAGGCGCTCGTGGAGACCATCGTGATGGTGGTGTTCATGCTGATCCTTCGCAAGATGCCGACGGAGGTCGAGCCCCGCAGCGACGACAACCGGGCCCGTGCCTGGCTGTCGATCCTGACTGGCGTGTCGGTTGTGGTGATCGCCATGTTTGCGATGAGCGCGCGCACCGCCGACCCGATCTCGGTGTTCATGCCGGAGCTGGCGCACGACATCGGCCACGGCCGCAACACGGTGAACGTGCTGCTCGTGGACCTGCGCGCCGCCGATACATTCGGCGAGATCACTGTGCTGGTGATCGCGGCGACGGGCGTGGCCAGCCTGATCTTCGGCACCGGCAAGTTTGGGCGCTCCTCGAGGCGCCCGACGCTGTCCACCACCAAGCCGCGCTGGCTGGCCAGCGGCGTGGATTCGGAGACGGCGCAGAACCGTTCGCTGATGGTGGACGTGGCAACACGGATCCTGTTCCCGTCGATGATTCTGCTGTCCCTGTACTTCTTCTTCGGCGGCCACAACGCGCCCGGCGGCGGCTTCGCCGGCGGCCTGGTGGCGGCGCTGGCGTTCACGCTGCGCTACCTCGCGGGCGGGCGCCAGGAAATCGAGGAGGCCCTGCCTGTGGACCCGGCGAAGCTGCTGGGCACCGGCATGCTGTTCTCCTTCGCCGCGGCGGTGACCCCGATGTTCTTCGGCAACCCGCCGCTCACGTCCGGCTACACCACGGTCACGCTGCCGCTTATCGGCTCGTTTGACGTCACCTCGGCGCTCGTGTTCGACGCCGGTGTGTACCTCATCGTGGTCGGCCTGACCCTGCACATCCTGACCTCCATGGGCGGCTACCTCGACCAAGAGGAAGACAACCGCAAGCAGTACGCTCGCCAGCGCGCTCGTGAGCTGCAGGAGAAGAATAAACGACGCCGCGAAGCGCAGGCAACGAAGCGGTTGGCGCGAAAGAGGCGTCGAGAAGCGGTCACTGGTGACGGTGACGCGACGGCAGGGCGGGGCCGGGCGTCGACAATTGGGGCGCCGGTGCACACCACCGCGCGTGGCCGCGAAAGGAGCGAGTAATGGAAGCGAACCTGTTCCTGCTCATCGGGTCGGGTGTGCTCGTGGCCACCGGCGTGTACCTGATGCTCGATAGGGCACTGACCCGCATGATCATGGGCGTGCTGCTGCTCGGCAACGGCGCGAACCTGCTGCTGCTGCAATCCGGCGGGCAGGCCGGCTCCCCGCCGATCATTGGGCGCATGTCCACCCTGTTCGGCGAGCGCACCGCCGACCCGCTCGCGCAGGCGATGATCCTCACCGCGATTGTCATTTCGATGGCGATGGTCGCGTTCATGCTGGCCCTGGCCTACCGCCAGTACCGCTACCGCACCGACGACATCATCGAGCGCGACGAGGAAGACCGCGCGATCGCCGCCCGTCCGAAGACCCCGGCGGCGGCCCCCGACCACGACGCCTCCGACGACCCAGAGACCGGACGCATGAGCTCCGAGGGCGACGCCTTCGGCCCACGCTCCTTTGAAGACCCCGTCAAGGAGGCCGACGATGACGAATAACCTGTTCGAGTTCGCCCACTGGGCGCTGCCCGCCATGCCGATCCTCACTGTCATGCCGCTGCTGTTGCCAGCGCTGGCAGCGGCGCTGATCCTGGTCACCGGGCGCGCCGTCACCCTGCAGCGCACCATCGCGCTGACGACTCTGTTCGCGCTGGCCGTCATCTCGGGTGCGATGATCATCATCGCAGACGTCCACGGCATCCAGACTGTCCAGATGGGCGGCTGGGAAGCACCCATCGGCATCACGTTGGTGGCGGACCGGCTGTCCACCATCATGGTGTTCGTCTCCTCCATCGTGTTGTTCGCCGTCATGTGGTACGGCATCTCCCAAGGGCTTCGCGACGGCGACGAGGACGACCCAGTCGCCGTCTTCCTCCCCGTCTACATGCTGCTGTGCATGGGCGTGAACCTGTCCTTCCTCGCCGGCGACCTGTTCAACCTGTACGTCGGCTTCGAGGTCTTCCTCGTGGCCTCGTACGTGCTGCTCACTCTCGGCGCCTCGCCGGGGCGCGTGCGCGCCGGCATCGGCTACGTGATGGTCTCCATGGCGTCCTCGATGGTGTTCCTGTTCGCGCTCGCGCTGATCTACTCCTCCACCGGCACGGTGAGCATGGCGCAGGTCGGCCAGCGCATGGCCGAGGTCCCGGACGGCACGCGCGCCGCGATCTTCGCCACGCTGCTCGTCGCATTCGGCATCAAAGCGGCCGTCTTCCCGCTCGACGCCTGGCTCCCCGACTCCTACCCCACCGCCGCCTCCCTGGTCACCGCGGTGTTCGCCGGGTTGCTCACCAAGGTGGGCGTCTACGCCATCATTCGCGTCCGCACCACCATATTTATCGACGGCTCCCTCGACACCCTCCTGATGTGGGTCGCACTACTGACCATGGTCATCGGAGTGATGGGAGCACTCGCGCAGAACGACATCAAGCGTCTCCTCTCCTTCACTCTGGTCAGCCACATCGGCTACATGATCTTCGGCATCGCACTCGGCACCGTCGCCGGCCTGTCCGGCGCGATCTTCTACGCCGTCCACCACATCCTGGTGCAGACCTCGCTCTTCCTGGTCGTCGGCCTCATCGAGCGCCAGGCCGGGTCTGCGCAGCTGCGCCGCCTCGGCTCCCTGCTCTACACCGCGCCACTCATCGCGCTGCTCTACTTCATCCCGGCGCTCAACCTGGGCGGCATCCCGCCGTTCTCCGGGTTCCTCGGCAAGATCATGCTCATCCAGGCCGGTGCCGCCGAAGGCTCCTGGCTCGCCTGGGTGCTCATCGCAGGGGCCGTCGTCACCTCCTTATTGACGCTCTACGCCATGATCCTCGTCTGGTCCAAGGGCTTCCTCCGCGACCGCGCCGACGCCCCCGAATCCGTCGCCATGGCGCGGCCCTCATCGCTTACCGAGCGCCACGACACCATCGCCGTCGACGACCGCGCCGACGTCGGCCGCATCCCCGTCGGTATGCTGCTGTCCACCGCGCTCCTCGTAGCGACCTCCGTGGCCATCACGTTCCTCGCCGGCCCGATCTCCGCCATTACCGACCGCGCCGCCGAATCCGCCAGCGACCAACGCATCTACCAACACGCCGTCCTCTCCGGCGACCCCACCAACCCGACCCGGGACCTCGACGCCTTCCGCCAACCCACCGACTCCGGCGGCGGCAAAGACGCGCTCGCCCGCAAGTCAGCGCGCTCCGCTGACGGAGAGGACGTCGTCACGACAGAACGAGTCCCCCTCCCCGCCAGCGCAACCGCCGAACCGACAGGAGCAGACCGATGAACCACCTCCTTCCCGGCATCCGAAACCGCTTCCGCGGCGCCTTCGTCCTCTGGCTCGCATTCATGTGGGTCCTCATGCAAGGCGACCTGACCTGGGGCAACGTCGCCGCCGGGCTGGCGCTCGGCGTCCTGATCGTGCTCGTGCTGCCGCTGCCGAATATCCCCCGCAGCGGCAACAAAATCCACTGGGGCAAACTGCTGCTGTTCGTGCTGCAGTGGTTCGCCGACCTCATCGTCGCCTCCGCGAAAGTCTCTTGGCTCGCGCTGCGGCCCGCCGCCCCACCCAAGAATGCCATCCTCCGCGTGCCCATGCGCGTCTCCGACGACCTGGTCCTCTACCTCGCCACCTGCGCCTACAACCTGCAACCCGGCGGCAGCGTCACCGACATCGACATCGCCAACCGCGAATGGACCATCCACGTCCTCCACGCCGACAACCAAACCGACATCGACCGCGAAATCGCCAACGTAGCCAAACTCGAGCGCCAAATGATCGACATCTTCGAAAGCAGGCGATAGCCCATGAACCCCCAGGTATACAACGCATTCCTCATCGTCGCCGGCATCTTCCTCGCCATCGGCTTCCTCGTGCTGGCCTGGCGAGTCATCGTCGGCCCCGACTCCATGGACCGCGTCCTCGGCAACGACGCCATCACCGCATCACTCCAATGCATGCTGGCCCTCTACATCTGCTGGACGCTCGACACCACCGTCGTCAACGTCATGATGGTGATCGCGCTCCTCGGCTTCATCGCCTCCCTGTCCGTCGCCCGCTTCCGCAAACGCGACAACTCTTAGGAAGGACCCACCAATGACACTCGCATTCTTCCTCGACACCGCCTCCCTCGTCTTCATCCTCCCCGGCGCATTCATGGTGTTCTCCGCCGCCATCGGCACCGCCCGCTTCCAATCCACCATGGCGCGCATCCATGCCATCACGAAGCCCCAAACCACGGGGCTAGTCCTCATGATCATCGGCACGATTATTCGACTCTCGAATGGGCAGGCCGGAGGGGCCGCCGGCACCGGCGAGGCTGTCGGCGCCCACGAACTTCACGACATCGGCGTCATCCTCATCCTGCTCATCTTCGCCCTGATGACCAACCCCGTCACCGCGCAGCGCCTCGGCCGCGTCGCCCGCCGCGAAGGCCTCTACGGCAACCCCGACACCCTAAGCCGCAACGACCGCCCCGCCGCCTACCACCCCAAGCGCGTCGACCCCACCAAGAAGTAGGTTTTTGCGCTCCCGCGCGAGTCGCGCGCACCACATTCCTGGATTCGGCGAACCCCCCACGGCGTTGCCCCAGGTCGCACGCACCCCTCGTGGGAATGTGGTGCTCAAGGTCCAGACCCACTAGGTATTTCGCTTCTCTACAGGGCAAACAGCGTGGTCGGGGTCGTACCACAATACCCGGAATAGGTCACCAGATCGGAAGCCCCATAATCGGGTCTCGCCAGATAGGCGGAATCGAAACACGCGTTCCTCCGCAGAGGGTAGCGCTTGGATGCGCTTTTGGGCGTCGATACTTAGGGTCGAAACGTGTTGGTCATGGTTCCGGGGTCGTTTCTTCCGGCCGGACATGACGGTCTCAGCAAGGCACTCTTTCCATGTCTTCCGTGAAACGCTCTCCAAAAATGTCAAGAGCTCTTTCGTCTCTTTGGCCTCCAGCGACCATCGGCACAAGCTCTCACCAGGAGGGATGTCCAATTCAGCGACAGTCCACCGAACAGGCATTTCCCGCCAGGCACTTTGTGTCGCCTCACTGGGCACGCTTTTATCGCTTGCCACCGGCGACAAGTGCGGAACACGCTTACCCCCGAAGTTGTTTTGCTGACGCGCAAGCTTCTTCCTACTACGCTTTCCCCCGCCCACGCGAACTACACCGCAGACGCCGACTGCATCGAACTGTAGAAATCCTGCATGACTTCCTGACTCACCTCATGCGTGGAAGGTGCCCCCACTGCCACGCCTTCACGGGCTTCCCGCCAGGGCCGCTCGCCATGTGCGAGGTCGCTCAACTGTTGGCCAGTGAGATGTCCGTATGCGTCGAGCACAGTATCGATCGTCTCCCGCTCATCGTTTGTGAGCCGGTGAGCATCGCCGGGAAACATTGCAGGGGTCGCGGTGAAGTGCCCACGGTGTTGGTTGTATAGTTCGCGGCACACTGGGCCGTTCGCCCAGGCCTCGAAACGGGAGCTAAACAGCGGCTTCTCGTCCCAGACCAAGCTCCAAGCCTGTGCGTAGTAAACAAGTTTTTGCAGCTTCATGGTACTCAGGCTTTCCCCCTGGCGCTCCAAAATGTATCTCGCCACATCATTCACGTTTGCCATGCTGTTCCCCTCTCAACACTTATCGACGCCAACCCTACCCCATCAAGCATCAACCAGCCCCTACGCGCACCACATTCCTGGATTTCGAGAGGCCGCCTCGACGTTTCCCCAGGTCGCGCAAACCCCACGTGGGAATGTGGTGCACAGAGCCCCAAGTAACCAGGAAGGACCTACTCCCAGGTCATCTCCTGCATCTCGGCGCAGGTCGCGGCGACAATGTCGTGCCAGGAGCCGGTCATTTCGTAGATGCGGCGTTGCCGCTGGTAGCCGGCGCCGCGCTGCATGATCTCTAGCACGAGGTTCAGCTCGCGCGTGCACCCAAGCTGCGCAGCCACAGGCTGCAGGGTGTCCACCAACGTAACGAGTTCGTCGCGGAGCCAGCGTTCGTCAGTGTCGCGGCTGGTGATCACCAGGGCGTCGAGGCCGTAGCGGGCCCCGCGCCACTTGTTTTCGGCGACGTGCCAGGGCTGGAGCGTTGGGAGGGCTTCGCCGGCGTCGAGAAGCTGGTCGTAGTAGACGACCAAGCAGTGCGTGAGCGCGACGACCGCGGCGAGTTCGCGCAGGTTGGAGGTGGCGTCGCTGATGCGGACTTCGATGGTGCCCCACTTGGCGGCGGGGCGGACGTCGAAGTGCATGGAACCGGTGTGGTTGATGACGCCGGAGGTGCGCTGATCGTCCATGAATTGAACCCATTCGGCCCAGCTTTGGAACTGGTACGGCATCCCGGCGGTGGGAAGCTGCTGGTAGAGCATGGTGCGGTTGGAGGCGTACCCCGTGTCGAGCCCGTCCCAGCCCGGGCTCGAGGCGGAGATGGCGAGCAGGTGCGGGTAGTGCGTCATCACCGCGTTGATGATTGGCCAGACGCGGTCCTCGTGACTGATGCCGACGTGGCAGTGAATACCCCACAGCAGCATTTGCTGACCCCAGTACTGAGTACGGTTGATCATTTCCTTGTAGGAAATTTTGGGGCTGAGGGCTTGCTCGCGGAAGTCGGAAAATGGGTGGCCACCGCTGGCCCACAGGTCGAGGTCGCGGGCGTCAGCTTCAGCGCGCACGACGGCCAGGCTTTCCGCCAGCTTATCGACGGCCTCTTTCGTGTTCTTACATACCGGGGTCACCAGCTCGACCGTGTTTTGGAGGAATTCCCGCTCGAGGTGCACGTTGGGGTTGGTGGCGGAGATGGCGTCGATAATTTCGGGGGCGCGGGGTACCAGGTCCCGCGTCTCCTTATCGACAACACAGATCTCCCACTCCACTCCCAGTGTCGGCTCGGGGGAACGGGCGAACTCGCGGTATGGATCCATAGGTAGCCAGTCTAAACGTCGCGCGCGGGCCGCGCGGGGGTTTTATTCTCCCGCGAGGACGACAGTGATCGCCTCCGGCTTCTCGACGGCCTCTCGCGGCAAACTCGTATTCGCCGGCACATCCGTCGTCGCCCGAGGCGTACCACCGATCCGCTGCGCGAGCTCCGCCGCAACCGCGTCCGCGCCCGGGGTGTTCGGGTTGAAGAACACGAACGTCTGCGGGAACGCGCCGTAGGTCTGCTCCGGCATGTTCATCGCGGCGGCATCGTTGGAGCGGTTCGCCACGTTGTACTGGGCGGCGAGGTCACCGGCGGTGCGGTTCGCCAGGTCCGGGATGCCGGAGTTGTTGTAGACGTACACCTGCACCTGCTCGCGAGCCAGACCGGCGGGGGCTGGGGCGGGCTGTTCGGCTGGCTGTGTCTGCTCAGCTGGCTTTTCCTGCTCGGTGGGTTTTTGCTCTTCGGTGGCTTGCTCTGACGGGCTCGACGGCGCGCTAACCGCTGTTGTCGCTTGGGTTGCTTGGGCGGTCGTGGCTTCGGTGGTGCCCGGCGCGGCCGCATCCTGACCGTCGCCCTTGTTCATGGCGTAGATGCCCCACAGCAGTAAAAGGGCTGCGACGGCCAGCAGGATCATCGCAACGCCCCGCTTCGGGAACGCCGCCGCCGGCGCCGCTGCCTCCTCGTAGCCGTGATCGTAGTCGTCCTCGTCGGCGCGGCGGTGGGCGCCCTGGTACTCATTCTCAGGATTCACATTAGTCACATGCGCCACTCTAAACGTTTTTGCAGACGTTTACATCTTCCCACGCGCACCAAATCCCGGCTTCGCACTAGGGTCGACATGGAATTTGGTGCTGCCGAGCTTAGCGCAGTGACAAATCACGCAGCTAGGGAAAACTAGCCCATTTCTGACCAGCCCATATGAATGGCTAGGCCAAATAGGAGTGCGTCTTTTGTCACTCGACCCGACTGGGGTGACACCAAATTCCTTCACGCAGCGCCAGCGACCTGGGGAAACGCCACGACGCCATACTGAAAACAACGAATGTGGTGCCCCTTGCGGTCGGCGGGGAACTTTTTCACGGAACGAGGACCGAGACGCCGTGGGGCGGACAAGGTCAGGCCCGCTCACCGGTCGCGGAGGCGCTGCAGGCGGCGTACGAGTTGTGGGAATTCGGAAAGGGCGGAGGGGTCGTCGAGAAGGAGGTTGAGTTTTTGGTAATAGCGAACCGGTGTGAGCCCGAGCTGGGTGGTGATGGCCTCTTCTTTGGCGCCGATGGCGCGCGGGGCGTGGGCCTCGAAGGTGAGGATGGCGCGGTCCGAATCTGAAAGCTGCTCAGGCATGCCTATTATGGTAGCCATGACCATTCGACCGATCGTTATTTATGGCGACCCTGTCCTGCACAACCCGACGAAGCCTGTGGAGCAACCGGTCGAGGAGCTGCAGGAACTCATTGCAGACATGCACGAAACCATGGACGCCGCCAACGGCGTGGGCCTGGCCGCGAACCAGATTGGTGTGCCGCTGCGCCTGTTCGTGTACCACTGCCCTGACGGCGACACGATGCGTCGCGGCACCGTGATCAACCCGGTGCTGGAGACGAGCGAGATCCCGAAGACCATGCCGCGCGACGACGGCGAGGACGACGAAGGCTGCCTCTCCGTCCCGGGCGAGGGCTTCCCTACCGGCCGCGCGGACTGGGCCAAGGTCACCGGCCTGGATGAGAACGGCAACGAGATTGAGGTCGAGGGCACTGGGTTCTTCGCGCGGTGTCTGCAGCATGAGGTCGGCCACCTGGACGGCTTCGTGTACACGGACGTGCTCACCGGCCGCTACAAGCGCGAGGCGAAGCGCGCGATCAAGGCGAACGGGTGGACGGAGCCGGGCAACACGTGGCTGCCGGGCACGGACGAAGACCCGTTCGGGCACTAAGGCACTAACAGCAAGATGTTCCGCCAAGAAGCGCCCGCTGTCGGGGGCAGGGTGACGGTTCGCTACCGCACGGAGTCCGGGGTCAATGAGGCGATCGGGGAGGTCGTGGGGTTGGACCCGCTGCGGGTGCGCCGCCGCGATGGGCGCGAGGTGACGATCACGGAACCGGTGGCGGTGCGTTCGCTGGCGCCGAAGACGGTTCGGAATTCGGAGATTCGTCGAAAAGAGGTGGAGCTCGCGGAGGCGGACCCGGCACCGGTGCAGGAGTGGGTCGAGGGGTGGCTGGCCCGCGCGGGCGCCGCGAACCCGCAGGATAATACGGCAGTGCCGTTGGGCCCGTCGGCGGCACTCGCACCGCTGCCACTCACCGAGCTCAAAGATTTTTACGACGCCCACTCCCTCCCAGTGCGCCTGTTGGTGCCGGAGCGCATCGGCAAGGCGGCGGAGAAGCACGCGGCGCGACACCCGGAGCTGTGGGAGGTCGGCCCGGAGGAGATCGTGGGCGATGACCATCATCGGCGGCGTGTCCTGCGTCTGCGCTAGGATATTGGCATGCGCATCGCCACTTGGAACGTGAACTCTGTACGTACGCGGGCGGAGAGGATCGCCGCTTTCCTCGACCGCAACGACGTCGACGTGTTGGCCATGCAAGAAACGAAGACGAAGGACGCCACGTTCCCCTACTCCACGTTCGAGGCGGCGGGCTACGAGGTCGCGCATGTGGGCTACAACCAGTGGAATGGTGTGGCTATCGCGTCGCGGGTGGGGCTGGAGAACGTGCGGACACACTTTGAGCGCCAACCGGCGTTCGCGAAGAAGGGCGATCCGGTTGTGGAGGCCCGGGCGGTCGGGGCGAGCTGTGGGGGCGTCGATATATGGAGCTTGTACGTGCCGAATGGCCGTGAGATCGGCGACCCGCACTACGACTACAAGCTCGAGTTCCTCTACTCCCTGCGCGAGACCGTGGACCCGCAGGAGTTGCAGCTGTTCACCGGCGATTTCAACATTGCGCCGCGCGACGAGAACGTGTGGGACATCGCCTGGTTCGAGGGCAAGACGCACGTCACGGAGCCGGAGCGCGCCGCGTTCCAGATGCTGCTGGAGTCCGGCCTGGAGGAGATCCGCCACGCGGACCCGTACTCGTTCTGGGACTACAAGTCCATGCGCTTCCCCAAGAACGAAGGCATGCTCATCGACTTCCACTTAGCGACGCCCCCTCTCGCCCGCCGCCTGCAACAGGCTTGGGTGGACGTGGCGGAGCGCGACGGCAAGGGCGCATCGGATCACGCGCCCGTCATCGCTGATTACGACACCGCCGACATCGCACTCGACCAGGTGCGGTAGCCATGTTGTCCCTGTTCAGTGGCCTCTCCCTGTGGCAGCTCATCGCCATGGGCATCGACTACGCCATCAAGTTCGTCATGATTGGCGTGGTGCCGTCGAACCGCAAGCCGTCAAGCGCGAACGCCTGGCTGCTGCTCATTCTGCTGCTCCCGTTCGTGGGCCTGCCACTGTACCTGCTGATGGGGTCCAAGTACGTCTCGCAGCGGCGCCACCGCATCCAGAAGGAAGCGAACGCCGTCCTCAACGACGTCTACTCCGACATCCCCGACATCCCCGCCGGGGAGCAGGCGAACCCGGAAGTGACCTCGATGATTACGCTGAACCGCACACTCACCGGGTTCCCGGCAGTGCACGGGGACGCGGTGGCGATGTGGGCGGACTACGAGAAAACGCTGGTGCGGATTGCGGAGCTCGTCGATAAGGCAGAAGAGTACGTCGACATCGAGATTTACGCGGTGGCCTGGGACAACACCACCGCCGTCGTCTTCGAGGCTCTCGAGCGTGCTGTGGACCGCGGCGTCCACGTCCGCCTCCTATTCGACCACATCGGCTCCATGAAATACCCCGGCTTCCGCGCGCTCAAACGGCGCCTAACGAAGGCCGGCATCCACTGGCACCTCATGCTCCCGCTGAGCCTGCTCAAGGGCCGTTTCCGCCGCCCCGACCTGCGCAACCACCGCAAACTCATCATTATCGACGGCCACACCGCCATGATGGGCTCCATGAACCTCATCGACCGCACCTACCTCACCCGCCAACACCGCGCTGCCGGACGCCAATGGGTCGACGCCTTCGTGGAACTCCACGGCCCCATCGTCACCTCCATCGAGGCGCTGTTTGCCGTGGACTGGTACTCCGAATCCGGCGAACCCATCGAGCTCACCGCCCCCTTGGACCTCGGCGCCCCCGCAGACGCGAACCTGGTCCAGCTCATCCCGTCGGGGCCCGGCTACCAGGCCGAACCGAACCTGCGGATGTTTAACACCCTCATCCACCACGCCAAAGAACACCTCGTGCTCTGCTCCCCCTATTTCGTGCCCGAGGACTCACTGCTGGAGGCCATCACCACCGCCTGCTACCGCGGCGTGCGCGTGGACCTGCTCGTTGGCCAGAAGGCGGACCAGTTCATGGTGCAGCACGCCCAGTCCTCCTACTACCAACAACTCCTCGAGGCCGGTGTGCGCATCTGGGAGTTCCCCGCCCCCTACGTCCTGCACACCAAGTTCCTGCTCGTCGACCCCACCTCGAAGGAGCCCGGCGCCGCCGTCGGCGTGCTTGGGTCCTCCAACATGGACATTCGTAGTTTCTCACTCAACTACGAAAGCTCACTCTTGATTTGCGACGGCCCCCTCCTCCGCAACCTCAACCAACTCGCCGACACGTACTTGTCGGTGACCCGCGAGCTGACGCTGGAGCGCTGGAACACGCGGCCGTGGTACCGCCGCTACATCGACAACGTGATGAAGCTGACCTCGGCGTTGCAATAGTTCACTAGCAGTGCCAAAGGACGCAATTCCTGTTGGGGGAGGGGGTAAAAGACCAGGTCGTGAAAAGGGGGTTGCGTCCTTTGGCACTGGGGTGAGGACGAGCGCACCAAATTCCCTCACAACCGACCAGCGACCTGGGAAAACGCCGGGACCCTAGCCAAAACCAAGGAATTTGGTGCGCCGGGCGAATAAGCGACCTACTTGTTCGCCATCACGGCAGCGGCCGCGCCGCCCAGGCCCAGGATGCCGAGCAGCACGCCGACAACGATCAGGATCGTGTTGCGGGTCTTCTCGTCGACGCCGCCCTTGTCGTCGGTGGCTTTGGCGTCCTGCGTGGTTGGGTCAGCTGGCGCCGCGGTGCTCGGGGCCGCTGAAGGCGACGGCTTCGCTGACGTGGTTGGTGGCGTCGATGGCCGCTTAGGTTGCTTCAGTTCCTTGGTGTCCGCGAGGTTGCGGCGGTTGGTGTCCTGGAAGTCGCCGAGCTTACCTTGGGAGAGCAGTGCGGATGCCCGCTGGCCCAGCACGGAGTCACCGAGCTGGGTGCTGACTTGGCGCAGCTCGTCCTCGGTGTAGTCGAGGAGACTGATGTCGAAAAGCTCGCTGAAGACGATTTCGCCGGACTCGTTTTCGATCTGGATGTAGACCGGCACGTAGGAGCCGTACAGGCGCTGCGTGTCCGGGATTGGGATCTGGATTTCCTTGCGGGACTGCGGCCCGGCTTCCTTGGCGTCGCCGATGCCCTTGACCTTGATGGTCTGGACTGGGGCGATGCGGGAAAGTTCCTTGCCGTAGAAGGCGCGCACGGTGAATTCGTGGTCGTGGTAGCCGCGGTTGCCGATGGTGCCCACAACCTTGTTGTCGGCGCGCACGGTGGCGATGCTGTTTTCGTCGGCCATGTAGAAGTCGGCCTTGCCGTCGTTCTTGAGGGCAGCGGCGGCGTCGAGTTCGCGGGCGTCGCGTTCGATGCCGCGGCGCTTCTCGGCGTCCTTGTCCGACTCGGAGTCGGACTCGGCGGGCTTGACGGAGACATCACCGATGCCGCCGGCCTTGACGTTGAGGTTCTTCCACTCGGACGGGACGGACCACTCGCCGACGTAGCAGTCGGGGGCGCCGGCGCAGCCTGGGTGCGGGGCCTTCTGGTTGCCGCTCTTGTCTTCCTCCTGGTAGTCGAAGGTGACGAACTGGTAGGCGTAGTTCATGGCGGATGGGCGATCGCTGAGCCAGTCTCCGTACTTGGTCCATTCGTAGACGGATTGGCGCTTGCCGTCGACCCACAGCATGCCGTTGTGGTTCAGGCCCAGGTTGTGACCGAGCTCGTGCATGATGGTGTTGCGCACTTTGTCTTCGGCGCCCATGCGGGCGTTCTTGGACACGTAGAAGCTCGTGCCGCCGATCAGTGCGCGTCCGGTGGCGTAGTTGATGGAGCCGTTGGCGGAGGGGGCGTCCATAAGGTCGCCGATGACGCCGGAGCGGAAGATGCCTTCGCGCTCTTTGAGCAGGTCCACCGACGTGGTGATCAGCTCCGAGCCGGACGTTTCGGGCGAGTTGAAGTAGTGGTCCTTGTAGTCAAGGATCGGCCCGCCGCGGTATTCGTCGTCGCGGGCTTCGAAGTTCTTGGAGTAGCCCTTACCTGCGTCGATGTGCAGGTTGTAGCCGTGTGCGGCGAATTTCTTCACCAGCTGGTCCAGGATGAGCCCGGACGGGCGGTAGACGTTCGTGTTCATCTTCGAGCAGGCGTCGTAGCGGGCGAAGCCTTCGGGGTTGACGGCGAAGCGCGCCGCTTCCTGGCAGCCCTCGGTTTCCCACTCGGACTTCATCCAGTTCATCTGGAGGAAGATGTCTTTCTCATACGGGTTGGCGCCCCAGCGGTGCAACGGCATATCGACGCCATTTACATTCGCACCCTGCATTTCCCAGATGTCTAGCAGGCCGTCACCATCCGAGTCCAGCGCCCCCAGCTGCGTTTCGATCTTGACCGTCATCTCGGCCTTCATCGTCGCGCCAGGCTCGACGGTCTGGACCCAGGTGCCGCTGAGGACTTCACCACGTTCCATGTTTTTGTTGTCAGAGCCCGCGTTCCACTCTGGGAGAGTCGCCGGATCCTGAGCGGTGGCAAGCGCCGTCGCACCCGGGAAGTTCGCGTCGACTCGGTAGGCGGACTTGTCCTCCCCGCGCAGGCTGTCCCCAAACTGCGCGGCGGTCATGGCGCCCTTCATTGGCTTGGCGTGGTTGTACATGCGGATCGCCAGCTCACGGGCAGTTCCGGCGTTGTTGGTCAGCTCGGTGACCACGTTGATCTCGTCGCCTTTGACGGTAAAGGTGCGCTTCATGGTGACTTCGCGTCGCGGGTCGGTGTGCTCCAGCACCGTGACGCCGTCCTCGGGGGAGCTCTCAGTCGTACTCTTCGCGATCGGCGCCACCACGCGCCCATCGGCCCAGCCGATCACACCGACCTGGTTCTCCAACTTGCCCGCAACCGACTTCGGGTTCATGTAGGTCAGGGTTGCCTCGTGGTAGCTCTTCCGGATGTGGAGCTGGGTCTGGATGGCGTCATCATCTGAATTGACGGGGGACGCCGTCGCAGGCACGGCCGACACTGCGCCCATGCCGAGCGCGAGCGTCACTGCACCTGCAATCACTGTCTTGTGAAAACGCATCCTTTTACCTCCTCAAGCCCAGGTCACGCATAAGGTGTCTGAGATTCGACTGAACAACTGGGACTTCCTGCAGCGCGAGCAAACCGGCGCCTACCAGGAACCCAAGTGCACCGAGAATTACAGTAATCCACCCCGCTGCCGAACTCCCAGTCTCGGGGGCTGGGTCCGGCTCCGGCGTTGGCGCCGGGGTACTCGGGGTCGGTGTCGGCGTGGACGTGGGTGCCTCTGTCGATGGTGTCGGCGCAGCGGTCTGGCGCGGCTCGCGCACGTACGCCGACACCTTCACGGTGCGCTGCGAGCCGTCCTGGTAGGTCACCACAACCGGCACCTCAACCTTCGACTTCGGCTTCACCGACGCGTCCGGCAGCACCTGCAACCTGCCCGAATACTTATCGACGTGCACCTGCCACCCCTTGGCGGCGAAGCTGGCGTCGATACCAAAGGTGGTCTCAGGCGGGACGCGCTGGCCCTGCGGCGTGGAAGCCAAGTCGCCGGCGTTGACGTAGATGTCGCTCCAGCGCGGGCGCTCTTCGTCGGCGATGGCCTTCTTGCGCAGCTCGGCGTCGATAAACTCCTCGGAGCCATCGGGGTACTTCACACGCACGCGCACGTTGTACTTGGCGCCGCCCGGCGCGTCTTTCGGTAGCACGGCGGTGATGCGGCCCGTCTTCGTATCGACGCTCACATCCAACCCAGCGTTCTCCTCAATCGAGAACGTGGTGTTTTCCGGCACCGGGGTCAACATCTCGTAGGACGTGCGGGTGCCGCCGGTCAGCGTTTCCGGCGCGTACCTCGGCGTGAATGTCTCCGCGTCCGGTTTGCTGTGCTTCACCCCGACGTGGAATGGCACATCGGTGGAACTGCCGTCCGGGTAGGACACCGTCACCACCGCGTCCAGCGGCCGGGCACCATTTTCCGGCGCACGCACGACCAGGTTGCCGGTGTCACGGTTCACGGACACCTTCCACCCATTGAGGTTCTTGTTGCCCTCGGCGTCCTCGAAGAACACGAAGTCGGTGCCCTCCGGCACGTTGCGAACATCGGTCCTATGCAGGACGATCGGCGTCCCCGGCAGCACCTCGCGGCCAGTTTCATAGGCGTGGTTGTAGCTGCCCGCGATCTGGCGCGGCAGGATGTTGAAGTAGACGGGGACGTGCTGGGTAGAGCCGTCGCTAAAGCTGGCCTTCACCATCACTTGCACGACGTCACCGGCCTTCAGGTCGTCGCCAGTGGCCTTGAACGTGACCATGCCTGGCTGCTCGCCGTCCTCGGCGGTGCCCTCCCGCTCAACGACGCTCGCGTCAGTTTCGCCCTCGATCGAGTAGGAGACCTGCGCCTCTTCCGGGATCGGCTGGTTGAAGAACACCTCGGCGCCCTGCGTCAGGGTCGCCAGCGGCGCGTGGCTGCGGGTCTCTTCGCCCAGGCGGACGAACACGTCCGGGTACTGCAGCTTGTACTCTTCGGCGTACGGGGTTGGGTCGAGCACGTTGACCTTAATCACGCGCTGCTCGCCGGTGGAGAGCCGTACCCAGTACCTGCGCTCACCCTTCGATCCGCCCTCGGAACGCGGCGGCTTCAAGAACACCTCGCCGTCCCTACCGATGGAGACCCAATCCGGCACCCCACCGGCTTTCAGCTCATCCTTCGTCGAGACGATCTCCATGCCGCTCGCGATTTCATCCGGGCTCATCACGTTCGTCTCAAGCGTCGTCCCCGCCTTCACGTTGATCGGCGTCCAATCCTCCGAGAAGTCAGACTCGACGTGAAGCGTCGCCAGCTCTTCGTACAGCGGGTCCCACACCTTGAAGGAGAACTTGTGATTCCACTTGTCACTACTGCCGACAACACGCACGTTGCCATCCGGCGTCAGCGACACCTGGTAGCCCTCCGCACCCAGGAACTTGGTATTCGGGTCCAACTTCGCCGACGGCACGAACTCGTACACCTCGCCAGGCTTTACGCTCTTCGAGGTAATCGCGAACTTCGGCTTCTCATGAGGAGTGCTGTCCGGTGAGAAGGGGTTCGTCCCCAAGCTCACTTCGTCCTCGTTGCTCACGCCATCGCCGTCGAAGTCCGCGGCTGGGATGGAGAACACACGCTCGTCCTCGCCAACAAACCCGATCAAGAAATCCTTCGCATCAGACGAGTTATCCGGGTAGTCCACCTCCACGCGCGCATGCGTGATGAAGGTGTTCATGAACCACTTCGAAACCCGCTCAAACTCCGGCTTCGAGTTCCCAAACTCCTGCTCGTAGGCCTCCGCGAACGCCTCCAGGCCTTTCGCCTTCACAACGAAACGGTTGCCGTCGGAGGCGTCGACAAGCGCGTGGTCCAGCGCCGGCGACTTCCTGCCGTTCTGCTCGCCCTTATACCGAATCGAGCGCACCTTCACCTCAGCATTGCCGAACGGCGTCCCGCTTCGGAACTCCTGGCCCGGCTTCAGCCGCACCAGCAGCTCGCCCGGGTACGGGTCGTACTGCTCAGCCATGTATGGCTTCCGCGTCGTCGTAGTCGGCTTCACACTTGTCGACGTCGGCTTCGCACTCGAAGGCTTCGTCTGCTGCGCGCTGCTCGGCTTCGGCTGCGGCTGCGAGGTGCTGCTCGACGGCGACGGCTTTGGCTGCGGTTTTGCGCTCGTCGTAGTTGAAGTAGGCGTCGGCGTTGTCGTCTCCGGCAGCTTCGGCAACGGATTCTTCGCGACACCCCTATCCCTGGCGTCGAACGGGTTCGCGCCTTTCTTGGCCTCCTCGCCATTCGACACACCATCGCCATCAAAATCCCCATCCGGATCGTTGGCGAGGCGGCCGTCGAGACCCAAGAGACGCAGCGGCAACACCGCGCGCTCCTGCACCGAGCCATCCGTGAACTTAATGTCGAAGTCCAGTTCGTTGATCTTCGACTGGTCATCCAAAAACTTCTGAGGATTCCACTTATAAATGGAGTCCTTCCCCGACAGCACCTCTCTGTCATAAACCCCGGCGATTACCCCAGTCTCCGGGGCCCACACGCTCACCTGGTAGCGACGCGGAGCATCAGCGCCGCTGGTGGGCGAAGGCCTCCACGCCACTCCTGAAAAATCAATCTTTTTATAAAGCTTCTCCACCCTGGATATCGTCGCCAGGTCTCCCGACTCCAGCTCACTGCGGCCCAGCTTCCCGGGCCTGACCTCCAACAGCTTGTATTTGATTGGATTCGTCTCGGCCAGCGCCGGGCCCTGCGCCTGCGCATTTGCCTGCACCTGCAGCTCTGTTGGCCCTGCAACCTGCACCAACGGCGTCACTATCAACGCCGCCGCCGCAACAACCACACCCCTCCGCAACCGGGTCCGCACACGCGAACCCGCCCGGCGAGCTTCATCTGCTGCCCGGCCGCGATTATTCGCCACAACGAATCCTTTCTGCAGCAAAAGCCAATGACACTCCCAGGGTAGTCCCCATTATTCGTTTTGCCTAAACCTCCGCAACTTTTTAAATGTTTTCTCATGTGGCGGGTGTGGTTTGTGGGTCAAGAAAGTTCCCCACCAAATCTGCCCAGTGCCAAGAGACGCAATTCCCAAAACGGACACCGCCATAACACCTGGTCACAAAAGTGCTAGAGCTTATTGGTTGCGTCCTTTGGCACTGTAAACAGAAATTGTGGAAGAACAAGGAAACCAGGCGCCCATCAAATGCGTCTAAACAAATATGAATTACAGACAAACACCGCAACCGGAGGCACTACAGATGATCCTCGACTACGCACAACAGTGGCCGACCCACATCGCCAGCGGCTACTCAGCTCTCACCCTTTACAGGTTGCCCTACCTTACAGACGCAGCCCCCGTCACATTCATCGGCCCGACCAGTAAGACCCGCTCCCCTACCCCAACAACGCCCGGACTCAAACGCCGGGGAGCCGACGGTATCGCACTCACAACAGTGCACCACTTCGGACACACGATCTACGCAGCGGCCCCCGCGTACGCCACGATTCAGGCGATCCAGATGCTAAAAAGCGGAGAGCACTCTCCTGCCGTCATCACGCCCGAGGGGCTCGACCCCCTCCAAGTACGGGCAGTGCAGCTGGTGGATTGCGTTCGCAGGCACCTCAACGTTTCAACATCTTCGCTGCGCCAAGCAGCGGACTGGCGCGTGGAGAAGCGATGGCTCAACAAGGTACTCAAGCTTTCCAGCAAGCTCGCCGACTCGCCGCGCGAAACCGAGCTGCGCCTGCTACTTCACGCCGTAACAAAGCAACGCCGACTGAAACTAAGTGAGCAAGTCCCGGTATATAGAGGCCGCCGCCTCGTAACGACGTTCGACTTCGCCATCGAACCGCTCAAAATCGGGATCATGTATGACGGCCAGCACCATTGGGAGTATGACCAGCGTCAGAAGGATGCCCGAATCAACTTGGATCTGGCGTTGGAGGGCTGGACCGTGGTCAGGTTCGCCGCCGCCACGTTCCATGAGGTGGTCCCCCGGATGGAAGAATTACTTGACCGAATGTGAACAGTGCCAAAAGACGCAAGCCTATAAATATAGCCCTTTTATAACCAGCGGTTTTAATGGGGTACTCTTAGGAGATTGCGTCTTCTGGCACTGCTATCAAGCTACGCGTCCCGCGCCTCAGTCAACAGCACGCCGATCACCCACAACGCCACGGCCCACACGGCGAAGATGCCGAGGGAGGCGCCGAGCTCCCAGTGTTGGGTGGGTTGGTTCATCATGAAGGCGATGAGGTTGTTGAAGGGGAGGAACTTCGCTACGTCTTGGCCGTATTTGGGGATGAACCCGACGATGGTCTCCAGGAGGAGCATCATGGACAGGCCGATCACGATGGCGGCGGACGTGTTGCGGACGATCCAGCCGACACCCTGGGTGAACAGGGTGAGCAGCGCCATGCCGAGGGGTACTGCCCACAGGGCGCGCTGGGTGGCGCTATTTGTGGTCCAGCCTGCGGGGACGGCGGTGGTGAGGTCGGCAAGGATGAACGCCACGACCACGGCTAGCAGCGTCGCAACCACAACGCCGACGACGCCCACTACGACTTTGGCCAGGGCGACTTGCCAGCGCTGCGGTGTGAGTCGGAAGTTGGTGGCGGGGATGCCGAATCGGTATTCGGTGGTGACGGTCATGGCGGCCTGCACGATGACGACGATCCCGATGGTCATGGAGACGGTCGAGACGACGGTCAGGGGTGTGTAGGGCATGCCGGAGGTGTTGGCCAGCCAGCCGAAGAGTGCGCCGTAGATGCCGGCGATGATGATCATGGCGGCGCTGGTCCACCAGAAGGAGCGGGTGCTGCGGAGTTTGGTCCACTCGGAAAGTATGAGGTTCATGGTTACTTGCCCTCCTGGACTGTGCGGGATGCGAACTGTTCGGTGCCTTCAGTGGATTGGATGTAGGCGTCCTCGAGGGAGGCGTGGTGTTCGCTGAGTTCGGTGAGGATGACGCCGGCTTCGAAGGCGATGCGCCCGATGGTTTCGGGGGTGGCGTCGTTGATGGTGAGGTTGGGTCGGCCGTCGGCGTCGGTGCCTGGGCTGATGGTGGCGCCCGGCGCGCCTGCCTCCACGGCCACTTGCAAACGAGAAAGCCCATCGTCAGCAGCACGCACCACAACACGGGAGCCGGAGTGGGCCTTGATGAAGTCGTGGACGGAGGTGTCGGCGACGAGTTTGCCCTTGCCGATCACGATGAGGTGGTCGGCGGTCTGCGCCATCTCGGCGAGGAGGTGGGAGGACACCAGGATGGTGCGGCCTTCCTGGGCGAGCGCGCGCAGCAGGGAGCGGACCCAGCGGATGCCTTCGGGGTCGAGGCCGTTGACGGGTTCGTCGAGGATGAGGTATTCGGGGTCGCCGAGCAGGGCCGCGGCGATGCCGAGGCGCTGCCCCATGCCGAGGGAGAACCCGCCGACCTTCTTGCCCGCCACGTCGGTCAGCCCGACGAGGGAGAGGACTTCGTCGACGCGGGAGGCGGGGATGCCGGATGCTTGCGCCTGCCACAGGAGCGTCGCGCGGGCGGAGCGGTTGGGGTGTACACCTTTGGCGTCGAGGAGCGCGCCGACTTTTTGGGCGGGGCGCTTGAGGTTGCGGTAGCTGGTGCCGTCGATAAGACAGCTGCCTGACGTGGGCTTATCCAGGCCGACGATCATACGCATGGTGGTGGATTTGCCTGCGCCGTTGGGGCCGAGGAACCCGGTGACGATGCCGGGTTTGACGCGGAAGCTCACGTCGTCGACGGCGCGGACGGGGCCGTAGACCTTTGACAGGTTTTGGACTTCAATCATGCGAAACAGTATGCCTGAGAATGTCCGGCAGCGCGGCACGCAGCCCCGGGTGTAGGGCGAGTTCTTCGAGTTTTTTCAGGGGAACCCAACGCAGCTCAACGCTTTCTTCGTTGGCGGTGGTCTCGAGTGGCTCGCCGGAGCGCACGCGCGCGAGCACGGTGGTGTAGGTCCAGCCACTGGGTGCGGGGCCGGACGTCACTAATTCCTTTTCGACGTCCACTTCGCCCCCATCGATACCGCATTCTTCTTCCGTTTCCCGCAGGGCGGCTTGGGAGGCCGTTTCGTGTGAGTCGCGGGCGCCGCCGGGGATGCCCCACGTGTCGCCTTGGGCGGTCCAGGGGGCGCGGTGTTGCATGAGCACGACGGGCTCGCCGCCGTGTGTGGCCTGCAGGAAGAGCCCCGCGGCGCCGTGTTTGCCCCACATTTTCTGTCCGTTGGGTCCTTCGACCCATCCGTTGCCGTCTCCTTGCATGTGTTCCACTGTAGGTCGTTTCCTAGAAATAGGTCGGGCCCGGTGGTTATGGTTGAGGAATGACTGTCACGACGCCACCTCCCAGCGACGCCTGGTTGGATGATCTTGCGCTGCATCCGCAGCAGCGCGCGTCGAGTGGGCCGATTCGCGCGGCGCGGCGCCTGGCGGACTTCGTGATCACCACGCCGGGCAAGATGCTGGCGATGATGCTGGTGTTGACGGTGGCGGTGGGCGCGATTGGGTTCGCGCAGAGCCAGTCGATGAGTAAGCGCCAGCACGCACTCGACGTGTTGGTGCAGACCACGGAGCCGATGAGCCACTCCGCGCACGTGCTGCTCACCTCACTGTCGCAGGCGGACACGGTGGCCACGACGGGCTTCGTGCAGGCAGGCTTGATGACGCCGGATGAGGTGAAGGCGTATTTGGCGTCGATAGATCAGGCGGTGATCGCGGCGAGCGACATCTACGAGGGCGCCTCGGAGTTGACGCGGCCGGAGGACCAGGAGCGCATCCAGAACCTGGTGCGTTCCATCCAGCGGGACCTGCCGTTGTACGTGGCGTTCATGGAGCGCGCGAAGGTGAACCAGCGCCTGGGCAACCCGGTGGGCGTGTCGTATATGTCGGAGGCGTCCAGCATGATGCGTGAGCGGATGATCACCTCGGCGAACACGTTGTTTGCGCTGACGCAGCGCCAGGTGGCGGTGGAGATGGTGCGCCTCAACGCGCCGCAGTGGGTGCCACTTTCGGGCCTGGTTGCGGCGCTGTTGCTGCTGGCGGGGGCACAGTGGTGGCTGTGGCGCACGTTCCGCCGCCGCTGGAATAAGGGCTTCGTGGCGGCGACGGCGGCGATGGTGGTGGCGCTGGCGTGGGTCGCGGGCTCGAACTTCATTTCGTGGCGCTCGGGCGTCATCGGGTTCGAGCAAGCCGCGGCACCGCTGCGCCAGCTTACCGACGCCCGCCTCCGCGCCCAGGAGACCCGCACCGACGAGACGATGGCGCTGCTGCGCCGCCAGTCCGTTGCGGAGTCGGCGGAGTCCTTTGAGTCCACGTACCAGGGGGTGAGCGCGGCGTTGGATACGGCGTCGGATGCGCCGGAGGTGGCGTCGGCAAGACGGGCGCTGGAGCAGTGGTCGCAGGCGCACGGCGAACTCGTCTCGACGCTGGACGCCGGCCGGTTTGAGCGCGCCGTCGACGTGCTGATGGTCGATAGTGTGGACCACCCGAGCGCGTCCACCGCGTACACGGAGCTGGACGCGAACATGGTGACGTTGATTGAGTCGGCGCGCGCCGAGATGCGCAACTACATCCACACCTCCCTGGACGCGACAAGGCTGGTGTCGACGGTGGTCGCGCTGCTGTCGCTGCTGGCGGTCATCAGCATGTGGTTCGGGGCGCAGCGGCGATTCAGGGAGTACGTATGATGCGCAGAGCTGGCTCGTTGTTGGTGGCGCTCGCGGTGGCGGCGGGCGCAGTGGGGTGTGCGCCGCGGTCCGCACTGGAAGACTTGCCGACGGGGGCGGCGTCCACGGCGCACGAGGCGATCCCGTTGCCGCCCGGCGCGCTGCTGGACGGAGCGGGCAAGCAGCCGTCGATTGAGTTTGTGCCACACGGCCTGGACTGGGAAGGCTCGCTGCGCCCGCGCCCATCCGCCCCGGAAGATGACCCCGCCATGGAGCAGATCCGCGAGCGCGGCCGGCTCATCGTGGGTGTGGAGCAGTCCCAGTACCTGCTGTCCTACCGCGATATGGTGCGCGGGCAGCTTCGCGGGTTCGAGGTGGAGCTGGCCCGGGAGATCGCCCGCGACCTTTTCGACGACCCCGAGGCGGTGGACTTCCGCTTCGTGGACTCGGCCTCGCGCGCAGAACTGCTCCGGGAGGGGCGCGTGGACATTGTGATCAGGACGATGTCCATTACCCCGGAGCGCGCCTCCAAGGTAGCGTTCTCCACCCCCTACCTGAAGTCCCAGGTCAGGGTGCTGGCCCCGATCGATCGCGGCATCACGAGCATGGACGACCTGCCCGAGCGCACCGTGTGCGTCGTCGACCGCACGACGCTGCTCAACATCGTGCGCACCCTCGCGCCGCAGTCCCCGGTGTTGCGCACCCGCTCCTGGTCCGACTGCCTCATGGCCACCCAGCAGTTCCAGGCCGACGCCATCATCGCCGACGACGCCATCCTCGCCGGCATGCTCGCCCAGGACCCGCACACCGATATCCTGCCGGACGTGCTGGCCACCCAGTACTATGCCGTCGGCATCCCGCTTGAGCACGACTCAGTAGTGCGGCAAGTCAACGCGACCATCGAGCGCATCCGCACCGACGGCACCTGGCACCGCATGTTCCAGGAGTGGCTGGCGGATTCCACCACAGACCCCTACCCCCCACCGCTGATGTACCGGGAGGAACCCAATGAGCACGAATGACCCAGGCACCGAGGCCGTCGCCTTCGACCCCTTCGCCGACGACGACGATGACGACGACCTCTTCGAGTACGACGACTCCATGTCCGCCCTCCTCGAAGACCTCGAGGCGCTGCGTCAGGAGAAGCGGCAGGAGGATACCTCGCAACGCTCGCGGCGCCGCGCACTCGACCGGTTCCGCGAACTGCGTGGCACGCAGCGCGAGACCCGCACCGTCGCGGACGGCATGGTCGAACTGCCCTGGGTCCACCCCATCAACCCCAACGACGCCCTTCGGGACCCATCCACCTTCGAAGGCGTCCCCGCCCCGGCGCTGAAGCCCGGCGACCTGGTCGCCGAACAGTACGAGGTGCTCGGCACCATCGCACACGGCGGCATGGGCTGGATCTATTTAGCCACCGACCACTTCGTCTCCGGGCGAAACGTCGTGCTCAAGGGGCTGCACTCGGCCCGCAACAAGGACGAGGAGGCCGCCGCCGTCGCCGAGCGCGAGTTCCTCGCCGACATCACCCACCCCGGCATCGTGAAGATTTTCAACTTCATCGACGACCCGCGCGTGCCTGGCGGGTTCATCGTCATGGAGTACGTAGGTGGGCCGTCGATAAGCAGGTGCGAGGTGGACATCGCGATCGCCTACATCCTCGAAGTGCTGCCCGCGCTGGACTACCTGCACTCGCGCGGCGTCGTGTACAACGACCTGAAGCCCGACAACATCATCGTCACCGAAGACCAGGTCAAACTCATCGACCTCGGCGCGGTCTCAGGCATCGGCTCCTACGGCTTCATCTACGGCACCAAGGGCTACCAAGCGCCCGAAGTAGCTACCGACGGCCCCTCCGTCCAATCCGACATCTACACCATCGGCCGCACCCTCGCCGCCCTCATCATCGACCTCCCACACGACGCCGACATCCCCACCCCCACCACCGAACCCCTCTTCCGCCGCTACATCTCCCTCTACCGACTCATCGCCCGCTGCTGCGCCCCCAACCGCGACGACCGCTTCGACTCCGTTACCCAACTCGAAGCCCAACTTCTCGGCGTCCTGCGCGAAGTGCTCGCCATCCGCGACGGCCGCACCTTCCCCGCCCAACACTCACTCTTCTCCCCGCAGCGCCGCACGTTCGGCACCAAGCACGTCGTCTTCCGCACCGATCAACTCATCGACGGCATCACCCGCACCGTCACCATCACGCCCCAGGAAGTCAACATCGCCCTGCCCGTCCCACTTGTCGACGCCACCGACCCCGGCGCCGCCACCCTGCAGAGCACCGCCTACTCCGAACCCTCCGAAACCCTTGCTGCCCTGCGCCAAGCCCTCGCCGACGACCGCCACCCCGACTCCGTCGAAATCCCCTTCGCCGTCGCCCGCACCCTCCTCGACCTCGGCTTCACCACCCAAGCGCGGACCTGGCTCGACTCACTTGACGAGGCCCTGCGGAAGAACTGGCGCTACCACTGGTACACCGGCATCACCAACCTACTGACCAGCAAATATACCGACGCCCAGGTCGCCTTCTCCCGCGTCCTGCAAATCCTGCCTGGCGAATCCGCCTCCAAACTGGCGCTTGCCGCCGTCGCCGAACTCCTCCTCCAATCCGCCGACCTCCACGACACCGCGCTATTGGAACCCAGCGTGGCCCGTGGCGCCGCCGGCATGAACCGCCACCTCGACGAACTCCCCAACACCGTCTTCGAGCACCTCCACGAAACCGGCTCCCTCGACCCCGACTGGTCCATGGTCACCACCAACCCCGCCATGCTGCGCTTCCACGCCATCCGTCTCTACGCCCTGGTCTGGAGCACCAACCCCACCACCGTCTCCTCCGCATTCGGCCTGGCCCGCCAACTCATGCACGAAAACCAACCCGAGCTTGCCGCCGCTGCGCTCGACCGCGTCCCCGTCGCTTCCCGACACAACCGGCTCGCCCAACTCACCTCCATCCTCAGCCTGGTCACCGACCCCACCGAGCCCCGCATCCGCGAGGCCGCCCTTCGCCTCCAACGCATCCCCAACACCGAACCCCGCTACCTCCAGATCAAAGTCTTCATCCTCCGAGCCGCCCTCACCTACACCCTCGACGGCCACCACCCCGACCCCTCCCCCATCCTGGACACGAGGTTCACCGCCCACGAACTCCAAAACGAACTCGCCAGGACCCTGCGCGCCCTGGCCAGAGTGGCGCCCTACCTCCAACACCGCTTCGACCTCGTCGACATGGCCAACAAGATCCGCCCCGTGACGTGGTTCTAGGGTTTCCGGGCTTTCGGGGGGCTGCGCGCACCAAATTCCAGGATTTCGGCGGGTGCGTTTTGCGTTTGCCCAGGTCGCCGGTTTCTCGGGAGGGAATTTGGTGCGCACCTCACTCGGCCCTGCACCACATTCCGGGATTTCGGCGGGCAGGTTTTGTGTTTCCCCAGGTCGCTGGTTTCTCGGGAGGGAATTTGGTGCGCACACCACTAGGGGCGTCGAGCGTACACCCCTCTCACCCGAGAATTTCCCATTATCCACCTACCCGCATCAGGACTTATCCAGCTGGTCACATTTTCAATTGCACGCAACGCGCGATCAACATTTTCAAGCTCCACCTCGCGATCCGCCTTGACTAGGGGCTCGTGATGGGCACACCGGTTCCTCAACCGATAAACAATTTGTATCTCGCTTACAAACTCTTCAATAGAATGACGATGTTTAATGGCCGAGATAAGCTTCGGGTGGATAGTCGCACTATGCCGGTTATCAAAAATGTGAACCCAGAAATCGAGTGCCAACTCTGCAATCACCCGCCCCGGAGGCGGATCAACTTCTCCCGCGCGCCTTTTAGCCTTTGCTATACCCCGCTTGTCAATGCTATTAAAGTTCAGCCCAGCGGGATTCGACGGAGAGTTTATATTGTCATACCACCTCTCCCCCCAAGCTTTAGCAACACATCGATCAATCCAATTGCGCAGCAGTACTTCAAAATGCTCAATATCTTCAAGGAACGCTTTGGCCAGTTGTGCATTCCAAAGGTATAAGTCGACAGGATTTTTCTGGCCCGAAAAGGTCTCCATACGCGGAACCGAGAACCAACACTCTAGGTCAGCGAGCGAAGCGGAGATTTCCGGGTTCTGGCAGATCGGCTGGTTCTCTCGTACAGTCATAGCGCGAAGTATATATACCAAACGATATTGGCGTTAGTGCCACCCCATTGACTTACTCCTTCGAATCCGATAGCGTCGACCAGTGAAGGCCCCAGGACGATCCCTGCATTAAGTTGCAAATCGCTGGGGTCATTGCTTTTCCGGCTCTACCTGGCACCACATTCCGGGATTTCGGCGGGCAGGTTTTACGTTTTCCCAGGTCGTAGGTTTCCCGGGGGGGGAATTTGGTGTCTCCGCCTGAGGCGCCGGTGCCAAAAGACGCATTCGCCTTTTATCTTGTCCTTTTACTACCAGCACGTTTGAACATCTGGTCCAATTCGAGTTGCGTCCCTTGGCACCGCCTCCTAGCAAGGCGCACCACATTCCAGGATTTCGGCGGGCAGGTTTTGTGTTTCCCCAGGTCGCGGGTTTCTCGGGAGGGAATTTGGTGCGCATCCCACCCGGCCCGACACCAAATTCCTCAATTTCCCCTACCCCAAAGAAATTCCCCCAGGTCACAATCTGGACCTGGGGGAATTTGGTACAAACCCAATCAGCGAGCTTAGAAGCCGCCTAGGCCGACGGCTGCGGCCACAATACCGAGCAGCGCCAGCAGGCCGACAACGATGCCGGCGATGGCACCGCCGGACAGGCCACCCGTTTCCCCACCCTTGCCTGGGTTCTGCTGCTGCGCAGTCGAAGGCGCAGGGTGGGCGGTTGGGCGAGTGGTCGGCTTGGCAGGGCGCGCGGGAGCCGGGGCGTCGTAGGTTCCGCTCGGCGCGGCGTTCAGTGAGGTCACTGGTGCTTGGCCGGCGCGGGTCGGGATGACGGCGTTGGCCTGGGTTGCCAGCGGCTTGGTTGGGCGTGGCCCGGCACCGCCTTTCGCCTTGCCCACGGTCTGCTCTGCCCGCTTGAGCAGGTCGGACTTCTTCTTGCGAAGTTCCCGTATGAGCTTCGCGGTGTCTTCGCCGTTGTAGTTGAGGGCGGAGAACTCGATGGTTTCGTCGGCGACAATATCGTTGTCCTGGTTAAACACCCGGAATGTGATCGGCATGGTGGAGCCGGTGTAGCCGGCGGTGTTGGTGATCGGGACGCTGATGGGCAGTTTGGACTCGTCACTGAGGGCGCCTTCGATGGTGTATTCCTGCTCGTAGCGGCCTCCTGGGTAGGTGGCCTGGAGGCGGAACTTGTGGATGTCGATGCCCAGGTTGGACAGCTCCAAGGCGATCTTGGAGTCGGTGCGGTTGGCGATGATGATGTTGCCAGCGCGCTCCTCGTTGCGCACGCGCAGGCCGGCCTTGCCGTTGTTGAATTCGGCGGAGTAGACCTCGAGTTCGCGGACGGTTGGTTCGTCGTCGGCGTGTTCGTGGTCGTCGTGGCCGGGGGTGCCGGTGGTGCCGTTGGCGCGGCCGATTTGGCCGCCGATGAAGGCGAGGTTTGGCCAGTCGGGGTCGATGTCGTAGTCGCCGGTGTAGCACTGGACGGTCTGGCATGCCTTCGGCAGCTTGCCCGTCGGACGAGAGTGCTCGTTGGAGTAGCGGAAGTCAGTGAACTGGTAGAGGTAGTTCATGACTGAGAGGTAGCCGGGCACGTAGTCAGAGATTGGGCGGCTGGTGTCGGCGAGTGGCCCGGAGTGGGTCAGGCCGAGGTTGTGGCCGAACTCGTGCAGGATGGTGTTTCGCAGCTGGTCCTGCGAGGTCATCATGCGGTTCTTTGCGACGTAGAAAGCGCCGTCCCCGATCAGTGCGTTGCCTGAGGAGAAGTTGGTGCGGGTTTGTTGGTCGCCGATGACGCCGACGCGGAACACGGTTTGGCGTCCGTTGAGGAGGCGGTCGCGGTCCTCGAGCATCTTGATACCGGGGACTTTGCCTTCGAAGTAGTACGGGGTGAAGTCTTCGGTCGGGCCGCCTTGTGGGTGCTCGAGGCGCATTGGGTTGTAGTAGTCGCCGGCGTCGATGTGCAGGTTGATGTTCTGCTGCGCGAAGGCGTCAACGAGGTCGTTGAGGGTTTGGCGCGACGGGCGGTACACGTTGGTGTTGGCTTCGGAGCAGTCGAGGAACTTGCGGAAGTCTTCCTCGGTTGGCGCGTATTTGCGCTGCTCGGAGCACTTCTTGGTTTCCCATTCGGACTTCATCCAGTTGAGTTGGAGGAAGAGGTCGACCTTCTTGGGGTCCGCGCCCCACTTCTGGAGCGGGAAGACATTGCCGTTATCGTCGGTGAAGCCGTTTTCTTCCCATTCGTCGGGGAAGCCGTCGCCGTCGGTGTCGATGGTGCCTTGGGCGACGTCGAGGGTCATGGCGGTGGTGGCGCGCAGCGTGCCGTCGGCGGGTACGTCTTGTTCCCAGACGCCGGCGACGAAGTGGGCGTCGTCACCTGTGCCGCGGTTGATGGCGTCGTGGCGCTGTTCGCCTTTGCCCTTGCTGGTGGCGCCCATGAAGTCGATGTTGATTTTGTAGGCGTTGCTGACGTCGACGTGGTAGCCGTCGCCGCGGGGGACGCCGGTGACTTGGAAGTCGCGGTCGATGATGCCGCTAGCCATCTCGACGCGCATGTTGGCGGCCTGGCCGGTGGTGTTGCGCAGGTCAACGGTGACTTGGATGGAGTCGTCGCCAACGACGAAGGTGCGGGTCATTTCGACGCCGGAGTTGGGGTCGGTATGGCGCAGCACGACGCGGTCGGTGTTCCCGACGGGCTTAGCTTCGACGACTTCGGTGGCGTTGCCGACGTAGCTCATGGGTGAGCCGTTGACGGCGCCGTCGATGTAGAAGGCGTTCTGCAGCAGGCGCGTGGTGCTTTCTGGGTGGTTGAAGTACATCCAGGACACGCGCGCTTTGTTCACGTCGACGCGGAAGTTGCCGACGTTGGAGTCGCGGTTGACGCCGATGGCGAAGCTGCCTGGGGTAATGGCCGCATCCGCGTGTGGAGCCACGACGATGCCTGCGGCGACGCTAACGCTTGCGAGTATCGCTGCGATGCGTTGTTTGTTGGTTTTGCCGGTCACTGTCGTTGTCCTCTCAGCGCTGCGGGTTGATTGGGAATGCTAGGAATGTGCGGAAGAAGTCGCGGTGTTCGTACAGGGAGTATCCGAGCCCGCCCAGGAAGGCGAGCAGGCCGAGCACGAAGCCCGCGATTTTGACCCCTGGCGGAATCTCACTGCTTGTCGACGACCCCTTCTCCACCTCCTGCGGCCCCTTCACCACCTGCACTCGGAGGAGCTTGGTGGCCTGGGAGCCGTCTGCGAAGCTGACCACGACCGGGACTGGCACGATGCCAGGTGCCGTGCCAGCAGGTGGCGTGATGGTGAGTTCGCCAGTGGTGGCGTCAATGCCGATCTTCCAGTCGGCGAGCGCCTTCGGCAGCTGGCCGAGGGCAAACGCCTCCTTGGCGGCCCCGGCCGGCTTCGGCACTACGTAGGTGGTCGCCTTGCCCGGGTAGGCCTTGATGGTGTCGTTGAACTCTGGGGTGGCCTCGGCCAGGGACGGCTTGCCGTCGGTGGTCAACACGGAGATGCGTGCGTTCGCGATGGTCGTGGAGCCGTCCGGGAAGTTGATGCGCACCGGGACTTCGCGTACGCCCGGAACTGCGTTCGGGCGGGCGCCGACGGTGAGGGCGCCGGTGGTGGCGTCGATACGAGTGTCGAGGCCGCCGACTGGGTTGAGCAGCGAGTAGTGCGCGCCCTTCAGCGTCGGGGTGAGCGTGACGGTTTCGCCTGCGCGGACCTGGGTTGGGTCGTACGCGTTGGAGACTGCCCCGCCCATCGCTTTGACGGCGGTGGCTTGCACCTCGACGAGCTTCTGGGAGCCGTCCTCGAAGGTGACCACGATCGGGATCATGGTGCGGTCCCCGACGTGCGCCGATGCGGGGGCGGCGACGGTGAGCGCGCCGGTGGTCGCGTTGACGGCGGCCTTCCAGCCGTCCGCGGCGAAGTCTGCGGAGATGGCGTAGGTGGCTCCCTTCGGTGCGACCTTCGGGTCGTGCGTGACGGGGTTCGCGCCGACAGGGACACCCAGTGGGATCCAGGACGGCTGCTCGCGGTGGGCCTGCGAGTCGCGGGCGACGTTGAACTGCACTACCTTCGAGCCACCGTCGGGGAAGTTGATGCGCACGCCCAGGTCGTAGCCCTGGCCGGGCTTGGCGTCCTTCGGCAGGGTGACCTTGATCTGGCCGGTCTTCTCGTCGACGTCCACGCGCAGACCAGCCACGCCGCCGAGCGCAGCTGCGCCTTCCAGTTCGAACTTCACGCCGGTCGGGATGTCGCCCTTCGGCGTGATGGTGACGGTGCCGTCGTCGCCGACGACGGTGTCCTCAAAGTCCAGGTTGGAGGTGTAGGCCTGCGGCTTCGCGTCCCGCACGCCGATCACGGCCACGACCGTCTTTTGGGAACCGTCCGCGTACCGCGCAACGACTTCCACGTTCAGCGGTTTCGCGTCCTGCGCTGGGGCGGTGGCGGTGATGGTGCCGGTGGTGGCGTCGATAAACAGGTCCCAGCCCTGGTACTTGGAGGCCTTCGTCAGGATGGCGAACTCGGGGTCGGAGGCAGGGTCGAAAGGTTCGGTGAGATTGACCTTGATGGTTTCGCCCTCGAAGGCCTCGCGGCGCTCGTACTCAAACTTCTGTGTTTGCGCGAACTGCGGCGCCAGCACCTGGAAGTGCGCGACGATCTCCTTCGTGCTGCCGTCAGGGTAGGTGACGGTGACGGGCACATCGATGGGCTTTCCAACCTCAGCATCCAGGTCCGCCGAAAGGGTGATCTGGCCCGTGTGCTGGTTCAGCTTCACGCCTTCGGACTTCGTGCTAAACGACGCCTCCTTCGGCAACGGCTGGCGCTCAAAGACCATGCCGTTGTAGCCCAGGCGGGCGTACGGCGCAGGTGAGGTGGCGGTGCCGCCGGCGCGGACGTAGGTGTCCGAGTAGGAGGAGTCGTAGCGCTCGGAGTCCTTGACGGCTGCGGTGACCTCGACGGTGATGGTGTCCTGCTCGCCCTTCTCGGTGCGAACCTTCATGGTGTAGGTGCCCGGCTTCACTTCACGCGACGGGGCGGCGTATACGGCGCCGTTGGCGAAGACGGTGAACCAGTCCGGGTTACCCGGCTCCGCGAGCACGCGCACGCCTTGCGTGGAGCGAGCAGGGGTCACGCCGGTTTCCTCGCCGGCGCGAACCTTGATGGGGTTCCACTCGAACTGGTCAGGGGCGGCGGGACCCTCGGGGTCCGAAGGGTCCGAAGGGTCGGACGGGTCGGTCGGCTCACTTGGCTCCGGTGCGCTCTCGTCCACCGTCAGCTCGAAGGAATCACGCTTGTGCGTGCCGTCCTCCGTGACCTTGTCCACAACGACCTCGGAGGTGCCCTCCTTCGTCGGTGTGCCGACGATCGCGTGCTGCTCGCCGTCGTACTCCAGGCCCTCCGGCAAGCCCTCAACCTCCACGGAGGAGGCATCCTCGACGTCGAGCGGGATGTGCACGTCGGTGCCGGGACGCACTGGCGGGACCTCGGAAGGTGCGATGTCGGCGTCCTCCGGCTCGCCGAGCTCAGCCGAGTCGGCGACGGTGATGGTGAACGTTTCCTCGAGCGTCTCGCCTGCACCGGTGACACGCGCGGTGACGTTGAACGTGCCGGTCTGCGCCGGGCGGCCGTTGATGAAGAAGTACGAACCAGAGCCGAGGCGCGCCTGCGCCGACGTGCTCAGGCCCGCGGGCAGGCCCTCGACTTCGAGGACCGCGGTAGCCGGGACGTTCCACGCCATCACGCGGCGCGGCTGGATCAGGCGACCCTCCCAGTACTTCTGGTCCTTGACCGGCTCGATGGTTGGGCCATCCGCACGGGTGACGTTGGCTTCGACGTCCTTGGTGGAGTCGTCAGCAAAGGTGATGGTCACTGGCACCTTGAACGTAGTGGTTTCGATGCCTTCGCCGGCGGTGGCGTTGAGGGTGCCGTCGTCGGAAAACGTGAGGTGCCAGCCGGTGGGCGTCGAAAAGCCTTCCTTAAGCTCCCACTTCACGGGGGTGCCGATCTTGTTCCAGACGGCAGTCCAGAAGTTGCGCTTCAGCTGTGGCTTCGACGATTCAGTCTTGCCGGGCGCGACGACGAGGTCCGGGAACGTGACGTCCGTACGGGCCGCCTCAGTGCGTGGCGTTTTCCATGACGTGGACTCAGCAGTGGGCTCCTGCGCCGTGGCTGTACCTGCCACCGCCGGGGCACCCGTGATTATCAACGATGCCCCAAGTGCGCATGCCGCTACCGACACCCCACCTCGCCGCTTCGCCCCGTTGCGACCGCTCACGTTGCCCATCATCGTTCCTTCTTAAAACTTTCCGTAAATTGCTAAACGCTACTCAGCGTACTCACTATGCAGACATTTGCCTTTACAGCTGTTGACATGCCGTTTTAAATTCTAACGAATAACGGCCATACAACAAAGGTGTTGAACAATGACAGGCAGGCGCACGGGAGGCTACGCGCGGCGCGCGAGCGCCGCCGCCTTCTGCGCGATGGCGAGCTCCTCATTCGTCGGCACGACAAGTACTTTCACGCGAGAGTCGTCGGCGGAGATGATGCGCGGGCCGTCGTTGGGCAGGGAGTTGCGCTCCGGGTCGATCTTGACACCGAAGGCCTCCATATTGTCCAGGGCGTCCTCGCGCACGAACTTGTCATTCTCGCCGACGCCCGCGGTGAACGTGATCGCGTCCACCCTGCCCAGCGCCACCATGTAGCTACCGATGAAGCTACGCAGCCGGTTGATGTAGACGTTGTAGGCCAGCCAGGCGTCGCCGTCCTCGTTTTCGATCATGGCGCGCAGCTCGCGGAAGTCGTTCACGCCGGCCAGGCCCTTGACGCCGGAGCGCTTGTTCAGCAGCTCGTCGATCTCGTCGATGCTCATGCCGCCGTGGCGCGCCAGGTGGAAGATGATGCCTGGGTCGATGTCGCCGGAGCGCGTGCCCATCACCAGGCCCGCGAGCGGGGTGAGCCCCATCGACGTATCGATCGCGTGCCCGTTCGCCACCGCCGAGCACGACGCACCGTTACCCAGGTGCAGCACAATCTGGCGAGTGTGGTTTGGGTCGGACCCGATCAGCCCCGGCACCTGGCCCGAGACGAACTCGTGGGAGGTGCCGTGGAAGCCGTAGCGACGGATCTGGTTCTGGCTGGCCACCTCGGCGTTGATGGCGTAGAGCGCCGCGGCCGGCGGCAGGGAGTGGAAGAAACCGGTGTCGAAGACCGCAACGTGCGGGATGTCCGGCAGCAGTTCGCGGGCAACCTCGATGCCGTCAATGTTCGCCGGGTTGTGCAGCGGCGCCAGCGGCACCAGGTCCCGGATCATGTCGACGACCTGGTCCACGATGATTTCAGGCTGGCTGAACACCATGCCGCCGTGCACCACGCGGTGCCCCACCGCCACCACATCCAGGTCTTTCGGGCTCACGCCACGCAGCGCCAGGCGGTGGAACGCCTCCTCCAGCCCGTCCTTGTGCGTCGGGATGGATTTTTGCAACACCCAGCGGTCCTCGCCGTGCTTGATGGTGATGCGGCCTTGGGGTTCCCCGATTTGCTCGACAAGCCCGGAGACGAACGGCGCGTCCGAGGCGTCCGAATTCGGGTCCACGATCTGGAACTTCACCGAGGAAGAACCAGAGTTAATCACCAGTACGTAGCTCATTTACTTCACCCCTGCCTGAATCGCGGTCACGGCCACAGTGTTCACAATGTCATCGACCGTCGCGCCGCGCGAAAGGTCGTTGACCGGCTTGTTCAGCCCCTGCAGAATCGGGCCTACCGCCAGCGCGCCGCCAGTGCGCTGCGCGATCTTGTATCCGGCGTTGCCCGCCTCAAGGTCGGGGAAGATGAACACGTTCGCCTGCCCCGCCACGGGCGAATCGGGTGCTTTCTGCTTCGCGACGCCCCCATCGCACGCAGCATCAAACTGGAGGGGGCCGTCGATAATTAAGTCGGGACCAATAGCACGGGCGGCAGCGACGGCCTCGACCGCACGCTCCACGTCGGGGCCTGCACCGGAAGTGCCCGTGGCGTACGAGAGCACCGCAACCTTCGGGTCGATACCGAATTGAGCGGCGGTCAACGCCGAGCTCACTGCAATCTCGCCGAGCTGCTGCGCGGACGGGTTCGGGTTCACAGCGCAGTCGCCGAACGCCCACAGTCGGCCCTGCATCACCATCAGGAAGATCGACGACACCACCGACGCCTCCGGGCGCGTCTTGATGATCTGGAACGCCGGCTTAATCGTCTCCGCCGTGGTGTGCACCGCGCCGGAGACCATGCCGTCCGCGCGCCCGGTGTGCACAAGCATCGTGGCGAAGTAGGAGACGTCCCGCATTACCTCGCGTGCCTGCTCCAGGGTCACGCCCTTGGATTTGCGCAGCTCGGCGAAGGTCTGCGCGAACTCCTCAGACAGGTCGGAGGTGCGGTGATCCAGCAGCGTCGCCCCCGACACGTCCAGCCCAAGCTCCCGCGCCTTCGCGGTGATCGCGTCCACGTCCCCCAGCAGCGTCAGCTTCGCGACGCCCCCCTCCAACAACCTGTGCGCCGCCTCAAGCACGCGGGGATCCTCACCCTCCGGCAGGACGATGTGCGCGCCGACCTCACGGGCCTGGCCCAACAGGCGCGAGCCGAAGACCAGCGGGGACATCACGGGGGCGACCTCCGGGATGGCGAGGTCGGCCGCCCCCTTCACGTCCGTGACCGTTGCGAGCAGCGTCGCACCGTGGCGTTCCACTATCCGTTGCGCGAGGGGTGCGCGCTGCGGGGCGTCGATAAGCACGATGACCGCCGCTCCGAGCGCTGCGGCGAGCTCCGCATCAAAGGAGCACTCCCCCTGGCCCACGAACAAGGTGCCCTGTTCTTGGTCGGCGCAGGCGGCGTACGCCTCGGCGAGCGTTTCCCCCGTGACGTGGATGGTGTGAAGGCCGTGCTGTGCCGCGAGCGCGTCAGCATCAGCACTGCCGAGGTTCGTGTTAGTGCAGGTGAGCAGTAGATGTTGAGCCATAACCCAGCCTTTACGATCGTGGCGGACATAAATGCGTATCATTCTACAGACCCATCACGACACGCGGGCAGACAAATGGGGCCTAGTTCACATTTTTGTTTAGTTGATTTGCGGGTCTCACTTGCGGTTGTGGGCGGTCGAGCTGTTTCTGGTGCGGTGTGACGGAGCTGGCCAGCTCCCAATGCAGTAAATCTACAAAAGTTCCCGGCTCGGGGAACCATTTTGGCTATCAGTCCGGTTCCGGTCGACCGAAGCTTGCGTCTTCGCAGGTGGCGACTCCTGTCCACGAAGAACGTTCCCCATTTTCAACATGGCCGGGGAATAATTTCAATCTCCTGCCCCAGGGCGCCGCAGGAAGACTCGAAAACCGGTCTATCCGGCACCGGCTCGCCAGTCGCGCTTGCAGCAACGCAAAACGGCCAGTAAGCGTTGGACCCGTGGCCCTAATAGTCGACCACCAGGAAAGTTATTCGAACGGTGGTTGCCTATTTCGGCCTTCGTGGCTTCATCCTCCTTGCGACGGCTTAAGGGCAGAAAGAGAACCAGCCGCCTTTCCTTATCGGAAATGACGGCTAGTCGTGATGTTTGCAATTATGCCATTAATTCCGCGAGCCCTCATCCCAGCAGTAGGTAGCAGACGGGATACTTACACAGCTTGCTAGCGATGGTAGGCATAGTCAACGGCCAGGAAACGAAAGCCCTTCATTAGTGAAGAAGGGTTGGGCTCAAGCTTCTCAACCCTGCGAAATTCCAAGCAGCTCAGACTCATGCCAGCAGGTCGGCAGCACTCTGCGTCCATCTACCAATATTCGAAAACCGACCCTACTTACATTGCGGTTCGGATCCGACACCGGCTCGCGTTCCATGCTCGCAACAACGCAAAAAGCTGCCATCCGTCCCAATGACGAATAACAGCTTCTTACTTCTTACCCGACGCTCAGTAAGCGTTTACCCCGTTCCCTCCCCCACAAAGGGGGAGGCGGTGAAGGGCGCTATCGCGCTACTTCTTCGGGGTAACGGCCGGCTTCGCATCGTCCTTCTTCGAGGAAAGCTTCGTCGTCTTACCAGACGAACCCTTCAGCTCCAGATCCTTGACCGAAGACTTCGGACCATTCGGGTTGCAGTTATCGTAAATGACCGTGCCAGCCAAAATGCCAGCAGCAATCAACACGATACCCGCAGCAACCATACCCAAATCAGCACCAACAGTGCGCAGCTGCGCATTGACCTGCTCAACCTGACGAGCCATCTCCGGATTGAAGATACCAGCCTGCTGCTGAATCTGGGTGTTCACAGCCTTCAACTGAGCATCAACCTGAGCAGCCACATCACTGAGCACCGGAATCTGAATCTGGGAAGCCAGACCCAGCGGCAGCAGCGCAATCAGTGGCAGACCGAAGCCAACAGCCGAAGCCACACACTTGCCGGTATCAATACCGACCTGTGCAGTTGTCTTGTTACCCGCCTCGTCGGTCGCCGTGATCTTGTCACCCGGCTTCAACTCAACACCCGACGGAACATCAACCTTCCACTTACCGTCCTTATCAGTAGTGGTCTCGATGACCTTACCGTTCGGCAGCGTGACCTTAATCGTCGAGTTCGGACGATCATCCTTACCAGTGATCGTCTTATCACCAGGCTTGATCGGGTTCACAGTCGGAGGCGTGGTGTCCTTGTTCGAATCACCCTCACGTGGGCCCTTGACCGTCTTTTCAGCAGTCTTCGTACCAGACCCATCAGTGACCTGGGTGACCTTCACGGTCTTACCCTGCGTCAGAGGAGCGTCACCTGGAACCTTCACGGTCCACTTGCCGTCCTTGCCAACAACACCTTCGCCGATCTTCTTGCCATCATGGGTCACCGTCACCTTGGAACCTGGCTCGCCGGTACCAGTGATCGTCTTGTCGCCCTCGTGAACGTCATCGATAGCAGGTGTTACAACCGCATCGCTGTCGTCGGAAGGCTTCGAGTCCTTATCAAACGGGTTAGAGCCCTCGTTGATCTCATCCTCGTTGGACACACCGTCACCATCAGCGTCGCCGGTCTTGTCCAGAATGGACTTACCATCCTGTCCCAACAAGTCCCAAGCTGCATCAGCGCTATTCGACGACTCATCGTTGTACGTAAACGTCACCTTCGTAGTCGGCTGCGCAATCTCCTTGAAGCGCGCGGTGAAGCCGTCCCAAGTGACCTTCTCGTCCTTGGCCTTCAGCTCGGACTCGAAGGTGCGGAACTCACCTGCCAGCTCCTCATTGGTTGGGGCCTGGCCGGTCACGATGCCGGACGTCTGATCCTTCGGGGTGAACGCCCAGTGCTTCGCAGTCTCTGGCGTGTCTACCTCGACTGCCTTAACCGGGGCATTCTTGCCACCGAACGGGTCCGCGGAGTCCTCGGACTCGCCAACCTTGACACCCGTGCGAGTGCCCTCAGCACCGTAAGACGGTGTGAAGGTGTCCGCATCAGAGGCACCAACCTCGCGCGAAGACTCGTTGTCGTTACCGTCCTTCGCCTTGATCACGTCGCCATTGTGCAGCGTCGTACCCTCAGGGACCTCGACCTCAAAGGTCTTATCCTCCTTGGTTTTCACGGTGACGGTCTTGCCGTCAGGGAAAGTAACCGTAATGTCCTCACCTGGGCGATCGCCATTACCAGTGATCTTGTCCGCGTTGGACTTGATCTCATCGATCACAGGCGCTGTCTTGTCGGTGACAACGATCGTGGACGTTCCGACTACATTGCCGTCCTTATCCTTGATCGTCACTGTCGTCTCACCTGGGGTGGCGTCGGACGGGATCTTCACGGTGATTTCGCCGGTGTCTGGATCGACCTCAACCTCGGCGCCTGGGATGCCGTCGACCTCGCCGGTCATGCCCGGCGTCGGGTTCACAACCTTGTCGTCGAGCGTCTTCGGATCCTTACCCGCAGGGACTTCGTCCTTCTCGTTAGTGATCAGACCTGGCTTGACCGGAACCTCTACCGTGGTTTCACCCTCCGGCAGGTCCTTATCCGTGATAACAACCTTCAGCGGCCCTTCGGTGCCCTCTGGTGGCGTGACCTTGATTTCACCCGTGCCAGGATCAATCGTCGGAGTGATCGTCTTGCCGTTCTTGTCCGTCACGGTGACATCAGTCGGCGTCTTGTCATCCTTGTCCTTGATGATCACACCGGTGCCCTGCTCCTCACCGTTCGGTGCGACAGGCGTTGGATTCGAGCCATCAACCGTGGTGTGCGAAGGCACGTCATCCTTATCAAACGGATCCGAGTCACCGTTGATCTCATCCTGGTTAGACACACCGTCGCCGTCAGCATCACCATTCGGATCCAGGATGGACTTGCCGTCCTGGCCCAACAGATCCCACTTAGCCTTGGCCTCGTCGATCGTGCCGTCCTTGTAGGTGAAGGTCACGTCCGTCTCCGGACGTGCAATCGGCGTGAACGCCTTGACAAACGCCTGCCAACGCGGAGAAACATCGTTGCCGGCTTCGTCCTTTTCGGTCTTCTCGGTGGACGCATTCTTGTACTCGTCGGTCTTCGCCAATTCGGCGAACTCACCCTTGAGCACATCCTGCGTCGGAGCCTGGCCAGTCAGCACACCGGACGTCGGCGCATCAGCCTTCGGCGCAATGTTCCAACCCTTCGCGGTATCAGGCGTTACAGCCTCCACCTTTTCAACTTCGGCGGGGGTCTCGTCACCAAACGGATTTACCGTGTCCTTGCTCTCACCGATCTTGACACCAGTGCGGGTGTCTTCGGCACCGTAGGACGGCGAGTACTTCTCAGTGTCGGAAGCAGTGACGGTCACCTTCGCGGTGACGTTGCGCTTCGAACCGTCCTTGTACTCAACCGTTACCGGCACCTCGATGATATCGCCGGTCTTCTTGTCCTTAGGGATCTCGACCGTGATCGAACCGTCCGGATTGAGCGTCACGCCATCTGGAAGCTCACCATTTGGTACGAACTTCGCATCTTCAGGTGCACCGGTTTCCTTACCGTCAGCGTCCTTGAACGTCGGCTTGCCGACGTCCACCGTCGCCCCTGGCTGGCCGGACTTCTCTTCGTAAGACGGGATCGCGGAGGACGCACCCGGGATCACCAGGTCAGTCCATGGAATCGAGTCCTTATCCTTCGGGTTCGAGCCCTTATCCTTCTCCTGATCGTCCGGGACGCCGTCACCGTCATCATCGGTGTCCTTGGAATCAGGCGTGCCGTCACCATCGGTGTCCAGCTCAAACTTCGCAGACGTCTTATCGGTCGACTCATCCGGGTAGGTCACCGTGACAGGAACATCAAACTCCTCAACGGTGTCCTTGTTCAGCTTCGGCTTGCCCTTCTCATCTTTGTCGACGGTCACCGTAATCTCACCGGTGTTCTCATCGATCGTCACGGTGTAGCCCTCAGGAGCCTTGAAGTCCTCCGGAATCGCAAACGTCGACCCCTCAGGAGCGTCAACCTTCTCTTCAGTCGGCTTACCGTCCTCATCTTCCTTCACAAAGGAAGGAACGACCTTCGCGTCCTCACCCGGAACAACCGGTGTGTCCTCATACTTCGGCTCCATGGTATCAGCCACGGGCGTCGCAACCTTCAGCGGCACACGATCTATTACCTTGTACTCATTACCCTTACTATCAACCAGGGTGTACGTCACAGTAACATTCGGGTTCTGCTCATCAGCCGCGACTTCTTCAGTCGGCGTCCCGGAAATCTTGCCAGTTTCCTTATCAAAGGTAAGCCCTGCTGGCAGGGTCGAGTCCTCGACCGAAAGCGAGCCTTCCTTCACCTTCAGCTTCAACGGGCTGTCTTCAAAACCAGTCGGAACAACATCCTGCTCGTACTTGGAGCCAACCGTCGCAGCCTTCAACGGCGAATCAGTGATGGTAACCAGCAGTGCAACACTGTCAGTGTGGTCTGCCTCAACCTCAACCGACTTCGTCTTGACAACACGCTGATCCTCAGGAGCATCCGGATCCTCGTAAACCGGATTACCATCCTCATCGAGGATCGGCTGGTCTTCCGTCGTCTTCACCTTGACCGTACGAGTAACAGTCACCTCATAAGAGCCAGCCTTCTCCGGAGTACCGGTGATCTTGCCGGTTTCGGGATCAAAGTTCAACCCCTTAGGAAGCCCCTCAGCCTTGTACTTTGCCTCCGTGTTCTTAACCTTGTTGCTTGGCTCCGCTGGCAGGTCTTTCAGCGCATCAAATTCTGGGTACTCGTCATACACCGAACCAAACGGTGCTACAACCGGCACCACAACAGTAAACGAATCCGCAGCCAACACAGTGTCATCGCCAGTGACGAACTCAGCAGTGTACAGGTCGCCATTCTTTGCATCTTCAGGGACCGTCAGCTCACACGCATTCGCCTCAGCCTCACTTGCAATCGCATCGCAAGTCTTGACGACCTCGCCGTTGTTCTTCTTCCAAACAATCTTGTTCGGAGTAACAGGGAACGGACCAGTCACATTCAGCTCAGCAGTATCACCAATACGCGCAGGCTTATCCGTCATATTGAAGTTGGTAATATCCAACGTGACGCTGTGGCGTGGCACCAACGCAAAGTTCACATTGTACCACATCGGGTTCTGCACCGGGTTCTCCGCAGCGATCGGAGCTGGGTTACGCGTCCCGTTGTTCTTCGGGGAGTTAAACAACGGCACACGCCACGCAGAATACCCACTCGGGATCTTGCCATCAGCAGTCTCAACGTGGGCGTACAGGTACTTCTTGGTCTGGTTGGTCAGCGTGCCCTCTGGGAACTTCACAGAGTACAAACCATCAGCATTCGTCTTCGAACGAACCGTCGCCGCAATGTACTCCGGGTGCTCCTCCAACAGCTGCTTCGCAGCAGCCAACTGCTGCGCCTCAGGAAGCGTATCGACCTTAGCTGCATACTCACCGGCGCCCTCTTCGGTGAGCACACTCATCACGACATACATGTCCTTCGCCGGAACATCACCAACGCTGTTCGGACCATTAACACGAGCATCCTTCGTCTCGTGCCAAACCTTGCCACCAACATGACCCTTCATCGCAGAGCTGACAGCCTGATTCTTAACCGTCGGAGTCTCATCGTTAATCCACTCCGACTTCGGCTTGTGCATATACGGCACATCACGATCAGCCTGCATCAACACCGCAGTACGCTGCATATTCGTACCAATGGTGTTCCAAGCACCCTGCTGGTCAGCACCCATCGAGTTACGGAACGAACCCGGGAAGAACCCACCAACCTGACGGAACGGGTAAACGGTAAACCCATTGCGCTCATCGACAAACGGGTCAATCCACAACTTGTAGTACTGGTTCGTCTTCGCAACGTAAGTGTGCGCCTTGCCATGGTGATCAATCCACGGCTTACGCAAATCAAACGCATACGCACCAGGACCAGCCTGCGAGGTATTGCTCTCACTTAGCTGATTCGAAGTCTGCGCAACATACACCGGGGAAACAGCACCGTCTTTGTCGATCCACTGCATGTAGACCTTCGTGCCCTCCGGCACGGCCTGCTGGCCACCATCCGTCGGGGAGAAGCCGTAGCCATCGTCGATAAACGCGCGGCCCGAGAGCGTGGACTTCGCGTTGGTCATGCCCGTTGCAGACCTGATGTAACCGTTTGCAATGGCGTCAGCGACAATCGCACCGCTTTCATCCAAAGGGTCGACGCCAGTATTGGCACCCGCAACAGCAGCAGGAGCCTCCTGAGCAAACGCAACCGGCTGCGCAAGTGGCGCAACCAACGCGAACGAAAGTGCTGCCGCGGCAATCGACGTGCCACGACGTGCCTTATAGGAGCTTCGCACAATAAATCCTTTCATCTGTTATTTCAGAACATGCCACCGCACCGCCGCGTGCATCACCGTTTTCCCGGTGTAGACACAGGCGCTACATGGTTTACAGTTATCCGACAATAACAATGAAAGGTCTGTGCATCCAGCAGACCTTTTACCTCTAGCCCATTTATGGACGTTCGTTTACCACAGCAAGCAGAAACCTAAGAGGGCACTGAGCTGCGGCCTATTCGCCATTTGCCGAGCAGGGGTCGTCGGCAAGTTTGGTATAGAACGCTCCATTACATCTGTACCCTACCTGGCAAGACACAGGCTTTTCGACGTCCCCTCCGCCCAACACTGCCCAGGCATGCAAAAAGCTGCCATTCGTCGTAATGACGAACAGCAGCTTCTTACTTCTTACCCGACGCTTAGTAAGCGTTTAACCTGCTCCCTCCCCCGCAAAGGGGGAGATGGTGATGGGCGCTTTCGCGTTACTCCTTCGGAGTAGCGGACGCCTTCGCATCCTTCTTCTGGGAAGACAGCTTCGTCGTCTTACCGGAAGAACCCTTCAACTCCAGATCCTTCACCGAAGACGAAGGACCACCAGGCTTGCAGTTGTCGTAAATAACCGTGCCAGCCAGGATGCCAGCCGCGATCAGCACGATACCCGCAGCAACCATACCCAGGTCCGCACCAACAGTGCGCAGCTGTGCGTTGATCTGCTCAGCCTGACGTGCCATCTCCGGATTGAAGATGCCAGCCTGCTGCTGAATACGAGTGTTCACAGCCTTCAGCTGAGCATCAACCTGCGCAGCAACATCGCTCAGAACCGGAATCTGAATCTGGGAAGCCAGACCCAACGGCAGCAAAGCGATCAGCGGCAGACCGAAGCCCACAGCGGATGCGGCACAACGACCAGCAATGACGCCGTTATCCTTCGCATCGAACGGGTTGAGACCCTTATCAATCTCATCCTTATTCGATACGCCGTCCTTGTCAAAGTCGCCATTCGGGTCCAGAATCCACTTGCCGTCTTCACCCACCAAGCGGAACTTCGCCGTGGTATTTGCCGGGTGCTCGCCCTGCTTCACAGTAACGTTCAGCTCAGGTGCAGCAATCGGGGTGTACTGCTTGACGAAGTCATCCCAGCTACCACCCTTCTTAAAGGTGCCCGCAAGCTCCTTCATAGAAGGTGCCTGACTGGAAACAACAGCGTCCTTCTTCGTCTCGAAGGTCCACTTCGCACCCTCGATCTGACCAACCTCTGGGTTACCAATCTCAGCAGTAAGGCCTTCAGGAAGCTTGACCTTATTACCCTTCTTGTCCTTCAGAACAACCGGCACATCCTTATGCGCACCCGGCATCAAATCAGTCGGATCGTAGGACGGATAAACATCGACGCCCAGAACGTTGCCGTCGGATGGATCGTTCTGGTCATCCGTACCCGGGGTCTGCGGGTTGCCTGGGTTCTGGGTCTTGTCGACCTCGATCTGAATCTCGGCCTTGCCGCCAGGCAGGTCCGGATCCTCAACGACCAGGTTGATCGGGCCTTCGACATCGGTGCCTGGGGTGACCTCGATCTCACCGGTCTCAGGGTTGATCTCGGCAGGAACCTTATTGCCCTTACCGTCCTTTGCAGTGACCTTGGTGTCCTTGTCAGGATTCTGAACCTTAACGCCAGTGCCCTGCTTCTTGTCGGTCGCCTGGACATTCTTCTTGCCAGACTGATCGACGGTGGTCTTGACCGGGATCTTGACCTCAACCTCGCCACCAGGCAGATCCGGGTCAGTCACCTTCACCGTGATCGGGCCTTCGACATCCTTACCAGGTGTGACGTGGACATGACCGTCCTTGTCGATGTCGGCAGGGACGTCGTTGCCGTTCTTGTCCTTCGCAGTGACCTTGGTGTCCTTATCCGGGTTATTGATAATAACGCCGGTGTCCTGCTTCTCGTCGGTCGGCTCGACAGGCTTTGCGCCGTCAGAGTTAACGTTCGTCTTCGTCTTCCCGTTGTCATCGCGGCCCTTCTCGTGACCGTTGACGTCGATCTCGACCTGCGTCTTGCCATCAGGCAGACGTGGGTCCTCAATGGTCACCGTGATCGGACCATCAACATCCTCACCCGGTGTGACGACAACGTTGCCGTTCTCGTCGATCTCGACCGGGACGTTATTGCCGTCCTCATCCTTCGCGGAGATCTTGGTGGTCTTGTCAGGATTCTGAACCTTGACA
>QWCJ01000009.1_pt1 | contig 124074 bp, 100 predicted proteins | sample 1972501 | NCBI WGS metagenome assembly QWCJ01 (sample SAMN09866711, study PRJNA288562) | Human vaginal metagenome isolate term2_vaginal, whole genome shotgun... | isolation source: vagina | host: Homo sapiens | place: USA: California
ATGCAAAGATACAAAAACTTGTAGATATATACAAATAATAGAAAGGTTATTTTATTGATAATCAATAGGTTATTTACTTTTCAAGGGACGACTATATAGGCAATCTGCAACATACCCAAGGCATTGTCCTTATAGCCGTGAATGCAAATCGCACTTCTGCCCATTGCCGAGTCGTTCCGCAGATAGAAAGCATGGCTCTTCAATCCGTTTGAAAGTAGGATGACCGTATCTTTCAGTGCGGCATTGCTCTTGATGGAATCCATCCATGGGCGTAATTGGGGATAATCCGCATACATCCGCTTCCATCTGCTCGCGTGTCCGTGAGTTTTCACCCGCAAGGAATATCTGAGCATATAGACCGACGTGCCGCCAATGGTAATTACGACGAGCGAGAAGATGACCAACAGTATTCTGAATAATCGTTTCATCTTTATCATTGTGTAAGGCGAGAGCCATCCGGTTTTTTATTTGCTTTTGTTATTTACAGTTTTGAAATCAGTTCTTTCATTCCCTCGCTCGCACCCTTCTGAATGACGGTAACATTTCTGTAGCCACTCCGCATCACCTCGTTCGGGTCGATGAGGTAAATAGGCGTACCGGGACGCGTGTACTGTATGAGACCGGCTGCCGGATAAACGTTGAGCGATGTGCCGATGATAACGAATATATCCGCCTCGCCGGTTTCCACCGCGGCAGGTTCTATCATTGGAACGCTCTCTCCGAAGAACACGATGAAGGGTCGGAGTAAACTTCCGTCATCCGCTTTCGTTCCCGGAACCACCTCGCAGTGGTCTGCATCAAGCTCCTGAATGTAAGCGGGGTTGTAAGGATCGCGACTCGAGCAGACTTTTGTAAGTTCTCCGTGCAGGTGTATCACGTTCGTAGAGCCGGCTTTCTCGTGCAGGTTGTCCACGTTTTGGGTAATCACCGTTACCCGGTAATCTTTTTCCAGTGATTGAATGAGTTTGTGCCCCTCATTGGGCTGAGCGGCATAGAGCTTTTTTCGCAACATGTTGTAAAAGTTGGTAACGAGCGTTGGGTCAGCCTCCCAGCCTTCGTGCGAAGCCACCTGCTCCACAGGGTAATTCTCCCATAATCCATCGCTGCCCCGAAAGGTCTTGAAACCACTTTCCACCGACATGCCGGCTCCGGTGAGGAATACTATTTTCTTCATAATCACATATTTTTGGTTGAGGAATTGGAGATTAGAAACCTACCGGGCGTTTCCGGGCGTTGAGACGTGCGATTCCATCCACAAAATCCTTTTAATTCGGTTCGTAAACATTCAACACCACAAATTTAATAATTTTAAATTAGATAAATGCCATTCTATCTTCTAAAAATAGTATCTTTGCAAATTAAATTATTATAAACAGAAAGAAAATCAATGGACAAATTAAGCTATGCCCTGGGCATTGGTATCGGTACACAGCTTTCCGGAATGGGAGCGGCTAACCTGAATATCGATGACTTCGCACAGGCCATCAAGGATGTTATAGCAGGTAACGACTTGAAAGTAAGCAACAAGGAAGCGCAGACGCTCGTTAATAACTTCTTTGCCGAGCAGGAAGCAAAGCAAAAGGCAGCTGCCGAAGAAGCCGGCAAAGCAGCTAAGGCGATAGGAGAAGATTTCCTCGCCGAAAACGCGAAGAAAGAGAATGTAACAGTATTGCCTTCCGGACTTCAATATGAGGTGATAAAAGAAGGAAACGGCAAGAAGCCGGGTGCCACCTCACAGGTGAAATGCCATTATGAGGGAACACTGGTTGATGGTACTAAATTCGATAGTTCCTATGATCGCGGAACACCTGCCACATTCGGTCTGAACCAAGTGATTGCCGGCTGGACGGAAGGAGTGCAACTGATGGGCGAAGGTGCCAAATATCGCTTCTTCATACCATATCATCTCGGTTACGGCGAACGCGGTGCAGGAGCTTCCATTCCTCCATTCGCGGCACTCATCTTCGTGGTGGAACTACTTGAGGTGCTGTAAAATACATCATACTCTCGCCACTGCTGTGCAGGTGGGAGATAGCGACTAAGAGAAAACATTGTAATTACTAAATTTTATAGAGAAATGAAAAAACTAACTATTGTGGCTGCATTGACCGTTGCAGCTGTGGGATTTACCTCATGCGGAAATTCCGGTGCTCCAAAAGACGATTTGAAGTCGGATGTCGATTCTTTGAGCTATGCTTTCGGTATTGACCAAGGACAGAACGTGAAGCAATATCTTCAGCAAATGAACATTGATACTGCTTACGTTGATGAGTTTATCAAAGGTATGAACGATGGTGCCAAGAGCATGGACGACAAGAAAAAGGCAGCTTACAATGCCGGTGTGGGTGTCGGCATGAACATGAACATGGTCATCAAGAATCAAATTAATAAGAGCATCTTTGGAGAAGACTCCACGCAGACTATCTCTTTGAACAACTTCCTCGCGGGCTTCGCTGCCAGTGCCAAGGGAAAAGGTCAGAAAATGACAATCGAGAAAGCACGCGATGTTGAGCAAAAGGTGGCAGAGAATATTCAGGCAAAGAGTGCCGAGAAGACATACGGCGCCAACAAGAAAAAGAACGATGCCTACATGACGAAGATCGCTAAGGCAGCAGGCGTAAAGGCTTTGAAACAAGGCGTATATTACAAGGAAATCAAGCCCGGAACAGGTGCGAAACCAAAATCTTCCGATATGGTAAAAATCAACTATGTGGGTAAGAATATCGAAGGAAAAGTGTTCGATCAGCGCGATGGAGCCACCATGCCGGTGGGAAGTGCCGTGCCGGGATTCACCGAAGCTCTGACAAACATGACCGTGGGCTCTAAATGGGAAATCTATATTCCCTACTCAGCAGGCTACGGATCTCGTCAGCCAAGTCCTGACCTGAAGCCTTTCTCAACATTGATCTTCACCGTTGAATTGCTCTCCATCGAGAAAGCACCGGCGGGAGGTCAGCCCCAGGCTGCAACGGTTCAGTAATCTGTTGCGAACGGAAAAGCCAATAAAGTGGATTGGGAACGATAGTGGCTCCAATCCACTTTCCTTATCATTTTTTAATCACCCCCATTGAGGAGTTTTTATAGATTCATATAAGAATTTTATTTATCCGAAAGTGTTATGAAAAAGATCGTTTGGATGGCATTGATATTATTCGCCGGTGCATGTTTCAGTACCGCAAATGCCCAGAACAAGAAGAAAGTGAAGAAAAACCAATCTGAGAACGTGGCTGTGGCAGAGAGTATTTACCTCACAAATGCGTCTGATACACTCAGCTATGTAGCCGGTATGGCGATGACACGCGGATTGGAAGGCTACCTCGCAAGCCAGTTTGGGGTTACAAAAGAGCAGATGCCCGAGTTTATGCGTGGTTTGAAAGAAGGTATTGCCAAACGAAAAGAAGCCAACTTCTCACCCTACGTGGCTGGAATGCAAATAGCCATGCAGGTGAGTAATAGCATGTTGCCCGGAATAGCAAAGCAGTTCGAAGGAACCGCTCAAGCCATAGATGACAATATGCTGTTCAAGGGTTTCATCGCCTCGTTGGAAAAAGATTCTACTCTTTTCAAACAAAGTGCGGCAGAGCAGCTCTTTCAGAAAAAACAACAAGAACTAAAAGAGCAAAAAAACAAGGCTACGAGAGAGAAAGGTGAGCAATTCCTTGCGGAAAACAAGAGAAAACCGGGCGTTGTAACCCTTCCCAGCGGATTACAATACAAGATCTTGACCAAGGGAACAGGCAAAATACCTACGAAAGACGACAAAGTAACGGTAGTTTATGAAGGTCGCACACTCGATGGAAAGGTGTTTGATGCCACATCTCGTCATGGAACGCCCAACGACACCTTTGGCGTGGGTGGTCTTATCAAAGGTTGGGCAGAGGCACTGACACTTATGCCCGTTGGATCGAAATGGGAAATCTATGTTCCTCAAGAGCTTGCTTACGGCGAACGAGGAGCCGGCAGCGACATCGCACCTTATTCCGTGCTCATCTTCACACTCGAATTGCAAGGCATCGTAGAGAAAACAGAGCAAGCAGCTCCCAAGAAACCGGTGCAAAGAAAAGCGAAAAAATAATTATGGAAGTGTTTCGGAAAAGCCGAACTTAACGAAAGAATAGACAAAATGTGCCCTTGAGCGTATTTTGTCTTTCTTTTTGTTGCTTGTATCAATTAAATTTCCTACTTTTGCTTTCAAAATGTAAACATAGAACTAACTTGTTTCAAACAAGAACAAAACCTCAATGCAATGGATAAGATAGACAATTTAGACAAGAAAATTCTCGGTATTCTCTCGCATAATGCCCGAATTCCCTTCAAGGACGTAGCTGCGGAGTGCGGAGTGTCGCGTGCTGCCATTCATCAGCGTGTGCAACACCTTATTGAAAATGGCGTAATAACCGGCAGCAGCTTCTGCATCAACCCTAAGAGTCTGGGTTATACGACCTGTACTTATATAGGTCTTAACTTGGAAAGAGGTTCTATGTATAAGGATGTAGTGGAGCGCATGAGTGCCATTCCGGAGATTATAGAATGTCATTTTACGACTGGTCCCTACACCATGCTGGTGAAACTTTACGCAAAAGATAACGAGCAGTTGATGAACCTGCTCAACAATCAGTTGCAAACCATCCCCGGTGTCGTATCAACAGAGACCCTTATCTCGCTGGAGCAGAGTATTAAGCGTGAAATCCCCATCTATATTGATAAGTAGGCAATAGCAATTGCGGATGACACGGCGACCGTTTCACGCAAACTGCGATAATATCCGTTTCGTTCATATTGCCATTGCCGAGCAAGTCTCGTCTTTCTCTCTGTCTGACCGGAGGAACTGCGTGATGTTGCCTTGCATCAATGCGCACATTGCTCTATAACCATACGAAAGGAATGAACTATAACTTAGAATCACATTTAGAAGAAATATACGCAAGCTATCCGGAGGGAAGCCGTCAGCCGGTTATTGGCATCATGACGAACATCTCCAACACCGATGTTAGCGTGAGAGAGTTATTCCATAAACAAATCATCGCTGCCGGAGGCACGCCTTTTCTGCTTCCTCCCATTACCGATAAGCGTGTGTTGGTAAACATGCTCCAGCATATCGACGGACTATTGCTCACAGGTGGGGCTGATTTAAATCCGCTCTGGGGCAACGAGGAGCCATCGCTCTCTATTGGGCACATCAACAATAAGCGCGATCTTCCGGAACTGCTGATTACTCGTTTGGCATACAATCGTCAGATACCAATCATGGGCGTTTGCCGAGGCATGCAAGTATTGGCAACCGTATTGGGAGGGAAAGTGCAACAACATATCTATGACCCCTATATTAAGAAAGAAGAGACCGTAGAGAAAAAGTTTGTCAAATCCAAGAACATAACCGCGTTGCAGCCGGCAACCATCCGCCATTCTCAAGATGCCGATTTCTCCGAACCGACCCATAGCGTCGTGTTGAGTCCCGAGTCCATCCTCAAAGCCATATATAAAGAGGAGAAAATCTATGTCAATTCCGATCATCATCAAGCGATAAGAGATACCGGCAGCCGATTTCACGCGACAGCCTTTGCCCCCGATGGCGTGATTGAGGCAATGGAAAGCTCAGAATTTAAGCCCATCATTGGCGTGCAATGGCATCCGGAATGGTTGGGTGCGGAAGGGCAAAAGCTCTTCAAATGGTTTGTGGGACAAGCCGGTAACTTTTATATCGCAAAGCAATTGCATGAACGCGTACTCACGCTCGACACCCATTGCGACACTCCGATGTTCTTCCCTCAAGGCATAGACTTCGGCAAACGCGATCCGCGTGTTCTTTACGACCTTCACAAAATGTCGGAAGGCAGACAGGATGCTGTAACGATGGCAGCTTATTTGCCACAGCCTCGTATCGGCGAGACTTTCTCATCGAAGATTGATGTGGCAGGTTTGAAAAAATATAATCCCGAGTTGAGCGAGGTCATCGACCGGCTTTCACCATCGACCTACGCCGACCTCATCTTTGACAAGATAGAGCAGATAGTGAAGCGGAACAGTCGTTATCTGAGTATTGCTCGCACACCATCCGATCTTTATGAAGATAAGCGAAAGGGCAGGCACAGCATCATGCTTGCCATTGAAAATGGGTTGGCCTTGGAACATCGGTTGGAGAACGTGAAACACTTTGCCCAACGAGGCGTAACCTATATCACGCTTTGTCACAATGGCGACAACGATATCTGCGATTCGGCACGAGGCAGCAACCTGCATGGCGGCGTCAGCAAGTTCGGCATTGAGGTCATCCAAGAGATGAACAAACAGGGCATCATGGTGGACTTGAGCCATGGGGCAGAGAAGAGCTTCTACGACGCGCTCGAAATCAGCGAACAGCCCATTGTTTGCAGCCATTCCAATTGCAAGTCGTTGTGCGATGTGCCACGCAACCTCACCGATGAACAACTTCGAGCTTTGGCTCGGAAGGGCGGAGTGGCTCACATCACCCTTTATAAGGGATTTCTGACCAAGCAAGGCGAGGCGACTATCCTCGATGTGCTCGCTCATTTGGAACATGCCATCGATGTCATGGGCATCGACCATGTGGGATTGGGCACCGACTTCGACGGCGATGGCTGCGTGTGCGGTATGGCTCATGCCGGCGAAATGATTAATTTCACACTTCATCTGCTCCGCAGAAAATTCAGCGAGCGCGACATTGAGAGGATTTGGGGTGGCAACTGGCTGCGCGTCATGACGCAGGTGCAGGCGGTAAGAAACAGCCGATGAAGACTTTTCCAAGCCTTTTTGCCATTGAAGCTGAAGCGAAGAAGAGGTCTTTTGCCTATCTGTCGCGTGTCATACATCAACTATAAAATATCACCATCGAACAAACGTCCCCTTTCATGGGGAAAATCGGATACAAACAATATGAAAATGAAACTTTTTCTCGGCATTACTGCCGTTACGTTGTTCGTTCTCTTCATTTCCGGTTGCAACCGAAAGAAGAACGATAATTCGTCTGATATCGACACAATGGCTGTTGAGAAGCCTGTTGATATAAAGTTTAACCCCGATTCCGCCTATGCTTTCACTGCAGCGCAATGCGCGTTCGGACCTCGCGTCATGAACTCGGCAGCGCACGACCGGTGCGAACAGTGGATTATCAGCAAGTTCAAACAATACGGTTGCGAAGTGATGACGCAGAAAGCCGACTTGAAAGGCTACGACGGAACTCTGCTAAAATCAACCAACATCCTTGCTTCCTACAATCCGCAGGCGCAGCGTCGCGTGATGCTTTGCGCACATTGGGACAGTCGTCCGTGGGCAGACAACGACCCGGACTCCGCCAATCACAAGAAACCGGTCATGGCTGCCAATGATGGAGCTTCCGGAGTGGCGGTGATGATTGAGGTGGCGCGCCTGTTGCAGGCAGACAGCAGTTTGAACATCGGTGTGGATTTCGTATGCTTCGATGCCGAAGACTGGGGCATTCCGCAGTGGGAAACCAACTTTCAGGATACTGGCGACAGCTGGGCGTTGGGCTCCACTTACTTCTCGCTGAACCTCCCACAGGGCTTCCGCCCGGAATTTGCCGTCTTGCTGGACATGGTGGGTGGCGAAGCAGCACAGTTCTATCGCGAGGGCATCTCCAAACAATTTGCTGCCTCTGTGGTGGATATGGTTTGGGCTGCAGCCAAAGTAGCCGGATATGGGAGCTATTTCCCCGATGCTGATGGGGGAATGATTACCGATGACCATTATCCCATGAACCGAAATGCAAACATTCCCACCATCGACATCATTCCTTATTATCCGGATTGTCCGCAGAGTACGTTCGGACCCACATGGCACACGGTGAACGACACGATGGAACACATCGACAAGGCCACCTTGCAGGCTGTGGGGCAAACTCTTATCCAGTTGTTATACACCTGTTAGATGTTCCGGGAACTTAAGTTGATTGCCTCGTTTCTTTATCGAAATTCAGGCAACGGCTGATGTTGACGGACTTTCATGAAAACGATTCATCTCAAACCGGTCATTCGATGATGAAACCATTGTTTATCGTTGGTTTTCCATGACCGATTTGAGATGATGTGTTATTGCTCCCAACGATTCGATTACGATGGGCAACGACTCCCCACAGAGAGGGAAAATGCTCGGTTGCCCGGCACTTTGCGGCAATGAGCAACAGGCTGAAAAGCACAACATTGGAATGGAAAATTTTGCACGATGAAACCCACTGATAATCAGATGTTTACAAAAGGGGTTTCAAAAGCTTACCTTTTGCGACTCAAAAGCTTACCTTTTACGATGCAAAAGCTTAGCTTTTGGATTGCGATAGCTTAGCTTTTGCAAATCAATGGTTTTTTCTTGAATTTCTCGTCGTGTTTGTTTGAGCAGTTCAATCGGTATGAAGTAAGAAAAAACCAAACAATCGTCAGAAAACAAAACATGGAGATACGGCTTGTTTTCCGTAATTCTTGAGCTTCCCCGGCGACTTTATCTTCCAACGACCGGTATGGATTTCTCAGTCAGTTGCTCGCCATTCAGGTTGTAAACGGTGAACACCCCACGCTCGTAAGTCATGAACGTGGGTTCTTTCCCCTGCTTTGGAAAAGTAATCGACCCCGTGTTGCAAATCAGCGTGCCCTCTTTCGGCGTCAATTCCCAAAGATGCGTGTGCCCATAAACAACGGCATCGAATCTTCCGGGTGGCATTTTCTCCTTATTATAGATGTGTCCGTGCGTCAGGAAGAGCTTCTTCCCCTCATCTACCAAGAGCAGATAATCGGCAAGAATGGGAAAGCGAAGCAGCATCTGATCAACCTCGCTTTCACAATTGCCTCGAACTGCCACGATGTGCTCGGCATGCGCGTTGAGCAACTCTGCTATTCCCTTTGCGTCCAGTCCTTCCGGAACCGCGTTGCGCGGACCGTAGTTCAGGATGTCGCCAAGAATGCAAAGCATATCGCAGCCCAACTCATCGTAAAACTTCAGCACGGTCTGCAAAGCCGGCAGGCAACCGTGAATATCCGATACGAGTAAATATTTCATTCTGTCCTTATTTTTTCGACAAAGATACGATGATAAATCCGAAATTAGCGAGTTTATCCTTAGCGATTTCGGTTTTTTTCATTATCTTTGTGAATGAACCAATACCGAAGCGATGGAGGTAAGAGATATATTCGAACTTAGAAAACAGGGGAAGACAGAGGAAGCATACGCCGCCATTCAGCCCCTGTATGCCGTGCACAAAGGGCATTACACCACGATAGCCATGTTTTGGGTGGGAACCGACGTAATGAAGTTGCGCTATCAACAGCGAAAGCTGGAAGAAGCCTATAAGATTTTTAGGAGTTTGTTGCGTCTTTATCCAACGATGGACGATAAAGACTTGCGTGGCCAGTCTGCCATGATGCGTGCTGCATTGTTGGTTTTCGACCATGACCCGAAGTTCTCCATGCTGGAGTTCATCACGAATTGGGGAATAGAGAAACTTACCGACGACGATTGGACGCGGGGCGAGAGCAACGGACATCCCGTTCAGTCGGTGGGAATGCGCATCGTGGGAAAAGTGTTTAAGGAAGTGGAGGGCAATCCCACCCCGGAAATGGCTTTGAAGGCAGCTCCGATACTTGCCGAAGCCTTGAAGCACAGTCCGTACAACATGAATAATCAGCGATACAAGGCAGTGATCTACACGATAATGGGGAAGAAAGACAAAGCCGTGAACATCTATCGCCATCTTTTACGCAAGCACCATCAGTCGTATCTCTACCAAAAACTGGCGGAACTGACCGATGCTCGTGAGCTGAGAATTGCCCTGTTGTGTCGCGCCATCGTTACCCGGCGTGAGGAGAAGTTCAAACAGCGTCTGCGCTTTCAGTTGGCTGAGTTACTCTTTCGCGACAATAAGCCCGGAGCCAAGTATGAATTGGAGCGATGTATCGCGACAAGGCAACAAGCCGGGTATTCCGTTACGTGGGAAATGCAGAACCTGACAGCAAGTTTGGAACAGGTTACGGCAGCGACCGACATGGAACAGAAAAGTTTTTATCGTGAACAGGAAAAAATTGTTGAGGCTTTCTTACGGAACTGATGATATGAGGGCGACTCATGGTACATTTTATGCCAACAGATGATAGCAACCGCCTGCCATGGCTTTGACCACTCCTTTCATTTCCAATTCAAAAAGCAGCCCTGAAAGTCGGGCGATAGGGAGATGTGATTGGACTGAAAGCAAATTAATTTGCAGGTCGTTGTTTTTCTGAAGCACGCCCACCACTGCTTGTTCCTCTTCCGACAATCCGGGGAAGAGTGTTCGTTCTATGCCTTGTTTACGAGCTTTCATCAGCATTTGTTCATCCTCCCAACCCATAGCTTTTACAAAGTCGGTTGCAGAGGTGATGAGTCCGGCTTGATTATCCCTGATGAGATGGTTGCAACCTTCGCTATATTCTGCGTCAATGCTGCCCGGAAACGCGAAGACCTCCCTGTTGTAACTGCGCGCTATGCCACATGTGATGAGCCCTCCGCCCTTGTTGGCCGACTCTATGAGCAGAGTGGCATCGGAACAACCTGCCACAATGCGGTTGCGTTGCACGAAGTTCTGCGCCTTGGGCTGTGTATGTGTGATATATTCAGTCAGCAATCCACCCTGTTTCAACATATTTACGGCTGTCTCTCGATGTGTTCCGGGGTAGAGGTCATCAAGCCCATGCGCCAAAACGCCCACGGTGTCGAAACCATTTTCGAGGGCAGAACGATGTGCACAGATGTCTATTCCGTATGCCAGTCCACTGAAAATCAAAACCTCCGGACAAAGAGTTCTCAACTCCCTGACAAATGTTCGGATAATGTCTTGTCCGTAAGGGGTACATCGCCTTGTACCCACAATGTTCAGAGTATGACGTTGGTTGAGGTCGGCGTTCCCCATCATGTATAAAACGAGTGGTGCATCCACACATTCCCGCATACGTTGCGGATAGCGATCGTCGTTCAGACAGATGGCTTCTATTTGGTGAGCTTCATCGTATTCCAGTTCTTTTTCCGCTCGTTCCACACCTTTATCCAAATTCATCAATCCCTCAACGAGATAATTCGATGCATCGGGAAACAAGTCGCGAATGTTGTTTCGGTTCTCCATGATGGCGGTTGCCGACCCCGCTCTTTGATAGAGTTCGTGCAAATCTGAAAGATGAAATCGATTGACGAGTGTCAGCGCGATGGTATAGAGGAGTTCCCGATTCATGGATGGCAAGTTGTTATTTTGTGGAGGCACATTCATTAAAGCACTTTCGCGAAGGCATCGTCGTACTCTTTGCTTTCGCCTATCTTTCCGTTAATCAATATCACCAATGTAACTTCGGCATGGAAGCACAATCGCTCATCTGAGGCGCGGTAAAGGTCGTGGGTGAAAACATAGCGCACTCCTTCCTTTTTCAACGCCAGTCGGGAGATGAACTCATCATCGCAGGTGAGTGGCACCTTGTATTCGAGTTTCATGCGTGCCACAACCGGGTCGATTCCTTTCTCGTGCAGTTTGGCAAAACTGATACCTAACGACCGAATGAAGCAGTGGCGCGTATGTTCGGTGTAGTGAAGATAGTGCGCGTTGTTCACGATGCCTTGAATGTCGCACTCGTAATCGCGCACTTCCATGCGCGTCTCGTAAATGTATTGGGTGCTTCTTTTCATTTTATTTCGTTTTTAAGTATTCATATCCTATTCTGCACCGCAGACAATCCTTGCGATCGCAATATTCCTTTTTCAATTGTATGAGTGCCTGCGAGTCGCCGGCACTCTCCACTTTCAGTCCCACTTCCTGCCACATTCTCACAATGTGATTGTCTTCAGCTTTCAACGCTTCGAGGAAATCGAAGGCGCGGTCGCACAACTTTTCCGATGATTTGTGCTTTCCGTATGCGAAAAGCACGGGAATTACGGTGTTGATGATAAGCAAACGTAGGGAGGTCTTCGACAAACTCTTGTTGCTTTCTTTGCTCTCTGCCCAAAAAGTATAATGGGTTCTCCAATAAGGCGTTACCTGCGTTTGCAGCAGTTCCGAGAGTTTATCGATGTCGGAACATTCCAAGAGTGCCGCCAAACCTGCCTTGCGCTGATAGTAGAGGTTTGCCAATTGCGCGATGCGTATGTGTGGGAAGTTTTGTGGTCGCAGCCGCAAGAACTTCCACTGACTGTTGTCCATCGGTCGCATGGAAAATTTGTGTGCCAGATACCTGTATTCGCTCCGCAATTTCTCGAAATAGCCATCTGCCAATGCCTCTTCCCTATGCCGTTCGGGTATAGAGTCGGGCTCCAATAACCCCGCCTGTCCCATGAAGATGGCTTCCGTCTGAAACAAATCGTCGCGATGATGCGCCACGGCAAGTAACGGAAGGTTTTTTGCCCATTGCTCGAAAGCATCGCCATTAATGCCGAAACCATAGTTGCGAGCCAACGTAACGAAATAGCCTGCCTCCCAGTCTCCACCACAATCGGCAACCCTTCGCAGGATGGCATGGGTGTGTTGTTCCAGTCGCTCCACCTGCAATGCGCTCATCCATGAGTTAATCATCAGTCGGCTCAGGCTTGGAATCACTTTGTAGCAGGGAGGATACTTCTCCATGGTCAGCAATTCCTTATAATGCTCCTTTACCAATGCGGGAACCGGCAGTACCATTTGCGGAGGTGTGTCGCCGTTTTGTTTCCTCACCAATGTGTCAGAAACTTTCACGATGTGAAGAATCACGTTGTTATAGTGAACATCCCTCTCGTGTCCGTGCAGATACCAATCGGAAGCCTTGTCGTGTATTTCCACGTTTCCCACCCATAAAGTCTTCCCTATCTTCACTTTTGCATTGAAGAAGTCGGGACCGGCATCGCGATTGTGCAACCCCGTGTCGATAACCTCAATGGGTTGCCCTTCAATGGTTTTTAGTTCGGCAAGTGGAAACAGCTTATGTTTCCAGCAATAATGAATCAAGTCCTCCATGACAGATGATGATTTTATGATTGGCAAATGTACGAATTTTTGGTCATAAAAACGAAATGTGGCTGTGTGTTTTTTCAAAAGTAACGGGATTCTAATAAAAACTAAATCTTTGCGTTTTATTTTGTTTTGCCACTAAGTTGCAGTAACTTTGCAAATTCATAGTTAGAGGTAAAAGTAAAATAAAGAAAGTATGGCATATTTATTCTCATCGGAATCGGTGTCGGAAGGACATCCCGATAAAGTGGCTGACCAAATTAGCGACGCGTTGTTAGACCAATTCCTTGCTTATGATGAAAATTCCCGTTGCGCGATTGAGACATTCAATACCACCGGCCAAGTAGTTATCATGGGAGAAATTCGATCGAAGGAATACATCGACATCTCTACCATCACCAGAAACACCATTAATGCAATAGGTTATACGAAAGCTGAATATCAATTTGACGGCAACAGTTGTGGCATTCTCTCTGCTATTCATGAGCAAAGCTCTGATATCCGTCGCGGAGTGGATAGGAACGATGCCGAAAATCAAGGGGCAGGTGATCAAGGAATGATGTTTGGCTATGCATGTAACGAGACGGAAAACTACATGCCTGTAACACTTGATTTGGCTCATCTCATCATGCGCACGTTGGCAGATATCAGAAAGGAGGGCAAGGAGATGCTTTATCTTCGTCCGGATGCCAAGAGTCAGGTTACGGTGGAATACAGTGACGACGACATTCCACAGCGCATCGTAGCAATCGTTGTGTCCACGCAACACGATGATTTCGTAAAACCTTCCGACAACTCGGAAGAGGCACAGAGAAAAGCCGATGAAGAAATGTTGGCGAAGATACATCGGGATGTGCTGGATATTCTTATTCCGCGCGTAAAAGCACAGATTAAGTCGGAGAAAGTACTCGCACTCTTCAATGATCAAATTAATTATTATGTCAATCCAACGGGAAAATTCGTTATCGGGGGTCCACACGGCGACACCGGCTTAACAGGACGGAAAATTATTGTGGATACTTATGGTGGAAAAGGTGCGCACGGAGGTGGTGCTTTCTCAGGAAAGGATTCCTCGAAGGTGGATCGCTCTGCAGCTTACGTGGCTCGTTACATCGCAAAGAATATGGTGGCGGCAGGCGTGAGCGATGAAATATTAGTGCAATTGGCTTATGCCATCGGTGTGGCACGCCCCGTTAGTGTGTATGTGAATACTTACGGACGCTCGCATGTGAAATTTAGCGATGGTGAAATAGCACAGAAAATACAGGAAATGTTCGATCTTCGTCCGAAAGCCATTGAGCGACAGTTGAAGCTCCGCCAACCCATTTATTTGGAAACGGCAGCCTATGGGCATATGGGGCGCAAAAACGAAATGAAGAAAAAGACCTTTACCAGTCTTTACCACGAACCTAAGGAAATGGAAGTGGAACTCTTTACATGGGAGAAGCTCGACCGGGTGGAGGAAATAAAGAAAGCTTTTGGATTATAATCTGAGAAATGTCGAATACCGACACCATAGCAACTCAATCGCTGTTAAAGCATTGGACAAAGGGGGGAGGAAAGGAAACACCCCCGGCGACCAATGATTCCCTCTGTGGAGCAAAGCAAACGGAAACCACTCCTTTGGAAACTATCACCGGGAGCAGTTTGTTGCGCCGGAAAGAAAAGAAGACTTTTAAGCTCACGGATGTGGATTTTAGGGAAGAAGGCTATTTCAAGGGAAATCCTTACTTTCGTACCGAGTTCGTTTTCAGACGTAATGGCGTCTTGGGCGACCCTGCTCCCTATAGCGTAAGCAACGATAATATTGTAACGGGAGCTTTACTTCTGTGTTTCGCCTTGGCGATGATAGCGGCTTCGATGTCGAGCCACTTCATCGTTCGCCAAATAAAGAGTCTTTTCCACATGCCTAATCGTCGCTCAATGGTGGCAGAAACAGCCTATGAAGTGCGATTTCAGTTCTTTTTAGTGTTACAGACTGCCCTTCTTTTCAGCATAGCCTATTATCTTTTCACGAGGTCGCAGAGCGACAGAACTTATATTCTTGATTCCCAATTGGCAATAGTTGGAATTTATCTGGCTGTCTTCTTGGGCTATTTTTTATTGAAACACCTGCTTTACTCATTAGTGAATTGGGTATTCTTCGACCGAAAGCGCAACTTGAGGTGGTCGCGTCTTTGTCTTTTCCTGACCTCTGCGGAGGGGGTGCTTATCTTTCCCGTCGTATTACTCCTTATATATTTTCATCTCGCCACACAATATACCATGATTTATGTGGCTTTTGTCATTGTTTTTATCAAGATACTTACCTTTTACCAAGGCTTTGTCATCTTTTTCAAAAGAACAGGGGCAAGTCTGCAAATAATTTTGTACTTTTGTGCACTCGAATTGATGCCGTTGACGGCATTGGTGGGTATCTTGACATTTACAGGCAATTATTTGACCATAAATTATTAAGACGCGATGATAAAAAAGATCTTGATATCACAGCCTAAACCGGGTAGCGAAAAGTCACCTTATTATGACATAGCAAAAGACCTGGAGGTGGAATTTGACTTCCGTCCTTTCTTTAAAGTAGAAGGACTCTCCGCGAAAGAATTTCGTCAGCAGAAGATAAACTTACTTGACTACTCTGCTGTGGTATTCACTTCTCGCCACGCAATTGATAACTATTTTAAGCTCGCGCAGGAAATGCGCGTCACCATTCCGGAAACAATGAAGTATTTCTGCGTCATAGAAACCATAGCACTCTACATTCAGAAATACGTGCAATACAGAAAACGCAAGGTGTTCTTTGGAAATTCGGGCAAGATAGACAGTCTGATTCCTACCATGGTGAAGCATAAAGAGGAAAAATACCTCGTTCCACAAAGCTCCGTACACAACGATGCCATAGCTTCGCTGCTTACAAGCAATAAGTTGAAGCACAAGGAATGTGTGATGTATCGCACGGTAAGCAACGATCTCACGGAAGAGGAGAAGAAAAACTTCGACTACGACATGTTGGTGTTCTTCAGTCCCACAGGCGTGCGTGCATTAAAAAAGAACATGCCCGACTTTGTGCAAGGCGATATTAAAATCGCTGCTTTCGGACCTGCTACCGCCAAAGAGGTGGAAGCACAAGGTTATCGACTCGATTTGGAAGCTCCATCGAAGAAACACCCTTCCATGACGGGTGCGCTCCGTGCCTTCCTTGAGGAAAACAAGTGAGGTGGGACATTTCCCCTCCCCCCCCTCACAATAACAAACAATCCACAGATGAAACCAGCTCCCCGTAGATACACTTTGCGAAAGGAAGAGCGGTTGTGCAGCAAGACACACATCGACCAACTCTTCATGGGAGGAAAAAGCCGGTCACTGTCGGCTTTTCCTTTAAGGGCTGTTTATCTGGTGGCGAATGACGAACAAGCCTGCAATAAGGGAAAGGAAGGCGATGCCGTTCCGGTGAAGATTTTAATCAGCGTCCCCAAAAAACATTTCAAGCGTGCCGTGAAGCGCAACCGTGTGAAACGGCAAATTCGCGAGGCATACAGAAAGAATAAATACACGCTGATTGACAAAGTAAACGAAGAAGATGGACGACAGATAAGACTCGCCCTGATTTGGCTCGACAATGAGTTGCACACCTCAGCGGAAGTGGAGGCAAGCGTTTGCAACCTTCTTCTCCGCATTGGGGAACGCTTATAAAAGCGCAGAGGAGGATAGAAGCATGACTTATAAGCAACTTATTCATGACATATCCCGGGCAATCGCCAAAGTTATGGTGTTACCCATACTTTTTTATCAACGCTTCATCACGCCCTTCACGCCACCTTCCTGTAGGTTTACCCCCACCTGCTCGGAATATGCCCGGCAGGCTTTGCTAAAGCACGGACCCATAAAAGGATTGGCATTGGCGATATGGCGCATCCTTCGTTGTAATCCGTGGGGCGGAAGCGGATACGATCCGGTTCCATAACAAGAAACGTAACACCAAATATATTAATATATAGCCTTTATCGGCTTCAAACTCATTCATAGATGAAAAACTTTGTTGAAGAACTTCGTTGGCGCGGAATGTTGGCTCAGATTATGCCCGGTACGGAAGAGTTCCTGCAAAAGGAAATGGTGTCGGCATATTTGGGAACAGACCCCACAGCCGACTCTCTGCACATAGGCCACCTTTGTGGCATCATGATGTTGCGCCATCTACAGTTGTGTGGTCATAAGCCTTACCTGTTGGTGGGCGGAGCCACGGGAATGATTGGCGACCCATCCGGAAAAAGTCAGGAACGCAACCTGCTCGATGCGGAAACGCTTTACCACAATCAGGAAGCCATAAAGAAACAAGTGAGCAAATTCCTTGATTTCGACGGCGATGCCCCTAATAAAGCGGAAATGGTGAACAACTACGACTGGATGAAGGATTTTTCTTTCCTCGATTTTGCTCGCGAAGTGGGAAAACATATCACCGTCAATTACATGATGGCAAAGGACAGTGTGAAGAAGCGCCTGAACGGAGAAGCACGCGATGGACTTTCCTTTACCGAGTTTACCTATCAGCTCTTGCAGGGCTACGACTTCCTCTATCAATACCAAAAATACGGTGTGAAATTGCAGCTTGGGGGGAACGACCAGTGGGGAAACATGACCACGGGAACGGAGCTCATCCGCAGGACACTGGGACAGGAAGCGGAAGCATTCTGCCTGACTTGCCCGCTCATTACAAAAGCTGATGGAAAGAAGTTTGGAAAGACCGAGAGTGGCAATATCTGGCTCGACCGAAACCGCACGACGCCTTATGTGTTCTATCAGTTTTGGCTGAACGTGAGCGACGATGATGCCGAGAAATATATCAAAATCTTCACCTCGTTGGACAAACCCACCATCGATGCGCTTACAGAAGAGCACAAGCAAGACCCCGGGCGACGTATCCTTCAGCGACGTTTGGCTGAGGAAGTAACGCGAATGGTACACTCTCAAGCAGATCTCGACATGGCTATTGCGGCTTCTCAAATCCTCTTTGGCAAGGCGACGAAAGAAAATTTGCTGCAACTCGATGAGCAGACGTTCAACGATGTGTTCAAGGATGTTCCGCATTACGAAATTTCAAAAGACTTACTCGGGCAGCCCGCTTTGGAAGTTTTCAATCAGGAAGGCATGCAAATCTTCCCAAGCAAGAGCGAAATGCGTAAGCTCGTTAAGGGGGGAGGCGTATCGCTGAATAAGGAAAAGCTGATGGCATTCGACCGTCAGATTACCACCGATGACCTGATAGCCGGAAAATATCTTCTCATTCAGAAGGGAAAGAAAAATTATTCGTTGGTGATTGTGAAGTAAAGTCTTCGTGCGCTAACATTCTTTTCCAATGTATTCTTCTTGAACGAAATAACAAAAGTGGATGGCAGACGAGTATTTGCCATTCCCTTTTTTCAATTCGTTTGTGGGAGCAAACCAATCGCTTCCGGAATAATTCGAGATGTGATGGCATTCAAATTGGAAAAATCAACCCACTAATAATAAAAATGAGGTAAAAAGTTTGGCTAAACGGTCAAAAATCACTATCTTTGCACCGCAATTGTCCTATGGTGTAATGGTAGCACAACAGGTTTTGGTTCTGTTTGTAGTGGTTCGAATCCGCTTAGGACAACTAATAAAGGTCGCAAGCATTTGGCAACAAGTAGCTTGCGACCTTTTTTATTCTCCTTTTCCCAATGATTTCCCGGCTCGAAATTTGTTTCTTGGTAGAAGTTTTATGCTCTTTCTGAAGCCAGGAATATGCCTTCGCATTCCAAAAGCTTAGCTATTGAAATTTAAAAGCTTAGCTTTTAGAGAGCAAAAGGTAAGCTTTTGGAGTGCAAAAGGTAAGCTTTTAAAATGCGGTTTTTATCACCTTGAAAATCAACTGGTTACAAAGCGGTACATTTTGTCGGATGTGTGGCTTGCTTTTTACGTTTTTTCAAGGGCTAAACGAGAGGTTTTTGGAGTGCTATCAATCTGTTGATGTCCGCCTGCACCTTCGTAGGCGGCACCTCGTTCAGTCCGTGCGAGCTGAGTTCGACAAGGGTGTCTGCCAACCGAAGTGCCAATTCGAGGTCGTGGGTGGATAGAAAAATCACCTTGTCGGTATGATTTGCCAACCGTCTGAGCAGTTTTAGCATTTCCACCTTCGACCGAAAGTCGAGAAAGGCAGTAGGTTCATCGAGCAAAATGATGGGAGTTTGCTGAGCGAGAGCCTTTGCTATCATCACTTTCTGTCGTTCTCCATCAGAGAGTGTCTGTATCATCCTGTCTTTTAGTTTCAGGATGCCTGCCATTTCCATTGCCTGCATTACCACCGTTTGGTCTTGATGATTGAGTTTTCCCCAAAAGCCGGTGTAGGGAGTGCGCCCCATTCCCACCATTTCCGTTACGCTGAGGTTTCTCACCTCCGGCTTTTGCGTGAGCACAATGCTGATGAGCTTTGAGCGTTCGCGCTGCGAGAGTGCGTCGATGTCGCTGCCATCAAGGAGCAGTCTGCCACCAAGTTTGGGCAGAAAACCCGTCAGCGTCTTCAGGAGGGTGGATTTCCCTATTCCGTTTGAACCAATCAGACAGGTCAGTTCTCCGCTTCTTATTTCCACATTGATGCCCGAGACCACCGGCGGATAGCCCTTATAGCCTACGGAGAGTTGCTCGAGTGTTATTTTCATTGTGGCTTATCTGAAAGGATTGAGAGCGGTTTGCGAAGACCGAGGTTAGATTTTGATGCCCTCTCGTATGACATCGTAGAACTGTTCGAGGATTGCCAGCATATCGTTCGGAAGGTAGCTGAAGGCTTTTTCTATCATCCATCCGGGCACTTCGTAATAAGCTTCCGCCATAGAGCCGGCAATGCAAGCCTTCGTATCTGTGTCGCCTTTGCAGAGAACAGCCAATCGAATGGTTTCCTCGAAGTCGTTGGCATCCATGAAACACCGCAGTGCCATCGGAACAGTTTCCTGACAAGTGCCGTCGAAATGCCCCTGTGCCCCGATTTTCAGGATGTCTTTCATCGGAGGCAGTTCGTATCCGTAGAATTTGTTTACTTTTCGCTCAATGTCCGGCTTGGTGTAGCGCATGTTTTTCAGCCAGCATATCACTTCGGCAACACATTGCGCGCCCTTTATTCCTTCCGGATGATTGTGGCTCACCTCCGCGCTTTTCTTGGCTTCGGCGATGACTTCCTCCCAATCTGGGAAGAGCCACCCTATCGGACTGACACGCATGGCTGAGCCGTTTCCATATGAATTCATGGGCTGTGGGTCGTCGGAATTAATCCATTGATGAAACATATTGCCGTAAGCCCCCATGGGGTTGGGATAACGCCGACACCAATCAAGCAGCGACTCCTTGTAATCGCGATTGTTTAGCACGGCATCAGCAACGGCAACGGTGCAGATGGTGTCGTCGGTGTAGGAACACTCGTTGGTGAACAGTGTGAAATCTTTTTGCGGTTGGCCTTCGAACTCAAAACGCGAGCCCACGATATCGCCAATGATAGCTCCAAGCATATTGATAAGTTAGTAAGGTTATTATTATCGGATTGTGAAAGTTGGTCTTGATGTTGTACCCCCGATGAGAATCGAACTCATATTTCAGCTTTAGGAGAGCCGTGTTCTATCCATTGAACTACAAGGGCATGACGCGATTTGCGACAACCGGTTGTCGTTCCAAAAGAGAAAGGTTGGAAAACCGGCGGATTGCATTTGCAAAGATAAGGAAAAATTATGGTATAATGGGAGTTCTGTCATTTTTTTTATTCCATGGTTAAACTTTTTGCGATGGGAAAAGTCTTAGGTGAAGTAAAGAACAAGAACATTTGGGAAAACATGAACAGAATCGTTACTGTCGCGCTGTTTCTCTTGATAAATATCACAACGATGTTCGCACAAGGGTCGGTAAAAGGAAGAGTGTTGGACAAACGCTCGAATACCGGACTTGAGTTTATCAATGTTGCCATAAGGAAAGAGGGGAGCGATAAGATTTTCAAGGGTGCCATTACCGATATGGAAGGAAATTTCCACGTGGGCGGATTGCCAAACGGAAAGTACTCTCTGACAGCCAGCTTCATGGGATATAAAGATATGACAAAACATTTCACGGTGTCGGAACAGAAGCTGAAACACAACTTCATGGCAATTTACATGGCGGAAGACACAAAGACGCTGGACGAAGTCGTGGTAACCGGACAACGAGCGGAAATGAAATTGGAAGTGGACAGAAAGACATTTAACGTGGACCAACAGATTGCCAATGCCGGTGGGGCAGCTTCCGACGTGCTGGAGAATATCCCCGGCGTGGAGGTGGACAACGATGGGAACGTTTCGCTGCGCGGCAATACCGGCGTAGAGGTATGGATCAATGGCAAGGCTTCCGGAATGACGAGCGATAACCGGGCGGAAATTCTGCAACAACTTCCGGCGGAAAGCATCGAACGCATAGAGATTATCGACAATCCGTCGGCGAAATTCTCTGCGGAAGGTTCGGCAGGCATCATCAACATCATACTGAAGAAGGAACGCAAGGCAGGCTATTATGGAAGTTTACAAGCAGGAGCAGATACGCGAGGAGGAGCCAATACATCGTTCAACATCAATTATAATAGTTCGCTCATCGATTCGTATTTCAACATCGGGTATCGCCATCGCAACAATAAAGGCGGCGCCAAGAGTGAGCAAGTTTACAAACGGAACAATACCTACCAAAACTATATGTCGGAAAACAGCGGCAGGGGAAACAACCTCTTCACTCGCGCGGGACTGACTCTTCACGCTACACGAAAGGACGACTTCACGCTGGGCGCAATATTTATGCTCGGCGGACGCAATCAAAACAGCTTCACGCCTTATCATTACGGAACTCTGGGCAATTCGTTCGACTTCAAAACCATGCATAGAGCAACTTCCGGAAATGGAAATACGCGAATGATGCACGGTGAATTCGGCTATCGCCACAATTTCAATCAACGACATTTCATCGATTTCAACGTGGAATACAACAGATGGAAGTCGGATAATGACCGCGTTTATCAAGACTCCACAACGTTTTTCGATACCAACGGAGAGCCTTTGACACTGACGAATCCTCACGCTTCCTACCAGTTCCGACCCATGCACTTCAACAATCACTCGTGGGAACTAAAACTGGACTACGAAAACCAAATAACAAAGGCGTTCAGACTTCAGGCCGGGTATCAGGGAAGATTCAGCAATGAGAACACACCACAGGAGAGCTATGTGGACGAGACCGACTGGTATGGAAACCATCTTGTAGAAGATAAGGCGTATTTCAACCGCTTCATCTATAAAAATGACATTCACGCACTCTACGCAACAGGAGCTTACAACTTCGGAAAGTTCGGACTGATGGCGGGATTGAGAGCGGAATATTGGAAGGTGAATACCGAAAGCTACTCATGGGAACAAGAACACGACGCCCAATTGCGCAATAGGCCTTTCAAGAAAGATTACTTTCAGCTCTTCCCCAGCGTGTTCATGAGCTATCAAATTACGCCCAATGACCAGCTTCAACTGAATTACACGCGCCGTTTGCGCAGACCTTGGGGCGGACAACTCAACTCGTTTCGCAACACAAGTGATGCCACAATCATATCGTTCGGTAATCCGGAGCTGACACCGGAATACAGCAATTCTTTCTCGCTGAACTATCTTCGCACGTGGACGCAGCACTCATTGCTCGTATCGGCATACTATCGCCCCACCTACGACATTATTCAGCGCATCAATTACAGAAGTTCCACAGATGGACTCATGTACAACACGAGCTTCAACGTGGCGAAAAGCACATCCACCGGTTTGGAACTCACGGCAAAGAACAAGCTCTTCCGCATTCTCGACCTGACATCATCGGCCAATTTCTATTATTACAAACTCAATGGCTTTCATTTCGACATCGATGGACAGGAAATTACGGGAGAAAGCAAAAGCAATTTCACGTGGAACGCTCGGATGCAGGCAAGCGTTATGCTACCTTACGATGTCTCCGTGCAGCTGACCGGAAGATACAGAAGCAGGCAAACCATTTCACAAGGTTACAGAAAAGGAAATGGGAGTGTGGATTTGGGAGTGAGAAAGAGCTTCTTCAACAGGAATCTTGTTCTGTCGATGAACTGCAGAGACTTGTTCGACACGCGAAAGTGGCGAACTTACACCAACAGCGACTCGTTTTCACGGTATCAGGAGCAATGGCGTTCGGGGAGAACTTTCCGCTTTACGCTCACTTGGAACTTCGGTAACATGAAGAAACGAAAGAACCAAAGACGAGAAAACAACGAACAAGACGAGAATTTCGGAAATCCTTATGATTCTCCGGATATGGGTGGACAATAGGTTTTTCATGGGCTTTTTTTCATACAAAGGCGGTGCAAACCTCGAAAGTTTGCCCGTTTTTTTTGTTCGTATCATAACTTTTTGTGCAAAGAATGTGTACCTTTGCAGTCGCTTTTTCCCCAATTTCGGGTTTTCGGTATTCATCTCACGAGGTGCTTTCGTGGCTGACCGAAAAAGAATCTTTTACTGATTTCAAACGAATAGGATATGATAAAATCACACACCAAAGGTTATATTGCAGGTATTCTCGCCGCCATCTTCTACGGTACCAACCCACTGGGAGCGTTGCCCCTTTACGAACGCGGCATCACCTCAGGCAACGTGCTGTTTTATCGCTATGGGCTAACTGTGCTGATGTTGGCAGCATGGCTCTTGCTGCGCAAGGAAACGTTTGGTGTAAAATGGGGACATGCCATAAAATTCGCTATCCTTGGCTCTTTCTTCGGTTTTTCTTCCATCATGCTATTTGCCAGTTTCCACTTCATGAATGCAGGCGTGGCATCCACTATTCTCTTCTCTTATCCCATTATTACAGCCATTCTGATGGTGGTGTTTTACCACGAGCGTCTCAGTTGGCGAACAACGCTGTCCATTCTGCTTGCCGTTTTGGGCATCGGACTGCTATATCGGGGTGATGGCGGTGAGACTTTGAGTCCAACGGGCATATTGTTGGTATTGGGGTCATCGTTCCTTTACGCGCTTTATATCGTCTATGTCAATCAGTTTAAGACCGATATGTCGCCTGTTAAGTTCACTTTTTGGATCATATTCTTTGGATGGCTTACCATCATTGGTTACATGCTGTTCATCGGCGACCGACTACAAATGCTGTGCGATGCTTTATCATGGCTCTGCACACTTCAGCTGGCACTGTTGGCCACTCTGCTTTCGCTCTACTATATCAATATTGCCATTCAGCATATTGGCAGCACTCAGGCTTCCATTTTAGGAGCTTTGGAACCCGTTACGGCAGTTGTCATCAGCACATTTGTGTTTGGTGAAATTTTTACGTTCAGACTTGCCATTGGAATCGTGCTCATCTTGTCGGCGGTAATCTTGATTATACTAAAGAAATAGCACGGGTCTCACGCTTCTTTTCATGTTGTATTGAGGTTTTTCCCATTCATACCGAGAGTTTTTCGGAATGGTTTTAATCCCCATCTTTACCCACACCATCAATAAGCCCCATGAGGTTGCGACACCTCATGGGGCTTGTTTGCAGGTTTATCCTCAGACAAAATATGGTCGGAGGATGGTTCTTGTGGCGCAAGAGGCAGGCTTATCCTACCTGACTGCCGGGTTTTACATTATCCAAAGTGGTGGTAACGCTCAGCGAACCATCGAAATTGACGGCGGAGAGTATCATTCCCTGACTCTCGATGCCCATCATTTTGCGTGGAGCGAAGTTGGCAATGAAGAGCACATCCTTACCCACGAGCTGTTCGGGCTCATAAAAGGCGGCTATTCCGCTAAGGATGGTGCGTTCCGTACCCGAGCCGTCATCAATGATGAACTTCAGGAGTTTCTTGCTTTTCTTCACCTTCTCGCAACTAACGATGTGCCCCACGCGAATATCGAGCTTTTCGAAATCATCGAAAGGTATTTCTTTCTTCACGGGCTGTGCCTTGTAATTGGCTGCCTCGTTTGCCTTTTTCGTGTCGGCGAGCCTTTGCAACTGGGCATTTATCGCCTCATCCTCTATCTTCTCAAAGAGCAATTGTGGTTCGTTCAGTTGGTGTCCGGCAGGTAGCAAGTCGGTGGAGCCCAACGCACTCCATTCATATTCCGTCATGTTTATCAACTCGCGCAGTCGCTTACTGCTGAAAGGCAAAAACGGTTCAAATGCAATGCTGAGATTGGCAACGAGCTGAAGCGAGATATTGAGTATGGTTTCTACACGCTTCGGGTCGGTCTTCCAAATTTTCCATGGCTCACATTCGGCGATATACTTGTTGCCTATGCGTGCCAAGTTCATGGCTTCCTTCTGTGCCTCACGGAATTTGAACACGTTAAGGTAGCTCTCCACCTTTTCTTTTACGTCCTTAAATTCCTGTATTGCCTGCCGATCGGCTTCTTGCAATTCACCGCAAGCCGGCACGATGCCGTCCCAATATTTCTTGGTGAGCTGCAAAGCGCGGTTGACGAAGTTGCCATAAACTGCTACCAACTCGTTGTTGTTGCGCTCCTGAAAGTCTTTCCAAGTGAAATTGTTATCCTTTGTTTCGGGAGCGTTGGCAGTCAGCACATAGCGCAGTACATCCTGTTTGCCGGGAAAGTCGGCTAAATATTCGTGAAGCCATACCGCCCAGTTTCTGCTGGTGGATATCTTGTCGTTTTCAAGATTGAGAAACTCGTTCGATGGTACGTTGTCCGGAAGAATGTAGTCGCCGTGGGCTTTCAGCATGCTTGGGAAGATAAGACAATGAAAGACGATATTATCTTTTCCTATGAAGTGTACCAATCTTGTTTCCGGGTCTTGCCACCACTTTTGCCAAGCTCCGAAGCGTTCCGGCTCACGGTCGCAGAGTTCTTTGGTGTTCGATATGTAACCGATGGGCGCATCGAACCATACGTAGAGCACCTTCCCCTCGGCTCCTTCCACAGGAACGGGAATGCCCCAATTCAGGTCGCGGGTCATGGCGCGTGGCTGAAGGTCCATGTCCAACCAACTCTTGCACTGCCCGTACACGTTCGGACGCCATTCCTTGTGTCCGTCGAGAATCCACTGTTTCAACCATTCTTGATAATTGTCCAACGGTAAATACCAGTTCTTGGTTTTCCTGATGACGGGCTTCGATCCGGAGATGGTGGAATGAGGGTTGATGAGTTCCATTGGACTGAGGGCGTTTCCGCACTTCTCACACTGGTCGCCGTAGGCGTTTTCGTTGTGGCAATGGGGACACTCGCCCACCACATAGCGGTCGGCAAGGAACTGTCCTGCCTCTTCGTCGTAGAGTTGTTCACTTTCTTTCTCTATCAGTTTGCCATCGTCATAGAGCTTGCGGAAGAAGTCGGACGCTAACTTGTGGTGAATGTCTGAAGTGGTGCGGCTGTAGATATCGAACGAGATACCAAACTCTTCAAACGAATCTTTTATCATCTTATGGTAGCGGTCGCAAACATCTTTCGGAGTTATGCCTTCTTTCTTGGCACGCAAGGTAATGGGTACTCCATGCTCGTCGCTGCCACCGATAAAAATCACTTCTTCTTTCTTCAATCGAAGATAACGCGCGTAAATATCTGCCGGAACATAAACTCCAGCAAGATGTCCTATGTGAACACCACCATTGGCATAGGGCAGAGCCGCCGTTACGGTGGTGCGCTTAAACTTCTTTTCTTCCATGTAACGTTTGATTTTTATTATCCGAGTGCAAAGTTACAGCAATTCGGGGGAAACTCAAAGGAAAACAGCGTTTTAATAAAGTCGGCAAGCCTCAACAATGTAAAAAAGATGTGTTCGGGAGGAATGAGATAAAGATGTTGTCAATCAGATTTATAACCATTCACTATGACAAATTTGTTATGCCAAACAAATAAATCGTCTTTTCGGAATGTTTATTCGTATTGCCTCGCTCGGAACAACCTTAATTATGAGAGAAGCGAACTTCTCACATTTTTTAAAAGCTTAGCTATGGGATTTCAAAAGCTTAGCTTTCGCACTGCAAAAGCTTAGCTTTTACATCGCAAAAGCTAAGCTTTTAAAACACGAAATATAACGTTCTCTTTTTCAGCACTTTACAGAGGCAAAAAAATCCTGTTTGAATTGCCTTCTGGAACTGCTTTGTTTTACTGCACGCGCACCGTCTTCGCGCCTGCATAGCAAGCAATGGTGCGCGATCCTTTCACATAGATATCCTCGTTTCCGGGCATATCAAGCACGTAACCGGCAGCTTTCACCTGCGCCACGAGGTTGTCGTAAACTCTTTGGTTGAACACACCGATGATAATCGCGCCGTCCTTGAATGCCATATAGCTTGATATGCCTTTGCGCAAAGGCTTAGGATAGTCTTCGTATAATGTTCCGGTGAGAATCTTTGCCAAGCGGCAATTCTTGTAATACATCTTGGAGAACTTGTCGAGCCTATAGATTTCGTAGCCCGTCTTGAGCTTGTAACCATACTTCTTCGCTATTGCCGTTGTCTTTTCGGGGTGCTCAAAGATTTCTTCCGCTTCAGCAATGCTTATCACTTCCGGTTCTGCCTCCACTTTTTGCTCTGTCGGTTGCGTTGGCGAGGTATCAGTTGTTGCCGGGAGGGAAGCTTTTCGTATTGTTTCACAACTGCTTGATACTAACAAAGCTGTGACGAAAACGATGGCAATACATAATTTATTCTTCATCTCTTCTTGGTTTATTATTTCATTTTGAACGCAAATGTACATAAAAAACGCGATATATAAGCCAACGAGAATAAAAAACGGGAAATAAATTCCCGAATCTCCTTTCCTTTTGACGATAAAAAGTGCCAAGGTCAGCATAAATTCTTTGTACGAAATGCGTGATTTGATGCTCAAATATCACGTACAGGAGGTTGGAATGGAAAGCACGAGTATGTTTCAAGGAGCTGGTTTGCGAGAGCTTTGTCCCATCGGAGCGCATACAGCAGTTGTGGCAGTACGACCGACGCATCTGCGACCTTGATGACGAGAATGTGCATAAGCCGGGCAAACTAACCAACGACATGGGCGGTCATGAAATCCGATGTGAGCAGTAAGCTCGAAGAAGAAAATATCATTATGGTTTATGCAGATTCGGAAAGGAGTCTGTATGAATTTGATATGTGAGATTATCCCGAAAAACGGCTGTTTCAGTTATTTTGGCAGAAACTTATTTCAGGCTTTATAGAGGAACAACGCAACTACACATTGAAAGACAATGCTTTTCATGTGGTTGGCAATTAGGATGAGAACACCACGTTGTAAATAAGGTTCGGTACTAAAATTTCCATCTCACTTGCATTTCCACATCCGTCATTGAAGAGGCGTTGATTCGTTGCAGACCGGAAGAGATGTGGCGGCGGTCGCGGTAACGCGTGGTTCCAGCCTTTAGAATGAACATCCAACGTCCCGGATTGGCTCGCGCGAACAGCGTGGCGCGAACGCCTTTGCCATAGAATATCGGAAAATTGAAAGAATATAATGTGCCACGCTCATAGAGATAGATTCTCGAAGCGAAGTCATCGGTATGAAAATAACCGGTAGTGGCAATTAGTTGCAGCCATTTCAAGGGCTGATAAGCAAGTTGTTCGCTCACCATATATCCCGAGCTTTTTGTTTTATAATCGCTGAACGTGAAGTCCAATCGTGTCTTGCATGTCCATTTCGGTTGCTCATAAGCAAGCGACAAACTGCCGCGCTGCGTGGTTTCCCTAACAAGTTGAGTCTTTTTGGCATTGTTTTTCGTTCTGATTTTCAGCCGATAGCGAGCCGCTACGAATATTTTTCCGTGTGAATATGTCGCCGACACCAGATTGTCCCATGCGTCGCTTGCTGCCGATGCTCCGTAACGCGGTTTTGCGAAATAGGCATAATCAGTATAGGCGGTCAGCGTGAGATGTCTGGTGGGAAGCCAATTTGCCCCCAGCAGCAGTCCGTTCTCGTTTCTGATGACGCCTCCCTCGCTGAAACTTTCCGCGAAGATTGCGTTGTATTTGTAGCCATAGAATCGCTGAACAGTGGTGAGCGTTAGTTTGTTCGATGCTTGAAACGACAGCGTGTTGAGTGTGGCGATGCTACCACAACCGCCTGTTGCCGTCTCGCCATTGATGTTCCACACGTGATTGATGTATCCATAGTTTACGCTCACGTTCCAAAAGTCATATCCCTCAGGATAAAAAAGTCTGTAAACCTGTCGCTTATTCGGTTCGAGTGGTCGGTCGAAGTGCGCGAAAAGTCCGGTAATGCCGGCATGAAATCCGTTGTTCCGCCATTGCAGGTTTCCTCCTGCTGACGTTTGCGTGGCGTTGTGTTTCCTCTCCATTTCCTTTTCCGTTCGATGATAGCCCGACTGCAATATGGTTTGTATGCCCCCATGCCGGTTGAGCGTGGCATCAATCCGGCGATACGACACGAATGCCGATGCGTCCGTGTGCTTTGTCAGTGCCATTGTTGTCGCTGCTCCTTGCAGATAGTTGGCTTGGGAACGTGAGGAATGGGGGCGAATGATATTATTTGTGCGTCCCATGGTGGTGAGAAGGGCAAGTTTTCCGAACCCGAAGTCATTGTTCGCCACCAATCCCATTCCCCAATGCAGTTTGTAGCGTCCCACAACGATTGTCTTCATGCGCCCCCACTTTCTTGCTATCGCGTAAAAGCTGTAGTGGTCGTATCCCCATTGGTTCTTTTCGGCAAAGAATGGCTCGCCGGCATCCTGCGCTCCCACGAGTCCTACTTGCAAATACTCTCCATAACCGAATTTATAGCGAAACGAATGTGAATATTTGTACCCCATATAGCCGTTGCGGTCGCCCTCGCGTTCATAGAATGGAACCTTTGCCGTCAGCATCAGACTGCTCCTGCCGCGTTTCAATATGTTTTTCATTGTGGGAAACCTTTTTGTTTCCTCTTCGGATAAAACGATGAAGTTTGTCAGCAACAGCCTTCTTGTCGCGTCCAGCGATTCTATCATCATGAGTTCGGCAGTCGATCTCATGCCGTGGTATTGATACACGTAAGCCAAAATATCTTCTATCTGTTGGTCGGTAAGAAAAGGGATGCGTTCCAAGTCTTCCCTTGTTGCCGTGTTAAGGTCGATGGGGTGTTGTTCCAATTCGAGAAGCACCTCAAAAGCGTCTTCCCGGGGCGAGCTGTTCTCGTCCTCCATCTGTTGTAAGTCGTGGAAATATCTTTCCCATGTGTGTTGTGTTTGGGCGTGGAGCAACGATGCCATTGCGAAAAACAGCCCCGAGATGATAAGACGTTTCATGGCGATAAGAGATGTGAAAATCACATACAAATGTAAAATATCTTTTCTGCAACCGCAAATAAATCGCAAAATAATATAAAATATAGGGTCGTAATCGGAAATAATCGTTACATTTGCCCATAGTTATGCGTTCGGAAAGAATACTTTTAACCTTCGTTCTTTGTGTCGTAGCCCTTTTGGCAACGGCACAAGACCACATCAACCCCGAAGATCGCCCGGTGAACATGAATGAGCCTACGTTCGTCCCCATGGTTCATATCGGCAAAGCGAAGGTGGGAGCTGACAGCATTCAGTATGTCCGCACAAACAACATCTACATCTTCCCACCCATGCAGTTCTCGAGCGAGAAGCAACAAAGAGCCTACAATCGCCTTGTTGCCAATATAAAAAAGGTGTTGCCGTTGGCAAAAGAATGCAAACAAGTAATATTGGAAACCGGTTCCTACCTGCAAACCATTCCCACGAAGAAAGGACGCGAGGAGCACATGAAGCTCGTGGAGCGCAGCATCAAGGAGCAATACACGCCACGCGTGAAGAAACTCACCTATTCGCAGGGGAAGCTGCTCATAAAACTTGTCGATCGCGAAACTTCTTCTACCGGTTACGAGCTTATACAGGCATTCCTCGGACCGGTGAGAGCCGGTTTTTATCAGGCTTTCGCGTGGATGTTCGGAGCCAGTTTGAAGAAACGATACGATCCAAAAGGTGCCGACCGTCTTGTCGAACGCATAGTCTTGCAAGTGGAAGCAGGTCAGCTGTAAACTTCTATGGAGAGAGGTAGGTTAAATACATATCGCCCTGCACATTCCGTAATCGCCCAATGGTTGGCAACCGGCACTCCTCTTGTTTGCAACGTTTGCCCTCTGTAGGGACAATCACGAATTGTAACTTTATGTGAATTTGCACGTTCTTTTCCATCCACAGAAGGTGAAAAAATCTCTATGGTCAGCCATCAATTTGCAATAGCTTAGCTTTTGGTTTTCAAAAGGTAAGCTTTTACAACGCAAAAGGTAAGCTTTTGGCGTGCAAAAGGTAACCTTTTAAAAACGCGTTTGTAAATGGTTGAATATCAATAAATAACAGAGGTGCTCTCCGAGGCTTTCTGTGGGCTTGTCGTTTTGGTGTTGTTTTCATTTTATGCACGCAACAAACTCTTGAGAAACTGTGGCAGAACAAAAACAAAAGCAGATGACAAAACTCATGGGCGACATGAGATGGTGTCATCTGCTTTCGTGTTTCGCAAGGCGGTATGAAAGAGAGTCGGAGCTTATTTCCGGTTTTTGTCAGCCAATTTCTCTCGGTCGGACTTTATCAGTGCCAGCAAACGCTCCACAGCCTCTTCCTCCGGGATGTTTCGTTCCACACATTCTTTCTTCCGATAAAGGCTGATTTTCTTCGGACCGGCTCCCACATAACCATAATCGGCATCAGCCATTTCGCCCGGACCATTCACGATGCACCCCATGATTCCTATTTTCAGTCCTTTCATGCCTTGGGTGGCTTCTTTTATTCGGGCAATCGTTGTGCGAAGATCGTAGAGTGTTCTGCCACAGCCGGGACAAGAGATGTATTCCGTTTTCACCATGCGCAGTCTGCCTGCCTGCAAGATACTGAATGCGGTTTGCTCCACGTCTGCCTGCGAGAGATTGCCTTCGTTCATCAGCCACAAGCCATCGGTGAGTCCATCAATCATCAGTGCGCCCATGTCGGCAGCCGCTTCTATTTGGAACTGTTCTTTCGCCGACACCCCATCCGATGGCTCCGTGGTTACAGAATGTCTGTACATCTGTGCGAAGACCACCGGGTTGGTTGCGCCTGCCGCCATCATCCGGTGCACCAAGGCACGCTGTTCGGCAAGCCGGTTCTGATGATTGCTCACGCAGATGACCACCACTTCGGGATGGTATTTCAAACAAGTGAGAAACTCTTCCTCCGGTGTGCCATACTTTAAGACGAGAAACTTGATTTTAGATTTTACTGTTCCGATGAACGGGATGGCAGGTGTTGGGAAGATGGGGTAAACATTTGCCGGCGGAAGTTCGCCTTTCGTCGCCAACTCGATGTACTTGTTGTAATCGAGGATGTAGTTTTGGTTCTCCGACAATCGTTCCGGGAGCATGTCGTTTACATAGATGTAATCGGGACGCGGGAGGTTGGGAGCGACAACGGTCGTCGTCTGCTTCTCGGTCGGCAGATTGGCAATGACAATGGGAACGTTCTCGCCACCGATATTACCGACGGCAAGGGTCTTTCTGCGCTGTGGATGCAGATAATCGAAGCCCTTGTAAACTTCGGCAGGCACGAGAATATGCCCTTGCTTTTTTCGGATGTGTCGCACGAGGTGGGCAGCAACGGGAATTTCCTTTTCCGGTTCTTCGCTCAGAGATACGCGAATGGTGTCGCCGATGCCATCGGCGAGCAACGCTCCGATGCCCACTGCGCTCTTGATGCGTCCGTCTTCGCCTTCACCGGCTTCTGTAACGCCGAGATGCAGCGGATAGTGCATATCCGCCTTATCCATCTCTGCAATCAAAAGGCGCACCGAACGCACCATGACGACGGTGTTTGAGGCCTTGATGGAGATGACTACATCATCGAACTGCTGCTGCTTGAAGATGCGGAGGAACTCCATACAGCTTTCCACAATGCCTTCCGGCGTGTCGCCGTAGCGCGACATGATGCGGTCGGACAAACTGCCGTGGTTCACACCTATGCGCACTGCCGTGTGATGCTCCTTGCAAATCTTGATAAACGGTGTCAGCCGTTCCTCTATGCGTTGCAACTCGCCGGCATATTCCTCTTCGGTGTATTCCAAGTGCTTGAACGTTCGACCGGGATCCACGTAGTTTCCGGGATTGATGCGTACCTTCTCGGCATACAACGCTGCCACATCAGCCACGTTCGCATTGAAGTGCACATCGGCACAGAGTGGTGTTTTGTAACCATCGGTACGCAATTGTGCACTGATGTGTTTCAAGTTCTCTGCCTCGCGCTTCCCCTGTGTAGTCAATCTCACAAGTTCTCCACCGGCGTTGATGATGCGTTCCGCTTGCACCACGCTCGCTTCGGTATCATCGGTTGAGGTGGTAGTCATGGATTGCAACCTGACGGGATTGTTGCCGCCGATGTTCAAGATGCCCACCTGCGCCACCGTACTCTTTCTTCTCTCGTAATGAAATAAATCTATCATGCTTTCCGCGTGCTGACCTGCCTGAATTGTTGAACTTTCAACCTACTCGCGCGGTAGAACTTCCGGCAGCGACTTAGCACTTAAACTTATAATCCTTGATTTCCGACAATTCTTTGTTTGCCTTTACTATTTTCTCGCCCAATTTGGACTTCCATATGGCAACCTTTTTCGCCACTTCCTCATCGGCGAGTGCTATCATCTCTGCGGCAAGAATGGCTGCGTTTTGTGCTCCATTGACCCCTACTGTGGCTACGGGAATGCCGGGAGGCATCTGAATAATGGAGAGCATGGCATCCAGTCCGTCGAGCATTCCTTTGATGGGCACACCGATGACAGGCAGAGGGGTGGATGCAGCGATGACACCGGGCAGAGCTGCGGCCATGCCTGCTCCGGCAATGATCACTTTAATGCCTCGTTCTTGTGCTTCCTTGGCAAACTTCTCCACTGCTGCGGGGGTGCGATGCGCTGAAAGTGCGTTCACCTCGAACGGTATTTCGTATTGTTCCAACCACTTACAAGCCTTTTCCATGACAGGAAGGTCGCTTGTTGACCCCATAATAATACTAACTAAAGGTTTCATTTTTTTATGTTTAAATGATCATTATCGTAAAGAATGCACTCGCGATACCCAGAAAGAAACCCGCCGTTACTTGCATCAGCGAATGTTGGCGCAAGATAATGCGACTGGAACCGACAACTCCCGAGACGAGGACGGCAAGACAAAACCACCAAATGGGATTGAAACTGAGTATCATCGAGAAAGCCACCAATGCTCCCAAGACCCCGCCTATGGCTGCCGTATGTGTAGAAATCTTCCACCAAACGTTGATGATGGCGCACAACACCTGAATCACCAATGCCACCACGAGTACCGATGTGATGAGATGAGGGAGGTGTAGCAGACTCATGATGTAGAAACAGCAGAAATAACAGAGAACGGATATGACGTAAGGTATCATTCTTCGCTCTTTCTGTCCCAACTGAATGAGTGTCCAACCGTAATATTGTCGATACATATGGATGAGTAATGTGGGGATGAGCACCGTGAAAAGATAGACCATCAGCACAAGCGAAATCTTGAATTGCCATGGGAATGTACTGAGATAGGAGAAGCCAAAGATTGCCAGTATGCCCACAATGGGCAGATAGAATGGTGTGAATAACATGCTCACCACCCTGGCAGTCAATATGATTTGTTTCTCTCTCATGTTCTTTACTCTTTGCGCAGTCTTGCCACCGGAATGCTCATTTGCTCGCGATATTTGGCTATTGTGCGTCGGGCAATGGGGAAACCTTTCTCTTTCATCACCTTGGTCAAAGCCTCATCGCTGAGTGGTTTCTTCTTGTTTTCCCGGTCAATAACCTCTTTCAGTGCGACTTTTATTTTTCGTGTGGACATCTCTTCGCCTTCTTCCGTGGTGTAGCTGTCGGTAAAGAAGAAACGGAGAGGGAATGTTCCCCAACGTGTTTGTGCATATTTGATGTTGCTGACGCGTGAGATGGTGGAGATATCCAGTCCGGTTCTTTCGGCGATGTCCTTTAGAATCATGGGCTTCAGGTCTGCCTCATCTCCGTCTTGGAAGAACTTTCGCTGAATGTCGATGATGGTTTTCATCGTTAAGTAGAGCGTGTTGCGTCGTTTTCTGATTGCCTCTATGAAGCCTTGGGCTCTATCCACCTTTTCCTTTACATAGAGCAGTGCCTCCTTTGCCTGTTTGTTCATGCTCTGTTTGTTTTCCTTGTAGCCTGCCAACATTTCGTTGAAGCTCCGAGACACGTGCAATTCCGGCAAATGTCCGTGGTTGAGCGTGAAGCTGATGGTTCCGTCGTCCTCTGTATCTACGATGAAATCGGGCGTTATCTGTTGCACATTTCTTCCCATTGTCTCTCCCATGGAGGAGCCGGGCTTGGGATTGAGCTTCAAAATCTCGTTCTGCAAAGTCTTTACTTGGATGTCAGAGAGCGAGAGGGCACTCTTTATTTTGCCCCAATGTTTCTTTGTGAAAGCATCGAAATGGTTGGTGAGAATTTCCCGGATGTACTGATACAGCTGCTCATCGGCTTTCCATTGTCCGGTTTGCAGCTTTCGTTCTACTTGCAGGAGCAGGCATTCCTGTAAGGTGCGCGCGCCTATTCCGGGAGGGTCGAAGTCTTGCAGGATATGCAATGTGCCGTCTATTTCTTCCTCCGTGCAATCTATTCCGTGATAGATGGCAAGTTCATCGGCAATGATATCCAAATCTTTTCTTAACAAGCCGTCATCGTCGAGACTTCCGATGAGGTATTCCATTATGCCTCGTTGCTTTTCGGTCAGCACTCTTTCGCCCACCTGTTCATTGAGTTTGTCGATGAACGATGTGGTGTCGCCATAGACAATCTCCTCGTAGTCGGCATTGTAGTTTTGCCTACTGCCTTCAAAGGTGGGCAGGTCTTCATCGGACTGCAGACGTTCCAGCGCGGTGTCGAGTGCGTCTTGTCGTTCTTCCTCTTCCTGTTGCGAATCGAAATCATCGCCCGTCGTTTCTGCTGTTTCTGCGTTCTCGTCGAAATCGCTTTTCTCATCTCCCCTTTCCAAGGCAGGGTTGTCGTCGAGTTCGGCATTCACGCTCTCTTCCAATTCGGTCAATGGCATTTCGAGCAGCTTCACTTGCAACATCTGTTGTTGGGAGAGTCGCTGCACCTGTTGTTGCTTTTGTTCTTGTAACTGTATTTGTTCTTGAGCCATTATAACCTGAATTACGATGCAAAATTACGAAAAAAGAAACACATTCTATCTGAAATAATCGCGTAATTGCGCTGCCAAAGCCGAAAGTTTTTGTGGATTGTCGTTTCCATATCTGTTCCATATCTCCTGACAAGGAGGCAAAAGGGGTGAAATGAGTAAGTCGTCGCGGTTCAGATAGGGGTCGCAAAATCGGAAGACATCCATGATTTCGACTATCAATCTCGTGCTCAGTCTCATCATTTTCGCCAGTTCCCGCACCTCCGGGGTGGCTTCTGCCATCGTAATGGGGGTGAGTCGGAAATAGAGTTCGAGTATCATGATGAGCATTACCGGCTTCAGTGCCTTGTTTTGTGGCAGGGGCAGGAAATCGGTCTCAAAGGTATGCTTCTCGTCCACGTCCTTATAGAACAGTGTTGAATTTCCAAACCCTTTCATTTCCCTTAGCCGTTTCACGTCTCTTTTCAGCTTTTTAGGATTTTCGGCATAGGTGTCCCATATCAGTTGTATGACAGGCGTGCCACGTTGCCTCAACAAGAACTGTTGCTCGTAGAGATAGTGCGGAGGAATGTGCAGCTCCAAACTTACCTTTACCAAGTTTCTCGAGTACATGGGCTTCATGCCCACCGGCTCTCGTAAATACACTTGCAGCAGCAAAAGCCAGTATTCGTCAGACCATAAAGGATGCGTTGCCATAAGCAAAATAGGTATCTTCGTTTCAACGCAAAGATACCTATTTTTATTGTAAAGCCCAAATTTTTTATCGGTTATCTCTCCATGACCTCTCTCTTAAGGAACGCCGAATCAGAGGCAGGGACATTTGGGGGCAAAAGATACATTGTCATTCCTCTTTTGAAGAGCGACATACGCATAAAATAAAAAAGAATGTGTGGAAGTAAGCGATAATGAAACGCGAGACCGTCTGCAAACGCCTGCCACAACTTCATGGAGCTAATTGGAAAGTTTTCTGAGTTTGGAGCGAAGTTTTAATGCTTTCTCAACCTCTTTCAGTTCTTTCTTACGCTGCTTGCGAAGTTTGTTCAGTTCTTTGTATTCTTTTTGTTTGGCTTTATATTCTTTTTTAGCGTTCTTGAACTCGTCTTTTGTCTTGTCGGCTCTACTTTTCACATCATCGTACTGCTGCCTTTTTTGTTCAGCCATTGCCTGAATCTGTTCCGCGGATAAGGTGCGATAGTTTATGCTTTGCGCGTTGAGTTGATTGCCACCAACGATGGTGAAGAATAATGCAAAGATGAAATATTTCTTCATGTCTTTTGTTGATTAATGAGCCGTAACCTCGATGCTGTTTTCTTCATGTCGCAAATTTGCTTTTGCTCCAAAAACAGCCCTTGTCGCGCCTCTTTCGATAAAATAGTGTTTCTGTTGATGTATGCAAAGATAGTCATTATAATGAATTAAACAGCGAAAAAGATACGTTTTTTTGCGAATAAGCTTCGATTTTATGATAAAAATCAAGCAAATGGAATTGCTATTGAAAAAAACCTCTTGTCATCTTACCCGTGTATGGCAATGAAAAGTCCTTTATCTTGTCCCAATAGTGTTCTAATCACCATGAAATTACATTACAAAAAACCGCCTCCGAGGCGCACTTTGCAATCTGCTGATAATCAGAACGATACGAATTGCTATTTAAAAGCTTACCTTTTGCAGTGCAATACATGACCTTTTGCAGTGCAAAAGCTAAGCTTTTGGAACGCAAAAGGTAAGCTTTTGACAGATGAATGAAGAATTTTTAGGACATTATCGAACTTTTCCCATGTCGTCGGGAAAACATTTTGCAAGATGCATCTTCACAAAAAGCAAATACAACAATACACTTGCATAACAGTTGAGGCAATAAAAAGAAACAGTCCGGAAAGCTTGCATAAGCTTGCACCGGACTGTTTCTTCTTCTATTTATCGGAGTCTATGGCTCAAGCGTTGTCTCTTTGGAGTCTATGCCGCCATCCCAGTTATCTCCGGATTCATCTATGGGGGTTGATGGTTCATCACCCACCTGACTATTAAGTGAATCTGCTGCCAATGGAGCCTCTGTTTCCATGCGGTATGTCATGGTTTGTGGCGCAATATATCTTTTTTCTTTTCTTGTCATGACTTTCAATGTTCTTAAAGTTTCTTATAAATACTTATAAACTATTCTCACATAGGTGCGTTACCGCATTCCTTAGTACTTCACTACCAATTTCTTTCCTTTGGCAATGTAGCAACCTGCCGGCAGTCCTTCGGTGGAAGTTGCATTCTTCCGCACGAGTTGTCCGCTGACTGTGTAAATATCGCCAAGCGGTTCTGCCTCTTCCACTGCCTCGATGCCATTGATGCTCGTTGGTGAAACAATGTTGTCATCCACCATCAGCCGGTAAGATTTGGCTCCGCTCTGTGTTTTGTCGTTTACTATCCACCAATGGAAGCCTTTCGACCATATCGGGGTCGTGCGTTTCCACCATTTATTGTCTTTCAAGGCAAAGTTGCCCACCTTCACGGCATTGTTTGTTTTCGTCAGTGTGCCTTCTATGTGTAGTTTTCCAAAGGTGTACTTCGTCTTTTGGTCTGTGGTCAGTGTGTTGATGATACTCGTCTCCGGCTTATCCATCGAAGTTCCTTGTATAAAATAGGTACGCATGTTGTCCGCCATTTGTTTTTCGACGCCGTCGTAGTCTATGTAATTCCGCATCCACGGACGCAGTATCGGTTCCATGTCAGGTTTGATGAGACAAGGGGTATTAGCCTCTATCGCCACGGATTCATAATGTTCCGCATCCATATTCACTTTCGAGAAATAAATGGTGTTGTCATCATCACCTTCCGCTTTTTCTCTGAGCACGGCAACCTCTGTGTTTGGACCAAACCCGACTTTCACTTGACCGCCGTTAAGCGTTACCGGCGACACAAAGGTGTTCCATTTGTGAGGTTTAAGGCTCGCATGGAGCAACAAAGTTTCATATTCCCGGTTCTTCATGTAGTCGATGTTTTCAGCATCCTCGTCAAGCAGGTAAGCACTTTCACCGATGTATTCCAACTTAAACTTGTCGAACGACAGCCAATACTGGTTCAATCTTGTGTTATCGTTCATGTTATCTGCCACAATACCGATATTCAGGATATGAGGAGAACCGGTTTCGTCTTCCCCACTCCATGGCAAATAGATGTAAAGTTCGTTAGGATATTTGCCTTCCTTGAACTGTGTGCCTGACCAAACGTAATCTCTGTTTGCTCCGGCAGTGAAATTATTTGTAGAGAAATCTTGATCGGTGCCGATTTCCTTCAATGGTTTCTTAACAAACGTTCTCGCCGGTATGCCGGATTCATCGACAAAAGGATTTTTATAGTCGTTCAGATAATTACCGTATGATGTATAATAATTCACATCAGGATCAGCCATAGGAACTTTATACACTGTTGTAGGCGACACGAAAGCTGTGAGATAAGCGGAGCTTTTCGTTCCGTCTGAATTTGTTACGGGGCGATAGAAGCCTTGGCACGAAACTTTATACCAACCATCGAAAGGCAAATTGACAGCCTGAACGAACATACCCGATTTACCTGCCGTATGATTGGCTACGGTACCTGTTGCCCGGGTGACGTTCACACCCAACAAATCGGCATATTTTCGTCCCATCTCAATTTTCTTGTCGGCAACAGAATAACTTTGAGCGTAATCAGGCAACAAGTCCTTGTTGAAACAATCAAGACGCTGATTGCCCTGCGTATTGTTATTCATGTCTTTGCCACTTACCGTAAGGTAATATGATTGCCAATCATGATACATGGGTTTCTCCCAAGAAAAGGTCGGTCTCCAGTCGCGTTGGAAATCAGGGTTGTTGATGTAAAATGAAGCCGGCTCTCCGTAATATATTCGCGTCCATAAATCGAACTCGCGTAAAATTTCGTGCAGCGGAACCAATTGCCATTGTGCGTAGTAATCATTGGGGTCTGCCTCTGTGCTCTCTGACAACTCCAACGTTTTTGATTCGGTTGCTCGAAGTGGATGATAAGTCCCATCAGAGTTGTAGTAATAAAGGTTATAGACATGAGTGTTCTCATCGTAGCCCTCAACCGGAACAGCTTCCCAAGGATAGGATGCGCCATTCAATCGGTAAAATCCCGGGAGTGTTTCGCCGGGAGCACCCGTCATGTCTTTGCTGTATTGCATACTTGAACGTCCGTTCATTGGGCAAAGGAAATGAACTTTGTTACATTTCTGACCTCCGACAACATGTTGTCCTTGTTTCTCTTGTACGCCATTCATGTGGAACGGATAGTAGGGCATGTTTTCCAAAATCATTTCCACACCATTGTTTCCACCTTGCGTCACATACAAATCGGCAGCGATGTTGTACAACACAAAATAATTCTTAGGCCCAGCCGCATCTTTAGCTGTAGCCTCAAGACCACCATAATAAATGGCAGGAGCAGAACCTCCTTGCGCTTTTACGGACATTATGCTCATCCCAAGCAGAATGCCAAATAAACATTTTCTCAATAACATCATATACATTAGGTTTAAAAATAGATTTTTTTGCGTTAAGAATAGCATCAACGCACAGAGCAGAATCGTCAAAGAGTTCCTATTGTCATGGAAGAATAACTTGCACCGTTAAGGTGTTATCCGAATTGTCAAGTATTCAAGAACTCGAAAAGCAGCCTCTGAATGGCAAAAATGTCTATGTTAGATGATATTGGCTGCAAAGGTAAATCTTATTACAAATAATAACAAATTCGGGGGGGTATTTGTGATAATTTAACATATAACCCTTGTATAAATCTTATGGTTTAACGTATGTTAGTATAAAAGAAGATGTATTTGTTAAGAAATGCGTACCCAAGCCTACTTGCCTTAATTCAAAATCGGTCATTAAGAATTCACGGTGTTGCATGGCAGTGAGAAGAGCTTTATTTTGTCCCGATGGTGTTCCAATCACCATGAAATTATATTACAAAAAGCCGCCTCCGAGGCGCACTTTGCAATCTATTGATAATCAGAACGATACGAATTGCGATTTAAAAGCTTAGCTTTTGCACTCCGAAACATGACCTTTTGCAGTGCAAAAGCTAAGCTTTTGGAACGCAAAAGGTAAGCTTTTGACAGATGAATGAAGAATTTTCAGGACATTATCGAACTTTTCCCATGTCGCCGGGGGAAGGATTTTTGCGTTGTCAATGCTCCCAAAAAAATAAAACAGCTGCCTGTCTTTTGTCTTGCCCCGACGAGCTGGTGCTGATATGAGTTCACGGCGTATGGCTTTTAGTTGGTAAATTGCCGAATAACAACCCTCTGTAATTGAATGTTTCCAATGACTGATTTGGGACAAACAAGGATTGCATAAACCAAAAAGAAATCATAAAAAATAGGTATTGCGACATTCAAACCATACTCCTACCTTTGCTACCAATTAAATTAATTTATTATCAATATGAAAAATTACAGAAAAAACCTATTGCCAGTATTGGCATTTTTTTGTCATGGGGCTTTCCTCTTGCAGCAGCGATGATGCTATACAATATAGTGCAAATGCCCTTAAAAACACAGAGTTGATGACAGTATTGAAGTCGAAAGGATATCAGTTTGACAAGGACGGCAAGCTGGAACTCAACGACTTGGCGAACAACACCACAGCGCTTGACCTCAGTGGCACCAACCTAAAGGACTTAAGCGGTCTTGACATCCTGCCAAACCTGAAGGAGGTGAAACTCTCCAACAACGGATATAAGATGGAGTTCGACTTCTCACAACTGCCGGCACAGATTACCGGGGTAGATTTGACGGGCAACGAAATTTATGAGTTCAAGGGGCTGACAAAAGAGGACGCAGAGGGCAATATCACCATTTTGCACAACCTTAACAAACTTTATCTGCCCAACAGTGCAAAATATAACGAGGATGAAATCGTGTCCTTTTATAAGACTGCGAAAGATGTTGATATGCAGATGAGCGATGAAAAAGGAACTTTGCAGAAATACAACACTCTGCGCACTATTCCAAACGTCGGACTTCGTGAAAGCTTGAAATCAATGTTTTCAAATCTCTTTGTTAAAGATGAAGCAGGTAATGATGTGATTGATATTTCAAAACGCCTTGTTAGTCCAGAACAAAAAGTACAATCTTTAGCATTTTACCCAGAGGTAGATGACCTGGATGGAGTACAATACATTATTCACAATAAAGGGTATGAAGGAACTGCTATTGGTATAGGCCCCTCTGAAGAATCTGGCAAGTACACATCCATACCTTATTTGAGAATCCCCAAGAGCGTACAAATGTTGGTGTTAGACCGCATAGACACACCCAATGGAATTATTTTGGATGATGCCACAAATCTCCGCCTATTGGGTATCTATGAAAATCCAGGTATAAAGGAGATTGATTTTTCTAAGTCTAAGGCTTTTGGTCAAAGGGGAATAGTAAAAGATATGCTCGGATTTGAGTTTTCATGGCTTGGTATAGAATGTTGTGACAAACTTGAGAAGATAACGATTCCTGAGAAAGCAAAGTATGCCGATGAAATAGGATTGCTATCTTTGAAGAATTTACAGGAGATAAACTTAGGCGGAATAGAAGGGGTTCTCAATCTTAAACTTATTTATCTGCCCAAGTGCAAAATTACCTATCCTAACTTTAAAGTTTTCATAAAAGTTGAAGATGTTGATATGGAAAATGGTCAAACTGTATTCTCCACAACAAAGGATGTCTATGACAACACCAATGGCGCCGCATTTGTGAAAAAATATCGTAAAAACCTTAGTAATGGCTATGGTATAAGATATTACAACAACTTCAATACAGAGTTTATACCGATTTTTGATTGGACGAAATAAGTGTGTTTTTTCATTATTATTAACTCGGTAATTTTTATCAAAATGAAAAAAGCATTATCGTTTATTGCACTCGTTGCAGCAAGAATATTCTTGCTGTGTTCTGTTGCGCTGTTTACTTGTTCTTTGTTTTCGTCATGTAGCGGCGATGAAGAAAATGGGAAAAATCCCGTAGAGACTAATCTTATCCTTAAAGCAAAGGATATTTTGAAAGATAGTATCGTAGTTCGTTCCAAGGCTATGATGGGACCTGTTGATAAGACGCTTCTTCCTGAAGGGTGTCCCTTGAAATATTATTTTTCATGGGACTTGAAGTCGGAGACTCCCCTGAACATCAAACTCAAAAATTTCTCGGTGGGCAATATGCCCGTACAGGTGTGGTTTAACATCTATTGCAGACTTATTCCACTTAACTCATGGGAGAAGGACGAATACAAAGGCGATGGCTGGATAAAGTTTACCGGTGTGAACGGTGATGTAACATATACTCCAAACCAGCATGATGTAAACGGTGAATATACTGACGGTAAAGGCGGAGCAGGAACTGTTATAGGTTATCTGAACGTGAACACAAAGCAGATAGAATTCTCCACCAATTTCAATGTCATGTTGATGCAGAGTTTTGTTTTTTTACAAACCATAGACTATTCGAAAATGGATACTTACGAGGAAGACTTTGCCAAATATGAGGCGGATTTAAAAGCTTATAAGAAAGAACATGGATTATAGGACGCATATAATCGTGTGAATCTCCCTAAAGAATATGAACACTTCATTCGGATATCTCTACATAAAAAAAGCATCCTCTCATTATGTACAAAGTTATGCTTTTGCAGGCTGTAGGTTTAGGGGATTAAAATAGTAATAGTGAAAATAAGAATCATACATTTATCGTTTGTCCTTGTGCTGATAGGTTGGGGTGTAATGCCTGCCTCAGCACAGGATAAACAGAAAACGAAGTTAGACACAACGAAGACCATGCGGTTGGACAATGTAGTCGTTATGGGATCGCAATCAGCACGTCCCGTGAAACTATCACCCATTACCACCCGAGTTCTCAGCGGAAAGGGATTGGTGGAGAGCGGTTACAGCGATTTCCAACAGGCACTGCAACACGAGACACCGGGACTAAGCATACAGAAAGTAACATTCGGAAGCGAAATCAACCTCGACGGTTTGGATGCCCGCCATGTGCTTTTCCTCACTGACGGCGAGCGCATGACGGGCGATATGGCAGGCAACCTTGACTACGAGCGTTTCAACCTTCATGCCATCGACCGCGTGGAAATAGTAAAAGGAGCAAGCAGCACACTCTACGGCAGCCGGGCTTCGGGAGCGGTGATCAACATCATCACAAAGAAAACAAACGAACCCTTTTCCTTTGACGCAGGTTTTCGTTGGGGACAAATGAATGAAAGAAATTTCAAAAACCCCAAGAAAAAGGATTTTATCTATATGTTTGAAAAGAATGCCGACCGTCCCAATCTGCAAGGATGGCTGTCGGCAGGGTTCAAGCAAGGCGCCTTCACATCACAAAGCGATGTATGGTACAGCGAGAGCGATGCTTTCTATCTGTATCAGGCCAAGAACGACCGCAAGGTCTATACGAAAGAGGCAAACCCTTTCTTGGAAAAGGACATCATTTTGGAAAGCACTTTTCCTCGTCCACCTATGGGAATAGAGGGACGTGAGCATATCATCGCCTCGCAAAAGCTCTATTTCGAGCCCTCAACGAATTTCAAGGCGCAAGCATACGGCTCAGTGTTTTTCATCAATCAGTATGATTTGGTGCAAGATCTCGTACTGACACAGGGACGCGATTACACGTGGGGGGCAAAAATGAGTTACACATTGAGAAATTGGCTCACGCTAACGGCGAGCCTTCACAACGATTATTACGACCGCTTCAAACGCCATGAACGCCGCAATGAGCGCAAACCGGTTTACCACTCACGCATCTTTCAGCCACGACTAACACTTAGCAGCAACTATTTCGCCGGACACGCGCTCATCATGGGCATAGAATATTGTGGCGACCGGCTGACGAGCGATCGCTTCGTAAATCACAAAATGACGTCGCGCACGTTGAAGGAGACTGAGTTTTACGTGCAGGACGATTGGACGGTGAACGACCATTGGATGATATCTGCAGGCGTGCGCACCAATTTTTCAGAAGCATTCGGATTCATGTATATGCCCAAAATTGCCGCAAAATTCTCACCCAACGACCATTGGGCAATACGTGCCAATTACTCCATGGGATACCGCTCGCCGAGCATCAAGGAACTATTTTTCAATTGGGACCACTTGGGAATGTTCATGATCAAAGGTAACGAGTTCCTGAAACCCGAGAAGAGCAACTACGTGTCGGCAGGCGTGGAGTACAGTAACAGCCATTTCTTCTTCAACGGCACACTCTACGGAAATTTCTACCGTAAAAAGATAGAGGGAATATGGCGCATTTACGATATGCAATACAACTTCGAGTATGCCAATTTGAACCGCCAAACAATGGCCGGCATCGACCTGTTGGGACGTTGGACACCGGCAGATTGGCTCACGTTGAATGCCTCCTATTCGTATGTTCACGTGAGCAAGGAGAAAGGACTGCGCATCAACACCACATCGCCACATGCAGCAACAGCAGGCATAAAATACAGTTGCCGCAAGAAGAACTATCGCCTTGATGCCTATATGAACGCACAAATCATGGGAGAGAAACAATACGACGTGCAGGATCGTGTGTATGTGGAGAAAGAAGGTAGGTCGTATGATGCTTATTTTCGTTGCACGCTGCCCACTTATGTGCTATGCAACTTGAACGTGGCACAGACTTTCAAGGAGAAAATCAGACTTTCGGTGGGCATTGACAATATATTCAACTACAAACCAAAGACATTAGGGTCGGGATTGACTGCATTCAGCGTGCCTGCCACTGCCGGGGCAAGGGCATACATACAGTTGGAACTTAAAATAAGATAAAAGATGAATACAAAAATACTTCCGTTACTTCTGTTTCTCTCCTTGTCCATGAGTTCATGTTTGTCGTATGATGCCGAAGAATTCAATGGTAAGATTCTGCCACGTGTGGCGGGCTATACGACCGGAGTTACCAATGATTGGATATACTTCAACCTGCGCACCGGCGAGATATTCAATCGCAATGCTCCCAATCAGGACATCAAGGAGGGACAGCAAAAAAGCAGACTGGATTGGGATATAGCCATCTGTGGCTATCACATTCGCACCAACGGCGGTACAAGTGGCAATGGCAAGGGTGGTGCCATAGACCTTGGATTCGGCAACTACGACCACTGGCAGCGTGTGGAGCAACTGCCTGACCCTCAAGAGTGGATAGCCGACAACGACACCACGGTGAAGATAACTTATTCGCAAACAGATTGGTTTCGCTATGTGAACACCCATGGACTTGACCCGAAGGAGAATCCATGGTTCGATCCCAACAATGGGCCGCAACGCACACTCACGAGTGCAAACCCGGTGTTGGAAAGAAACATGTTTCTCGCAGGTCCGCCGATGACCTATACCCCTTCATATCACGTCTATGCCGTGCGTACCGCTGATGGCAAACGCTATTTCAAATTGCAGATTATCAGTTGGTACAACCAGCATACCGAAATAGACGACACGGGCGGACAGATAAGTTATTATTGTGATGAACTGAAATAAATATTCAAATGGAAAATAAAAAGAAAATCTATATTTGGCGTACTTTCATCTCATTTCTCTTAGTACTCTTTGCCATGCCCTTAGGTCATGCACTGATGATATTGATGGAGAAATTCATGAATGAAGAAGCCATGCACATAGGTGGTTTTGCGTTAGGAGCAATAGGACTGGTCATGGTGGTAATGGGCGTACTTGTGAAAGGCGACACCCGACAGACCTTATGGGGATTCTTCGGCGGATTGCTTTTTTGGACGGGTTGGGTAGAGTTTCTCTTCCTTTATTATGCTCGTCGGTATGGTGTTCAGCCGGAAATAGAAAACGGTGTGGTGGTGACGAAGCCCGAATATCTCATCATGCCGGCATCGTTTGGCATGTGGATAATGGTGATGACAATGTATGTGTTCTGTACAAAGAATGGATGCGACTTGATAACATGGATACAAAAGGTGTGTTTCCGTAGCAAACGGAAGGAAATAGCTGTGCAACCCATGACACGCCACACGAGCATCGTAACATTCATGGAGCTGAACATGATTCTTTGGGCTATGTATTTACTGCTGATGTTCTGCTACGACAAGACGTTCCTTGGCGATCACCACCCCATAACATTTCTTGTGGGAGTGGGCTGTCTCGTCGGCTCAGTCTTCATGCTGCGCCACCAGCTACACATCGCTGCATGGGGTGCAAACATTCGTATGGCGATTGCCACGGTCATAGTGTTTTGGACTCCGATTGAGATTCTTGGGCGCATCAACTTCTTTAAGGAGTTTTGGGTAGAGCCGGAGAAGTATGCATGGCAATTGGCGGTCATCCTTATAGTTTTTCTCGCATTGGGTATTTATCTTTGGTTCAAAGGTAAGCAACGAAGGATAACCAAATAACGATAAAAGGGACGGGAAGAAGAAGAAAAGATTCTCAATTGCGCAAAAACTGCCGACCGTAGCAACAGCCACGAGAGAAAACAATTCAGCTACCGAGAATTACTCACAAAAAATCGTTATCTGTCTCAAAATCGGATAACGCCATGGTGAGCAGGTGTTCAACATTAAGCGTACATATCATTCTTCGTTTTTTTATCTTACTTTGCCACAATCTTTCCGCCTTTTATGAATAGAGCCAATAGCATCCTAAATGTTCTTTTTTTTGTTCCATCTACTAAAAGCTTAGCTTTCACTTTCCAAAAGCTAAGCTTTTGCATTGCAAAAGGTCATGTATTGGAGTGCAAAAGCTAAGCTTTTAAATCGAGATTAGTAACGTCTTGATTATCAGTAAGATACAAAACGAGTTTTTATCCCTGTTTTTATCATGCAATTTCGTTGGTCAGGTAGCATGTTCGCCATCAAGAATTCGTTTGCCTTCGCCTGAATGTGCCATCGCTAATCCATAAGCCGAAAACGTGCATTGGAAGATAAAACATCGCGGTTTTTCCATTTTCCATCGCGTTAATCCATCGCACAGGCCGGCAACGAATCACACGCCTTTTCTACCGAAATCGGCAGGTATCTCGCCCCACCTTTTCGTCTCCCATTTTATCATGGGTACAAGCACCGCGTGCATTTGCAACCATTTCTCAGCTCGTGCGATGATGTTATGCAATTCCGCCGTTTTCATGTTGCGTTCCAATTTGGTCTTACATTTCTTTTTTTTCACCCATGTTATGGCATTGTAAGAGTCGCTGTAAATCACCTTATCGGTGATGCCTTGTTTCTCCATCAGCGCGAGCGCGTGCACGATGGCAAGGAACTCACCGATGTTATTCGTACCCCACGTTGGTCCGAAATGAAAGACTTGCGCTCCCGTTGCCAAATCAACGCAGCGATACTCCATGGGACCGGGATTGCCCGAGCAGGCGGCATCCACTGCCCATGCGTTTGCCTTCACTTCAAGTGGCAAGGGCAACACAGTGTCGTGGCGGTTGTTCGGAGGATTTTGTAACATAACCTGAAACCGTTACATCCGTTCGGGAACCTCTATTCCCAACAATGCCATGCCGTTTTTGATAATCTTGGCTACATCGTGGGCAAGAACCAGACGCACGCTCTTTTCTTCCTCGCTTTCGGCGTTGAGAATGCTGTAGTCATGATAGAACTGATTGAATTCCTTGGTCAGCTCGTAACAATAGTTGGCAATGCCACTCGGACTGTAGTCTATTCCCGCTTGTGCCACTGCCACGCCAAAATCGTTCATTTTCTGGATGAGCTGAATTTCTTTCTCGTTCAAAGGCGCATCATCAGGCAGTGTGGCAGGCACCGTGAACTTCGTTTCCGCAGCTTTGCGCAGGATGCTTCTGATTCGGGCGTAAGTATATTGAATGAATGGACCCGTGTTGCCATTGAAGTCAATCGACTCCTCCGGATTGAAGAGCATGTTCTTGCGTGCATCTACTTTCAGAATAAAGTATTTCAAGGCACCCAACCCCACGACACGAGCAATCTCGTTCTTCTCTTCCTCACTCATATCCTTAAATTTTCCAAGTTCATCCGATGTCTTGCGAGCATCGGAAATCATGGCTTCGATGAGGTCGTCGGCATCTACCACGGTTCCCTCGCGACTTTTCATCTTCCCGTTGGGAAGTTCCACCATGCCGTAGGAGAAGTGGACAAGGTCTTTTCCCCATTTGAATCCCAACCTATCGAGAAGGATGGAGAGCACTTGGAAATGATAGTTTTGCTCGTTGCCCACCACATAAATCATCTTGTCGATGGGATAATCCTTGAAACGCATTTCCGCCGTACCGATGTCCTGAGTCATATAAACCGAAGTACCATCGCCCCGGAGAAGCAACTTCTGATCGAGTCCTTCATCGGTGAGGTCAGCCCATACGGAATTATCTTCCTTACGGATAAAGAGTCCTTTCGCCAAGCCCTCTTCCACCTTTTTCTTTCCTTCGAGATAGGTATTGCTCTCGTAGTAAATTTTATCGAAACTCACGCCGAGAGCTTTGTAAGTTTCGTCGAAGCCCGCGTACACCCAACCATTCATTGTTCGCCAAAGATTGCGAATGTCTGAATCTCCGGCTTCCCATTTCACGAGCATCTCGCGAGCTTCCTTCATCAATGGCGACTCTTGTTCTGCCTTGTTCTTGGCTGTTTCTTCGTCCATGCCCAGCGAAGTGTATTTCTCCATCAACTCTTTCTGTTCGGCACGATAATGTTTGTCAAAAGCCACATAGAAATCACCAATGAGGTGGTCGCCTTTCGTTCCTGCTTTCTCAGGAGTAACGCCCTCACCCCATTTCTGCCACGCCAACATGGACTTGCAGATATGGATGCCGCGGTCGTTCACAATGTTGGTCTTTATCACCTTGTAACCATTGGCTTCCATGATTTGCGCCAATGCCCATCCGAGCAGATTATTGCGTACGTGCCCCAAATGCAGGGGCTTGTTCGTGTTGGGCGAAGAATACTCCACCATTGCCAACGGACTGTCTGCCGTTAAGCGTTTCTCTCCAAACTTCTCGTCGGCATGAATATCATTGAGCAGTCCAATCCATGCTGCCGGAGCAACAACGAGGTTAAGAAAGCCTTTCACAACGTTAAAACCCTCCACTGCCTTACAGTTCTTCTTGAGATGTTCTCCCAGTTCTCTCGCCGTATCTTCAGGCTTCTTTCGCGAGGTCTTCAACAGTGGAAAGGTAACGAGCGTAAGGTTTCCCTCAAATCCGGAACGAGTTTTTTGCAACTGAATCATTGTCGCGGGCACTTCCGTTCCATATAGTTCTTTCACGGCTGAAAGTGCCGCATGAGTTATCTGTTCTTCTATCTTCATGTTCGTAAATGATTATATGCCTGCAAAGGTAATAAAAAAAAAGAAAAAAGTCCCGGCTCACATATAAAGATAAAGGAGCGGACATATTCCAATTGGGGGCATCCCATGCTCTGCCTCGGGTGTTTCGTGCCGGGGACAATAAAAAAAGACGCTCCCTACGGAACGTCCTTTTCATTTTTACGCTTACTTTCGTTAAGCGTTTACTGCGTCTGCCAACTCGGCACCAGCCTTGAACTTGGCAACTTTCTTAGCGGCAATCGTAATTTTCTGCTTTGTTGCCGGATTGATTCCTTCATGAGCCGGACGCTCCGTAACAGAGAATGTACCGAAGCCTACCAACTGAACCTTGTCACTTGCAACCAATGCCTCTTTAATGGCAGCTGTTGTTGCGTCCAATGCTTTCTTTGCGTCAGCCTTGCTCAAACCTGCGCCGGCTGCAATCTTCTCAATCAGTTCTGATTTGTTCATAACCTTAGTCTTTTTTATTAAATATATATAAATTATCTACTTTCTTTGTTGCAAATATACTTGTTTCATTTCGTAATACAAACAAAAAGCAAAGAAAAGTGAAGAAATTACTAAAAAAAAGTGCTTATATGCGCGATTTATGCGCGATAACAGGAAAATTTCGTAATTTTGCGTGCTGAAATAGAATGTTATCAAATTATGCGTAATCTACCAATTGTAACAAAAAACTTGCTGATCATTAATATCCTGATGTTCCTCATGACGATGGGAACGGGAAGAATGGGGATAGATCTCAACAAGATATTCGGACTGCACTTTTTCCTCGCAGAGGATTTCCATCTGTGGCAACTATTCACTTATATGTTCATGCACGGCGGTTTCATGCACATCCTGATGAACATGTTTATGTTGTGGATGTTCGGAATGGTGGTTGAGAACGTTTGGGGGCCAAAGAAATTTCTGTTTTATTATTTGATCTGTGGAGTTGGAGCCGGAATTTGCCAAGAATTGGCTCAATATGGTTCATATATGATGGAAGGACTCTCTGCCTATCAGTATGTGAACATAAACGGCATGAGGATGATCATGGGCGATTATCTGAACCTTTGGACTACGGTGGGAGCATCGGGTGCCATCTATGGTGTGCTGTTGGCATTTGGAATGATGTTCCCCGAAGAACGAATGTTCATCATTCCCATTCCCATTCCCATCAAGGCGAAATGGATCATCATTGGTTCCATCGCCATTGAGCTGTTTTCCGCTTTTGGAACAAGCAACGATGGTGTGGCACATCTCGCCCACTTGGGAGGAATGCTTTTCGGATTTCTACTCATCAAGTATTGGCAGAAACACCCATACGCCGGAGATGACTTTGGAATGAACAGAGGTGAACAGTTCTTTAACCACCTGCGCAACAACTGGGAACAACGCAAAACCCGAACGACCGGCAAGCGACAAGGTAGCGATTACTCGGATTGGCACACGAAGAACACGCAACAACCTGAAAGCGACTGGGATTATAACACACGAAAAAAACGCGAACAGGAAGAAATTGACAAGATTCTCGACAAGATTCGCAAGAGTGGATATGACAGTCTGACAAAAGAAGAAAAACAAAGACTGTTTGACAACAGCAAGTAAGCACGAGTCTCTCTATACCAAAAATATCGAAAAGCAATGTTTTTTCTCGGTAAAGACAGCAAAGCGGAAAGTGGTACACAAAGAAAAAACCACCGATGGTTCTTATTCCTGCTCTTAAAAGTTCTCAACGTGCTGACAATCATCGCCATGATGATGGTGGGTTTCTCCGACAGAATCAATCCGACGGAACACGCCTTATGGTCCATCCTCGGACTGGGGTTTCCCATTCTCTTGATTATCAATCTAGGATTCCTTGTCTTTTGGGTCTTTTTTCGCGCGAGAATGGTTTGGCTTCCCTTACTCGGACTGTTAATGTGCTATGTGCCCATTCGCAAATACACCCCTTTCAACCCACCAAAGGATCCCCCTTTCAAATCATTGAAAGTGCTTTCCTACAACGTTTTCATGTTCGCTGTTGAGGATTTGGATGAGAATGAGGATAATCCGATTGTGAATTATATCCTCGACAGTAAAGCCGACATCGTTTGTTTGCAGGAAGCAGACACGATGGGTGTGAAACGAAAAAATGTTTTCAAACGTTTCAAGGCAGCATTCCCTTATTGCGATGCTGAGAAAGCTCCCATAAAATATGGGCAAACCATGATCTTGCTGAGTAGATTCCCCATACTCCGAAAAGAAAGAATAGCATACGAATCGGAAGGGAACAGTAGTTTCGCGTATATCATTGATTATCATGGCACGGAAGTGCTTGTTATCAACAACCACTTTGAGAGCAATCGCATGACTGAGGAAAACAAAGAGAGCTATAAGAGCATCGTGAAAGATCCTTTGAACAATTTAGACGCACCGGAAGTCCCCACGCGATTGATCGACAAGCTTACCACCGCTGCCACCTTGCGTGCTCCACAAGTGGAAACCGTGGCAGCATACATGAAGAAATATCAAAGCCGACGAATGCCCATTATCCTCTGTGGCGACTTTAATGATAGCCCGATAAGCTACGCCCACCACACGATAGAGAAGCTTCTGACCGATTGCTATGTATCCTGCGGTAATGGTCCGGGAATATCCTATAACCGGAGCGGAATGTATTTCCGCATCGATCATATTTTTTGTTCGGATGATTTCAAGCCTTATGGAGCGAAAGTGGATAATAAAATAGCGGCATCCGATCATTATCCTATCTACACATGGCTAAAATTCACGCCAAAACCTTAAAAAATAGAGAATAAAATCGTTTAAATTTTCTAAAACGTGAAAAAATAACTATCTTTGCACGTCTATATATTGAGTAAAGAACAAACAAAAAGAAGCGAGCCATCAACCGGGGAACTGTTGATAACAATGCAACGGTCAGAGATTTCCCTAAGCTGAAAGGCAAAAAATCAAAGGACAATCAGAGGAAGCGCGAAGGGCAAAAGCCCATTGGTTGTCGAAAAGTCGGAAGGCTGATTGCGATGAAAAAACAATAAATCAAATCAAACAAATAAAATGCAAAACAAAGGATTAGTAATTTGTGTTGCCGTCTTGCTGACGCTTGCAAGCATTTTCTACTTGTCTTTCACGGTAGCAACAAGCTACTATGACAGTCAGGCGGCAAAGATTAAAGACCCTATTGCGCAACAGGACTATAAGGACTCTGTGAAGTACATGGGTATTTACTCCTACCAAAAGTGTCTTGAAACACAGATAGGTCTCGGACTTGACCTTAAAGGCGGTATGAACGTTATCCTTGAGATTTCCGTTCCCGACGTAGTGGATGTGCTCGCCGACCACAAGACCGATGCAGCCTACGTAAAGTCGATGGAAGAAGCAAAGGAGCAGGAAATGACCAGTCAGGCAGACTTCATCTCTCTCTTCATTGATGCATACCACAAGAATGCTCCGGGACACAGACTGGCAGAGATATTCGCCACACAACAGCTCAAAGGCAAGGTGAACACCCAGAGTACTGACAAGGAAGTGGAAGCCGCGCTTCGCGAAGAAATCACGGCAGCCATCGACAATTCCTACAACGTGGTGCGCAACCGTATCGACCAGTTTGGAGTGGTTCAGCCCAACATTCAGAAACTTGAGGGTCAGGAAGGCAGACTCATGGTGGAAATGCCGGGTATCCGTGAACCGGAACGTATGCGCAAACTCTTGCAAGGCTCCGCTAATCTTGAGTTTTGGGAGACATACAACAACCAAGAAATCGCACCTTATTTAACACAGCTCGACCAACGGTTGGCTAACGGCGATACAAAGGTGGAAGACAACGACACTGCCAAAGCAGAAGCAAGTGCCCAGACCAAGGCAACCCAACCCACATCAAAACTCTCGTTGAAAAGAGATAATAAACTTGTTGCCAAAAGTACCAATGCTCAGATGGCAGCAGCAAAGAAGCGCAACCCCTTGTTATCAATGTTGCAGCTCGTTCCGGGCGATGCGTTAAGCATGGTGGGCTATGCCAGCGCACGTGATACGGCAGCCATAAACAAAATTATTTACAGCCGTTTGGCAAAACAGGTATTGCCTTCCGACTTGCGTCTGCTTTGGAGCGCGAAGCCGGCAGATGGTGTGCAACAGAAGAATATCTACGAATTGCATGCCTTGAAAATAACCACCGCCGATGGTCGCGCACCGTTGGAAGGTGATGTGATAACAGATGCCAAAGACCAGTTCGACCAATTCGGGCGTCCGGAAGTAAGCATGAGCATGAATGCCGACGGCGCACGTCAATGGGCTAACCTGACAAAGACAAACATCGGCAAAGCCATTGCCGTTGTTCTCGATGGGCTTGTTTACACTTCACCGCGCATCAAGCAGGAGATTGATGGCGGTCAGTCGTCCATTTCCGGATCGTTCACCATAGAAGACACGAAAGACCTTGCCAACACCCTGAAGTCTGGTAGAATGCCTGCTCCGGCACGCATCGTACAAGAAGAAGTGGTAGGTCCTACACTGGGTGCACAATCCATCCGTCAAGGTCTGTGGTCGTTTGGAATTGCTTTCGTACTCCTGATGATTTACATGATTGTCATGTACGACCTCATCCCCGGTATGCTCGCCAACGCTGCGTTGCTTGCCAACCTCTTCTTTACGTTAGGCATCCTCGCCTCGTTCCAATCGGCACTAACCATGCCGGGTATTGCCGGTATCGTGCTAACGCTTGGTACCGCCGTTGATGCCAACGTGCTCATCTACGAGCGCATCAAGGAAGAGATGCGAGCAGGCAAGGGCATCAAAGAGGCTCTGAAAGCCGGTTACAGCAATGCTTTCTCTGCCATCTTCGACTCCAACCTCACCTCGCTCATCACCGGTGTCATCCTCCTTGTAACGGGTACGGGCCCCATCCGAGGCTTCGCCACCACTTGGATCATCGGTTTGGTTTGCTCTTTCTTCACCGCAGTGTTCGTAACTCGTATCATCTACGAGAACCGTCTGAAGAAAGACAAATGGCTCAACCAGAAATTCCATACTTCCATCAGCAAGAACATGTTGCAGAACACAAACTGGCACTTCATGAGCATGTACAAGAAGAGCTTCACCGCATGGGGCATTGCCATTGTTATCTGCATCGTTAGTTTCGCTGTTCGCGGACTGAGCCAGAGCATCGACTTCACCGGAGGTCGCAACTATGTCGTTACGTTGAATAAATCGGTACATGTCGAGGAGGTTCGCAAGGTATTGGAGAATGCGTTTGTCAATACCAATGGAGAGAATGCCGGCAAACTTGCCACCACCAATGTCATCGCCTTGGGAACGGAGGGCAACACCATCCGTGTATCCACTAACTACAATATCGATTCCAACGATCCGGCTGAAGACGACCATGCAGAGAACTTGCTCTACACCGCGTTGAAGAAAGGAAACTTCGTAAGTCAGAAAGACGTGGAAAGTTTCAAAAACCCGGACATCCGCGAGGGTGGATCCATCATCAGCTCGGCAAAGGTTGGTCCGTCGGTGGCAAAGGACATCACCCACGGTGCCATCATCAGCGTTGCACTTGCCATCGTGTTCATCTTCCTCTACATCCTTCTCCGATTCCGCAACATCGGTTTCTCTGTAGGTTCTATCGTAGGTTTGATTCTCGACACGACAATCGTAGTGGGCATTTTCTCACTATGCTATGGATGGATAGGATTCTCGCTCGAGATTGACCAGACGTTCATCGGTGCCATCCTGACGGTAATCGGTTACGACATCAATGATACCGTGGTTGTATATGACCGTATTCGCGAGAATCTGCGCAACAACAAGCATCGTCTGAACAAGACCGATATGCAGGCGTTATTCAACGATTCCATTAACCAGACCCTCGCACGTACCGTCAACACCTCTGTTTCCACCTTGATTGTATTAGTATCCATCTTTGTACTCGGTGGCGACAGCATTCGCAGCTTCTCGTTCGCGATGATTATCGGTGTGATCATCGGTACACTCTCTTCCATTTTCATTGCTTCGCCGGTAGCTTATTTGGTATTGGGAAAGAAAATAGAAAACCGCTTGGCGGTCGCTACGGCTGACGAAACGAAGAGTTAAGGGGCATAAACTTTATGACAAATAATCAAAAAAGGTCGGTACTTCACAGTAAGTGCCGACCTTTTGTTTTCCCAAAAATGAAAAAAATGCGAAGGAAAAAAACGGAACAATTCTCTAAAAACACACAAGCGAAAAACGATTCTCTAAACTTTTGAAAATAAGCACTTTACGAGACAGTATTCAAAAGCTTAGCTTTTACACTCTAAAAGCTTACCTTTTAGCTGTCAAAAGCTCACCTTTTGCAATGCAAAAGGTGAGCTTTTGGAAATTGGTGGTGAACGTCGGTATCAAAACTGCTTTCTCATACCGGCAAAAAGCCATAAAAAGTATCTGTTCATTCACTTTCCGAGGTCTTCCGCCTATAGGTGATAATCGTATTCCCGAAGTTTCCCACTTGTGTGATGGTTAAATTCTTGGGCAACGTGGGTGCATCGGTTCCATCCTCCACAACGAAAGGGGCGGTTTCCACCCTTATCTCGTCCCATAAACCCCGGTCGATGAACGATTGAAGGAGTTTTCTCCCACCTTCCACAACCAGACTTTGCATCTCATTCTCGTACAGATGTTTGAGAAGCGAGGGAATGTTTGGGAAGACGTGTGCCGGATTCTGAAATGAAAGCGAGGAAGACAAAACAAACTTCTGCGGACTGTTACCACTCCATTCTCGCACGTTCAATCGCGGATGTTCCAACTCTTCGGTTATCCGTCCCACAAGTATGGCATCGTTCTCAGCACGCAGTTTGTGCACCAGCATTTTGGTGAAAGGTGTGGAGAGGAGCAGAGGGATATGCCGTAATTGCGCGCTCGTGCCGTTTTGTGAAGGTCGCGCGGTCGAATTGCCTATTTTGCCATTGACAGTCTGTGCCCATTTTAGTAGAATGTAAGGACGCTTATGAGTGTGAAAAGTGATGAATTTCCGATTCAGGTCCAAGCATTCTTTCTCCAGCACCCCCGTCGTAACTTCTATTCCCGCATCCCTGATGCGCCGTATGCCTCGTCCCTGCACCTCGGAGAAAGGGTCTATGCAACCACAGACCACACGTCTTACGCCTTTGCGAACAATGAGATCGGCACAGGGGGGTGTCTTCCCATAGTGCGAACACGGTTCAAGACTAACATAGAGCGTGGCTTTGGCAAGCAACGGTTCGTCTTCAGCACGCACCGAGGCAAATGCATTGACCTCCGCATGTCCCTCGCCGCGACGAATGTGGCAGCCTTCGCCGATAATCCTGCCTTCTTCACTCACGATGACCGCACCGACCATTGGGTTGGGTCTTGCCGATAGCTGACCGTTTTTTGCGAGTTGCAAACAGCGTCGCATATACATTTCGTCTGTTTCCGTTTGTATCATATCCATTTATTTTCTACCTTTGCAAAATGTCATATCAGAAATTGTGCAAACGACTCACACCTCTTTATCCCGAAGGCGAGGCACAAGCCATCGTGCGCACCGTCTTGGAAGTCCGCTTCGGACTAACTCCAACGGATGTTTACGCAGGCAAAGTTAATGAATTATCCACAGACGACGCAGCCGAACTCGAAAAAATGATGCTCCGGTTGGAGCAATCGGAACCGGTGCAATACGTCTTGGGCGAAGCCGACTTCATGCACCGTGGCTTTCATGTGGAAAAAGGAGTGCTGATACCACGTCCCGAGACCGAAACGCTCTGCCGATGGGTGATGGAAGATTACGACCACCCTTATTGCGCCTTACGCCCCCCAAAACCATTAAGCATCTTGGACGTGGGCACGGGAAGCGGATGTATCGCCATTACGCTGGCATTAGACCTCGATAACTCTTCCGTTTCCGCATGGGACCTCTCCGGCAACGCACTGCTAACAGCTCGCAACAATGCGTTGAGACTGGGAGCCAACGTAAACTTTCAATGTGTGGATATATTTCATCCAAGCAAGGGAAGCGAAGAGTTCGACATCATCGTAAGTAATCCGCCCTATATCTGTGAGAAAGAACGCGGAGAAATGGAACGAAACGTATTGGATTATGAACCGGAAGAAGCCCTCTTCGTTCCCAATGACGACCCACTGCGCTTCTATCGAGCCATAGCCGAATACGCATCGAAAACGTTAAGCAGAGGCGGAGCACTCTATTTTGAAACCAACCCGCATTATATATATAAGGTGAGAGAAGCATTGACCGCTTTGGGATTCGTCGGAACGCAGTTGAGGAACGACCCATTCGGAAAACAACGATTCATTAAAGCCTTTCGACCATGAAACCAATGAAACCGATAACAGAAGCTGAAGCATTGAAAAAACTCGGCAACCTATGTGCCCGCGGAGAGCATTGCTCCGGAGAAATGCAGGAAAAGATGCACAAATGGGGACTGTCCACCGATGCGCAAGAACGAATTACAGACTATCTCATCGAGCACAAATACATCGATGATGAACGCTTTACACGCTTTTTCGTGCACGATAAAATCGCATACAACAAGTGGGGACGAAAAAAGATAGAACAGGCATTATGGATGAAACGAGTGCCCGAACAGATTTCGCGACCTATTTTAGACGAGGTGCCGGATGATGAGTATCTGACCGTGCTGCGACCGCTTCTGAAAAACAAACTTCCGGGAATAAAAGCCACAACCGACTATGAACGTTCCATGAAACTTATAAAGTTCGCAATGGGGCGTGGGTTCACCATCGATCTCATTCGCAAGTGCATCGACGATGAAACAGAAATTGACGATGAAACCTTCGAATAGTTTTTTTGCTCGTTTAATCGACCTTATCGCACCACGTGCTTGCTCGGCATGCGGCAATAGATTAAGCATAACGGAACGAATGCTCTGCGCCAACTGCAACCTTGCACTTCCAAGAAGAAACTATTATCTTTCGCCTTACGACAATGAGCTTGCCAGACTTTTCTGGGGCAGAATCCCCATAGAGAAATGTGTCGCCTTTTGCCTATATCAACCACAGGCACTCTTCAGCCACCTTATCTATAAATTGAAGTATTACGACCATCCGGAGATAGGAACGGAATTGGGAAGAATGATTGCGGAAGAATATCTACCCACGGGTTTCTTCGAGGGCATTGACCTCCTGCTACCTGTTCCGTTGGCACGAAAACGCATTCGGCTCAGAGGCTACAACCAAAGTGTGGAGATAGCGCGTGGCATTAAGTCGGCAACTCACTTGCCAATTGTGGAGAATGCCGTAAGACGCAAGTCGTTCAAAGGTAGCCAAACAAAGAGAAACAGATGGGAACGCAATATGAACGTTGAGAACGACTTTGAACTGTTACGTGCCAAGACGCTTGAGAACAAACACGTGTTACTGATAGATGATGTCATAACCACAGGTGCCACCATAACAGCACTTGGCAAAGAAGTGATGAAAGTCCAAAACGTAAAAATAAGTATCTTGGCTTTGGGATTCACTAAAAGTTAACTATCTTTGCACAGAAAAGCAACTTAAAGAAACAATGGAAGACTTAAAAAAAATATTCGCAGGAAAACTCTTGAGCATTAAAGCCATTAAATTGCAACCCAACGATCCTTTCCTATGGGCAAGTGGATGGCACTCACCATTCTATTGCGATAACCGCAAAACGCTTTCGTATCACGATGTACGCTCCTTCGTAAAGCTGGAGCTCACCCATGCCATTATGAAGCATTTCCCCGAAGCAACCGCTGTTGCCGGCGTAGCTACCGGAGCAATAGCTCAGGGCGCACTGGTTGCCGACGAATTGGCAATGCCTTACGCATACGTTCGCCCGAAACCGAAAGACCACGGCATGAAAAACCAAATCGAAGGCGAACTGCCTAAAGGCGCGAAAGTAGTGGTGGTAGAGGATTTAATCTCCACCGGTGGCTCTTCGCTGAAGGCTGTGGCTGCTTTACGTGAAGCCGGCTTCGAAGTTGTAGGCATGGTGGCATCCTATACCTATGGTTTCCCGGTGGCAGAACAAGCTTTCCGCGACGCAAACGTGCAGCTCGTAACGCTCACCGATTATCACAACGTGGTGGAGAAAGCATTGGAAACGGGTTATATCAAGAAAGAAGATGTACCGATGCTCGACGAATGGCGCGTAGATCCTGCCAATTGGAAAAAGTAAAGCAAGGAAAAAACAGATGAGTAAGTTTGAAAGCAGCATAAAGCAAATCCCCTATTCGCAGCAAAGTGTCTATAAGATGCTGAGCGATCTGAGAAACATCGAACGGGTAAAAGGGGCAGTTCCGGAAGAAAAATTAAAAGATTTAACTTTCGACAGCGACACTATCTCCATCAGCGTGCCACCGGTTGGTCATGTGAGTATGCGCATCATGGAACGAGAAGAACCCAAAATGATAAAGTTTGCAAGCGAGAAATCGCCTATATCCTTTAATTTTTGGATACAAATCCTGCCCACCGGCGAAGCAAGTTCCAAGATTCGACTGACCATAGATGCCGAAATACCTTTCTTCGCTAAGGGAATGGTCGCAAAACCACTACGGGAGGGAATAGAGAAAATTGCCGACGTGTTGGCAATGATTCCTTACGAATAGGCTTTCGCTTGCCGATAATCCTGCCATGGCATACATATCTCGCCACTTTGAGATACGTATCGCATTACCACCGACATACGTATCTCACCGATAGCGGCATATATGTCTTGTCATCACAAAACCCTACGTATCTCACGGTATGAGCTACGCTTCTCGTTTCAACCATTGATTGAATACCAAATAACGCGACAATATGAACAGATTTTCATGGATTGAACTTTGCGTGTTGCTATTTCTCGCAGCTTGCGGCGACAATATAGATTTCGAGTACAGCGATTATCACTGCAATCTCACCATTGACAATTCCACACACTTGGATGCCACACTCGCAAGTGCCATGAATGTGGGCTCTCCGGGCGTGTTTACAGTCATCAAACCCGTGTTTAAGAATGGGTCAAACTATTTTGATTTTACCAATAATCATGGACTTTCATCAGAGAAACGGTTCAATGCCATCGACTCAAGGTTAGAGAGTTATCACCATGTAGGCATGAAACAAGGACTCATTGTTGGTTTCGGAAATTTAGAACAGCCGGCAAAGTTCTACGCTTACGACCTGCAATGCCCCAATTGTTTCCATCTCAAAACTTTTCCCATGCGCAGTTACGAGCTTACGCTGAACGAAGCCGGAACAGCTTTTTGCAAAACGTGTCGCAGAAGTTACAACATGAACACAGGAGGGAATATTGTTTCGGGCGACAAGGGAAAGTCCTTGGTGAAATATCGCGCCAACACCACCGGTCCGAACGGACTATTGCGCGTCTATTAGGGCTAACCCTGAATTGGTAGCAGAAAGGAATGTGATAAAAAAATTGCAATAATTTTGTCATATTCGATAAATTGCCTTATCTTTGCAAGCGGTTTGCCGCAATGGTGGAATTGGTAGACACGAGGGACTTAAAATCCCTTGGCCAGAAATGGCTGTGCGGGTTCGAGTCCCGCTCGCGGCACTTGCAAGTTCCAAGATAAGTTTGGAAACACTTCTTAAACCTTATTCACATGAAACGAATAGTTTTTTTTATTACATTCTTATTGCTATTGGTTTCTTGTGGTACTCGCAGTGGGCACTTCAAGATGGAAGGTCGCTTGTTGCACATCAATCAAGGAGAACTTTATGTGTATAGTCCCGATGGGGCTATCGACGGAATGGACACCATCAAGATACAGGGTGGACGATTTACGTATGAGATACCATGTCGATATGCGGCGACACTTGTGCTCATCTTTCCCAACTTTTCCACGCAACCCGTCTTCACCGAATCGGGAAAAGCCGTGGAAATGAAAGCCGATGCCTCACACCTGAAGGAAATGGAGATAAAGGGAACGGAAGCCAACGACCTGATGACACAATTCCGAAAACAAGTTTCGTCAGCTTCCCCGCCCGAGGAACAAAAGGCGGCAATACGCTTTGTGAAAGACCATCCCGAATCACCCGTCAGCGTATATCTCACCGAGAAATATCTCCTACAAAGCGAAGGAGCCGATTTCAAACAGGCAGCGCAACTTGTGAACCTCATGGCGAAGAAACAACTCAAGAACGGAACGCTCGCACGACTCAAAAGCCAGTTGTCCGGATTGAAGAATGCCACAATCGGAAGTCAGCTGCCAAAGTTTTCAGCAAAAGACTTGAATGGAAAACTTCTCACAAACGCCGACCTGAAAGGCAAGACCATCATCTTCAACGCATGGGCTACGTGGGATTATGAGAGCATGGAAACACAACGCCTCTTGGAGGAATTCTCTCAAAAAGGACAAGCAACCGTCATTGGCATCTGTGTGGACGCATCGCCCAATCAAGCTCGCGACGCGTTGAAACGCGACAACATAACTTTCCGGAACATTTGCGACGGACGAATGATGGAGGGAAAATTGTTCAAGACGTTAGGTCTGAATACCCTTCCCGATAATATCGTTGTCAGGAACGGCAGGATAACCGAACGAGGCGTGAATGCCAATACACTCAGACAACGGCTGACCAACCTTAATATATAATGCTTGTAAAAACCTATTGCGCGGCAGTGAACGGAATGGAGGTAACAACCGTTACCGTTGAGGTAAGCATCACGCGTGGCGTGCTCTATCATTTATCCGGATTGGGCGATACCGCCGTGAAAGAAAGCCACGACCGCATTGCTGCTGCCTTGCTGAACATAGGCTATAAATTCCCCGTTGCCGACATCACCGCCAATCTCTCGCCTGCCGATTTACGCAAAGAAGGCTCAAGCTTTGACCTTCCGTTGGCTGTTGCCGTGCTTGCCGCCAACGAGAAAATGCACACCGATCGACTTGAGGAGTACATGCTCGTGGGCGAGTTAAGCCTCGACGGAAGCCTGCGCCCCGTAAAAGGAGCTTTACCCATTGCCATCAAAGCGCGTGCTGACAAGTTTAAGGGACTCATTGTGCCAAAAGCCAACGAGCACGAGGCTGCCGTAGTGGACTCGTTGGAAGTGTATGGCATGAATAACCTATCGGAAGTCATCGCGTTTCTCAATGGCAGCTACGATGCCACACCATGCGTGGTGGACACCCGAAAAGAATTTTATGAACATCAGTCCACCAACGACTTGGATTTTGCCGACGTTCGCGGACAAGAGAACGTGAAGCGAGCTTTGGAGGTGGCTGCCGCCGGCTCACACAACGTCATTATGGTGGGTCCGCCGGGAAGCGGAAAGAGCATGATGGCAAAACGATTGCCCTCCATTCTGCCACCCCTGTCGCTCACGGAGAGTTTGGAAACCACCCAAATTCATTCCATTGCCGGAAAACTGAAAAGAGACTCCGGATTGATAACACAACGCCCCTTTCGCAGTCCTCACCACACAATATCCGAAGTAGCCCTCGTGGGAGGCGGAATGACACCCATGCCGGGCGAAATCACACTTGCACACAACGGCGTGTTGTTCACCGACGAGTTACCGGAGTTCAACAAACACACGTTAGAGGTGCTTCGACAACCTTTGGAAGACCGCTCCATCACCATCTCGCGAGCCAAATACACCGTTACTTATCCCTGCAGCTTCATGTTCGTGGCAAGCATGAACCCCTGTCCGTGTGGATACTACGGAGACCCCACGCACCATTGCGTCTGTACGCCGGGACAAATCCAACGCTATCTCTCCAAAATCTCCGGACCCTTACTCGACAGGATAGACCTCCAGATAGAACTAAGTGCCCTGCCGTTCGCAGATATCAGCAAAGCCGCACCGGGCGAATCGAGCACGTCCATTCGCCAACGCGTCATGAAAGCACGCGCCATCCAAACCGAACGCTTCAAGTCTTATCCCAAAGTTCATTGCAACGCACAGATGACCGAACGCATGATACATCAGTTTGCCGAACCTGACGAACAGTCGATAGCACTACTTCGTTCCGCCATGGAGCGTCTCAAGCTCTCCGCCCGCGCCTACAACCGCATCTTAAAAGTGGCACGCACCATTGCCGACCTTGAAGACTCGGCTGTCGTACAGGCTTCGCACATTGCCGAAGCAATAGGCTATCGCAGTTTGGATCGGGGCGATTGGGCGGAACGCGAGCTCTAATCTCCGCTCTTGTTCCATTAATTACGGTTCACAGACAACGGGGGCTGTTATTTCCGATTTTTGTTTTATTGTAAAGATTATTCACAAACGTCGCGCAAAAGCTTAGCTTTTGTAACACAAAAGCTAAGCAAACGCACCACAAAAGCTCACCTTTTACGCTGCAAAAGCTAAGCTTTTGCAACCCAATTCTTATCAGGTTGAAAATCAGAAGATTACAAATCCGTTTATATTCTCGTTTTTGTCATTCTTTTTCATCTTAAATTCTCGAATTAAAAGCGGACTTCTTTTTCCCGAAAAACAACGTCATGCTTCCTTTCCCGATTTTATTTTTCTGCATATTTTTAAGACTTTTATGTTATAAAGAAACAAAATCTAAAATCTCATCGTAGCAACGCAAAATAATGTAAGTTGCTTATACTTAAACGATTCCGAAGTAAACGCACTCCACACGATACCCCCAAAAGTCATTTTTTTTGTTTTTCTCAAAATATTTCTTGATATTTTTTTGGTTAATTTGTACCAAATTATTATTTTTGTAGCGACATTTACGAGTAAAAAGAATTAGATTTATAGCATAACTAACAAATAATAAGGTAAAAAAGCAGAAACGTCTGCCATTAAAAGACCAACTTTGGGAATCCCAACGAAGCGGGTTCGTCAGCGCACCGGTTGGAAATCAACTCAAAAGGTAACAAAACTATTCATGGAAAAACAGATGCGCTGTTGTTTTTTCCGTGGATGACTCAAATCAAATCTCATAATGAAAAAAACTAACTTATCTTTTTCAAGAGTTTGGTTGCCATTGGTGGCAGCTTTGGTTTTAGGGAGTTGTTCGAATTACGATGAAGAGTGGGAGAAAGACGACCCCGCCCCCGACAACTCTTTCTCGTTCAGTAATTACAAACTTGGTGAGGGAATGGTGCGCTCAGGCGTAACTTCTCCCAATCTTCCCAATGTTCCGGGAGGCGAATCCAGTACGTACGACTTCGAAAACGGCATACCGGGGATTAAGATTACCCGCACCACCTATCATCAGTCGGGCACGGCTTACAACGAGTTCATGATTTTCAACCCTGCCTCCACCTCCATCTATCCCGGTCATGTGTTCGTGGGAGGTAGTGTTACCAGCGGCGAGTACACTCCCGTGAAGGGACAGAAAATCGTTCCCATCACCATTTCCAACACACTTGTACCGCTCGCTGCCGGTACGTTGCAGTCGCGTCCGCTGGTTGATGTGTCGTGGAGCTCTTATCAGGACATTTTGAAGGATTGGCTTTCTTATGGTGCGCAAGATGCGGGTGCCATGACAGAGTATGAATATCATCAGGTAACACTCGACAAGTCGGGGTCCGTTCATCTTTCAGGCTCGATAGGTTCAACCGCAAAGCTCACTTGGGATTTGAGCAACTCATGGCAGCGCAACAAAACCCATGTGCTGCTGAAGTTCATCCAAAAAGTATATAGCGTCTCCATGGATATGCCGGAGGGCTGTATCCTCGCTAATGCGCCCGAAGTGGCAAAAAACTTTAAGGGAACCGTTCCCGTTTATGTCAGCGACGTTTATTACGGACGTATCGCTTACATGCTTGTTTCCAGCAATTACAGCTATGACGAGGTAACAGCGGCACTCGGTTTGCTTCTCCCTGACTGGGCTAACCTCAATGTTTCCTTGCAAACACAGTATAAGAAAGTGCTTGACGAGTCAGCATTGCACCTGCTCTGCATCGGCGGAAAAACCGAGCAGCACGGTCGATTGGCAGACGGTGGTTGGGAAGGTTTCCGCAAGAGTCTCGCCGAACCAATGCCCATTTCCACGGCATGCCCCATCTCTTACACCTTGCGCTATGTGGATGACAATTCCGTAGCTCAAGTGCTTACCACTGACCGTTTCCCGATTATATCTTCCGTATTCGTTCCCGAATGTAATCAGATATCGTTCCGCATCACACCTACTGCTCTGGAGGCTGCCGCAGGAGCAAAACCCGACCTCTGCGTTTGGGGAAATGTCACAATGAAACTGCCTAACGGTCAGAAAGTAACATTGTTCAACACACCATTCTCTGATTATTACAAGATGAATGGTCCGAATATTTATACGCAGATAGATGCTCCTTCCACCACCATCACTTTGGACAGAAACGGCATGGATATGGAGACATTCCTAAATCAACAAGTAGAGATTACCGCATCGCTCGGCAATACCGTCGCGGCAGGTACGACAAAAGGCGACGACCTCGGTACGGAGACAGTTACCAAGTCGCTTAAAGACCTTATTTTCGCGGCCAAAGACTATCAGTTTGGAATAAAGACCCGACGCAAGATAGCAACCGATTTCCATGGTTCCATCGTCTTTGACATCAGTTACGCCACGAAATAGCTTCACGCCATTCGAGGAAGTAATCTGAACGCAAGAACTTTCACTATTTCGAGAAGCGGAGTTAGCGCGACTCCGCTTCCGATTCAACCTTATTCTTCTTAATAATAAAACTCAAAACGATGAAAAAATTAACTAATCTTTTCTATGTGGTCGTTCTCAGCTGCTTATTTATTCTTGCCGGCTGTCAGACCGATGACATTCAGCCTGCCAACACGAGTAATGAAAGTAACTTCGTCCCGGCAAACGAAGCATTGGAAATAGCAGGCGAGTTCCTAACCAAGAACAGCGATGTGGCAAAGGTAAAGACCAGAGCCGGCGGTTTGCCCGAACTCAAAATCGTATATACCGATGCAATTTCCGGTACTCGTTCGGATGCCAATCAGCAACCTACTTATTACGTAATCAACTATGGCGATGAGGGATATGTACTCGTTTCCGCATCGAAAGGAACTTATCCCGTGTTGGGTTATTCCACCGAAGGCAAGTTCGATCCTGACAAAATACCTTCCAACATGAAAGACCTGTTGAACGGATATGCCAAGGAAATACGCTTTGCCAACGCACACGTGAAAATCGACAATCAAATAAAGCAGATGCGCAGCTCTGCCATCGCGGGCACTTACAGCGTCATGAACGCACAAACTGCCGTCCGCCCTTTACTGGCTGATATCCATTGGAATCAGGCTCCTTATTATAACGCCTATTGTCCGTACAATTGTCCGGTGGGATGTGTGGCTACGGCAACTTCACAAATCATGCGTTTCTATGAATATCCATCACGTGGTACGGGCTATCACTCCTATAATTCAAGCTATGGAACATTGTCGTTTAATTACAACTATGACTTAAATTGGAACAATATGCCAAAGTCCGTTCTCCGCGGTCCGAACGATGACGTGGCAAGTTTCTGCTATGGTGTAGCAGTAGGTCTGAACATGGGCTTCTCTCCTTCGGGTAGCGGAACCTATCAGCAGCAAGTGCCCGCCATGCTAAAGGAATATTACTCTTATCCGGCAGCCGTTACAAGTCTGGAACGCTCCGATTATTCCACCACACAGTGGGAAAGCATCGTCCGCAACGAACTTGACAACGGCAGACCCGTACAATATGCCGGTAGTGGTAATGGTGGCGGACACTCTTTTGTGTGCGATGGCTACAGCTCCAATGGGTATTTCCACATCAATTGGGGATGGGGCGGCTATTCCGATGGATATTTCCTGCTCAATGCGCTTGACCCAAGCGGACTGGGTATCGGCGGTGGTTCGGGAGGCTTCAACTATTGGCAGACCATTGTCGTGAACTTCGCACCTCCGGGATACAATGGTGGTGATGATGGTGAAGACCCAACACCCGATCCCAAACCGGCGGATGATTATGCTCCATCTTTCTCCGATTATTTTAACTCGACCTACATCTATTATGTAAGCATCGGAAACATGGAAAACTATAGCAACGCTTCATCCTATACCTTCTTTAAGGACAAGAAGACAGAGCTTGAGGCAGGCGGAAGCTATTACATAACCTTAATGCCACGCTTCTCCAACGGGACATATCCCATGTATTGGTGTGTTTGGGTGGACTTCAACGGCAACAAGATATTCGAGGATAACGAGCGAGTGTTGGCTCAATACATGAATTCCGCAAACTATTTCTATCGTATGTTTAAGGTTCCGGCTAATGCCGTCAAAGGTGAGACACGCGTTCGCGTAAGTGCGAAGTGGGGCAGCTATCCCAAACCGGACGAGCACTTTACCTATGGTGAGGTGGAAGACTACACGGCAGTCATCACACAGCCGTCATCGCCGGCACCGAAGCCTGACCCTGACCCCGATCCGAAGCCGAATCCTGACCCGAAACCGGATCCGAAACCGGATCCGACACCAAATCCCGGAAACTATTGCTCTATAACCGCAGCCAACTACTCGGCAGCCTACATCAGTCAGGTAAGTCTTAGCACCATGACCAAGACCTCGGGGGCATCTCCCTATAGCAATTTCACATCGAATATTGCTTACAGCAGTCCGGGATATTCTTTCCAATACACGCTCAAACCGGGTTTCAGCGGTTCCAATTCAAGAAGGATGTACTGGCGAGTTTATGTGGATTTCAACAACGATGGCATTTTCTCTGCATCGGAGAAGAAAGTGGAACGCTACTCTTACTTCGCATTCTCCGGATACATTCTCGTACCTGCAAACACCCCCAAAGGCAACTATCGCATTCGTGTCATAGCCAGTCCCGATGGATATCAAGACCCATGCGGAAACTTTGCTAACGGAGAAGTGGAAGATTATACGCTTCAAGTGAGGTAATAAATCCAAATCGGTCATTAGAAAATATTTCTTTTTTTCTAATGACCGTCATTAGAAATATTCAATTACATGGGTTTGTCATTCAGCAATTTACTGACGAAAAACCATACACTATGAACGCATATCAATACCTGCCTGTCCGGACAAGACAATGGGCAGGTATATTCTTTATTTGGTCGAGATGTTGAAAACACAAAAATATTTCCCGGCGACACGGGAAAAGTTCAATAATGTCCTGATTATTCTTCATCCATCTTCAAAAGCTTAGCTTTCGCTCCGTAAAAGCTAAGCTTTTGCAATGCAAAAGGTCATGAATCGGGGTGCAAAAGCTTACCTTTTAAATCGCAATTAATATCGCCCTGATTATCAACAGATTACGAAGTATGCCTCGGATGCGGTTTTTGTAATATAATTTCGCAGTACCGGTCGGGGCGAATATTCGTTATCAAGCGGCTGTTTGCCATCATCCGAACACGCATTGGAGACATAAGGAAGATATGTGTTATCCGACAATGGAACAAAATACGCTCGTGGGCATGAGTTGATGTAACCTTGCGTGAGGGCTTACAAAACCATTTAGGACACATTGGAAAAGAACAAAGGATTTCTCACTGTCATACAACACCGAGAAATCCCAATGATCGATTTGGAATAAATAGTTGGTTGTCGTAAACACGCCACCCAATTATTGAGAATTATTTTGTTTACGATAAACACACGGCAAACCGTCATTTTGTTTGTCGTGTGCTTTTTTCATTGCTTGTCAGAGCGTTATGCTAACTCCGGCATACCATGTTGCTCCATATACGGGAGCGTACATGAACGCCGCGTCATCGCGGTGTTTCTCATCTTGCAGATAACTGAAGATGTTTTTTCCGCCCGCATATACATTGAACGAGCCGATGCGTTTCGATGCCCTGCAATTAAAGAGTAAGAAAGTGTTTGTTTGCTTTATCTTCGATGTTTCCGGTGCGTCTTCCGAGTTATAGTCGATGTACATTTTTCCCTGCAACGAGCTTGTAATCGAAAAAGTCCAACTTCCCGGTGAATATTCCAAATCCAAGTCGCCCGTCATTGCCGGAAATCGAGAGATGTTCTTACTGTCCCCGGCATATTTCAATCGTTGCGGATAAGCTGCCACTTCATCGTTTTCGGGGTCAGCCCATTCCGCCCGTTCATGTTTGAATTTCCCTTGATTGAACGTCCAATTCAGTCCTGCCGTGAAATCTTTGAACAGCGTTGCTTTAGCTCCCAACTCTATTCCCTGCACGTATGCGTCGTCCACGTTCTCCCATTGATAAGTATAGCCGAGTCGCTTCACTGCTTCACTTGCGGGTGCGAACTGGATTTTATCCTTCAAATCTGTGCGGAACATGTTCAAGTTCAGTTGATAGTTCTTTCCATAGTAATCGGCTGAAATATTATAGCTGACAGAGTGTTCACCATTCAGTTCCGAGGATTTCCATACTCGCGGAGATCCGGAGCACAAATGGAGGTCTTCGGAGAATCCGTAAGGTGCCCTAAATCCTGTCCCGAAGTTGGCACGGAGCACCAAAGCCGGACTAACCTCGTACTTTATTGCCAAACGTGGGTTGAAAGAAGTCTTATTAAACTTGGTTTTGGGGAAAGAGCCGTCGAATATTGTCTTGCTCGAAGTATATTCCTCGCCTGAGCTGTGCGTATCCAGCCGAAGACCGGGAACCACCGTCAGGGTTGGGAGTATTTTCCATTCGTCTTGCAGAAAGACACCAATTTCGTTGGCATGCTTCTTTCCTTCCGACGTATAGGCTTCCCCATAATAAGCACTTGTCTCATCGTCAATGCAATAAAGCCCCGTTTCTCTCAACTTTGTGAAGTACCCTTGCACCCCTGCCAACAACGTGTGGGCTCCAAGAATATGGGTGAATGTCGCCGAAGGCGTGAACGTATTTTCTTTCGCGAGATAGGGACGCATTTCCGCCACATCGGGCGATGCGCCGTTGTGCGAATCCTGATAACTGGAAAGGAACGTGTCGTTAGTGGCATTCCGCTTGTGATGAACATACGCCGCCGAGAGGTTAAACTCCGACTGTTCCCCGATGGGCAACGTATAGGAAAGGTCAGCCGTGAGCCTATTGGTCTTGATGTTTTCCGTACCTGCCGAGAAAGGGTTCAAGAACAAATTGTCGGTCATCGTACCGCCATATCGTTGTTCATCCAAAGCTTTACTCCGGATGACGAGTTTGTCGTTTTTCGCAAACGGATGATAAATGTACAGACTCAGTCCCACATTGTTCATTAAGCTGTAAACGCGATCTGAAACTCCATCTTTATGTTTCACCTCTTTGCGGACGAGACCTTCGCTGGTCTGATCAACCGCATCCATCTGCGTTCGCTGAGCCGTTACCATCAGACCGATGTTCTTGAAGCGCATCGAACCTATTCCTTTGTAGTTCTTGTAGCCCCAGTTTCCAAACTGTGCATCAGCGTTGATGTAAGGTTCGAAGGTCGGTTCCTTGGAGATAATGTTGATCCCACCCGCAACGGCGCTGCTTCCGTACAGTGCCGAGCCAGCGCCTTTCACTACTTCCATGCGATCAATATCGTTCGTTCCTATCTGTTGCAGTCCATAAACCCCTGCAAGACCTGAATAAACAGGCTGTCCGTCGAGCAGAACCTGTGTGTGCTCGGCACCCAGACCCTGCATTCGCACCATGGAGAAATTGCAAAACTGGCATTGTTGTTCCACTCTGATGCCCGGAACTCCCTCCAAAGCCTCAAAAAGATTTTGCGCGTTCCTGCGTTTCAGAGCATTCGAGGTGAGCACTTCCGTCCGAATGGGCACATCTTTTATGAAATGCGATGTGCGTGTGCCCGTTACAACCACTTGACTCAATTCCAAAGCGTCTTTGTCCAATTGGAAATACACTTCCGTTCCCTTTCCGCTCTGCGTAGTAATCTCGATTTCTTGTTCTTGATACCCATCAAGATTGGCAACGACAATCAGTCTGCCTATGGGCAAATCCGCCATCTTGAAATGCCCCGAAGCGTCGCATTTCGTTTGCAGATTGGTTCCTTTCACGCTAATGGTGGCGTAAGGCAGATGCACTTTGGTTTCCTTTGCTTTCACGTCACCGAACAGCATGGCATCCGTCTTCTGAGCCATCGAATTCATGGCGCACAATGCTGTGGCAAATAAGATTAGTATTTTCTTCATTATTCTAAATTTAGTTCGGTGCAAAGGTATCTACTTACGCGCTACTCCACAACACTCATTATCGGGTAAAAAAAAAGTTTCGGAAAGGTATGGAGTAACGATTGAAGATGAATAAAAATACTTAATTCTCGGTAAATTCCTTGCTCTGACGGCGCGATATATCATACAGGTTAATCGTATAATGGTTTTCCATCATAATTTTCCTCTATAAAGTCTGAAATAATTTCCGCCAAAATAACTAAAACAGCCGTTTTTCAGGACAATTTCACATGGCAGATTCATACAGATTCCTTTCCGAATTTGCATAAATCATAATGAAACTTTCCTTTTCGAGCTTAGTGTTCACACCGAGTTCCATAGTCGTCCATGTCGTTGGTTAGCTTGCCCGGCTTACGCACGTTCTCGTTATCAAGGTCGCAGATGCGCCGGTCGTACTGCCACAACTGCTGTATGCGCTCCGGTGGAACAAAGCTCACGCGAACCAGCTCCTTGAACATACACTCGTGCTTTTCATCCCCACCCCCATACGTGATATTTGAGCATCAAATCACGTATTTAGAACTAAGAATTTATGTTGGTCTTGACACTTTTTATCGTCAAAAAGAAATGCGATTCGGGAATTTATTTCCCATTTTTTATTCCCACCGGCTTATATATCGCGATTTTTATGTAAATTTGCAGTTTAATACAAGTTGTATCAACAGACTTCCCGATGAAGAAGATGCTCAACAATATTGCCTACGGATTGGCTTACGGCTTCTGGTTTCTGATGTCGTTGCTGCCATTCCGCATCCTCTATCTCATCTCCGATTTCCTTTATTTGATTGTAGCGCGAGTGGTGAAATACCGATACGAAATTATATGGAAAAATCTCCGTGAGAGTTTTCCGGAAAAAAGCGATATGGAGATTCGGAAAATCCAGCGCGAATTCTATCGATGGTTCTGCGATTATGTGGTGGAAACCGTCAAACTCATGACCATGTCGCGGAAAACACTGCAAAAACGCATGAAGTTTACGGGCATGGAGCAGTGCATCAAGGTGTTCCAAGAGGGTGGCTCTTGTGCCGTCTATCTCGGTCATTATTGTAATTGGGAATGGATTTCCACACTTCCCATTTGGCTTTCCACCGAAGTGAAGTGTTGCCAGCTCTATCATCCATTGGAAAACAAATGCTTCGACCGGTTGTTCAAGGTCGTTCGCGAACGTCAGAAAGCCGTCTGCATTCCCATGCAAGAGTCATTAAGAAAGATCTTGGGATTCAAACGCGATGGAAACCCCATGGCAGTGGGCTACATTGCCGACCAAGCTCCATTGTGGTGGAACATCCATCATTGGGTAGATTTTCTACATCACGACACCCCCGTGCTCACAGGGACGGAGCGAATAGTGAAGCATGCTGACCAAGCATGTTTTTATGGCTGGCTCACCCGACCGAAAAGGGGCTATTACGTTTGCGAGATGAAGCTGATAACGCTCACCCCGAGCGAAGAGAATGAGTTCGCCATTACCGATGCTTATTTCCGATTGCTGGAGGAGAACATAAAGCATGCCCCCGCCTTTTATTTATGGAGTCATAACCGCTGGAAACGCACCCGTGAGGAATTTGAGCGTGATTGGGAAGTAGTGGACGGAAAAGTGCTGAGGAAACGAAACGATTAATCTTTTGAGAAAAATATGAAAATAACGGCAGTAGTAGTAACATACAACCGATTGGAATTGCTTAAGAAAGGCATTGACAGTCTGAGAGGGCAGCAGCGGCTCACCAACATCCTTGTGATCAATAATGGGAGTACTGACGGAACCGACAAATGGCTTGCCGAACAGACCGACTTGGACGTCATAAACCAAGAGAACGTGGGTGGTTCGGGTGGTTTTTACACAGGTATAAAAACGGCTTACGAAAGAGGTGCCGACTGGATTTGGTGTATGGACGATGATGTTTTCCCACGCGAAGATTGCTTGGAAAAGTTGCTTCGGCAAGTAGAGGCTGACGAAGCTGCCGGAGGAAATCGCCGATTGGGCATCTTGAGCCCACGAAGACTCATGGAGGGAGCCGTTTTCACGCATGAGTTTCGCAAATTCGATTTCTCCAACCCTATCGGAAGCATGCATGGGAAAAAGCTGACTGGAGCAGAAACGGAAGTTACGGAGATAGTCGGTTGCGATTTTGAAGGTCCATTCATTCGTCGCGAAGTGGTGGAAGCCATCGGTTTGCCCAACAAGGATTTATTCATTTTCTGCGATGATACCGATTATTGTTTGCGTGCGCATCTCGCCGGTTTCAAGTTGCTTTATGTCCCAGACGCCTTGATGGACAAACACAAGTTTTTCTCAAACGACTCGTGGGCGGAAAGGAATAAAAAGAAGAAGTGGAAGCGTTATTATCAAGTGCGCAACGAAGCTTACATGAACCATCATTATGGAAAAAACGTGGGTGTTCGTTATCTTAGAAGTTGGTTGGGAGGCATGGGATATGTCATTCCGGCGTTGCTGACAATGCCATTCTCCAAAGCTTGGGAGCCCAAAGACCTCATGATGCTACATCGCGCTTATTATGACGGAATAGCCGAAAAACTCGGAAAAAGATAACCACAGCGTATGCAGAAGCTTGTAAAAGTAGTGATCCCAATTTATCGGTCCGCGCTGAAGAATTATGAGCGGGCGGCTTTGGACAACAACCTAAGGTTGCTGAAAGATTTCCCGATAACATTCTTAAAACCTGAAGGTGTGGATATGAGAGCGTTGAAGGAAGCATATCCTCAGGTGAGCATGACAAATGTAAGCGATGAGTGGCTGGGCACAAAGCGAGGCATACAAGGATATAACGAAATGATGATGTCGGAGAAGTTTTACGACCTCTTTTCCGATTACGAATACATCTTTATTTGCCATATCGACGCATGGTTGTTTCGCAATGAATTGGAGATGTGGTGTCAAAAGGGCTACGACCACGTGGCGGCTCCGTGGCCCATGCGACCGCGTTACGGACGTTTCCCCCTGAAACAATATCTGCGACTGAAGTTATGGCTGAAACCAAAACGCAAAATCATCCATTGTCAAATGTTCGGACGAATAGGAAATGGAGGGCTGTCGCTCCGAAGAGTGAAGGTCTTTCGTCAGGCGTGCATTGATTTTACAGAAACCATAGCCTATTATAACAGTCAGTCGGGCGCGCTGTACAACGAAGATTTATTCTGGGCTTTAGAGCCGAAATTGCACCTTCCCTCAGTGGAAGAGGCGTTGAAATTCTCGTTCGACTTAAAACCGGAGTTGTCGTATGCGCTGAATCATCACGAATTGCCCATGGCTTGCCATGGATTTAACAAACCTGTGCGCATTAAATTTTGGAGGCAGTTCATCCCCGGACTATGAAAAAAAATAAAACAAAATAAGAATGAAGATAGTACACATCAGTATGGCAGACTTTAATGGTGCCGGACTTTGTGCTTATCGCATTTGTAAAGCGCAGAGAGCTTTGGGAATGGATAGCCGAATGGTGGTGTTAAAGAAAAAACATAAGGATGATTTTATTGAAACTTGTGGAGAAATGACTTATTTCCTACATAGCGTTCTGCGCAAGATAAAGAAATTATCGGGTATTCACGACGACCTAAATGCCTGTAGGGAATTGGGAAAGATACACAATGCCGTCTATACACTTCCTATTTCGCCAATCGATTTGACAAAAGTAAAAACCATTCGGGAAGCTGACATCATTCATCTGCATTGGGTGGGAGGTTTCTTGGATTACCGAACGTTCTTTGAAGCTTTCAAACGGAAAGTCATCGTAGTAACCATGCACGATGAAAACCTGTTGTACGGATTGGCAAACATAGAGAAGCAATGGTTGCCGGACAACCCTTTGGAACAAAAATATTATCGGTTGAAATACAAAGAGATACAAAAGGTAGATAGATTCGGAGCTGTGTTTCTCTCAAGGATGGGCTTCCGTCTTTACGGAGAGCACGAAATGCTGGCAAAAGCCAAGAAAAGAATTATCTATAACATGGTGGATAACGCTAAGTTTCGACCTTTCCCCAAGTCGGAAGCACGCAGGCGTTTGGGATTGAGCGAGAACGATAAGCTGTTCGCTTTCTGCGCTTGTAACATAAATGAGCGGAGAAAAGGTCTTGCCGAACTTTCTGAGGCGTTGCTGCACATAAACCCGGATTATAAAGTTCTCGCAATAGGAAAGAACAGGGGGGAGATAAAATGGGCAAACGTTAAGGAGCTTGGCAGAATCTCCGAACCGGAGGAAATGTCCCGGGTGTTCTCTGCAGCCGACTACTTTTGCATGCCCAGTTTTAAGGAGAACTTTGCACAGGCTCCACTTGAGGCTATGGCGTGCGGATTGCCGGTGATTGCCTTTCCATGCAGTGGAATGGAAGAGTTGATAACTGAAGAAAATGGGGTGAGATGTGATGATTTCACGGTAGAAGCGTTGGAAAATGGAATCCGAAAAGCAATGACAACGCAATATGATGGGACGGCGATACGCAAAGACATGATGGAGCGTTTCTCGCCCGAAAAGATAGCCGGCGAATACATCAACTTCTATGAAGAAATAATAAAAGAAAAGGCATGAGCATACTCCCGCGTAAGTTTTACTACACGTTGCATAGTGGCAAAAACTCAAAACTCGCTTATTACATCAATTCATACATCGCCATTAATCTGCCGCATGCTTATCTCTCGTTTTTATACCGCAAGGAAATGAGCGCATTAGAGAGAAGAAGCGACCGGGAATACATCATGGGGCGAGTGAACTATTATAATCGGTTATCACCCGATGTGCCATTCGATAAAGAGCGGTTTCTTAAGGAGTCCGTGCAACTGAAAGACCAACCAATCACCGGACAGAAGGTTTATTATCTTGACTCCTATCGCTATGCTCGCTATTTCCCGGCTTCGTTGCGCTGGAGGCTGCTGCCCGGCGATATTGTTCATGTGCCGGAAGTGCCCAGTATCACGAAAAGTCGCCCCATATCGGAAGCGAATGCCAACTCGGTGGTGATGAAACTCGACCGTGTGCGCCATTTCTTGTTCGTGAAAGACAGGAAGAAGTTTTCCGATAAAAAAGACAAAGCCATTTTTCGGGGACTTATCGGGCAAGATGGAGGTACGGACTTGAAGCGCAACCGCTATGAGTTCGTGCAACAATATTTCGGACATCCCATGTGCGATGTTGGCGTAATAGACCCACAATATCCGAAATGGAACAAGGGAAAGCTTACCATAAAAGAGCATCTTGACTATAAATTCATCATGGCTTTGGAGGGGAATGATGTGGCAAGCAACCTGAAATGGGTGATGTCGTCGAACTCCATTGCCGTCATGCCTCGTCCGACGTGTGAGACTTGGTTCATGGAGGGAACGCTGAAGCCTGATTACCACTACATTGAGATTAAGCCCGACTTCTCCGATCTTGAGGAACGGCTCAATCATTACATCACTCATCCGGATGAAGCCGAAGCCATCATCGCTCATGCTCACGATTTTGTGGCACAATTCCTCGACAAACGGCGCGAAAGGCTGATCTCTTTATTGGTTTTAAGGAAGTATTTTGATTTCACCAACGCTACTTGCGCGAACTTGTAGATTTATTCTTATATACCTTTTGTCCGCAATAGCGTATCCTAAGCGCGTGGAAATGCGGATTGATAACACTTCGTTCCGGTTTGAATTCCAAGGTTTTGATTTTCATGATATCAAGGAGTGTGTGTATCATGTCATCGGTCATAAAAGGTCGATGGGCAGCTTTTTCCATCCGTTGGGTCAGTGTGGGATAAGCCACGCGGAACTTTTTCGAGGTATATATCATCATTGGAATTTCCACCATGCGTCTGTTGATGCCCAAGTCGCTGTGTCCGGCAATCTTCTTATTGATTTCTTGTACGTCTTCTCCGTGGTCTGAGGCATAGACAACTATCGCGTTTTTGTTTTCAAATCGTTGAATGATGGCATTCATGATGCTGTCGTTATATCGAACTGCGGTATCATATTCCGCACGAGTTTGCCTTATCTCCTTGTTTTCTCCCGTTTCGTCTTTTGCGTCAAAGGATTTGAATGTTTCTGGATAGCGATGTCGGTAGTGTTGATGAGTTCCCAAAAGGTGCACCACGATGAAATTCTTTTTACCGCATTTCTTCAGGCATTTGTCCAGCAGTGGCAACACCGCCTCATCGTAAGGCGCGTCTATTGTTACACTACCGGAACTTCTGTAACGTGTGAATTCCTTGTCGTCGCATCGTTCGGCATAGACGCGCCCATTGTTACCATATATCCCGGAATACTCTTGGTTGGATATCCAAACCGTGTGGTAACCTGCTTCGTTTACGATACTGAACAAATCGGTATATTGAAACCAATTTCCTTTTGCTCCTTGCCTGTAGAACGTGAACAATTTGCCCAAAACTTCCATTGTGTGTGCGTTGGGACTGATGACATCGGTGAATTTAATGAGTTCGCCTTTTCTTTCGCGTTCCGACATGTAAGGTGTGGTGTTGAGTCGGTAGTCGTATATGCTCAGGTGATGGCGCGACGTGGATTCGCCCAAGATATATACCACGTATGGGATGGAGCTTTCGTCATACAATATTCGCGGGCGTGTGTTCCCACTTCTTATCATACGCTCAAAATGTTGCAGGTTTCGATAGCCGTCATATAGTTGCATGCTCGTTCGCAATACCGAGCAACACTCATAAGTAAGGCTTTTCAGAGTTTTATCTTTATGTTTGAAAACATCTTTCACGATATTCGCCATCGTGAACAACGAGGCAAACATGATACAAACGCTAATGACAGATATGGTATAGCGCAATTTCTTGAGTCGGTAAATTTGTAATATGACGATGTATAATAAGCCTGCTCCGACCAACACTGCTAAGATAATCCATTGGTTCATAAGGTTTGCCTTGGCGTAATCCCACATCTCGTCAGGTGTGGTGGCAATTAATATTTCCATGATGGCTTGGTCGGGGAATCCATCATAGAAGTAAGCGAAATAAAGGTCTGTGATGAGAAGAAACACGGAAGCTCCAACGAGAATCCTTCTTACGATACTGCGCAAGCCCAGCCACGGTATCAGCTCGGTGAGTGCCGTAACACACGATATTGTAAAGCAGATATAGAGGAAGTAATGAATAGCCCTTCCAATGGAATGGAAAAGAGTAAGTCCCGTCAGGTTCAGCAATAGCATGGTCAAGACAAAGACAAAGTTTCGATCAACGAAGTGTTTTGTTTTCTCAAATATATTTTTCAGTTTCATGTTTCTTGTAAAAACTCATTGATGCACGGAGAACTCTCCTCCTCCATAGTGCAGTAACCTTGCCTGAAGCGGTAGAAAGCAGATTTCCATTAATCGTAATCATGTGTCCAAGATATAACTTATAGTGGCTGAAGTTGCTACCGCTTGCCCTTGTGTAGGATAATTTGCGTATTATCTTGATTAGGGCGTGCAAAGGTAATGTATTTGAAAAGAGTTTCCAAATATATTCAGATATTTTTTAAATAGGTGTTCAAACAAAATAAAGTCTGCTCTCCTTCAGAGCGGATTGCAGTAATATCTTTATTGCCGATATCTCTTTCATAAAGTACTCTTGAAAGATGCTTTTCTGTTTCTTGTAATTTTGTTCGAGCTTTGACACGTTCAATCTTCGGTAATCTTTGTTCTGTCAGCCCGGCTTTTCGTGTTCGTATGGCAAAATAGGTTTGTGCAAAAGCTATTTGTTCCTTACGTGGAGCTCCATTTTCTGCAATGAGATAACAGACATATCGGGTTAATAACATGTCGTTGATTTTTCATTCGTTTATCCAAAGCTTAGCTTTCGCTTTTCAAAAGCTAAGCTTTTGGGATGCAAAAGGTAAGCTTTTACAACGCAAAAGCTAAGCTTTTAAAATGACATTCGTAAGCCGCTGATTATCAGTGATATTCAGAGGCTTGAAAATTCATCGGTTTTCAACCGGAAATCAATGCGTGCCCTTGCCGTCATTCCATCCCAATTTGCAAGGTTCCATTGCACCAACAGACTGCGAATGTCGTCCACTCTCCTTCTTGTCTTTCCAAAAGGGTAAAGACTCCCACAAAGCAGGAGAGGAACGGACAGGATTTTTCGCAAACAAATGGTAGTGAAATTAAATCTTTTCGCCGTAGCAAAGGTCGCCGGCATCGCCGAATCCGGGCACGATATACTGGTGCTCGTTCAACCCCTCATCAATGGCGGCGCACCAAATGGTAGTAGTGCTGTCGGGGAAAGTCTTTTTAATGTGGGCGATACCTTCCGGAGCGGCTATCACGCAAGCCACATGCACATGGCGCGGAGTGCCCTTGGTGAGAATGGCCTTATACCCTAATTCCATCGAACCTCCCGTGGCAAGCATGGGGTCGGCAATGATGAGCGTCTTCCCATTGATGTCGGGCGTGGCAAGATACTCCACATGGATGCCCACCTCATGATGCGCGGCATCCTTGTATTCGCGATAAGCACTGACGAAAGCATTCCCGGCATGGTCGAAAACGTTGAGAAATCCGTTATGGAAAGGCAACCCGGCGCGGAAAATGGTAGCGAGCACGATTTTATCGATTGGGACATTCACCTTTGAAACCCCTAAAGGGGTCTCTATTTCCTGCGCCTCATACTGAAGTCGCTTGGAGATTTCAAATGCTTCAAATTCGCCTATGCGCATGACATTGTTGCGAAACAACAACCTGTTGCGCTGATAGTTCTTGTCGCGTATTTCCGCCATATAGCGGTTGATAACGGAGTTTTGCTCTGAGAAGTTAATGATTTCCATATTTGATTTGTGTTGCTTGGCTTGTAATCCCCCAAAGTAGTAAGGACCAATTAAATTTCGGCAAATTTACTAAAAAGGCTGAATTTTTGCAACGTCTAAATAGCAAATCTATCAAAGAAAAGCTGTTTTTTTAATTCTTTAACCATATAAATCTCTCCTTTTATGCTTTTTTTATGGCAACCTTTTGTAATCGTTGATAAAATTATTACCTTTGCGGTGTTTTTAAGGTATTATCATTTTAGGACGATATTTAATTTCAACTAAATACATTTTTAAAGTAATGGCAAAGTTTGATAAGAGCGTACTCGAAAAGTACGGTATCACAGGAACAACAGAAGTTGTTTACAACCCTTCTTATGAGGTTTTGTTCGAAGAGGAAACAAAAGAAGGTCTCGAAGGTTTTGAAAAAGGCCAGGTTTCAGAACTTGGTGCAGTAAACGTAATGACAGGTGTTTACACCGGTCGTTCACCTAAAGATAAATTCATCGTTGACGACGAGAACTCGCATGACACCGTTTGGTGGACATCCGACGAATATAAGAACGACAACAAGAAAGCATCAAAAGAGGCTTGGGCTGCCGTAAACAGCATCGCCAAGAAAGAATTGTCCAACAAGAGATTGTTCGTGGTTGATGGTTTCTGCGGTGCCAACAAGGATACCCGCATGAAGATTCGCTTCATCATGGAAGTGGCATGGCAGGCTCACTTCGTTTCCAACATGTTCATCAAGCCCATCAATCAGGAAGAGCTTGACCAAGAGCCCGACTTCATCGTTTACAATGCTTCAAAGGCTAAAGTTGAAAATTACAAGGAACTCGGCTTGAACTCTGAGACCGCAGTTGTGTTCAACGTTACAACCAAGGAGCAGGTGATCATCAACACATGGTACGGCGGTGAAATGAAGAAGGGTATGTTCTCAATGATGAACTACTACTTGCCATTGAAGGGCATCGCTTCCATGCACTGCTCTGCCAACACCGACCTCAACGGTCAGAACACTGCCATCTTCTTCGGTTTGTCAGGTACGGGTAAGACCACTCTTTCCACCGATCCGAAACGTCTGCTCATTGGCGACGATGAGCACGGATGGGACGACAACGGCGTGTTCAACTTCGAAGGTGGATGCTATGCAAAAGTAATCAACCTCGACAAGGAGTCTGAGCCCGACATCTACAACGCAATCAAACGCAACGCGCTCTTGGAGAACGTAACACTCGATGCCAACGGCAAGATAGACTTTGCTGATAAGAGCACAACCGAGAACACTCGCGTATCTTATCCCATCACCCACATTAAGAACATCGTTCGCCCCATCTCGGCAGGTCCGGCAGCAAAGCAGGTAATCTTCCTTTCAGCCGATGCCTTCGGAGTATTGCCACCGGTATCCATCTTAACACCGGAGCAGACCAAATATTACTTCCTCTCCGGCTTTACCGCTAAATTGGCAGGTACAGAACGTGGTATCACCGAGCCAACTCCAACATTCTCAGCTTGCTTCGGTCAGGCTTTCTTGGAACTTCACCCAACGAAATACGCTGAAGAACTCGTGAAGAAAATGGAGAAGAACAACGCAAAGGCTTACCTCGTAAACACAGGTTGGAACGGTACGGGCAAACGTATCTCCATCAAGGATACACGCGGTATCATTGACGGCATCTTGAGCGGCGACATCAACAACGCACCTACCAAGACCATCCCTTACTTCAACTTCGCAGTTCCAACAAAACTCGAAGGTGTGGACACCAACATCCTTGATCCGCGCGACACATACGCCGACGCAACCCAGTGGGATGAGAAAGCAAAAGACCTCGCTGCACGCTTCCAAAAGAACTTTGTTAAGTACACCGGAAACGAGGCTGGCAAGGCTTTGGTAGCAGCCGGTCCGCAAATCTAATTCGGACAGAATAAGATTCTATCAATTATAAAACACCCTGCTCCGCAATAGGAGTAGGGCGTTTTTTCGTAAATGGGGAATCCGTACTAAACAAACTTAAAAAATGCTGTTATAAAGCATATTTTACATAATAAATGAGTAAAAAGGAGTTTATCTAAAGAATTCTAATTAAATTTGCATCCAAATTGAATAATTAGCTTTTCATGAGAAATAAGATATTTTCCCTTCTTGCGATACTAATGGGAACCTTTCTGCTCAGCTCCTGTTTGAAAGACAATAAGGAAGAGAACGAAAACATCACGACCGACGACACCGCAATAACGGCATTCTCGCTGGGCAAGTTAAAATTGGTTCGCGACAGCGTGAACAAAGCCGGCAGAGACAGCACATACATCATCGACTACGATGCTTCTTCATATAAGTTCTACATCGACCAAGCCCAAGGCCTCATTTACAATCCGGACTCGCTGCCCTATGGAACGAATGTGGCAAAGGTGTTGGCAAAAGTAACAACAAAAAAGGGCGGAAGAGTTTCCATACAGTCCGTCAAAGATTTGAGCTTAAAGTATTTCAACGAAAACGATTCCACCGATTTCTCCACCCCACGCATTTTGATAGTTACCGCGTTGAACGGAACAAGCTATCGCAATTATCGCGTAACGGTGAACGTACACAAACAGCGTGGCAACGTTTTCTCATGGTCGGCTCTTCCGAAAAACCAGGAATTAGAACTGCTGACAGACAATAAAGCCATTGCTTTCGCAGGAAAAGTCTTCGTCTTCGGACGTAAGGACAATCGCACTTATGGCTATTTCACCAATGAAGAAGACGGGATGGAATGGACAAAACTACCCGGTTCCTTCTCAGCCGATGCCTACAGAGGCGTGATTGCGCATGAAAAGCATTTGTACATCATAGACAATGGTGAGGTGAAACGCTCCGCAGATGGATTATCATGGACTGTGGTAGGCAAAACCTCACTTACACAACTTGTCGCCGAAGATACAAAAAATATATACGGCATCTCCGATTCGGGGGCTCTCTACGCCTCAAACGACAATGGCGCCACGTGGAGTACTGAAGAAACAGATGACGATATGGCGATGTTCCCAACCGCAGACTTCAGCTACATCACTCGTACACTGTCCACCAATAGCTCAATTGAGTACACCACATTGGTGGGAACAACTCCCATGTTCTCGCAAGCAGTTGCATGGACAAAGCTTGTGGATAAGAAAGACGCAGTTCATTACAAATGGAGCTTCATCGATAACAACAACGCCCATTCCTATACATTACCGAAATATATCGACCTTCATGTGCTGGATTTCAACGGAAAGTTACTGGCAATGGGAGTGGAGAACAAAGTCTTCGCGCCAATGCTCGTCAGCGAAGACGGAGGCATAACATGGAAGAAATTCAATCAATTTGCACTCCCTGCCAATCTCATGGCTGCCGGTGCGTTTACAGCCGTGAGAGACAGCCACAAATTTATATGGATCATCTGCGGTGGGACAATCTGGCGCGGACGGCTCAATAGCGATGGGTGGACGAAAGACCAAACAGCATTCACGGAATGATGCCACGCCATACCATAATCAGTAAGAAACAACAGAACAATAAAATAAGAACAGCCACCTGTTGATATTTCTCTTAAGAAGTCATAACCCCCAAATTGAATGAAACGTTTCCTATTCTACATATTGCTTATCATGGCAGCTGCACCAATAAAGGCACAGGATGGGGAAGAATATAGAATGGAAATTGGAGGAGGTCTGGGACTAATGGGATATTTAGGCGACTTCAATGGCGCACCAACAAAGAATCTTCAACCGATGGGATCACTGCTGGCTCGCTATGTTTTCAATCCTTACATGGGATTAAAGATGAACCTTTCCTATGGAAAAATAAAGGGAAGCTCCAATGAGGTTAAGACATATTATCCTAAATTTGCACAAGAACCCTACGAATTTAACAATACGCTGATTGACGTAGGCATCACATATGAATACAACTTTTGGCCCTACGGCACAGGAAAGGAATACAGGGGCGCACAAAGAATTACCCCATTTGTATTTGGAGGCATAGGAGCCACATACGTGAAACTTGACAAAGGAAATAAAGAATCGATCTTCTCGGCAAACGTTCCGATTGGAATCGGTGTAAAATATAAAGTAGCTGAGCGAATGAACGTCGGATTGGAATGGGCAATACATCTCTCCTTGTCTGACGAATTGGATGGTCAGAAAGACCCTTACGACATCAAGAGCAGCGGATTGTTCAAGAACACCGATTGCTACTCCGCGCTACAGCTGACCTTTACCTATAGTCTTTTGCCCAAGTGCCGTACCTGCCACAACGATGACGAATAGCGGACGCGAAGGCATCACACAACATTAAATAACGAAACTATCTTCACATAAAATGGAAGAAGAGTTGAATATGAAACGAATACCACGACACATTGCCATCATCATGGATGGTAATGGTCGTTGGGCAACACAACGCGGAAAAGAACGGTCCTACGGTCATCAAGCCGGAGTTGAAACCGTGAGACGCATCACCTCGGAATGTACGAAGTTAGGGGTGAAATATCTCACGCTCTACACTTTTTCAACGGAGAATTGGAACCGCCCTTCTGATGAGGTTGCCTCACTGATGGGATTGGTACTATCGTCTCTGGAGGACGAAATTTTCATGAAAAACAACGTCCGATTTCAGGTTATAGGCGACATGGAGCGACTACCTGCAGAAGTAACAGCCAAACTTCGAGAAACCATGGAGCACACTGCGAAAAACAATGCCATGACAATGGTGGTTGCATTGAGCTATTCCGCGAGATGGGAACTGACAAGAGCCACGTGGCAAATAGCCCAAAAGGTGAAAAACAACGAGTTGAACATCGATGATATCACGGAACAAACCATAAGCGAGAACCTCTGCACAAACTTCATGCCCGACCCGGAATTGCTGATTCGGACAGGAGGCGAACTGCGAATATCCAACTACCTCTTGTGGCAGTTGGCATATTCCGAGCTATACTTCTGCGATACGTATTGGCCTGACTTCAAGGAAGCTGACCTTCACAAAGCCATTGCCGATTATCAGCATCGCCAACGACGCTTCGGGAAAACCGAAAAACAAATAGAAACTGAACAAGAAAACAATAAGAACGCTACCGATGAGTAAAATAAATAAGATCTTGCTGCTGTTAGCTGTCGCAATGTCGCTCAGCCTACAAGCAAACGCTCAAGAAAAGATTGTAAACCCCACCATATCCTATGCGGGCAATCCCCAAATATACAAGCTGGCGGGATTAGCGGTATCAGGCGTTGAAGGTTATGAGGATTATATTTTAACAGGCATTTCAGGATTGTCGATAGGTCAGGATTTGGAAATTCCCGGCATTGCCATAACCGATGCGGTGAAGCGATATTGGAAACATGGTCTGTTCTCTGATGTTTCCATCTCCGTGGATTCACTCGTGGGAAACAAAGCCTATCTGCACATTCATCTGCAAACCCGCCCCAGAATATCCACCATCAATTATTTAGGCTTGAAAAAGTCAGAGCGTAACGACTTAGATCAAAAAATCGGGTTGCTCAAAGGCGGACAGATAACTCCCAATATGATAGACCGCGCCCAATATTTGGCAAAGAAATATTTTGATGACAAAGGCTACAAAGATGCAGAAGTGAACATTCGACAGCGCGATGACGTAACAGCCAAGAACCAAGTCATTCTCGATATTGACGTTGATAAGAAAGAAAAGAAGAAAGTAAGACAAATCTTCATAGAAGGAAACGAGCAAATCAGCGATCAAAAGATCAAAGGCTCAATGTTCAAGAAAGGAGCATTTGCGAAGATACACGAAGCAGGCAAGTTCAAGAACTTCTTCAAAGCAAAGAAATTCACACCGGAAAGATGGGAAGAAGACAAGAAGAATCTCATCAAGAAGTACAACGAATACGGTTATCGCGATGCTACCATCCTTGAAGACAGCGTATGGAACGCGGACGAGAAGCACGTGAACGTTTACGTAAAGGTGGATGAAGGAAAGAAGTATTATATACGCAACATCACATGGGTAGGCAACACCGTTTATTCGACAGACTATCTCTCAAGGCTGCTCGATATGCACAAGGGAGACGTCTATAACCAAAAATACATGAACAAGCGACTTTCCGAAGACGATGACGCCGTCGGCAACGCTTATTGGAATAGTGGCTACTTGTTTTATAACCTCCAACCGACGGAAGTAAATATTGTTGGTGACTCCATTGACCTTGAAATGCGCATCTTCGAAGGACAACAGGCGCACCTTAATCATGTGAGAATTAATGGCAACGACCGACTTTACGAAAACGTGGTACGCCGAGAGTTGCGAACAAAACCAGGCGATTTATTCTCCAAGGATGCACTCCAACGAACAGCACGCGAGCTTGCGTCCATGGGACACTTCGATCCTGAAGCCGTAAACCCCGATGTCAAGCCCAATTTTGAAGATGGCACCGTTGATATCAACTGGAATTTGAAGCAGAAATCAAACGACCAGATTGAATTCTCATTAGGCTGGGGACAGACAGGAGTCATCGGTCGCGTAGGTTTGAAACTGAATAACTTCTCCATGGCAAATCTCTTCCGCAAGAACAAGGAGCACCGTGGCATTCTTCCCATTGGAGATGGCGAAACCATGTCGATAAGCGCACAAACCAACGGACGCTACTACCAATCTTATAGTTTGCAATATGCCACCAATTGGTTTGGAGGAAAACGTCCAATACAGTTTACCGTGGGAACATACTTCTCCAAACAAACAGACGTGTCGGGCAATTATTATAACAGAGGTTATATGAATAATTACTACAACTACATGTATGGCTTGGGGAATTACAACTATAACGACTACGAGAACTATTACGACCCTGACAAATACGTTCAGTTGCTTGGTATAAACATAGGATGGGGAAAGCGACTAAGATGGCCTGACGATTATTTCACACTCTCATTGCAACTCGCTTATCAGCGTTATATGCTCAAGAATTGGCGTTATTTCATCATGACCAATGGTTCCGCGAACAACCTTAACTTGAGCATCGCACTCAACAGATCATCAACCGACAACCAGCTCTTCCCACGACGCGGTTCGGAGTTCTCCGCCTCACTCACCATCACCCCGCCTTGGTCGTTATGGGACAAGAAAGATTACAAGAACCTGGCAGCCGATCCTTTCTCTCCAACGTATCAAGAAGAACAAAAAGAGAAGTACCGCTGGGTGGAATATCACAAATGGAAATTCAAGGCACGCACCTTCACCGCGTTGTCAAGTGGCACTAAATGCTTCGTGCTAATGACTCGTGTGGAATTAGGACTGCTCGGAAGTTTCAATAAAAATAAGAAAAGCCCATTTGAAACCTACTATATGGGTGGAGATGGCATGAGTGGCTATTCCAACGGTTACGCCGAAGAAACCATTGGCTTGCGCGGTTACGATAATGGATCACTGACGCCACGCGGATTCGAAGGTTATGCCTACGACCGTTTTACGCTTGAACTTCGCTATCCGTTCCTTTTGGGCAACACAACCATCTACGGACTCGGATTCGTGGAAGCAGGTAACGCATGGAACGACACGAAAAAGTTTAATCCTTTCGAAATGAAACGCTCTGCCGGACTTGGTATCCGCATTTTCCTCCCCATGGTGGGCATGATGGGTATCGATTGGGCATACGGTTTCGACAAGGCGTATGGTTCCCATGGATTGGAAAAAGGCGGAAGTCAGTTCCACTTCATTCTCGGACAAGAGTTCTAACCCTCACAACGAGCATAACGCAACTATCATCACTTACTCATCCCAAAACATAAAATGGAGGAACAAAACATGAATTATGAAAAGAAAAACATAGCAAAGACCATGATGATGAGCTTAATGCTCCTCATCCTCGCACTCCTGCCTTCGAAAACAAACGCGCAAAAATTCGCGCTCATCGACATGGAGTACATCCTTAGCAACGTTCCGGCTTACGAGCGAGCCAACGAGCAGCTCAATCAAGTCAGCAAGAAGTGGCAGGCGGAGATAGAAGCTCTCAACACGGAGGCGGGAACGATGTACAAAAACTATCAGAACGAAGTGGTGTTCCTATCCAAAGAACAGAAAAAGAAAAAACAAGAAGACATCCTCGCGAAAGAAAAGCAGGCAGCGGAGCTGAAACGAAAGTACTTCGGACCCGAAGGAGAACTCTTTAAGAAACGCACCAGCCTCATCTCTCCCATTCAGGAAGAAATCTACAACGCGGTGAAAGATATCTCCGACCAGCGTGGCTACAGCCTTGTCATCGACCGTTCCAGTAGTACTGCCGGCATCATCTATGGCTCCCCGAAAGTGGATATCAGCAACGAGGTGTTGCAAAAACTCGGATACGGAAATTAGAAACATCACCGATGGGTGAACGCTATATGAGAAAAAAATCGTATATTTGCACAACGCCCGGCGAAAACAGAATTTACAAACAATTAAACAATACGCAAGAAAATGAAAAAACTTATTTTAATGTTAATGCTCTGTGCGCCAATGACCATGTTCGCACAGAAATTCGGACATCTTGACTCACAGGCTTTGCTACAATCCCTACCCGAAGCAACCAGCGTACAGCAGAAACTCGAAGCCAAAGGAAAGGAATACGAGAAACAGCTGACAGACATGCAAAAGGAATTGCAGCGCAAAGCGGAAGATTACGACAAGACCAAGAGCACGATGAATGCAACGAAGCAAGCGGAGACTGAGAAAGAACTTCAGGAAATGTACACCAAAATTCAGCAAACGGCTCAAGACAATCAGAAGGCTTTCAACGAGGAACAACAAAAGCAGCTCGGTCCGGTGCTCGAAAAAGTACGCAAAGCCATCGAGGCTGTAGCGAAGGCAGGCAACTACACCTACATCATGGAAAAAGCTGCCGGTCAGCCACTCTACATCAACGAAGCCATCAGCAAAGATATTACGACAGAGGTGAAAGCCCAGCTGGCAAAAATGAAGTAAACCATTCTTCTACAAACCTTCGCGGGTGTCTTTACCCGGTAGAAAAGAAAACATCATCCCATCGAATACGATGAGAAAATTTGGGAAAGTCGCCGCTGACAGGATTCGTTATGCGGCGACTTCTTTTTTCCCTTACACAGAAAGGAACGAAACAAAATGAAAAAAACACTCTTTTTTCTTGCTTTCCTGCTCATGCCGGTATTGGCATCGGCGCAGACACAGGGATGGAAATTCGCCTTTTTCAGCTACGAGGAGGTGTTGAAATCCATGAGCGACTATGCACTCGCGGCGAAGAACATGGAACAGCTCCGCGCCAAATACGATAGCGAGATAAAACGTTCGGAAGAGGATTTCCACCTGAAATACGAAGAGTTCCTTGAGGACTGCCCCACACTGGCTCCCTCCATACTCAAAAAAAGACAGGCAGAACTACAAGACATGATGGAGAGAAACACGGCATTTAGAAAGGAGTCGGAAAAACTACTTGGGCAAGCGGAAAAACAAATGTTTGCTCCCGTACATCAACGACTAAAAAACACCGTCAGGGAAATGGGGCGCGAGAGCGGATATGCCTTCATCCTGAATACCGACAACAATGCCTTGCCCTACGCCGATATTTCCATGGGGGAAGACATCACCGAGACATTGAAAACCGTTCTAAAGTAAACATCCCATGACAGGAAACCCATCGCCCACAGCCGGACCCATCGGCATCTTCGATTCCGGATACGGAGGATTGACCATCCTACAGGGCATTCGCCACCTGCTGCCGGAATACGATTACATTTATCTGGGCGACAACGCACGCGCTCCGTACGGTTCGCGCTCTTTCGACGTGGTTTATCAATTCACGCGAGAAGCCGTGCTGAAACTTTTTGAGATGGGTTGCCAACTGGTCATATTGGGATGCAACACGGCTTCGGCGAAAGCCTTGCGCACCATCCAACAAAACGACCTTCCGAAATGGGACACACGCCGACGCGTGCTGGGTGTCATTCGCCCAACAGCTGAAATAATAGGTACGCTGACCGAGAGCCGACACGTGGGGTTGCTTGCCACCGAAGGCACGGTGAGGAGCGAAAGCTACACCTTGGAGATAACAAAGCTGTGGCCCGACATTCAAGTAACCGGAGTGGCTTGTCCGCTGTGGGTACCCATCATAGAGAACAATGAGGCGGACAGTCCCGGCGCCGATTATTTCGTGGAAAAGCGGATTCGCCACATTTTAGAACTCGATCCCAAAATCGATGCGCTCATCTTGGGTTGTACCCACTACCCCATCCTCATGCCCAAAATCCGGAAATACGTCCCTGCAGGCGTTCGAATCATCGCGCAGGGCGAATATGTGGCAAAAAGCCTGAAAGACTATCTTCAGCGTCATACCGACATGGATGAACGCTGCACAAAAGGTGGTTCCACTCGTTATTACACCACCGAGAACTCCAAGAAGTTCGAGGAAAACGCACGCATCTTTTTGCCGGAGGTCATAGCGGTTTCGCATCTGTCGATGGAATAATCGCGCAAAGAAACGAATGGGCTGCGAGCATGGCTTTTTAGGAAAGAAAATCTAAAAAACAGCCTGAACTTGTAAAATGATTTCGTTTTACCTTTCAAAAGCTTAGCTTTTGGAACGTAAAAGGTAAGCTTTTGAAAGGCAAAAGGTCAGCTTTTGGACGCCAAAAGCTGACCTTTTTATTTTTAAAATCTATCGTACTGATTTACTGCAAGTTATCCGTCTTTTTCCAATTTCACATCTGTAAACTTTTCTTACCCTTTCGAATGGTCATTCCCACATAGCGGATAAGGAAGATTCTTCCGCCTCGCCAAAGGTAGTCCGTCCTCACCGGCATCGCTTCATCTGCCCTCACGCGGCAGCAATTGCCGGGTAAATTCCCAAAGAACGATACCTGCCGTAACACTCACGTTGAGCGAATGTTTCGTACCGAATTGCGGTATTTCCAAACAGCCATCACTTTCGTCCACTATCTCCTGCTTCACCCCTTTCACTTCATTCCCCAACACCACGGCATAATGGCGGTTTGAGTGTTCGACATGCAAGCGATGAAGTTTTGTTGAGCCTTCCACCTGCTCCACGCTGTAAACGAAATAATTGCGAGAGTGGAGTTCGTGCAGGGCATCCGCCGTATTCGCGAAATACTTCCAATCCACGGAGTCTTCCGCTCCCAAAGCTGTCTTGTGGATTTCCACACTTGGCGGTGTTGCCGTAATTCCACAAAGATAAACCGCCTCCACACGAAAAGCATCGCAAGAACGGAACACGCTGCCCACATTGTAGAGCGACCGCACATCGTCGAGCACGACGACAAGGGGCAGTTTTTTCGCTACCTTGAACTCACCCGGGGACAACCGTTTCATCTCTATGGCACGCAGTTTTCTCATCGGTGTAAATTACAATCTAAACAGCCTATTTCGCAAATAAAAAGAATTCATCTCCCGAAGACTTATTTCATGGAATAAGCAATGGCATACGACTTGATTTGTTTCACCATGGAGAGCAAACCGTTGCTACGTGTCGGACTAAGATGCTGGCGCAGCCCAATCTTCTCGATGAAATAAAGGTCGGCATCCATGATTTCCTTTGGGGTATGCCCGCTGATGACGCGAATGAGCAAAGCGATTATGCCCTTTGTTATGAGCGCATCGGAGTCAGCAGTGAACACCAACTTGTCGTCCACCTTGTCGCATTGCAGCCACACTCTGCTCTGACAACCATCAATAAGGTTTTGCTCATTCTTATATTGAGTTTCCAAAGGCTTTAATTCGTTTCCCAAATCAATGAGCATTTGGTATTTATCCATCCAGTCGGTAAACTCCGAGAACTCCTCTATTACCTCATCTTGCAATTCGTTTATCGTCATTTTCTTCTTCGTTTATTTAACCTATCATTTGTATTCTTCTGCTGTCCCTGCGCCTGCGCCTGAACAAATTGTCCATCTCCATCAGTCCGTTTCCACACGCCGGTATCGCGAAAGCCGCGGCTGAAATCGAGAATACGGAATAGTCCATCGGAGCTTTGATGCCTATTGATGTTGCCATTGCCAACGCAAAAGTGAGAAGCAACAAACCGGAGAGTGGAGCAATCCACTTTAGTTTCAATCCCAAGAGAAGGAAAAGAGAGCAGAAAACTTCCAGTCCGGTGGCTGTCCAACCCAATATGGCGATGTAATCAGCCGGGACATAGGGAAGTAGTGTTTGCGTATAAGCCAAAAACTTGTCAGGGTCTCCCCACATACATACTTCCTTTGCCCATAATCCAAAGCGGTCGGCAACTGCCGAAAGCATGGAAGTGGCAACGGAGAGTCTTAAAAACAATTTGGCAATCTGTCGTAGTTCCATCATAGATATATAGATTTTCAGTTCTTTATTCTTCCATTCCGGTCTTCACGAGCTTATAGACCTTGTCGTTCGGGCGCACCTTATCAGGAACGGGTACCGACACACGCCAACCTTTCCCGGCTCTCTCAACGGGTTTCAACTCGTAGCGTATCTCCTCGGCATTGAACTTCATCACGCCGGTGGTCGGTCCGGTGATAAGCATCTTCTCACCACGCACAATCTCTGCCGCCTCGACAGCGAGTTCCGCAACGCCCAACTTGGAGAAATACTTAATGACCTTGCCCACGAGCATTTTCTTTTCCGTAGCCTTGTTGCCGTATATCTTTGTCCATTCGCCCATCGTCTGTCCCTGATAATATCCATCCCAAAAGCCGCGATTGAACACCGTTTCGAGTCGTTGGTCCCATGCGTCTTTCTTCTCTTCTGTGAAAGTGCCGTCGAGAACACTCCGAATAGCTTCCTTATAACAAGTAACCACCTCATAAACATACTCAGGTCCGCGCGCGCGCCCTTCTATTTTGAATACCCTTACGCCGGCATCCATCATCTTGTCAATGAACCGAACCGTCTTCAGGTCTTTGGGACTCATGATGTATTTATTGTCTATCTCCAGCTGATTGCCGGTCTCGTTGTCCGTAACCGTATAGGAACGGCGGCAAATCTGTACACACTCACCCCGATTGGCAGAACGGTTGGCGGCATGAAGACTCATGTAACACTTGCCCGAAACAGCCATACAGAATGCTCCATGGCAGAACATTTCAATGCGAATCGGTTTGCCATGAGGGCCGCAAATGTCTTGTTCCCTTATTTGTCGGTAGATTTCTGCCACCTGTTTCATGTTGAGTTCGCGTGCCAAGACTGCAACATCGGCAAACCGAGCGTAAAACTTCAGTGCCTCAATGTTTGAGATGTTAAGTTGTGTTGATAAGTGAACTTCCATGCCCACCTGCCCACAATAGGTCATCACCGCCACGTCGCTCGCTATCACCGCCGTTATCTCAGCCTCTTTCGCCGCGTCAATGATTTCCCGCATTGCAACGAGGTCTTCATCATAGATTACCGTATTCACGGTAAGATAGGTCTTAATGCCACGCGAATTGCACGTATCGGCTATTTCCTTCAGGTCGGCTATGGTGAAATGGTTTGCCGAATGCGAGCGCATATTCAACTGCCCGATACCAAAGTATATAGATCCCGCACCTGCTTGGATGGCTGCCGCGAGACTTTCTCGCGAGCCAACGGGTGCCATGATTTCATATTCCTGTATATCCATTGTCATTGTTTACTTTGCAAAGGTAAGTAAAATATCTTAGAATTTCTCATTTTCAAATTATCGGATTATTACTATTTTCAGTATCTTTGCAAATGAATATGAAAAGAATAGCTTTCCTTCTCCTCATCATAATGCTGTTCACAGGATGTGAAAAGCAGAAGAACGACTTTGCCGGTCCAAGGCGGTTTACCAACGACATCCGCTTGAACACCACGCCCGTAAAGAGTCAAGGCAGGAGTTCGCTTTGCTGGGTATATGCCATGTTGGCAACCATTGAAACGGAACACATCATGCGAGGCGACTCCGTACATCTCAGCGTGGATTATGCCGCGCGAACATATCTGACGGAACAAGTAAGAGAGAAATTGTTTTCAAGAAAGAACCGAATGCCATTCTGCCTGCAAAGCAACAACTTCACCACACGGGGCATGGCAGGTATGCTGATAGATTTAATTCAAAATTACGGACTTCAACACTTCGACGCTTACCACCGGAAAACTCAAACCAATTACAACAAACTCGTTCGCAAGTTGGAACAAGCCATTCACTCCCCACTTTCATCCAATCCGGAGATACAGATGAGCCTCATCAATGAACTCATGGACAACGAGATAGGCTATGCACCAAAACAAGTGTTCATGTATGGAGCTGTTTATACTCCACAGGAATTTGCCCGAAGTGTGTGTCGTGATGACGAATACACGGCTTTGACCAGCTTCACCCATCATCCTTTCAACGAGCGTTTCCCATTGGAAGTGCCCGACAACTACTTCCATGACACATTCCTCAATGTGCCACTCGACACCATGATGCAACGAATAGAACGCAGTCTGTATGGCGGTCATCCCGTTTGTTGGGAAGGCGATGTTTCAGAAAGGGGCTTCTCGTTCGGCAGGGGCTTTGCCGTGCTCGACGATGAGAGTGGGAAAGTAACACAGGAGCAACGCCAAGAAGCGTTCGAACGACACAAGACAACCGATGACCACTGCATGGAAATCATTGGATTGGCACACGATGAAGCGGGCAATAAATATTTTTTGTGCAAGAATAGTTGGGGGACAAACAACCCCTATCGGGGCTTTATGTACCTCAGTGCCAACTACGTGCGATTAAAGACCATTGCCGTTTACATTCCCCGGTGAAGTCGTCAGAGACAGTTACTGCAAACGCAAGACGCAAATTCTTTTCAACGACTTCTCTGTTCTTTTCAACGAATCGACTTTTGTCGCGCTTATTCCAATAGTTTCATCAGGTAAGCACACTTCTCCGGATTGCCCAATGTCTTTCCCTTGTCGCATGACAGCTTCACACAGTCGTGCCATTCCCTGTTTTGCGTTATGCGCATTCGCGTCAGTTTCACGACAATGTTCATGGGTTCTGCCCCCTCCACGTCGCAAGTAAGGAACGTCCCCACACCATAGCTGTCCTTTACTCTCCCATTCACATACCGATGAATTTCCATGGCGCGATCAATGTCCAAGCCATTGCTGAACACCACTTGCTTAGTGGCAGGATCGATGCCCAGCGATTTGTATTTCCCTATAATCTTTTCCAATTGCTCTTCTTCCACGCCGCTGTCCACACGCAAGCCGGTGAACATCATTGCCATGCGTTTTGACAAGTTGCTGAAAAACACTTTGTCGCCGAAACAATCGTAAAGATAGATGCCGTTGTCGCCATCATATACGTCGCTAAACTTCTTCATCACGTTGAAGTTACATTCAAAGATACCGCTGACATTCTCTTCAAATTCAATGATTTGATGACTCATGGTTCCAATGGCGGTAAGGTCGTATTTCATGGCGAGATACACGTTACTTGTTCCGGTGAATTTACCGGTCCACGGATGAAATCCATCGGCATCCCGGTATCCGCCTTCCGCCGAGATTTCAGCCATTGTGCGAACCACCATGTTCTGATGGTCGAACGAAAGTCTGCGACGTGTACCCATATCGCCCAGCGCAAGTCCGCCGGAAAGGAACTTTCTCGTTTTCTCCGCGCAACGTTCTCGTTCCCGCATGGGGTCGTAAGTCGCCATTTCGCCTCGCAGGTTGTGCATCAGTTCGGAAATAATGCTTAGGATGGGCATTTCCCACATGATGGCAGAATACCACATTCCGCGAACGGAAATATCCAGATGACCTTCTTCATCCTGCGTTACGCTAACCTCGTGTGGATTAAAACGATACCCCCGCAAGAACGTGAAGTACCATTCGGGCAGAAAATACATCTTGCGAGCCATGAATTCCACTTCTTCTTCCGTGATGACAACTTGTGGCATATAGCCCAACTGCTCGTTCAACTGTTCGGCAAAGCCCTCAGGATAAACCGTCTGATTACGGTCGAAAAAGGTATATTCCACTTCGGAACGCGGATAAGTCTGAAGCACGTAGTACTGACAACTGAACGTATAGGCATCGTTATCGGTAAAATGCTGAATGATTTGTTGCATAAGCCTGATTTTCTCTCATGGTTGAGATAGATGAATGATGCAAAGTTAATAATTTTTAGATAGATAAGTGGCTGGACTTACATTTATTTTGTAATTTTGCAGCTAAAAGAAACAAATACAATTTATCATGCAGAATTTAGTGATTTACAATACGCTGCACCGACAGAAGGAACGCTTTCTGCCAATTGCGGCACCCAACGTGGGAATGTACGTCTGCGGACCCACTGTTTACGGCGACCCACACTTGGGTCATGCACGTCCGGCCATAACTTTCGACCTACTGTTCCGCTATCTCAAGCACATCGGTTATAAGGTGCGCTACGTCAGAAACATCACAGACGTGGGTCATTTGGAACACGATGCCGATGAAGGCGATGACAAAATTGAGAAGAAAGCACGATTGGAACAGCTTGAACCAATGGAGGTGGCACAGTATTACACCAATCGTTACCACGACGCCATGCGCATGCTCAACGTGCTTCCGCCCTCCATAGAGCCACACGCCACGGGACACATCATCGAACAGGAGGAGCTCGTTCAGGAAATCTTGAAGAACGGATATGCCTACGAGAGCAACGGAAGCATCTATTTCGATGTGAAGAAATACGACAAAGACCATCGTTACGGGGTGCTATCCGGCAGAAACCTCACCGACATGATTAACAATTCCAGAGAGTTGGCAGGTGTAAGCGAGAAGAAAAACCAAGCAGACTTTGCCCTTTGGAAACGTGCCATGCCGGAACACATCATGCGATGGCCGTCGCCATGGAGCGAAGGCTTCCCCGGTTGGCATTGCGAATGTACGGCAATGGGACGAAAATACTTAGGCAAACATTTCGACATCCACGGCGGCGGCATGGATTTGGTGTTCCCTCACCACGAATGCGAAATAGCCCAGGCAGTGGCTTCACAAGGTGATGAGATGGTAAAATATTGGATGCACAACAACATGATTACCATCAACGGAAAGAAAATGGGAAAATCGCTCGGCAACTTCATTACGTTGGAACAGTTCTTCACCGGAAACCACAAGACATTGGAACAGGCTTACACACCGATGACCATACGATTCTTCATCCTGTCGGCTCACTATCGCGGAACGGTGGACTTCTCCAACAAGGCTTTACAAGCTGCACAGAAAGGTTACGAACGGCTAATGAACGGAATAGACGACTTGAAACGCATTCAAGCCTCAGCCGATTCGGATGCCGACACAAAGAAATTTGTCGGTGGGTTGCGACAGAGGTGCTACGATGCCATGAACGATGACCTCATGTCGCCTGCCGTTATCTCCGCACTCTTCGAGGCTTGCCACACAATCAATCTCATCGCAGACCACAAGGCAAGCATCGCCGAAGATGACCTAAGGGAACTTTCCGAGGTAATGCGCCTCTTCGCGTTCGATATTCTCGGACTGATGAACGAAAAAGAAACCGACAACAGCGCAAGAGAGGAGGCATACGGCAAGGTGGTGGACATGGTTCTCGACCTACGCGCCAAAGCAAAAGCAGAAAAAAACTGGGCAGTCAGCGACCAAATCCGCGATGCGCTTGCCGATGCGGGCTTCCAAGTGAAAGATACGAAAGACGGCGTTACGTGGAAATTAGACCGGTAACAGCCTCCTAAAGAAATGGGAATCCCACACAAGGAATGGGAACTCCACAGCAAAAAATGGAGATTTCACGACCTCACCACACATCCATCAACAAGAGCCGGTAACCCGAACGAAATACCGGCTCTTGTTGTGTTTCCGAAACACAATCTGCTGCCGGCTATTTGTTTGTGAAATAGCATTATCCCAAATTGGTCATTAGAAACCGCATGGGTGCTTTTTCCCAACGAACGGTCATTAGAAACATTCAATTACAGATGGTTGTTATTCGGCAATTTACCAACTAAAAGCCATTCGCCATGAACTCATATCAGCACCTGCCCGTCCGGGCAAGACAAAAGACAAGCAGCTGTTTTATTTTTTTGAGACATTGACAACGCAAAAATCCTTTCCCGCAATATGGAAAAAGGTCGATAATGTCCTAAAATTTCTTCACTCATCTATCAAAAGCTTACCTTTTGCCCTTCAAAAGGTAAGCTTTTGCAATGCAAAAGGTCATGTATCGGAGTACAAAAGCTAAGCTTTTAAATTGCGATTAATACCACGCTGATTATCAATGTGTTACAAAGCATGATTTTGATACTTATTTTGTCATTTTATTTCGTGGTGATGATCAGGTCGGATGTGTGAAAGACAAACTTTCAGAAGCGCATAACATAAAGGAAGGAACCTGAGGGGGTGGGACAAATTAACGCCGTGAGGAGAAATAATCACAGAACTTCTTTTGAAGTCTCTGTGATTTACCGTACCTTTGCATCACCACAAACATCGGAAATCATGGACATTCAAGAACTATACAAGTTGTACGAAAAACATCCGGTCATCACCACCGACAGCCGCGACTGTCCGAAAGGAAGCATATTCATCGCACTGAAAGGGGCGAATTTCGACGGAAACAAATTCGCAAAAGCGGCACTGGAGAAAGGGTGCAGCCATGCCGTTATCGACGAAGAGGGGTATGCCGAGCCGGGCAACGACAGATACATTCTCGTTGCCAACACACTCACCACCTATAAAGAGTTGGCACGCGAACACAGACGACAGTTCCACATACCCGTCATTGGCATCACCGGAACCAACGGAAAGACAACTTCCAAGGAACTCATATCGGCAGTCTTGGCAGAAAAATTCAACGTGTGGCACACGGAAGGCAACTTCAACAACGATGTGGGGGTGCCACGCACGCTCTTGGGACTGAACGACAAGCACGACATTGCCGTGATAGAGATGGGGGCTTCGCACGAGGGCGACATAGAGAAACTCGTTACCTACGTGGAACCCACTTGCGGACTCATCACGAACGTGGGGAGGGCGCACCTTGAAGGATTTGGAAGTTTCGAAGGGGTGAAGCGAACAAAAGGCGAGCTTTACGACTATCTGAAAGCCAACAACTGCCTGCTCTTCCTCAATGAGAGCAATGACGACCTGACAAAGATGGCGGACGAAAGACAATTCAACCGCATCATGACTTACGGTTATGACGAAACGGCAAATGTAAGAGGAGAATTGATGGACTGTGCGCCCTTCCTGTGCTTCAGATGGCAAGAGCCGGGAGGTGAGTGGAAAGAGGTACACACGCACCTCATCGGGACTTACAACCTTGACAACATGCTGGCAGCCATTGCCATCGGACTGCATTTCGGCATAGATGCACAACGAATTTGCCACGCGTTGGAGACATACACGCCAAAAAACAACCGGTCGCAACTCATGGAAACCAAACACAACAAGCTGATTGTGGATGCCTATAACGCCAATCCGTCGAGTATGGCGGCTGCCATAGAGAATTTCCGACTGATGGACGTGGGAAACAAAATGGCTATTCTCGGCGATATGCGCGAGCTGGGAGAGGTAAGCGAAGAGGAACACCAAAAAGTGGTGGATCGCATCTGTGCCTCCGGCATTAAGGAGGTGTGGTTGGTGGGCGAGAACTTCTTGAAAACCAAGACCGACTTCCGAAAGTTTAAGGATGTGGAAGCGGTGAAAAAGGAGATTGAAAGGCTGGTACCCGAAGGGAAATACATCTTGATAAAAGGCAGCAACGGTACAAGACTTTTCGAACTTCCCGCACTACTGTAGGGAATTAGCCGAAATTTCCCCCATGTAAAGGCATAAATAATATATATCACACTGATAAATAATTAGTTAGGAACTAACAGAATATTTCTGAATTAAACTTGAAACATGAACCATTCGGGAAAATAAAAATTTGTAGGACACAAAGTCCATAATCGAAATGCAGAAACAGCAAAGACAAGGGGATTGGACGAAATAAAGAGTGAAACTTGGGTTAGATGGTTTTCTTTTGTGGGTATTGGCACAGAATTTGTATAGTTATAGACAAAAAATATTATTAAAAAACAAAGATAAACTATGCAAAAAGGTAAAATTGGCGTAACAACAGAAAACATCTTTCCTGTTATCAAGAAATTTCTTTATTCAGATCATGAAATCTTTCTGCGTGAACTCGTTTCAAATGCCGTTGATGCAACTCGAAAACTAAAGACACTTGCTATCACCGGAGATTTCAAAGACAAGACAGATCATCTGAAAATTAGCATAATCGTCGATGAAAAGGAGGGCACACTCACCGTTCGCGACAATGGTATCGGTATGGATGCCGAAGAAATAGATAAATATATTAATCAGATTGCTTTCTCAGGCGTAACGGACTTTCTTGATAAATATAAGGACAAGGCTGAAGCTATTATTGGTCATTTCGGACTTGGCTTTTACTCGGCTTTCATGGTCTCAAAGAAAGTAGAAATACTCACAAAGAGTTATAAGGAAGACGCAAAAGCTGTAAAATGGAGCTGCGACGGCAGTCCGGAGTTTTCGTTGGAAGAAACGAATAAAGAAGAACGAGGAACAGACATCATCCTTCATATTGATGATGACTGCAAAGAGTTTCTACAAAAACAAAAAATAGAAAGTCTGCTGAACAAATATTGCAAATTCATGACCGTGCCTATCGTGTTTGGCAAGAAAACGGAATGGAAGGATGGCAAAAACGTTGAAACTGATGAAGATAACATTATAAATAATGTAGAGCCTCTATGGACCAAAACGCCATCAAACATTAAAGACGAAGACTACAAAAGCTTTTATCGCACATTGTTCCCAATGAACGATGAGCCATTGTTCTGGATTCATCTCAACGTGGACTATCCGTTCAATTTAACCGGTATTTTATACTTCCCCCGCGTTAAAAACAACATCGAATTGCAACGTAACAAGATAAAACTCTTTTCCAATCAAGTATTTGTTACCGATCAGGTGGAAGGTATCGTACCGGAATTTCTCACTCTGCTGCATGGGGTGATCGATTCGCCGGACATCCCCTTAAACGTGAGTCGCAGCTATTTACAAAGCGATGCCAACGTAAAGAAAATTTCTTCTTACATAACGAAGAAAGTATCAGACCGCCTCAACAGTATCTTCAAGGAAAATAGAAAAGAATACGAAGAGAAATGGAACGACTTGAAACTCTTTGTGAACTATGGTATGTTGTCGGAAAACGATTTCTATGACCGTGCCAAAGACTTTTCGCTCTTCACAGATGTCGATGGCAAGCATTTTACCTTTGAAGAATACAAGAGCCTCATCAAAGATAACCAGAAAGACAAAGACGATACGCTCATCTATCTTTACTCGACAGAGAAAGAGGAGCAATTCTCTTACATAGAAGCAGCAAAAGAAAAAGGCTATTCGGTTATCATTGCTGACGGACAACTTGATGTACCTACTTTTTCCATGCTCGAGCAAAAATTCGAGAAATCGCGTTTTGTCCGAGTAGATTCTGATGTGATAGACAGAATTATCGCCAAAGAAGACACCCCCAAACAAACCTTAAACGAAAATCAACGCGATTTGCTGGTAGAGACTTTCCAAACACAGATGCCTAACATGAAGAAAACAGAGTTTATGGTTGATGTACAAGCATTGGGAGAACAGGCACAACCGCTTGTCATTACCCAAAATGAATATATGCGCAGAATGAAAGAGATGAGCAAATTCCAACAAGGAATGGCTTTCTATGCTCAGATGCCCGATAACTATACACTTGTTTTGAACTCGGACCATTCACTCGTTAAAAAGATTTTGGAAGAAAGCGACAAGAACACAAACGACAACCTCAAACCGATAATCGGTGAGATAAAAGGTTTGCAAGCACGATTGGCAGTACTTCGACAAGAACAAGGGAAGAAGAAGCCGGAAGAAATAACAAACGAGGAAAAAGAAGACCTCAAGAAAACGGAAAGCTCCATCGCACAGAAAAAAGATGAAAAGAGAACGATAATCTCTAACTATGCCAAAGAAAACGAATCGATTCACCAACTTATAGATCTTGCCCTATTGCAAAATGGCATGCTGAAAGGGGCTGCGCTGGATAAGTTCATCAAACGCTCAGTAAGTTTGATAAAATAATAAACAGAACTATCAACAGCTCAATAAGTTTGATAAACTAATAAACAGAACTATCAACAGCTCAGTAAGTTTGATAAACTAATAAACAGAACTATCAACAGCTGAGCTGAATTAAACAGGGGTTAAACACCGTTCCACCGGTATTTAACTCCTGTTTCTTTTTATTTCGTAAGCGGCTAATATTGGATGCTTACGATATTCTTCACAAAGGCGACTAAGATTGGATACTTACGATAAAATCGCAGTATGCTGATAAGACATAAAAAGGCTGCATTCCTTTCATAGGGATGCAGCCCATTTTCTACATGCTAAGAAATGCTTAGTGCATGATAATTAAAAACAACTCAGAGATTTATGGATTCTGTACCAAATTCTTGTTGGCATTGATTTCCTTAATCGGAAGTTTATGCAAGAAGTCCTTATCGTCCGTTCGCATTACCTTTCTTGCAGATTCCTTGTGGTTGGAAACAACCTGAACGTCCTTACCATCCTTATCCTTAATCGTGTAACCCTTGGTACGGTCGATGGTTTCCTTCCAGCGTTTCATGTCGAACCAGTTTGTACCCTCACCCCAAAGCTCTATGCGGCGTTGGAAACGAACCTCCTTGCGGAGTTCATCCTGTGTTGTAGGAGCTTTAAACTTAGGATCGCGCTTGCTGGCAAAAGCAGTGAGCTTGGCTTGTGCATTAGCTAAGTCTCCTAATTCCACCAATGCCTCGATTTCAAGCAAAATAGGATCCTGAACGCGGATGAAACAATAATCTTGTTCCATTCCTGCCTCACCTGCAATAAACTTCACTTGCTCAAAGTTATCAAGATCATCTAATTTTTTCATACCAGAGTTGTGAGTCTGTGCGAGCATCTGCATCGCTACTTCAGGCAGTGAATCCTTATCAATCCAGAGCTTTCTGCGAGAGTCGCTCTTAGGAATCTGATTGTACAGGTAGTTGTAGATAAGCTTGGTCTTACCACCGGCAGCATAACCTCTGGAGAGGAAATGATCCATGTGGCTCCAATATGAAGCCCACAACGTAGAGTTCTGAGAGTTGATGTCATAGCCCCACAAGATGTCAGGCTGACCAATGTCCCAACCGCGAGCTGGCTCTGAAACCTTATCGGTACCACCTTCTTGTGCGATCACAGCATAGGTTTTAACATTTGCCCAATCTTCCATCTGAGCATAAGCCTTTGCCAAATAAGCAGCAGCGACAGCTCGATCTACATCTGTGCGAACACCAGTGTTATGGCAGTGATCAACAGCGTATTTCAGATCCTCGATGATTTGTGCATAAACTTCTTTCACGGTAGCGCGAGGAAGGTTCTCATCGGTTGACTTCAATGCGAGAGGAACACCAAGTGCATCCTCATGACCTTTATAGGTATGCTGATAGAAGTTTACCAAATGGAAGTAAGAGATACCACGCAGAGCAAGTGCCTCACCCTTAGATGCCATCACTTCGGGATCGTCGGATTCCTGAGCAAAGTAAGTTTCCAAGTGGAGATTCACTTTCGCAATAACGTCATAGAACTGCCCCCATGTAGATCTGGTACGGCGATAATTCTCCATGCGGTTATCAATCTGATAGTCGAATTGGAACCAGTTCCAATTCTGATATGCAACGTCTTCGCACATCAAATCGGTAGCGATATGGAAAGCCTTCAAACCGAAATCATCATGGCTGTCATAAAAATCCTGGAAAATGGAATATACCTTTGCCAAAGCAGCTTTTGCTACCTTTGGCTGTGTTTCTGGGTTGCCAATCAACTCGTCGTGACGTTCCTGAGTTACGTTATCCGTTACTACAGGATCGAGGTCGCACCCTGTTAAACCAAACGTGAATGCGAGTGCAGCTGCAACTTTTATATAATTCTTCATATTTCTTATATTTTATAATCGTTTATTAAACTGATTTTTATAAATTCAGGTTGATACCAAACGAGAGGGCACGTACCGCACTGTTTACACTGACATTTTGTGTACCGTTGAGTGAAACACGTGGGTCAAGGCCTTTTCTCTTAGACCACAAACCGAGGTTGTCGGCAGCGAAGTAAATGCGAAGACCCTGAATACCCACTTTATTCAAGAGACTCTTTGGCAACGTGTAACCCAATGTGAGGTTGTTCAAGCTGAGGTAAGAGCCATCAATGATGAAACGGTCAGTAGCTTGAGTGAGGATTTGTGTGCTGCTCTGCAAACGTGGAACGTCGGTGTTTTTGTTCTCCGGAGTCCAACGATTGAGAATATCCATGTGCCAGTTAGTACCTGGATTTCCAGCTGACATCAAATTAGCGTAGTTGGCGTCATAAACCTTTCCACCGATACGATAAGCGAACTGCATGGAGAAGTCGAAACCGTAAGCAGCAGCGTTGACATAGAAACCACCTGTCAATTTAGGCAAAGATGAGCCCACAAATTGTCTGTTCTTCAAACCGCTGTCATAATCAGCTCCACCTACTTTCTCGAACTGTTTATTGTCGTCGTTCCAAATCCAGTAAAGTTGTTCACCATTCTCAGGATTAACGCCGGCAGATTTCACCATATAGTAATCGTAGATGCCGCCACCCTCTTTCATGATGCGCCAACCAGAAGTGATACCATCTTCTTTGAACTTCTCAGGCAGTTTGGTAATCTTGTTCTTATAAGTGATACCATTTACGCCTACATTCACGTTGATGTGCTCATCGTTATAAACATTAGAAGAGAGGCTAAACTCGAAACCAGTGTTTCTCATGTTACCGAAGTTTACGGGTTCTGTATCGAAACCTGTTGTTGAAGCTATCGGGAGGTTGAAGAGCATGTCTGATGTACGACGAGTGAAGAAGTCGAGTTCACCGGCAATAGCACCCTTCCAGAATGAGAACTCAAGACCTACGTCCAAGTTGTTGTTCTTTTCCCAAGTGATTTCCTTGTTACCTTTATAGACAGGTCCATAAACACTTTCTGTACCTGTAGAAGAAATTCGATAAAGGTTGGTGTACGGAGTATAAGCTCTTACCGATGAGCCCGGCAAGTAGAGATAGTCGTTACCTTGAACACCATAGCTGACACGCAGCTTCAAGTTCTGAATGGCCTTGACATCCTTGAGGAAGTCTTCCTGGTTGATACGCCAAGATGCGCCCACACTCCAGAATGTACCCCAACGGTGATCCGGATGGAATACGGAAGAACCATCACGACGCAGAGAAGCAGAAGCATAGTACTTGTCCATATAATCGGCTGTTATCTGTCCGAAGAAACCTTCTACCTTATATTCGCGAGAAAAAGAATCCAAGCTGGAAATGGAAGCAGCTGAACGGAATTCCGGCAGAGTCGGGTCGAGAAGACCTTTCTTTTCGCCAGACATGAAGTTCCATCTCTGTGAGAAGTATTCATGACCCAACATGGCATGGATTGTTAAGTCGTTGAATGTCCGATCCCAATTCAAGATTTGGTTCCAGTTGGTTGACAACGATTGGTTTACTTCCTTATCGAGGATACCGCCGTATGCCTGACCATCACCCACGAGTGGATTCACCAAATTAGTCCAACGCCACCAGTTGCCATTGAATGTTGCAGTTGTGCTGAACTTGAAGTTGTAAGGCAGCTTCACATCGATACGTGCGTTCTCGGTGAGGTAGTAATTGGTATTCTTCTGTATATTGAGTAGGTTTTGCTTGATGAGGTTTATACCACCTGCATAGAGACGGCTTTGCGAATCGTCATAAATACCCTCTCCATTTGCATCGCGCAAGATCTTACCATCAGCGTCGTGCATATAGACAGGATAGATAGGAGCTATCATACGACTCCACATGAAGGCATTGCTATAGTTGCTTCCCTCGTCAGCCGCATTGCGAGCATTGGTCTTAGCAAATTGTGAGGAAGCGGAAATTCTCAACCAATCGGTGATGTCAGCGTCATAAGACATACGGTTAGTCAGACGCTCAAAACCTGTATTCATGTTGAAACCGCGATCGTTCAAATAACCCAAAGAGAAGTAAACCTTAGATTTTTCACTACCTTTCGTTACGCTGAGGTTGTATTCCTCTCGAGTTCTCGGGTCGTATAGAACACCTTCCCAATCGTTGAAGTTGCTTGCGTCTTCGTAGCGGATGGGAGCAGTGGTAAGATTACCATTCGCATCAACCACCTGATTGTCAGGAGTACTATAAATATTATAACCTAATTCATCAATCAAGTTATCGGAAGCCCATTGAGCGGGATTAGCCTCAGGATCTTTAATATAAGTAACAGAGTTCTTCAAAGCTTCCCATGTCAGCTTGTAATACAAGCCTGGATCGCGGATGATGTCATACTCTGGAACGGCACGTTGGTTTGTACCAATGCGAGCATCGAAAGATACCTGTACACGACCCTTGTTACCACTCTTCGTAGTAATCAAGATTACACCGTTGGCACCACGAGCACCATACAAAGCAGCGGAAGCAGCGTCCTTCAAAACGTTGATGCTTTCAATATCCTTTGTATTGATGGCATTGATTTCACCATCATAAGGAGCACCATCCAAAATAACGAGCGGTGCACTGGAAGCATTCAAAGAACCGATACCGCGAATACGCATCGTTGTTCCCTGACCTGCACGACCGGAAGGAGAGGTTACGGACAAACCGGCTACCATACCTTCCAAAGCTTTGGAGGCATCGGCTGCCTGCACCTTCTCCAACTTCTTCGAGTCGATGTTGGTGGCAGCACCGGTATAGGTTGATTTCTTCACCGTACCATAAGCTACGACGAGGACTTCGTCAAGATCGCTACCCACACTTGCCAACTTGATAATCATGTTGTTGCTTGCGGATACGGTCTGGGTTACCATACCAATGTAAGAAACTACGAGTTTCGCACCCTTGGGTACGCTCAAAGTAAACTTACCGTCAAGATCGGTAGCGGTACCGTTTTTAGTTCCCTCAACCATCACGGAAGCACCGATAATGGGCTGACTGTCGTCTGCAGAAATCACAGTACCGCTAATCTGTGTTTGTGCCATAGCTATCCCTAAACTTAGGAACAGGCATGCGAGAAACATTGTTAGTCTTTTTTCCATAAAATTACTATTTAAATTATGTTTAAGTGAAAGATTTCCTCTCTTTATCCGGTACGTTCAAATGCTTATTACATCGAAGTCATACCGTCTGATTGTGCATTTTACTTTATTAACTACTGCAAATATAATACAATAATCCTGACAAAAGATATATTTTCAAATGAAAAAGCATCATATTTACGTTTATTAACACTTATTTCTTCTTTATGGATTAAAAGTGCAAAAATATGCACTAAATAATAATCATTTCATTTCTATCATCCTTTTATTATACTTTATTTTATTAAAGGCACCACAAATTGCAACTTCTCACTTAAATAAATGAGAATAAATAAGAATAATGCAACAATATACTGCACAATGTAAACGAAGAAAACAAGAAACATGGCTTTTCATCGGCTTGACACTTACCAAATAAGCCTATTTCCGATTATTTGCTGACACTTTGTAAAAATCATTAAAAAAAACACACAAAAGTTGAACACGGACTTAGTTTCAAATGCACGAGATGGATCGTTTCACCTTATTAATATTAATCTATTTGGCATGGAAGAAAGATGTAATGGATGTTTGGAAGGCTAAACTTAGATTTTTATAGTTGTGTTTATCCGTCCGACAAAGACAAAAGCCGGCGGCGTACAACGACAGAGTCCTTTTCAGAGGGTCAATGGAGCAATCCCGATAATTTATTTTCCAAATGACTGTATTGGGAATAACCCTTTCAGATTCCCATCAAAAAAAAACGGAAGCCCTTTTTGTTCGGACTTCCGTCTGTGCGCTCCAGGATGGGCTTGAACCAACGACCCCCTGATTAACAGTCAGGTGCTCTAACCAACTGAGCTACTGAAGCAGGATTTTGCTTTTTCCTTTTAAGCGTGTGCAAAGATATGGTGTTTTTTTTAATTGACCAAACTTTTTTAAAGAAAAATAAAATCGACACGCATATTTTTTCAATAGCACTCTAAATTATTCTCATTCTGTCTATACAAAGCTTAGCTTTCACTCTTCAAAAGCTTACCTTTTGCAATGTAAGCATCTAATATTAGCCACCTTTGTTGTGATATAGCTACCGGAATATGGACGGACTGCCGGGCTATAGGCTTTGCTCTGAACCAACGTACCGGCTCTGAGCAAAGCCTTTGTGCGGGCAAAGCATGACTTTGTGTCTTCAAAGTAGCAGGTTATTCCCAAAGCGGTCGATACTCATGCCATTGACCGGTACTTGTTTTCAATACGAAGGAAACTTTCACGTTCATTAACCCGGAGGATTGATTATTCACAAAAAGGTTTCCGATGGCAGAGAATATGCGAAGCATTGGCATTTTCATTAAATCGCTGACTATCAATAATATATAAAAACGCATAAAATTTCAACATGCAAAAGCTAAGCTTTCAAATCGCAATAGCTAAGCTTTCACGTGGCAAAAGCTCAACAAACGAAACGCAAAAGCTGAACTCTTGAAAGGATTTTTTGTTATATTTAGGAAATATTCTCGCATATTCATGTACTTCATGACGGATTGAGTAAAATGGGAAAGCGCAAACACAGTCTTGAAGACACTCATCGAGAGAAAACTCAACGAAAAACAAAGGCTTTCCATCATTGAATCTTTACAAATATTAACCATCAAGAAAACCGATTGCAAATTGTTCACCGAGACGACCCTTATTCCCTTTTTTGTGTGATTTTGAACAAGATTGAAAGGTCGTTTCCGGAGAATCGGAGGAATATATTTTGCAAATTATTTCTTCTTTTGCCGATAAATGAGTATTTTTGCATAAAATAAAACGAGATAAGTATGCAGTCAGTGTGTCATTTTTCAACCCTAATTCACGAACAAGCGAAGAAACATGGAGCCAAACCGGCTCTCACCTTTCGCAACTTCGGCAGTCTGAAATGGAAGTCCGTGTCGTGGAATCAGTTTTCACTCCGCGTGAAACAAGTATCGAACGCACTCCTTAATTTAGGGCTAAAGCCACAAGAGAAAATCGCAATCTTCTCGCAGAACTGCATTCAATATCTTTACACCGACTTTGGGGCCTACGGAGTGAGGGTTATCACCATCCCCTTTTATGCCACCAGCTCGGAACAGCAGATACAATACATGGTTCAAGATGCCGGCGTGCGCTATTTATTTGTTGGCGAACAGGAACAATACAACAAGGCTCACCGCATCTTTGCACTCTGCCCGTCATTAGAACGGATTGTTATTTTCGACCCCAGTGTCAGGATTAGTTCCCACGATCCCCACGCACTTTTCTTTGAGGATTTCTTAAAGTTGGGAGATCAGTTCCCCCGACAATCAGAAGTGGAAAATTTATGGAAAGAAGCCACACCCGAAGACATCTGCAACATCCTCTATACCAGTGGCACCACCGGCGAAAGCAAAGGCGTCATCCTCACCCATCATATGTACCTGTCGGCGGTAGAAGCCAATACGCGTTGTGTTCCCGTAACTTCAAAAGACAGAGTAATCAACTTCCTCCCCTTCGCCCACATCTTTGAAAAAGCATGGGCATATTTGGTGTTGGCGGTTGGGGGCGAGCTGATTGTGAACACTTATCCCCGAGAAATCCAAGACAGCATGCGCGAGACGCATCCCACCTGCATGGCAGCCGTACCTCGCTTCTGGGAGAAAGTTTATATTGCCGTAAAGGAAAAGATTGACCATGCTACCCTTTTGCAGCGAAAAGTATTTAAAAGAGCATTGGAGATAGGACGCAAACGAAACATCACGTACATCAGTCGCGGTAAGCGTGTACCCCTTGCCCTGGAATTGGAATACAGGATGGTGAACAAGACCATTCTCAGCCTTGTCCGAAAGGAATTGGGACTGCTGAATCCCAATATTTTCCCAACTGCCGGAGCTTACGTCTCGCCGGAAGTGGAGGAGTTCGTTCATGCCATCGACATACCGATGGTTGTGGGCTACGGACTAACGGAAAGTTTGGCAACAGTTAGTTGCGACCACAAGGGAAAACCTTATACCATCGGTTCCGTGGGACGCCCCATTGACAGCATCGAGGTGAAGATAGGAGCAGACGATGAGATACTACTCAAGGGTCCTACGATTACTCCCGGCTATTTCCGAAGAGAGCATATCAACGAAACGGCTTTCGATAAGGATGGTTTTTTCCATACGGGCGATGCCGGCTATCTGAAAGACGGCGAGCTTTTCCTGAAAGAACGCATAAAAGACCTGTTCAAGACTTCCAATGGAAAATACATTGCTCCACAGATGGTGGAAGGTATGTTGTTGGTAGATAAATTCATTGACCAAGCAGTGGTGATAGCCGACCAACGCAAATTCGTCTCCGCGCTGGTCGTTCCGGAGTTCCGTGTCTTAGAAGAATGGGCAACCGAGGAAGGTATCGCTTTCGAACATCGCGAAGACCTCTGCCACAACCCACGTGTGGTAAAAATGTACAGGGAGCGCATAGAAACCCTTCAGCAACGCCTTGCCCCTTACGAACAAGTGAAGAAGTTTACGTTGCTGCCACATCATTTTTCCATGGAGACCGGAGAACTGACCAACACGTTGAAACTGAAACGTCCGGTCATATACAAAAACTTCAAGGACATCATTGACAAGATGTATGAGGAGTAACGGACACATATTTGATTAGAAACAAAAAGGAAAGAAGTGATAACAGCCGATCAACTTAAAGATGTATTGGAGCGCGTAAAAGCTCTGCATCATTATCTGAATATTGACCAACGAAAGATAGAATTTGAGGAGGAACAACTCCGAACCCAAGCTCCTGACTTCTGGGAAGATGCCGAAAGAGCACAAGAACAGATGAAGAAGGTGAAGAACATTGAGAAGTGGCTCAAAGGCTACGAGAATGTGCGAACACAGGCTGACGAGTTGCAACTGGCTTTTGAGTTCCACAAGGATAGTCTCGTTACCGAAGAAGAGGTGGATGACAACTATTCCGAAGTGGTTTCCTCCATCGAGAAGCTGGAATTGATGAACATGCTCCGACAAAAGGAAGATCCAATGGAATGTGTAATGAAAATCAATTCCGGAGCAGGAGGCACTGAAAGCCAAGATTGGGCATCAATGCTCATGCGAATGTATATGCGTTATGGCGAGGCACACGGCTATAAAGTTACCATTTCTGACATTCAAGACGGCGACGAGGCAGGCATCAAGAGCGTAACGATGAAGTTCGAAGGCGGAGAATATGCCTACGGCTTCCTAAAAAGCGAAAACGGCGTGCATCGTTTGGTACGCGTCAGCCCATTCAACGCCCAAGGAAAGCGCATGACGAGCTTTGCCAGCGTATTCGTCTCACCATTGATTGATGACACCATCGAGGTATATGTTGATCCGGCACGCGTCAGTTGGGATACGTTCCGGTCGGGAGGAGCCGGCGGGCAGAACGTGAACAAGGTGGAATCGGGTGTGCGTCTGCGCTATCAATACGAAGACCCTGACACCGGAGAGCAAGAAGAGATACTCATCGAGAACACCGAGACGCGCGACCAACCGAAGAACCGCGCCAAAGCCATGCAGCTTTTGAAGTCTCAACTCTACGATCGCGCCATGAAGAAGAAAATGGAAGCACAAGCAAAAGTGGAGGCTTCCAAGAAAAAAATAGAATGGGGGAGCCAAATTCGCAGCTATGTTTTCGATGACAGACGCGTGAAAGACCATCGCACCAATTACCAAACATCGGATGTGGATGGGGTTATGGACGGAAAGATTGACAACTTTATCAAGGCATACCTCATGGAATTTCCCACAGAGGGGTGAACCTCAACGGTTGAAAGGAATAGAAAAATAAAAATATTACTACTATGAGCCAGAAAAGCAAGTTATACAAACAAAGACGAGAAGCCCGACAGGAAAAGCAGGCGAAGACAGTCATTAAATGGATTATTATCAGTCTCTTTATACTGGCATTGGTTATCTTCGGATATTCCATCTACCTTTTTGGCTGATGAGCGGATTGGAGATTGAAAGAAAGTTCTTGGTTCACAAGTCGAAGGACTGGAAGAAGGCAGCCTTTTCATCAAGTCGCATCCAACAAGGATATTTTTCCGCCAAGCATACCGTTCGCGTTCGCGTTCGCGATGAGAAAGCCTATCTCACCATCAAGGGCGCATCGCTCGACGGTGGATTGTCGCGATACGAGTTTGAGAAAGAAATATCATTGGAAGAGGCGCGCCGGTTGTTGGAGCTTTGTGAGCCGGGAAAAATTGACAAACGACGTTATCTCGTGAATTACGAAGGGCATCTCTTCGAGATAGATGAGTTCTACGGCGACAACGAGGGTCTCGTGATGGCAGAAGCAGAGCTGAAAGATGCTAACGAGACGCTAAATCTCCCTGAGTTCATCGGGATGGAGGTAACGGGCGACTCTCGTTTCTACAACTCCCACTTGCGCGTTCATCCGTTTAAGCTTTGGCGCGACGCCTTGCCCAAAGAGTACAGATGAGGAAAGCAATGGTAGAACCCATAGCGTCCGCCACGAAATCCATCCATTCCCCACTACGTCTGCCACCGGTGCAATAGGCTTGCAACAGTTCGATGAGTCCACCCATACAGACCGGAAAAAGCCAAATCCAAAGAAGCAGCCGAAGGAAGGAGGCTTTCGGACGAGTGCGCAAGAACTCAAAGGAGAACAACAAGCCAAGCACCAAATAGAGAGCGCAATGCGTCCATTTATCAATTAATGCCACATTCTGTAACGGTGTTTCCGGAACATCCATGAAGCAAAGATACCAAATGACAAGCAGAAATAAGATGGTCAGTGGATACGCGCGCAAGAAACGAAGAACCAATTTCATATTGTATAACATGGTTTTCTGCAAAAGTAAGCATAAATTCGCAGACAAACCGTTTTTTTTGCCACAAATATAATCTTTTACGCCGGAACGATGAACTTTCGAGATTTTTTCTACTTGCAAAAATCGGACAGAAAGGCTGTTCTTTTCCTCCTTTCCCTTGCAGCGGCAGTCATCGTTGCCGTCTATCTGTTGGGGAACGACAACAACCGGACGATAGGTGGTGCAGATAATGAAGACACACACTTCAAAAGAGGTGCCGCATCGGAAAGAAACGGAAATCCGAAAGAAGCCTATCGCTTCACGGAAAGCAGGCATGTGAAACCATTTCCGTTCGACCCCAACACTGCCAATAGCGAGGAACTGAAGCGATTGGGCTTGGCACCTTATCAAATTCGCAACATTTACAAATATCGTGCGAAAGGAGGCGTATTCAGATCTCCGCAGGATTTTGCCAAGATTTACGGACTAACACGCAAACAGTACCGAGCCTTAGAACCCTACATTACCATCGGAGATGATTATGAACCTGCCTTCACGCTGGCAAGCGTCCGAGCATACCATGAGAATAAACTGGCGGAACGCGAAAGAATACACGAGGCATACGAAGCATACAAGGCACAAGATGCTTATCAACCCTATAAGAAATATGACCGGGACACCATACGCTATCCGTTGAAGATAAAGGTGAACGAGCATATCAATCTTGCTGTGGCAGACACCACCTTGCTAAAAAAAGTTCCCGGCATAGGCTCCGGGTGGGCACGTGCGATAGTTAGTTACGGAAAACGGTTGGGTGGCTACGTTTCCGTTGGACAACTCAAGGAAATAGAGGACTTTCCGGAAGAGTCGCTTCCGTTTTTTGAAGTGAGAAATCCTCACACACAAAAATTAAATCTTAACAAACTATCGCTCAATCAGCTGCGCCGACATCCTTACATCAATTTCTACATGGCGCGCGACATCTTGGATTATCGTCGCCTGAACGGGAATTTGTCATCGCTCTCACAACTCAGATTGCTCAAGAACTTTCCTCCCGATGTAATAAAACGGCTGCAACCCTACGTTACGTTTTAACAATCGTTCCCACCATCTCGTCCATACGCTCATTCCGAAACATGATTTTTTTTACCACAATTTATTGTCCGTTCAAGATATTATCAGTACATTTGAAACATGAACAAAAAAAATAAAGATGAGCAAGGGAAGAGCAAACACGGTTGTAGCATCAGGCATTAGCGGTCTTTTGGCGGTTATTGTCTTCGTGATCAATCTCTTCATTTGCAATTCATCGGTATTCAGCCTGAGCCTAATCATTGGCATCCTCTCATGGGTGGTCTTCCTCGTGGCTGTAGGCACACCACGATAAAACACTTTCTATCTTCCCGGCTGTCATTCCTTACAAAACCGGAGAAGGCATGCTGCGCAATGATTAACCCCCGGAATATAATTTTGAAAGCCGTCAGTGTTTCGCCATCATTTTACCAAGCAGTGGTAATACCATTACCAGCCACCGGTAACACCATTACCAAGCAGTGGTAATGCCATTACCGGTGCTTGGTAATTTTCCCACTTAGCAGCTTTTTGTTTCCGAGCATCCTGCCATTTTGAAGATTTGCTTACGACTTGCGTGCAGCCGTAAAACGACTATACGTCCTAACTCAGCTCATACAACACTCATTGCCCAAAATTGCGAAGTATCGAATACCGAAGAATTGACAAACTATGGCAAAACGTTCGGGTTTCGTCCTTTTTTCTTATCTTTGCAACGATACTATATGGCAGCTATATGATAAGACAAGATTATTTCCTGAGAATCATTGAAGAGTTTACCGCAGCCGTTGCACTTTTTTTAGAAAAGAAAGAGGACGACCGGGATGCAGGAATGAGGGATTTGTATCGACAGTATGTGGGCGATTACGAGTTATTGCGCAACATGACGGTACGAGAGTTGGTGGCTTTTTCGTTAGAGCAATGGAAGCCGGAGGAACGCATTCGCAGATTGGGAATGTTGGCAGAGCTGCTCTACGTTGAAGGAGGATACAAGGTGAACCCACTGCGCGCAATGCTGCTGGACAAGGCATTGCAGCTCTATGAATACGTGGACGCACACAGCGACACCTATTCCATAGACAGGAAAATGAAGATGCAAAAGCTTGCTGACGCCGTTACAGCGATAGAAGCAAAGAAGTCGTGAAGTTTTTTGTGGAAAACCGTGTTGTTTTCCCTAAATTTTCCGTACATTTGCATCACAACTACTAATTTATACAATATGCTGGAGAAAAACATACGTGAGCAAATCATAGACTTAATGCACCGACAGGTGGTACCTGCCGTGGGATGTACCGAACCAATGGCAGTGGCACTTTGTACGGCACGTGCCACAGAACTGTTGGGAGAGAAGCCTGAGAAGATAAAGGCTCACTTGTCAGCCAACATTCTCAAGAATGCCATGGGCGTGGGAATACCCGGTACGGGCATGATAGGACTTCCCATCGCCATATCCTTAGGCGCGCTCATCGGAAAATCGAGTTATCAACTTGAAGTAATCAAAGACTTGACTCCGGAAAGCCTTGAAGAAGGAAAGAAATTCATGGGCGAGAACCGTATTGACATCAAGCTGAAAGAGGGTATTAGCGAAAAACTCTATGTTGAAATCACGTGCGAAGCAGGCGACAAGAATGCCACAGCGGTGATTTCGCACTCGCATACCAACTTCGTTTACGAGGAAGCAAACGGAAAAGTGCTGCTGAACAAGCAGACAACATCCGAAACGGAAGAGAAGCAGGGCGAGAAGGATATAGAACTAAACCTTAAAATGGTTTGGGATTTCGCAACAACAACGCCGTTAGATGAAATCAATTTCATCATGGAAGCAAAACGATACAACATGCGTGCTGCATCGGAAGCGTTGAAAGACAACTACGGGCATTGTTTGGGGAAGACCATGGATCGCCCGTTAAGTCGTGGCATCTTTGGCGATAGCATCTATTCCCGCATCATTTCCAAAACAGCTTCCGCCTGCGATGCCCGCATGGGAGGCGCAATGGTTCCGGTGATGAGCAACAGCGGTTCGGGAAATCAAGGAATATGCGCCACCAACCCGGTTGTGGTGTTCGCCAAAGAGAACGAAAACACACCCGAAGAACTCATCCGCGCATTGACATTGAGCCATCTGACCGCCATCTATATCAAGCAGAACCTCGGTGCGCTATCAGCACTTTGTGGCTGCATCGTGGCAAGCACGGGGTCGAGTTGCGGTATTACTTATCTGATGGGAGGCAGTTACACCAATATATGCTATGCGGTAAAAAACATGATTGCCAACCTTACCGGTATGATTTGTGATGGCGCAAAGCCCAGTTGCGCACTGAAGATATCATCGGGAGTATCCACTGCCGTATTGTCTGCCATGATGTCGATGGAAGGACACCACGTAACGGAGGCTGAAGGCATTATCGACAAGGATGTGGATCGTTCTATTAAAAACCTTACCAACCTCGGAAAGGATGCCATGTGTGCTACCGACGATATGGTGCTCAACATCATGACGCACAAGAGCGAATGCTGATTTTTCAATCGTAGTTCGATAAAAGACAAGCAGCCAACCTCGCCCAGATAACCAGCGGACAGGGTTGGCTGCTTAACCATCATCAGAAAGGTGGAAGAACTTCAAATTGTTTCAATTCTCCCGTTGCGGGATGAGTGAATCGTAAATGCTCCGCATGGAGATATAAGCGGTCGGCAGCCTTTCCATAAAGCGTATCACCCAAGATGGGGGCATTCAAACCATCCGGATGCGCGCAATGAACACGAAGCTGGTGGGTGCGACCGGTAAGGGGTGTCAGTTCCACCTTCAAGGCTTTCGTGAAATGAGAATCGTTGATGGTTGTCATGCCGATGATGCGATAGCGGGTTACGGCTTCTTTCCCACCGGTAAAATCTGCCACCTGTCTGGGACGATCGAGCGGATCGGGACGGAGAGGAATGGACAGGATGCCCTCATGAGACAATCCCGATGTGAGAAAAGAGGGAGAGATGAGGGCAGAATAACGCTTTCCCACGGTGCGTTTTTTGAATTGTTCTTGCAACATGGCATGTGTTCGTTTGTCTTTTGCAACCACAAGCAGTCCACTTGTTGCCATGTCCAGCCGATGTACGATGACCGGCGTATCGCGAAGTTCCCATCTTCGGCGCAGCTTACTTTCCACCGATTCCCTTCCGGTTCTTCCCGGAATGGTGAGCATTCCGGAGGGTTTGTTCACAATGGCAAGCCACTCATCTTCATAAATGATATCAAGCGATTGTGAAGTGTTGCTTTCCAAAGGATTATTCTCTACATTCATGCCCTTCAACATCCATGTTAGCAGTGGTTTACACTTACCATTGCATGCCGGATAGAAATGTTTGTGATGCCTTATCTCGGTCTTCGGCGATGCTCCCCACCAGAACATCGCGATGCTAAGTGGCTTCATGCCATGACAAAACGCGTAGTGCAGGAGCTTGGGTTCACAACATTCGCCGGCTCCCGATGGCGGGTCAAGAAACGAACTGTTCTTGAAGGATTTTCCATTGTAATAGTCATGAAAGATGTCAATGACACTTTTCGCCTCGCCACAGGCATTTCGCAACACGAAATGAGAGAAAAGCCAACTCTGAAGGTGGTCGGACATTAACTTACGACGAGTTTTTAGCTCCGCGATTCTTCGCTCGAAGTCAAACACAGTGGTAGTGGCTTTCTCCAAAAGCTCGGCATACGCCTTCTTGGTTCTTCTCACCTCAGCCTTCAGAAACTGACTTTGCTTTATCATCTCTTTTTTCTCGGCTTCGGACAGGAGAGCTGTTTCGCGCCTTTTGTCGCGAAGAGCCTTTGCCATCGTCATGGCTTCCCGCTTCACTCGAATGGCTTTTTCAGCCTCTTGCTTCAAGTTATCCAGCCTTTCACGCGCAAATTGATAGGCTTTAGAAGCATGAATGTAGCTGATTTGTCGGTTAATGTCCGATATTTCCTTCTCGCGCGACTTGAAATAGCCATGCGGTTGCAGATAGTCAAACACCGGTGGAACAAATTCGTCCTCGTTCACTCCTTCCATTTGTCCGGAATAAGCCTGCAAATAACCAAGATTACCATCCTTTTCCACCACTAAAACCCCAAACATCTTTCCTTCACACAACGCGGGGAGCGAGGATTGGAGTTGGTTTGCAGCAACGATGCAAAGTGGTGATGGAGCGTAAAAAAACGGATTGTTGAAGGGTTCGTTCTCTTTTTCTCGTTCCATGGGTGACAAACTGTTCGTGAATGGATGAAATCGTAAATCCTGCATGATAAAAACGACAAATGAAAAGTTGCTTTTTCTTTTCTCCAAATCTATCAATAGATTAAGAGCGGATTGCAAAGATACTGCTTTTTCTTCTTAAAAATGTGCTAAAATTGTTTTTTAGCTTATCTAATCATCTGAAAAGCAGTATCTTTGCCACATGAATAGGACAAGGGTGTTATCGTTTCTGTTGTTTCTTTGTCTGCTGACGGCTCAAGCACAACGCCCCAAAGTGGGATTGGTCTTGGGCGGAGGCGGTGCCAAAGGCGCGACTATCGTGGGGGTGTTGAAAGAGATAGAACACGCCGGAATTCCCATTGACTACATCTCCGGAACGAGTATCGGTGCCATTGTGGGCGGATTATACAGCGTTGGCTATCGCGCAGCTGACCTTGACACTCTCTTTCGGTCGCAAGACTGGTTGTCATTGCTGACAGATGGCTCGTCTGCCACTCGTGGACGACTGATGGAAGAAAAGGAGGGGATAACCTATATCTTCGGAATTCCGGTTTCTCATCGCAAAAATGGTAAACACTCGTTAAGTGGTTTCGGATTGTTGCATGGCGACAGCATCCTCAGTTTTCTCGACTCGCTCGTAATCAACTCACCGGTGGCGCGCCATGCCCAATCGTTTCCCTCAACATTTCCCACCGATAGTTCATCCTTTCTTCAGCCCATTCCGTTTTGTTGCGTAACATTTGATTTGCAACAGTACAGAGAGGTGGTGCTCTCTTCCGGCAATTTGGCACGGAACATGCGAGCCAGCATGGCGATTCCCGGCATCTTCAAACCCGTGATAACAGACTCCATGATGTTGGCTGATGGAGGAATGGTCAACAATCTTCCGGTGGATGTGGTAAAAGAAATGGGCGCGGAGATTGTGATTGCCATTGATTTAACACAAAACAAACAAGAAGAATATCAATCGCCCATCTGGTTTCTGAAAGGATTGGGTGGGATAATCGGATGGCTGGCAGAACGTCCTGATATTCAAAGATACAACAAAAACAGGAAATTGGCAGATTTATATATCAACCCCGATTTAGGAAATTACGGTGTTTTGAGCTTTAATGCCGATGCCATTGCCGACATGCTGTCAATGGGAAGAAAAGCCGGCAGAGAACATTATCAAGACCTTATGCTATTGAAAGAAAGATTATCATCCTCATGTTCTGACCTCAAAACCGACGAACAAGATGACTCTGTGCGAACAATCGCATCGGTGATGCACCAATAGAGAGAAACCATCTGGCAAACACTTATTTTTCAACATCGCGACATGGAAAAGAAAACAACGATACTCACCATCACCGGTTCCGATAGCACAGGTGGCTCGGGGGTACAGGCAGACATCAAGACGATTACCGCGCTCGGCGGATATGCTGCCACGGCCATTACCACCGTCACGGCACAGGACACGGAAGGGATAAGGCAGCTTTACGATATTCCCGCAGAGGTGTTGGAAATGCAGATGCGCGCGGTCATGAACGACTTACAGCCCGATGGTGTGAAGCTTGGCATGCTGCGAACGGTGGAACAAGTGCAGGTGGTGGAACATGTGCTACTTGAATATCATCCAAGATATGTGGTACTCGATGCCGTTGTCATCAGTAGTAAGGGAAACATCCTCATGCCTCAAGAGGTGTTCGGTGCCATGGAACGTCTTCTTTTCCCACTTGCCACCATTGTGGTAATCAAGAAAGAAAGTGCATCTCACATCCTGAAACGCGATGAAATAAGAAGCAACGAGGCGTTAGAGCAGATGGCTCGACAACTGCTGAACAAGGGCTGCGAATCGGTGGTGCTTCAAGGCGGTGTAATCGCCTCAGAGTCGCTCACCGATGTGTTAGTTCAGAGAGGTTCGTCCACTGCACATTTCTACACTCGTCCCGGATTTATCGACCGGATTACCCATGGTGCCGGAGGCGCCTTCTCCTCTGCCGTTGTCGTAACCTTGTGCATGGGCGAACCAATGGTGAGAGCCATCGATCACGCGCTGGAGTATGTGAGTCAGCTTATTCTCCGTTCCGCTGATTCCAACTTGGGTTCCGGTGGCAGGTTGCTCGACCACAGCAGTCATTTACCGCATCAGAGTATCTCCGCACGGATGATAGAACTCTACAACGAGTTGATGAATGAGATTGCGGTACATCATCGAGCAACGGGCGAAGTGGGTTTTTATGCCAACCGTCTGAACGTTTCTCCTCGTTATTTGGCACAAGTTACGCGACGTGTGGCAGGAAGAACTCCCAAACAGCTCATCGATGATTACATCATAAAAGAAATAGAAACACACCTTACCGGAACTACGAAAAACATTCAGGAGATAGCCTTTACTTTCGGTTTTTCCTCACAAGTGCAGTTCAATAAGTTTTTCAAGAAGATGAAAGGCTGTGCTCCCACTCAGTATAGAAAAGAAGCCTCTCCACAATCTCCTCCCCGAAAAGGAGGAAACGCAGAGAGGTAGGGAAAATTATGTGATAAGGTTTATGAAAAGTTCGTGCACTCTCGTGTCTTCGCCCAGCTCCGGATGAAAAGCCGTTACCAACTGTTTGCCCTGCTTGGCTGCCACGATGTGTCCATCCACTTCAGCCAATACTTCCACTCCCTCGCCCACACTATCAATGTAAGGAGCGCGAATGAATGTCATTGGCACGGGTTTCGCTATGCCTTTCATGGCAGCGGTGGTAAAGAAACTGCCCGTCTGTCTTCCGTAAGCATTCCTACAGGTACGAATGTTCATGGTTGCGAAACGCTCGTAAGGCGTATTGGCGTTTTCCACCTCTTTGGAAAGCAGGATAAGTCCGGCACATGTTCCGTAAACCGGCAGTCCCCGTTCTATGTCCCGCTTGATGGGTTCAAATAAGTTCAGCTCGTGCAAGAGTTTCAGCATCACCGTACTCTCGCCACCGGGAATAATCAGCCCGTCTTTGGGCTGTTCCCAGTCGGCTGCCTGTCTCACCTCAAAGGTCTCTGCGCCGAGTTTCCGCATCATCTGCTCATGCTCTGCGAAAGCCCCCTGAAGTGCCAAAATAGCAATTCTCATAAATAAAGCTGTGAATGTAAATTCTTGATGGAGGTTTATTTACCTCTTTCTGCCATCAGTACTGCAATTTCATTCTCATTAATGCCTACCATTGCCTCACCGAGGTCTTCACTGAGCTTGGCAATCATCTTTGCGTCCTTATAATTGGTAACAGCCTGAACAATGGCACGCGCGCGTTTCTCCGGGTTGCCCGACTTAAAGATACCGGAACCCACGAACACGCCTTCAGCTCCCAGTTGCATCATCAGTGCAGCATCGGCAGGTGTGGCAACACCACCGGCTGCAAAGTTCACAACGGGCAGTTTTCCGTGGTCATGTACGTATTTCACGAGATCATAAGGCGCACGCAACTGTTTTGCAGCTTCATAGAGTTCATCCTCGCTCATTGAGGTGAGACGACGCATCTCGCTTTGAATCAAACGCATGTGGCGCACCGCCTGTATAATGTCTCCCGTGCCCGGCTCGCCTTTTGTGCGAATCATCGTAGCACCTTCAGCAATGCGGCGCAATGCCTCGCCAAGGTCTTTGGAGCCACATACGAACGGAACGTCGAACTGTGTCTTGTCAATATGATAGATATCATCTGCCGGAGAGAGAACTTCGCTCTCATCGATGTAATCAATATCAATTGCCTGAAGAATTTGAGCCTCAACAAAATGTCCGATACGAACCTTTGCCATCACGGGAATGCTCACTGCCTCTTGGATGCCACGTATCATTTTCGGGTCGCTCATGCGGGAAACACCGCCTGCAGCGCGAATATCTGCGGGAATACGCTCCAAAGCCATTACCGCGCAAGCACCTGCAGCTTCTGCAATACGTGCCTGTTCCGGAGTTGTAACATCCATGATAACACCGCCTTTGAGCATCTGCGCCAAGTTGCGGTTCAATTCTTTTCTATCTTCTTTCATGAGTCTTATAATTTATAATTGTTTTTTATTCTTGTCGTTTAGGTTGTTCGGTCTTCGTCATCGCCTTCTTGTCTTGTATGGGCAGAAACGGTTGTTCCACGCAGCTTGGGCAGATGCCGTTCAAGCAGTTCGGAATATCGTAACCGAATGATTATACAAAGGTAAATAAAACTTAGTTTTTACCAAATGTTTATTCTTGTTTGGGAAATAATTAGATACAAAAAGGAAAGCCAAAGTTATTTTTCTTGCATCCAATCAGCATTGTTCGCCATGAAAATGTACCGGTGAGGGGGCGTTGCCTCCTATTCATGCGGACAAAAATATAGGTGTAAATGACTTGGAATGTTCCTTTCATCATAGTTGCCGATAGAACAATTATTCAACTGTATTTCATCAAATATAAATAAAAACAGATGAAAAGTTTCTGAATATCTTTTTTTTTGCATACCTTTGCACTCGCTTTTATTCTAAAGCATCTATCGGGATGTAGCGCAGTTGGTAGCGCACTACGTTCGGGACGTAGGGGTCGGGCGTTCGAGTCGCCTCATCCCGACTTTAAAGCGGTAATCGAAGCTATTTCGAGTATCGCTTTTTTGATTAGATGGGACGCAGAGTTCTGAGCCAAATGCCACCTCATCCGAATTGAAAGTGGTAAT
>QWCJ01000036.1_pt1 | contig 122146 bp, 99 predicted proteins | sample 1972501 | NCBI WGS metagenome assembly QWCJ01 (sample SAMN09866711, study PRJNA288562) | Human vaginal metagenome isolate term2_vaginal, whole genome shotgun... | isolation source: vagina | host: Homo sapiens | place: USA: California
GCAGCTCGCTTGTAATCGATTTCGTTGTTGTCCATAAAAAATAAACTGTGTTAAACTAATTTTTATTGTAGCCTGACACAGTTTACTTTACACTCTCAAGATGTCTTTCAGTTTCTGCCAAAAACTTGAGTGCTCAACCTTGTCAGCAGCCCTGTCAACAGCCTGACTAACGTCGTCACTCTTTTCTCTAACAAATTTAGCTGCCTCTTGAACCTTCTGGTTGTCTTTCATCTTTTCAGCAAATTCTTCTGTTTTTTCTTTCACTGTTTCGGTAGCCTCTTTTGTTTTATCACGTAATTCTTCTACTACGTTCTTCGTAGTGTCTTTTACATCTTCTACAGCTTCCTTAGATTTTTCTTTCACATCTTCGGCCTTTTCAGCAACCTTATCAGCAGCTTTTTCTGCTTGATTTTCTACTTTATCGACTTTCTGCTCTACCTTATCTTTCAATTCATCGGCAGCTTTTTTCAAATCTTCTTGATCCATTTTTTTTAAATTAGAGGGTGATACTTTTTTATTTGAAAACAAATATTGCTTTCAAAATTAAATCATACATCGCAAATATACTGAAAATAAATGTATTAACAAAGTTTGTAGGCATATATTTACACATAATTTCTAATAAGCTTCATACTTGTGACACCTGATAGAAATTTTATTGCTTTTTCTTACTTTCTTCTTCCTTTATGATGTGCTCACGATAAATTTTTAGTTGTTCGGTTTCCTCTTTGCTGAGTTGTGGATAACTCATCTGAAGCTCTTCCAAGCGTTCACAGATAATCTTGCTAACGGCATAGCGCATAAACCATTTATGATCGGCTGGTATAACATACCATGGGGCATAATCAGTGGATGTTTTGGTAAGCATTTTGCTGTAAGCGTCCATATAGCAATCCCAGTATTGACGCTCTTCTAAGTCTGCGGAAGAGAATTTCCAATTCTTTTCTTGCCTGTTCAGTCGTTTTAAGAATCGTTTCTTTTGTTCCTCTTTAGAAACATTGAGGAAGAACTTAATGATAACTGTTCCTGTCTCTGTGAGATAGCGTTCAAAGTCGTTAATGTGGCTATAGCGTTTTTCCCAAAATTTTTCATTGACATCGTCTAATTTGTCTATCCCAGGAATTTGCCCACCTACCAAAATCTCAGGATGTACCCTTCCTACCAGTACGTCCTCGTAATGCGATCGATTGAAGATGCCGATGCGTCCCCGTTCAGGTACATTTTTTTGGATGCGCCACAAATATCCATGATCCAACTCCTTATCAGACGGTTTTTTAAAGGAGAATACCTGACATCCTTGTGGATTGATGCCCGACATCACATTCTTGATAGTTCCATCCTTGCCGGCTGCATCCATAGCTTGAAACACTATCAGTACAGCATATTTGTTAAAAGCATAGAGCTTGTCTTGCAGAGAAGCCAATATCTTAATATTCTCTTTGAGCAGTTTCTTACCTTCGTCTTTGGTTAGCTCCGCCGTATCATCAGTTTCAAAATCTGCTACCTGATGCTTCTTCCCTGGTTCGGCTATCAGCTTTTTCAATAAATCTTTGTCCATGGTGTTTTGTATTTTATGGTTAATTTTATGACGACTCTGTTATATTAAATCTTTAGAAATGTCTTGACAAGAATTTATCTACTTTAATCTTGAACTTACTTATCCTCCTCAAATATGTTCTATGCTGATTATCAGCAATTTATATCTTCATTATACAAAATTCTTTCCTCAATTTGAGTGGCATTGATTAGAAAACATCTTGGAGGTTATCAGTCTGTATCTGTATTATTCAAGTTATCTATATTTCATATATGGATCTATAAAGGGGCGTTAGGTAATTTCATTTATGAAAAGTCCACCTGTTCCCTCTTTCAAAACAGTATACATATGTTTCGCTCCATTTTTTACCATTTGGTATCAGAATAGGGATTCCACCTGAGATTGTTTCTTTCGCAAGTGGAACATAATAGAGTTCCATAATATCATTTAATCCACTAAAAATATATCGTAATAGGAACCATGCCTTAGAATATATTTCTTCCCATTTCTCAAATGTAATGCCATAAAATGGTTGGTGATTATCGTCTTTGATGCTTGTCAAAACAATACCTCCCTGAATTAATCTGTACTGTGTATGTGCAATTGCATTCCTTAAATCTTTGTTATATGCTTCTACCAACAAATTTTGGAATTTAGGAGTTTTTGAGAACTTGGTAATAATAGCGTCTTTAATATAATTGCTTCTCGTAGCTCTTGTCTTGCTATCAATATCTAATTCCCAATCGTAATTTTCACCATTAAGAAGATGACTGATTTCTTTCAGTGTCTTTAGAAAATACCCATTTTCCCAAATCAACTGATACCTATGCATTTCTTCTTCTATGGATTGTTCAAAATCCGTAGTGCCATTAAAAGAAATAGATCTTGAATTTATAAAGCACTCATTATCATTTGTCGTTTTTCCAATTCCAGGATAAACTATTTGATTAAGTTGCTGCATATAGTTTAATCCTGTTATCCCAAGACCCAAACTAGGAGCACCTAAGCCGATGAAGCCATTTTGTTGACATACCAATAAATCTCCAGGATGCTTCATTGTCTGCTTGCAAATATTGAATAGCTCGCGAATAACTATCCTCACTTCCTCATTATACTTATCGGAAAAAGTTTCTCTTATCATATGGTATATTTTTTAGCATCATAAATAATGGATTTATCTTTTAATGTATACTTGGGATAGATGGATATTTTTTCTTAATATATGCATTTGCTAAAGCAACCCCTATCAAACTTATTGTAAAGACAATAGGTAATTGCTTCCGCCATGCCATTACTTTTTAAAGGTTTCATACTTTATTACATTCTTCGATAAGATTTGATAGCATAGCTTCAATATTATATCCATTCCTGTATGTTATTTTTAAGAGATGCCTATATGCAAAATACTGTTCCTCATTTATCAATACCCTTCATAAGCATTTCTCTATCATCAATTTTTGTGGTTAGCGCAGGCTGCACCACAGACTTGATGTGTGTACTATCAGAAACACTTTCACGCATGGCTGATAGATATTCGTTCTTATCTATTTGGTTCCAATCCACACACTGCTTGAGAGAACGCTTTAGCATGAGGTCGAGCCAAATGCGAGAACTGCGACCATTGCTTTCCATAAAAGGATGGGCTACGTTGCATAAATTCGGCTGCACTCGACCTTTAGTGAACGAGTTCACATGGTACTCGTTTGCATGAATTTTCATTTCGACATACTTATCCATAATCCCATCAAAGGTTGTTTCGGGCATTCGCTCTATTGTTTGCAAAGTAGCAGGGAAGTGCATACAATTGGCAAAGGTAAATCCCCCTTTGGATATATTCTTCACGCGGATTTGTCCTGCAAAGTCGTACAATCCTCCAAAGAGATAAGCGTGTATTTGTTGTAAACATTGTATGCTGCCTGGCTCAAGACTTTTGAGCAAACCACTTTCATATAACAGGTATGCTTTCTTCTTGCTCTGCCCATCAATGGTGTTGTCGCTATAGAGAAACCAATCAAGAAATGCCATTGCCTTGTTATTAGGTATCGCCTTTGCCAACAAGACTACGCTTTCACTATCCAATGTATCTGTCAATCGTTGCTTTCCGTCAGGAGCTTGTAGCTTCAACTGGTTAGTGCTACTAACCAGTTCGTTGTTCTCCTTCTTCAACTTAGTTTTGAGATACTTCCAATAGTTTCTGGTCTTTTGGTAATCGTCTTGTTTGTTGATGGCAGCAATGATATCAAGCAACGAGAACCACCACTTATTGTGTGCGTCGTCCCACACCGCTCTTACCTCACGGTCTTTGAAGAAGCGTATAGATGTCTTATGTTGTTCTTTATGCCCTGCCATAAATGACGCCTTGTTATTATAGGATTATTTGCAAATATAATAAATATTATTTTATAGGTAGCTAATAAAGAAAAGATATTTTCTTCGTATCATTTTATTATTACTCCTTATTACCACCAAGATAATATTTTCAAGCTTTTGTTCACGTGAGACATCGTAAAAGACATTGACCTCCATGACAACCTTTGTCTTAAAAGATATGCCCTAAAGCTGTTTTGCTTCAGGCAGCTCAGCCTCCTACATCTTGACACATGGCGCAAGATTTGCAAATTAAAAATAGGAAAAGGGCTTCAAAAAAGTAGAAAACGGTGGTACTATAACCATATCAATAACTGGATATTTATCTCGCCCCATCCTTTGTGAGTTGGTTTGTTTCATACATTCTTCAAAATAGAATGACGGAGCGTTATATAAAAAAGTGTATCGGATATATAACTGTCGCATAGCTGTTTAATAGCGAAGTGCTTCTCAAAATAAAATAACAAACAGAATAAGAAAACCATAGAAATTTTCATAACTTTGCCAAATCATCAATAGAAAACCATAAGGAAATGGCAGAACCACTGAATTTGAACAATCAAATTGTCATCTATCAAAGCGAAGATGGCAGTACGCAACTTGACGTGAAGTTGGAAGGAGAGACCGTGTGGCTTAATCGGCAGCAACTTGCAAAATTGTTTGATCGTGATGTTAAGACAATTGGCAAGCACATCAACAATGCCCTAAAGGAGGAGCTCAATGGTATAAATTCAGTTGTCGCAAAATTTGCGACAACTGCCCAAGACGGCAAAACATATCAAGTAGAATACTATAATTTGGAGATGATAACATCCGTTGGTTACCGTGTCAAGAGCCGTCATGGTGTAGAGTTCAGGCGATGGGCGACTTCCGTTTTGAAGCAATATCTCATCAAGGGCTATGCCGTAAACGAGCGCATCCGCCAGCGGCAGATAGCCGAACTACGTCAGCTGGTGCAGGTGGTGGGCAGGACGATAGAACAACAACCTGTCCGCACAACCGACGAGAGCCATACGCTCTTTAATGTGGTAGTAGATTACACATACGCTCTCGACACGTTGGATGATTACGACTATCAACGATTGAACATCAACAAAACCACCAAGGAAGAGCCTTTCCATGCCACCTACGAGAACGCCATGCACGAGATAAACATTCTCCGAGACAAGTTCGGAGGCTCCGCCCTCTTTGGCAATGAGAAAGACGAATCTTTTAAAAGTTCCATCGGACAAATATACCAAACCTTTGGAGGCGCAGAACTCTATCCCAGCGTAGAGGAGAAGGCTGCCATGCTTCTCTATCTTGTGACAAAGAACCATAGTTTTTCAGATGGCAACAAACGCATCGCCGCCACGCTCTTTCTATGGTTTATGAACAATAATGGCATCCTCTATCGTAAGGATGGCTCCAAGCGCATCGCCGACAACACCCTCGTGGCCCTTACCTTGATGATTGCCGAGAGCAGAACCGAGGAAAAAGATGTAATGGTAAAAGTTGTTGTAAACCTTATCAATAAAAGTAATTAAAAAGTAAGCGTCCAATATTAGCCGCTTTTGTGTGGTATTCCCGCTTCACTACCTTTGCCCGAAAAAATTATGTTTGTCCTCAACTAAACAAATGTTTTTCGGGTTTGTTGCACTCCTATGGATATGCGTCAGGGCGTTCTTAGCTTGTCCCAATTGGTAAGCAGCGATGATTTTAACCCTTCCAATGGTATTGTCTACATTTTATACAATTTACTTCGTAGCCGAATCAAGTTGCCGCACTGGGAATGTCGTGGCTCTGTCGTCTATCACAAGCGAATGGCACAGAACTGCCTGAGTCCAAAAACAATACGGCAGGATGCAGGATTTTAATGAACTCCGCATGGATGAATTGGCACTCTATATTGAAGCAACAAGCCCTTTATGCTGTATAATATAAGCCAAATAACAACAAGAAACAAACGAAGATATAAAGATTAATAAAACGGAAAAGAGGCGTAAATCATTGATTTACACCCCTTTTTCTTATTAAATATTATCAGATATTCATCTTTCCTTATTTCACCTCCTCAAAGTCTGCGTCTTGGATAGTATCATCCTGCTTTGGCTGCTCCTGCTGTGCCTGCTGACCAGCGTCTGCGCCCGGCTGAGGACCGGCTTGCGCACCTTGATACATCTGGGCGCTGGCTGCCTGCATAACAGTGTTGAGGTTATTGATAGCAGTGTCGATAGCCGCTACATCGGCAGCCTTGTGAGCATCTTTGAGCTGCTGCAAAGCTTGTTCAATACCACTCTTCTGATCGGCCGGAACCTTATCGCCATTATCCTTCAAGAAGTTTTCGGTGGTAAAAATCAAAGAGTCTGCCTGATTAAGTTTATCCACTTTCTCGCGCTCCTTCTTATCAGCCTCCTCGTTGGCCTTAGCCTCATTGCGCATGCGCTCTATTTCCGCGTCGCTCAATCCGGAAGAAGCCTCGATGCGTATCTGTTGCTCCTTGCCAGTGGCCTTATCCTTGGCGCTGACATTCAATATGCCATTGGCATCAATGTCAAAGGTCACCTCTATCTGTGGCACACCACGGCGAGCGGGAGCTATGCCCTCAAGATTGAACTGTCCAATGCTCTTGTTCTGTGCCGCCATTGGGCGCTCGCCCTGCAGCACATGGATCGTCACGGCTGTCTGATTATCCACTGCCGTGGAGAATGTCTCGCTCTTCTTGCACGGAATGGTACTGTTGGCATCGATGAGCTTTGTCATCACACCACCCATTGTCTCGATACCGAGCGTCAATGGAGTCACGTCCAGAAGCACTATATTTCCTGCTCCACTCTCCTTGTTCAAGATAGCACCTTGGATAGACGCACCCACAGCCACAACCTCATCGGGATTCACACCCTTCGATGGCTCTTTGCCGAAATAGTTTTTCACAAGAGTTTGCACGGCGGGTATACGAGTTGAACCACCCACAAGTATCACCTCGTCTATTTCCGACGTCTGAAGCCCAGCGTCTTTCATAGCTTGCTGGCATGGCACGAGGCACTTCTGGATCAGGTCGTGAGCCAATTGCTCAAACTGCGCGCGGGTCAATGTTTTAACCAAGTGTTTTGGCACGCCTCCCTCAGCGGATATATAGGGCAAGTTTATTTCGGTCGATGTCGTTGACGACAATTCTATCTTGGCTTTCTCGGCAGCCTCTTTCAAGCGCTGCATAGCCATCGGGTCTTTGCGCAGGTCAATGCCCTCATCATTCTTAAAGTTGTCAGCCAACCAGTCAATAATCACGTGGTCAAAGTCGTCACCACCAAGATGGGTGTCACCATTGGTAGACAACACTTCGAAAACACCACCACCAAACTCAAGGATAGAGATATCAAACGTACCGCCACCGAGGTCGAACACGGCTATTTTCATATCTTTGTTAGCCTTGTCCACGCCATAGGCAAGAGCCGCAGCCGTTGGCTCATTCACGATACGCTGTACGTTAAGGCCTGCTATTTGGCCTGCCTCCTTGGTGGCTTGGCGCTGCGAATCAGAGAAATAAGCAGGCACCGTGATCACAGCGTCGGTTACTTCCTGTCCCAAATAATCCTCAGCCGTTTTCTTCATTTTTTGCAATATCATTGCCGATATTTCCTGCGGCGTATATGGATGGGCAGCACCCTCTATCTGAACTTTTGGAAAACCATTGTCATTTATAACGGTGTAAGGCATCCGCTCTGCCTCCTTCCTACTCTGCTCGTATGTCTCACCCATGAAACGTTTAATGGAGTAAACGGTGTTCTTGGGGTTAGTCACGGCCTGACGCTTGGCGGGGTCGCCCACCTTGCGCTCGCCATCTTTCACAAAACCAATCACCGAAGGAGTAGTACGCTTGCCCTCCGAGTTGGTTATCACTACTGGCTCATTGCCCTCAAAAACGGCAACGCAGCTGTTTGTAGTTCCTAAATCTATTCCGATAATCTTTCCCATAATTGTATTATAATTTTTATTTGTTATTAATCTTTTTATGTCATTTGTTGTTTGACCATTATTAAACAAACGTTATGCCACAGGAAAGCAACTGACAAAGTGGCACATTTTTTCTTTCAAATCATGAGAAAAGATGGCTTCATAAGCTCATAAGAAGTTAGGATGGATCACAAAGAGGGCGCGTATGAGCCAAAACATACAGATGGTAAATGCCGCTTTAGGATAACCGAAATCGTCAGGCACATTAATAACGATACATCAAAACATTGTGTAACAAGGCTTCGCGCCACGCATTACAATTTACAAGTTTGGCTGTATTGCTCGCCAAACCTATTGGTAAAGACTATCTTTACCTCCTTGGTTCCCTTCGAAGGTTTGAATCGAAACAAGTGTCTGGTCAGGTCATCGGCCTTCTTTCCTAACTTGGCTTGTTGCACTATGTAAGCCTCGTCAATACCTACAAACTGCTCCATCGCACCTTTGCATTTGCCATCCTCATAATATTCCACTTTGCAATGGGGGTCGTAATCCCACACATTGGCCACCACCGCGGCTGGCTGACTTCTGAATTGGCCTGGCATGTAAACCCTAAACTGGTGGGTTATGTCACCCTTGGTGGGTTTGAAATGCCACTTCACGTCGTTGCCATTCACATCTACCACCAAGTAGCCGTTGGGTGCGCCACACACGCTGTAGTCGCCTGCCCACCATGAGCCGCATGCAGCGCCAATATTGTGCTGATAAAAACGGGGAGCGACCTCTATGTTTTGAAAAAAATGCGTGTGCCCACAAAAGAAGTGCACGTCATAGTCTTTCATTAAGTTTGCCACCTCTTTGGCCCCACGAAAGTTGCCATCCCTACCCTCTTTGTTCCATCCGGCAGCGTGCATATTTACAAAAACCACACTTCCCTTGGGCACATACTGCAAATCGTTGGCCAGCCATGCCAATTGCTGGTCAGTAACGGCCTCTATGTATTGACGTCGGCCCACATAGTTAATGTTCTTCATTGTTATCACGTGCACATTGCCTATATTAAAAGAGTAGTCAGTAGGCCCGAAATACTTGTTATACAGGTGCTCTGCGTATACTGGCGTTCCAAGGCGCATATTGTGCAAATCTTGGTATCTCTTGTCATGGTCATGGTTGCCGATGGTCTGAAACACGGTGATACCAACCATGTCGCACGTTTGAGCAAACTCGCCATACAGGCTCAGGTTGTCAAACATCATGTCACCAAGGGTCATGCCTATGACCTCTCTGTATCTTTTCAAAGAGTCGGCCACTTGACGCATATCTCGCACTGTCTCGTTGCGCCACCTGCCCATCTCCTCCTCGTTGAGCACCTGTGGGTCTGATATGGCGATATAGCTGAACGACGTGCATGGTTCCTTACGCTTGGTCAGCACGAAAGTGTTTTCCACATTTTTCACCACTTCGCGCATGGGCTTATAAAACACTGCCAAACCATCGCGCGCTGGCAGGAAGTATGCCGCTGGCGTAGATATACTCACAAATTTGCAATAAGTGGTGTCGGTGGAGAAACGCCACGCGCCATTCTTGTCTGTTTGTACAAAATGCAGGCCATCGTTCACCACCACATTTTCTATGCCACGACCCTTGCTGTCCACCACCTTGCCACCTATCTCAAAAATGGCGTTTTGGGCTGTAACACTCACGCCTATCTGTATTAACGCAATCAGCACCAATGTTTTTTTCATCATCTATATTCTTTATTATTTTTGGATTGTTTTATTTAAAGTTCGTCATAGCTGAGCTAAACAAACGCCCACTGCAACTTCTTTTCCTCCTCCATTTTGCCGCACGATATCATAAAGCACGACATTGTGTATTTTGATGGCAAAAGTACACACTAATTGTTTCATAAACGTTACACAACCATTGCAATCAAATAACAATCGTGATACAAACTTATCGTTTTTAAAAAAAAGGTTGGGGAAGATGCGTCTATGAGAGGATATGTAAAAAAAACTGAGCTATTTTTCTATCTTTTCAAACAGACGTTTTAGAAAACAAACACGCAAAAAAAAACGTAAAACATAGGCAAGAAACAGCCGATATTTTTGGGTAACCAGCCGTATGGTATCTAATGGCACGGCGTTTCAGGCCTAAAGCGGCGACGTTAAAGCTCCAATCACATTGGCATTAAGGCCTAATCAGCCTGCGATTAAATAGCAATCACAAGGCTCTGAAACGCTTTTTTCGGTACAAAAAAGCTCCAACGTGCATAAGATTTTGATACATAACCGATTAAAAAGGTCCTTCAATTTTCGCGTTTTTGCGACCAACCACTATGCCACTTGCAAAAACACTAAGCACAAGCGAGTGTATGTCGGATATTTTCATGACTCCAACTGCGCTATCACATTCTACCCATCCACCTATCGTGGGCATGGCGATATCCCCGCGCCAATCTATTGGCGTAGACGCTCACGAAAATAATTGCTCTTGTTGAGATAGGTGGTCAGTGCCAAAACACTAATAAAGGCTATGCCCAACGACACCACATACATCACCGACGCAAATGTGTCGTAAAGTCCGTGAAGCACGGCAGGGATGGCCAAAGCCAAGACATAGAGACTCTTTTTATAGCGAGGGTATAGATTGGCAAAGCCCACGAAATAGCCGCATATACCACCCCAAAGCGCATGTAAGAATGGTAACGAGGTGAGACGCGCTATGTTCAAGAAGAAGGCCGAGGTGTAATCAGCCTGCGCGTTGACCGTGACCTGATACTGCACACCCTCGAAAACGCCAAAGGCTATGCCCGACATTAACCCATAGTACACCAACGTCTGCGGAAGTATCGGTTCCTTGGCTCTACGCACAAGCACCAAGAGGGGCAGCATTTTGACAAACTCCTCGGTGACACCCACGCCCAACACATACCCAATGATACTCGCTGGAAAAGGCATCTTGGTGAAAAAATAGAAAAAATTGAGGCTGTTAAGTCCCGAGAAAATAAGAAAAACGATGAGTTGGGTGAGAAAAAACAGCTGTGCGGTGGTAACTATTTTGACCTGTCTCGTGCGAAAGAAATAGTAGAAAAACATGCCCCATATCACCGCAAAATAGAGCGACACGGCATAAAACACCAAATAGCCGCCTATGGGAAACATGAGCAACACCGACAGAGACAAGCCCACCACGGCAAGGATGAGTAACCGCGTGTCGTCGCGCCAACGCCGATTGATCATGGATTGCCGAGGGAAAATGAACTCTGTGCCTATGGCTCGCAACTGCTCGCGCAACGTGCCATGGGCGCGCACCTCAGGGCGAAAGCCCCGCAACTCAAGAAAACGAGCCACCGTGCCGCGCTCGCCACTAACGGCATCGCGCGCCTTGTCGTGCATGAGCAATTTGCCATCCTCCACGTATTTGGCCACAACATCCTCCGTATAAGGACCGTACTCACGGTCGTTTCTGATAATGTATATCATCTTGTCAGTGTTTGTTATGGCAAAAATAAGCATTATTATCGAGGGAAAGTGGCCGCGAAGCGTTTTTTTTGAAATAAAAAACACACAATCGGAAAAAAGTGACTAAATTTGCAATAGCTATAATTTAAAATCAACAACAACTATGAAAGCTATCAACACAGACAAGGCACCGGCCGCCATAGGCCCGTACAGCCAGGCTATCCATGCCGGCAAATTGGTATTTGTAAGCGGCCAGCTGCCCGTAAATCCGGCCACAGGTAATTTTGCCGAGGGAGGCATCAAGGAGCTGACACGTCAGAGCCTCACTAACATGAAGCACATTCTTGAGGCCGAAGGCTTGAAGATGAGCCAAGTGGTAAAGACCACCGTCTTCCTGGCAGACATGGCAGACTTCGCCGAAATGAACGAGGTGTACGCCGAGTTTTTCAGCAAACCTTTCCCCGCCAGATCGGCTATAGCCATCAAAACGCTGCCCAAGAACGCACGCGTGGAGGTGGAGTGCATCGCCTCGGAAGAATAAAACATTATACTTTGCCTTTATCGTACACCACGGTTTGACTGCGACGCATGTCGAACCGTGGTTTTTGTTTAGTGCCACGCAGGCAAATGACCAGTTGCGCCTGTTGCCATTTAGGGGCAATGAAGCGGCACGGAGGGTCTCGCAATGGCGATCATGCTGAAAAAAACGTTTACGAAAGGCATGTAACCACCTTAAACAACTTTTTCAAAACGTTAGTGCACTATTCAGATAATGTTTTTATATCTTTGCATATAAATAATATGATATATGATTAAAAAGATAGTTCTCACAGCCGTACTGCTGATAACGACAGCGCTCTCGTCGCACGCCGTGCTGAAAGAGAAAGACCTCGTCAGCACATTGGCCATTCTCAGAGAGGAGCTTACAAACTATCACATGGAGCTGGAACGGCAAGTGTCTGACATGAAAGAGCAGCAAGAGGCCGTGACCGAGCGCGTACTGGCGGCGCTGAGGCAGAGCCAACAAAACGCCATCATGCTCTACTCGCAACAGAGCAACAACATCTTCGACCTGACCTACGCCTGCCACGAGGCCACCGAACAATACCACAAGTTCAAGGTGAACGCTGCTCCGTTTCGAGAATATATCAAAAACGCCAACATTGAGGTGAACCGATACGACAGCCTGATAAACGACCTTAACACCATGTATGTGCAGGGATTGCCACAAAAAGCCAAGCTTGATCGCGACGTATGCCTCACCCTTGCCATCAGCATCAAGCGCACGCTGAAAGACAACCGCACCCAGATGCAGCAATACGTGACCATGTATGAGGAAACCGAAGAACGGCTTAAACACTTGGACAACTATGCCAACAAACGATACCAAGACATCCAAAGCACCATCTTCAACAACGCCGGCGACAGCTATCTGAAAATATTGCGTAACCTGCGTACCCACATGCGAGAGACAGGCACGTCGGTAGAGCAAAAATACAAATCCCTCTCGAGCGCTGACTCTGATTGGGACATCAAGGTCATTTTAGGGTTGCTGGTGGTATTGGTGCTGGGAAGCCTCATAGCGGCAGTGCTCAATTACCTCACCATTGGGTTTGCCCTGACCCGGATAATGAAGACTAACAAATTGAACTTCGTGCTGCGATGGTTTGTAGACGAGAAAGAAAAAATAGATATCAAAAGGACCTTCCAAGCTAAACGGCTGTACATCATCTTGGCTGCGACGGTCATCACATTCGCCATCATATTAGGCGTGGTGAGATTGGTATGGGACCAAAACTTTATCATCATGGCATGCAGGCTCTTGGTGGAATACGCGTGGCTCTCAGGCGTGATACTCTTATCGCTGCTCATCAGGCTCAACGCCAGCAAGCTGAAGAACGGTTTTCGCATCTATACGCCCATCATGGGCATCTGCCTGATAGTAATATCGTTTCGAATTATATTGATACCTAACGACCTCGTAAACCTCATTTTTCCGCCCATATTATTGATTTGCATGATATGGCAATGGTATGTGACCAAGAAATACCACCACAAGTTGCCCAAAAGCGACATTATATACTCGTACATCTCGCTCGCAGTGTTTATCGTGAGCCTTGTGGCCGCCTTCATAGGCTATACGCTCCTGTCTGTGGAGATGCTCATATGGTGGACCATGCAGATGACATGCATATTGACACTGACATGCGTCTCGTCGGTGCTCAAAAACTATGGCAACGCTCCCAAACGGCGATATTTTGAGGAAGAAACGCCCATCACTCGCAAATGGCTATTCATGTTGGTCTATAAGGTGATGTTGCCGGCGGCTGCGGCCATATCGGTGCTGGTGTCGATATATTGGGCCGCCGACGTGTTCAACCTGAGTAGCATGACCCGAGAAATATTCAACATGCGGCTTATCGAGTCTAAAAATTTCACGTTGAGCCTGTACGCAGTCACGGTGGTGGTAATCTTGTTCTTTGTTTTCGCCTACATCAATCGTGCCGTTATGTCGCTGTTGCAATACAACTTCTGGCTCAACGAACAAGAACAAGCCATGCGCGAAAGCCGATTGACCAATCAAGACTCTGTGACAAGTCGTATGGCCATGTGGCGCAACGTGATACAGGTGCTCGTATGGGGAGCATGGGCACTCGTAACAATGAACATCTTCAATATCAACAACACGTGGATTGTAGCCATTTCGGCCGGTTTGTCCACTGGTGTAGGTTTTGCGTTGAAAGACATCCTTGAGAATATCTACTATGGCATATCGCTCATGGCCGGACGTATCAAGGTGGGCGACTATATCTCCATCGACGGAACGCGGGGCACCGTGAAAAGCATCACCTACGTTTCGACCATGCTCGAGGCTTTGGACGGCTCGGTCATCGCATTCCAAAACTCTCAACTCTTTGCCAAAAACTATAAGAACCTGACTAAAAATCATGGCAACGAGCTTGACACTGCGGTTGTGGGCGTGGCCTATGGAAGCAGCGTCAAGGAAGTGAAAAAAACCATTGCCGAAGCGGTGAGACGCGTCAACAAGCCCGGATACATCAAGTACATAGACACGGTGGTGGCCAACTTTGGCGACAACTCGGTGGACTACAAGGTATTCTCATGGGTCGATTCGCGCAACCAAGCGTTCGCCCACGGCGACATCATGGAGGCCATTTACGACGCACTGAACAAGAAGGGCATAGAGATACCATTCCCACAACGCGACATACACATGATAAGCGACGCCACCAAGCAACCAGCGCCTATCACTACCGAGGAAGAAGCAATGAAGATTATCAACAAAGAAAAACAGAAATAAGCATGAAAAATAAACATACGGCACCCATATTCATTGCGGGGCCATGTGTGATCGAGACGGCGAGCCTCTTGGACACAGTGGCCCAAACGCTCGTAAACATAAACCGCCGACTGGGCACGGACATTATCTTCAAGGCCTCGTTCGACAAGGCTAACCGCACCTCCATACACTCGTTCAGGGGGCCCGGCATAGACAAGGGATTGCAAATGCTGGCCGACGTGAAAAGTAAATATGGGTTGAGCCTCATCACCGACATACACGAGGCATGGCAAGCAAAACCTGTCGGTGAGGTTTGCGACGTGATACAGATACCCGCTTTCTTGTGCCGTCAAACCGACTTGTTAGTGGCCGCGGCTCGCACGGGACGAGTGGTGAACATCAAAAAAGCGCAATTCTTGTCGGGCAGGGACATGGTTTACCCTACGCAAAAAGCACAAGAGAGCGGTGCCAAGGAGGTGTGGCTCACCGAGCGAGGCAACTGTTTCGGCTATAACAACCTTGTGGTAGACTTCAGAAATATAGCCGACATGAAAGAAATTGTGCCCACTGTCATCATGGACTGCACTCACAGCGTACAGCGACCAGCGGCAGGAGAGGGCAAAACCACCGGAGACCGCAAGTTCGTGCCAGCCATGGCAAAGGCCGCACAGGCCTTCGGAGCCACCGGATGGTTTTTTGAGGTGCATCCCACGCCCGATGCTGGACTGTCTGACGCAGCCAACATGCTGGAACTTGACAAACTTGAAACCTTAATAGAGACGCTATTATGAAAACTGACACACCCGAGGAGCGTATCTCCCAATCGGTAGTATACGCCCGACAATGCCTGATAGACGAGGCGCAAGCCATCAACGACCTCACCAATCAGATAGACGAAAACTTCACGCGAGCCGTGGACATGATATACCATTGCCACGGCAAGGTCATCGTGACGGGCGTGGGAAAAAGTGGCAACATCGGTGCCAAAATAGCCGCCACACTGGCCTCCACGGGCACACCGGCCTTTTTTATTAATCCGCTCGACGCTTATCATGGAGACCTTGGCGTAATGACATCAGACGACGTGGTGCTGGCTTTGAGCTACTCTGGGCAAACTGATGAGCTATTGAGATTTGTGCCTATCTTGCTGCACATGAAGGTTCCAATTATCGGTATAAGCCGAAATCCTAACTCGCTGCTGGCCAAATACTCCACCGTGCATCTAAGAGTATGGGTAGACCATGAGGCATGCCCTCTCAACTTGGCGCCCACCACGAGCACCACCGCCACACTGGCTATGGGCGACGCACTGGCCGTGGCGCTGATGAGGGTGCGCGACTTCAAACCACGCGACTTCGCGCAGTTCCATCCCGGCGGAGAGTTGGGCAAAAGATTGCTCACCACTGCAGAAGACGTGATGCTGACAGAAGACATGCCCATCGTGCCCGAGGACATGCACTTGGGCGACGCCATCATCCAAGTGTCGAAAGGCAAATTGGGACTTGGCGTTACCATTGACAACCAAAAACGGGTCACTGGCATCATCACCGATGGCGACATACGCCGAGCTATGGAGCGGTGGCAAGCCGAATTTTTCAACCACACCGTGGCCGACAGCATGACAAGGCACCCTAAAATAGTGAAGCCAAACACCAAGATAGCAGAGATACAGCACATTATGCACCAATACAAGATACACTCTGTATTGGTATGCAACGACGACATGCAACTGCTGGGTATCGTGGACAGCTATGCCACAACATTGTTAAACCAACCAGAATGAGATCATTCTATTATATATTAGTAGCGTTTTTAATCCTTTCCAACTCTCGGGCAGCGGCCCAGTCCAGCGACTCGCTCATAGTGAGATACCTTCAGGAGTGCGGCGTGACATTTTCGCGAGACAACAGCGTGACGTTACTCAATAATGGGCAGGAGAAGTTTGACGACCTATTCAAGGCCATCAAGCAGGCCAAATCGAGCGTGCACCTTGAATATTTCAATTTCAGAAACGACTCCATCGCTTCCCAACTGTTCAACCTGCTGGCCGCCAAGGCTATCCAAGGCGTGGAAGTTCGCGCGCTGTTCGACTCTTTTGGCAACGCCAGCAACAACAGTCCACTGAAACGACGACACCTCAAAGCTATACGCGACAGGGGCATAGAGATATACGAGTTCGACCCAATAAGATTTCCGTGGATTAACCACGTGTTCTCGAGAGACCATCGCAAGATCGTAATCATAGACGGCAAAGTGGCCTATACGGGCGGCATGAACGTGGCCGACTACTACATCAAGGGCACTCCCCGAGTAGGCGAGTGGCACGACATGCACTGCAGAATACAGGGAACAGAAGTGAACACGCTGCAAGGTATCTTTCTCAACACATGGAACAAAATAGCCAAACAAAACGTGCACGGAGCCAAATATTTCAGGGGATTGGGCGACGACAGCTATTTTAAGGGGCTGAAAGAAGACACCTGCGACACCTCAGGACACAAAATGGTGGGTATCATCAATAGAGAGCCACACACATCAAACAAGATCATACGGGAGTTTTATACCAACGCCATTAGGTTCGCGCGCGACAGCATACGCATCATAAACCCATACTTCACGCTCAACCGAGCACTCAAACGCGAGTTGAGGCACGCCGCCAAACGTGGCGTCAAGGTGGATATCATGCTCTCCGTGCGCAGCGACGTGCCGCTCACACCAGATTGTGGATATTACAACGCTCACAAACTAATGAAAAAAGGTTGCAATATCTGGATGTTCAAACCCGGATTTCACCACACCAAGGTCATCATGGTAGACGGCAAATTTTGCACCGTCGGGTCGGCAAACCTCAACGCTCGCAGCCTATCATGGGACTACGAAGAGAACGCCGTGATCGTGGATCAATGCACCACGAGCGAACTTGACAAGCTCTTCGACCGTGAGAAACAAAGATCTTTCAAGCTCACTGAGGAAAATTGGGACAAATGGCGCACTCCCTTGCAAAAGCTCACGGGATGGTTTGCCCATCTCCTCGCACCATTTTTGTAAGACGAAAAAAAATGATTAACCGTGAGGCTAATATTCAGACAACTTGAAATGAAACATGCCATTCGATCCATCAAAAAGCTAACATTTCAAAAAAAGTACAAGCATAAGGCAAAAAAACACCAATCATTTCACTGATTTTGCAATAACTTTGCAACATGTAGTTATTCAAAAATAATCGCTACCATATCCAATTCTGTTTCCTAATCAGCCTGTCTGTTAATAAAAAGAGCGCGGCAAGCTGCACAACTGACGTTATGCAACAGAATGACAAAAGAGCGACACGAAGATGGCGACTAACTGAAATGATAATAAAAACGATGGCAATCTATACGCTTAATTTTGTGTAGCTACTAAAACAATAACACAATGATAATAGGGTATCAAACCGAAAATATCAACGTGAAATTTAAAACCTAATAAAAAATGACCGTATGAAACAAAGTATTACCTAAACAAACGTACAACAAGGTTATACCGTCTATTCGTCGTTACGCCCATACATTTATCATATAAATAGCACATAATATTCTCAATGAGTTTAGTATAACCTATCACTCTTTTCTCATAATATGACTAAGAACCAAGAAAATAAAATATAACATGAACTCAATCTTCAGAAAAACATTGTTGCATGCCGGCGCATACATCGTGTTAGGCATAGGCTTTTCACCAGCCGTAAACGCCGCATCCAGCCAAATTGCCCATGAGGCCGTACAGCAACAAAAAAACATCAAGGGTGTCATCAGCGACAATCAAGGGCCTGTGATCGGCGCCACCATTATGGAAAAAGGCACCAATAATGGCACCGTGACCGATATCGACGGCAAATTCTCTCTCAGCGTGAAACCCGGTGCCACGCTCGTAATTTCTTACATAGGTTACAAAACACAAGAAATCACGGTGGGAAATAACAGCGAGTTTAACATCTCGTTAGTTCAAGACTATCGATATTTGGACGAAGTGGTGGTGGTAGGATACGGTGTTCAAAAAAAGAAACTTGTAACAGGAGCCACTGTCGAGGTGAAAGGCGACGATGTTGCCAAACTCAATACGACACAAGTTTTGGGCGCATTGCAGAGTCAAAGCCCCGGTGTCACGATACAAGCAGCGTCTGGTCAGCCCGGCGATGGATTTAAAGTGGCCATTCGTGGCGCAGGCACCAACGGAGACACCAAGCCATTATACGTTATCGACGGTGTGTCAGGAGGTGATATCAACAACCTAAATCCAGCCGACATCGAGCGTATTGACGTATTGAAAGATGCCGCTTCGGCCGCCATCTACGGATCAGCCGCTGCCAACGGCGTTATACTCATAACGACAAAGCAAGGCAAAGCTGGAAAAATTCAGGTGAGTTACGACGCCAATGTGGGTTGGCAGAACGTATATCGCATGCCTGATCTGCTGACAGCAAAGGAGTATATGGAAGTACAGAACTTAGTACGCCACAACAGTGGAGTTGAACTTTACGACTGGTCAAAGTTCATTGACGCAGACTTATTGGCCGCTTATAAGGATGGGAGCAACCCTGGCACAAACTGGTTGGAATTGCTACGCAACAAAAACGCTATCATAACGAACCATAGTTTAAACATAACAGGAGGCTCAGAACGTTCCACTTTCAGCACGGGTATTGGTTATCAATATCAAGATGGTATTTTCGGCGGTAAGTTTGCCAAGTCTGATTATCGACGTTTCACCATTCGTCTAAACTCAGAACACGTCGCCTTGCGCAACGCCAAAGGTATGGATGTGCTAAAAATTGGAGAAAATATATATTTCAATCACCGCCAAAACCAAGGTATACAGATAGGTAATCAATATGGCAACGTTATCTCTGACATGCTGCGCGCCAACCCTCTGGTACCACTCTATGACAGCGAAGGAAACTACTATGACAACGAAGACCTCAAAGCTTCGGGGACAGAAGGATGGTATAGCTATAATTCATATACTATCAATCCTATCTACGACATGGTAAACTCGCAAAGTGCCAACAATAAAAGTAGGGGCTTCTCACTCAGCGCCGTGGGATATTACGAGATACAACCCATCAAGAATTTGATTTATAGAGGACAATTCAACTACAATCATAGCTCGTGGTCGTGGCGAACATTCCTGCCCAATTTCAACGCCAACGAGAATACAGCAGGCAAAAAACGCACTACAGACCAAGTGCTTCAACAACTTGGACTTGGCTGGGGATGGAGCACCACACATACCATCAACTATAAGTTTGACCTACTAAAAGACCATCATTTCGATATTTTGGCAGGTACAGAATACGGCGAATCAAAGCCAAGTTTTGGTGAATCAATGGAAGGCAGGTCCACTAACAGTATTTTTGGCGATTTCGCCCATGCCTACCTTTCGCTGACTAACGATCGCGACGGTAAGGCTACCGTATCTGGCACACCTTACGGAGATACAAGAGGACTGTCTTATTTCGGTCGTATCAACTATAATTTAAAGGAAACTTACATGCTCACAGCCATTCTTCGGGCTGATGGCTCGTCTGTATTTGCACCCGGTCACCGATGGGGTTACTTCCCCTCTTTCTCCGCTGGATGGGTCATTTCTAACGAAAACTGGGCGCAGCAAGCCCAAAACGTAATAGATTACTTTAAGATCAGGGCAAGTTGGGGACAGAACGGTAACAAGAACTCTGGGCCTTTTGCATATCAGGCCACTTTTGCGTATGACAATTACTCCAATTATTCGTTTGAAAACAATAAGGACAGCTACACCCAAGGAGCCAGCCCATCACGTCTTGCCAATAACGACCTGACATGGGAAACATCCGAACAGACAGATATTGGCTTCGACGCGCGCTTTTTTAAACAGCGTTTAAACATGAACTTCGACTGGTATTACAAGAAAACCAAAGACCTATTGCTATACGTTCCCGTTGCGGCCACAACAGGTTTTGATACCCAATGGAAAAATGCCGGCACCGTTCGCAACACGGGTATAGAGCTATCCTTGAATTGGCAAGACAGAATTGGGCACGATTTCACGTATGGCATTAACTACAATATTGCCTTGAACGACAACCAAGTGACACAAGTGAACAGTTCTCGCAAATACAACGAGGGTGGCTACGACAACCTTTCACAAAACACTGGCTATATGGCGCGCTTCGAAGAGGGTCATCCCATCGGCTATTTCTATGGGTATAAGACAGGCGGCGTGATCCAAAACCAAGCTGATCTCGAACGATACATTGCCAACAACTGTAATGGAGACGTTGCCAACTCATTACAAGGCAAAGGTCTCAAACCCGGCGACCTCAAATTTTTAGACACCAATGGCGACGGCATCATCAACGCCGACGACAAGACAGAGCTTGGAGACCCCAACCCAAATGTTACCATGGGTATGAGCGTCAGCCTTGGCTACAAGGGCTTTGACGCATCGTTAACAGGCTATGCCTCCTTGGGGCAACAGGTAGCACGCTCTTATCGAAAGTTCACTGACGGTGAACAAGAAAACTATACCTCTGAAGTGTACAGCTATTGGGTGGGTGAAGGCACCTCGAACAGATATCCGTTGCTCGCCCGTATGAACGTAGGCCCCAACTGGCAACAAGTCTCCGACATATATATAGAAGACGCAAGCTACTTCCGGCTTCAAAATTTGACGATCGGATACGATTTCAACAAGCTATGGAAAAACAGTCCTTTCCAACGTCTACGTTTATATTTCACCGCCCAAAATCTATTGACGATTACCAAATTCAAAGGCATGGATCCAGAAAATGGCATGGCGCTTAATAATAGCGAAGCATGGGTAACGGGCGTTGACGTGGGCAATTACCCACAACCACGCACTTACTTGTTTGGCGTCAATATTCAATTTTAATAAAAACAACACGATGAAAAGAATATCATATATAATCGGAATGGCATTGTTAACGGCAGGAACATTCTCATCTTGCGATATCAATGATGTGCGCAACTACACCGAACAGTCTACCGAAAACTTCCCAGCCACAACAAAAGACGCCACGGCCGCATTGGCAGGCGTATATCAAAACCTCAACGCTGTAATGGCATATCCACAAGAATCTTTCCTTTATTATGCCAATCTTGCCAGTGATGACCAGCTGGGCGGAGGCGGAGTGAACGACAAACTTATGCAAGCCTTGGACCTGATAGCCAACTATAACGCAGACATGACAAAGGAGTTTTGGTCTTATCGATATGAAGGCATTAACCGTGCCAACACACTCATTGCCGCCATTCCCAACACAAAACTCAACGATACCGACAAGGCACAATTCATGGGCGAGGCTCTTTTCCTTCGCGCATTCTATCATTATGAGCTGGCATCCATGTATGGCAATGTGCCATTGATGACCGAGCCGTCTGGAGAAACCAAGACACAAGGAGATGTCAAAGTGCTTTGGGGACAAATATTACAAGACTTGTACACGGCCGCGACAACGATGCCAGCCAAGCGTCTTACCAATGGACATGTGGACAAATACACAGCAGAGGCCATGTTAGGACGCGCTTGGCTTTTCTACACAGGCTTCTATTGTAACGGAACGAGCATATCCGACTTGACAAGCACTACTTACCACCCGCTCACGTCGGTACAATTACCCAACGGGCAGACACTCACCAAAGAGCAGGTCATCGCTTGTATAGACGACTGTGTTAACAATTCAGGCTACACTCTGGTGCCAGATTTCAGAAACCTATGGGCTTATACCAATAGGTTTACGGTAGAAGACTACTATTATACCAAAGGGAGAAACCTGAAATGGGTAGAGAATGACAACGGTATCAACCCTGAAACGATGTTCGCCATCAAGTTTAACAAGCGTGCAGACTGGTCCACTACCATTGGATATGCCAATGGAATGGCACTCCATTTCGGCATGCGTGGCGGCCAATCATACGACAAGACATTCCCATTCGGACAAGGATGGGGCGCTGGCCCGGTCGCACCCAATCTTGTGCAAGACTGGACAAGTGCGGAGCCTAACGACTTACGACGTGAGGCCTCCATTCAAGATGTGAACCAACTTCCAAACTATACCAAAGGCGGTTGGGCCGATTTCGTGCAAGAAACCGATTATTACAATAAAAAAATGTCACCTGTCACAGCCAAAAATGATGGCTCGGTTGAAGCTTTCTCACAAAAAGACATACCATACTTATGCTGCTTTGAAAACCTGATGTACGGACCATCTGGATGGGCTCAAGGCAACAACAACATGCAGTTGAACAATATACACGATTTAGTGCTGATCAGATTTGCTGACGTGTTACTAATGCAGAGCGAGCTCAAAGAAGATGTTGCAGGCATCAATAAGGTGCGCGCACGTGCTGGCCTAAACCCCATCGCATCCTATTCATTGGAAGCCTTGCAGAGAGAACGCCGTTGGGAGCTGGCCTTGGAGGGCACTCGCTGGAATGACATCCGCCGTTGGCATATAGCCGAAGCAGCCCTGCAACGGCAAAACAACCAGCAAATATACTATTGTGGCGAACCCGACAAGAACACCGCTCACAATGGGGGCTACGCCGCACGCTTCAAAGCCACCGCTGGTTTCCAAAAGATGCCCGACAGCCAAGTTAAGGTAGGCAGCGTCATGCAAAACGAAGGCTGGACCGGCCACGACTCAGAATACCAAGGCTGGAAATAGCTCGTAAGTGGCTCTTAGCCATGCGAGTCATGGCGAGAGAACTTCTAAAATTTATTCATCTTTAAACCAAGCAAACACATGAAAAAAATAATATATGCCATTCCACTGTTGAGCCTCGCTCTCTTTTTTACATCTTGCGAGCCAGCCCAAGACGATGAAAGCCCAAGTGCAACAGTTTCTTCTGAGCAACTCTCACAAGAATTGCGAATCGAAGCCCAAGCCGAGGGCAATAACAATCTTGTGGTTTATACCACGCCTACCCGTTACATCTATGTTTATGATGCCGAAAACGGTGAACTAATAGGCAATGGTACAAGGGTCAACGTGCAGGTGTTACCACCTGCTCGAGAAGTGAAATACTATGTACAAACCACTGGTTTTGACATGAAAGTGGCCAAGTCGGCACCCAAATCTATCAAGGTTACAACATTTACTGACCTTGACCCTATTCTCACCACGCTGTTTGGCGATGGCAAAGGCAACTTCACGTCGCATAAATACACTTGGAACAGCGAAGCTCCCGATGGATTATGGGGCAATGGTGGTTATATGGAGAGCACAGGTCCAGCATGGTGGGTAGTCAAGGCCACAGACATAGAAGAGCAAGCCAAGAAGGCTAATCTGCCCAAAGATGGCCTAAAAGGATGGTTCACACTGGGTCTTGGAGCTAACAATGTGAAAACAAGCCGTGGCGAAACAGGCTCCGTGGCGGCCACCAGCGAGCACCTCAAGGGCGGATGGGATATAGGCACGCTCACCTTCAAGGGCACCATGCCATTGATGGGCATACAGCCTAATTACAATAATCAACGCCAATATGTGTTCCAGATACTGAAAGCCACCGACCAAGAACTGCGTCTATGTGCTGGCGAACCTAATGCCGGAGACTGTCGCCGTCTCGACCTCAAAGGCGAGACGACGGTTTTTTAATTTTTACACACATCGCCTTTCTTGCCCAAGAAGTAAAATCATCACATGCATGAGACAAATATTTTTTTCGTTGCTATTCTTATTGGTGCTATCATGCTCTAACGGTCATCACACCTTTGTCATAGATGGTACGACCTCACCCAAGCTCAAAGATGGACAGAAAATCTATCTCGTTCCACTCACAAATGCCAATTGGAATAATGTCGATTCTACATACATCCTCAATGGGCATTTTGCTTTTAAGGGCGACACCGAACGCGTATGTATCGTGCGTTTACCCATTCTTGACAGAATGAAAGCCCAAGAAATGCTTGTCATTACCGAACCGGGCAAAACTTATGTAACCATTGGTCCCAACAGCAGCGTGCGCGGAACGCCCCAAAACGAGCTTATGCAGCGATGGAAAGAGGCGGTGACTCGCCAAAAAAAGGCATATTCTGCCTATATGGAAGCTAAAAAAACGGTCAAGTCCCAGACCGCCATTTCCAATTTAAGAAAACGTTACGAGCAAGCCTTTAACGACTATCAGCAGCTTTCATCCGCCATTATCCACCATCACAAAGACAAGACTATCGGCAAGTTCGTAGCTCGGCAGACAGGCTTGCAATAATCCCATTAACAAATGATGAAAGCTTTTTTTTCCAACCATTACCAACTGTTGTTATCACTATTTTTTGCTATTGTGGTAACTATTTTTTGGGCAGGGCCTTACGTCAGCGCTTTAGTTTACCAAGAGCAATTCCAGCTTTTCCTCTTTGATAACGACTATTTCACCCAACGCATGGCTGTGCCGGGCGGATTGGCCGACTACATTGCCGAGTTTTTAACGCAGTTCAATCGTTTGTATGTGATAGGAGCCATCATCATGGGCGCATTGTTTTTCACGCTCCAGCGGCTCACCTTTATGGTGTTTAAACACATGAAGGGGCATGATTGCTGGTATGCGCTCACATTTATCCCTGCCTTTCTGCTTTGGATGTATATGGGAAATGAGAGTGTCTTGCTCTCGTTTGTCATTGCAATGGTAGCCATTTTGCTGTTCATGTTAGGTTATACAACGATAGCTAAACATCCTCATTCGCTAACCATCAGAATTGTTTATTTGGCAATAGGCATTCCAACATTTTATTGGTTGTTTGGAGCCAATATATGGACGGGCGTTGTCTTTGTTCTGTTTTACGAATGGCATAAGACACACAGGCTGCTCATTGCACTGGCTGCATTTGTCTACACAGTTCTGACCGTATATTGTTGCAGTTGGTTTTTGACCGGATATCCGTATGAACAGCTGTTTCTTGGTATCAACTATTTTCGCTATCCCCAGGGTGTTCCCTACATGCAGTTGGTGGTAATGGGAGCCTTCGCACTTGTTCCATCATGCTGTACATGGCTGCCCAACATGGGCAAAAACCTATGTCACCGCGCCCACAGCAATCCATTTTGGCGTTCTCCAGCCATACTTCTTTCCATCCTCGTTGCTATAATAGGTGGTATAGGCGTAGCCAACAGTTTTGACAGACTGAAGTATGACCAGATAGAGTATGACTATTTAGTGCGTACCAACCAGTGGAATGCCATCATTCGCAAGGCTGAGAAGCATCCAGCCACCACACCGTTGAGTGTGAGCTGTGTCAACTTGGCTTTGTCCATGACCAACCAACTAACCGACCGGCTCTTTGAGTTCTACCAGAATGGCGTTGATGGTCTTTTTCCACCGTTCAGCCGCGACATGACATCACCCATACCGACAAGTGAGATTTTCTATCGCATTGGAATGATTAACGAAGCAGAACGCTACTGCTTCGAAGCCCAAGAGGCTATTCCAAACGCACGCAAGAGTGGGCGATTGACAGCCCGTATAGCACAGTGCAACATTATCAACGGCAACTATAAGGTGGCGGCTAAATATCTGCGCATGCTCCAAAAAACGTTGTTTTATAAAAAATGGGCCAACAGCCAGATGCGCTTCATCAACAATGACAAGGCCGTAGAGGCTGATGCCGAATACGGTCGATTGAGAAACCAGCGTATCAAAAACAACGATTACCTCTTCAGTGACAAAGAGATGGACCAAATGCTGGGTATCTTGTTGGTCGACAATAAACAGTACAACAATGTCATGGCCTACGAATATCTCATAGCCTACGAACTGCTAAAGCGAGACGTGCAGCGCTTCATGCAGTACTATCCCTTAGGCCAATTCATGAACTTCGCACGCATACCTAACACCATTCAGCAGGTACTCATTGGCGTGTGGTTGCAGCAGCATGGCTCGTTAGAGGGCATACCCTATTCTGTCGACACACAAAACGTAGAGCAAACAGTAACGTTTATCCGCACCTATATGACCAACAGGCAAGACCCTGCCCTCACCTCTCCACCACTGAGCCACAACGCATGGCACTATATCATGATGGAGGACAGCAAAGAGAGTCGTTCCAAATCAAGCATGAAAGAGATTTACTAACATGAAAAAAACACATATTACACTCGGTCTTCTCATCATCTTGATGACACAATGCCTTATTGTAACCAGCTGTGCCGACAGTCCTGTCAATGCCGTCAAAAGCGAAAAGCTGCCACCTATATTTCCCGATTATGCCGGTGTGACTATCCCCGCAGAGATTGCGCCGCTCCAATTCAATCTCTCTGAACCGTGCGATGTGCTTGACGTTGTGGCCAAAGGCTCTAAAGGTGGACGAATACACAGCAACGCACAATATACCAAGTTTGACTTGAACGAATGGCATAATCTCACCGAAAAGAACAAAGGGGGGCAAATCATATTCACCGTTTCAGTCAAAGCCAATGGGCATTGGACACAGTACAAAGACTTTGCCGTGAATGTATCTACAGACCATTTGGGGGCGTGGGGACTTACTTATCGACTCATACCACCCGGGTACGAGGTATATGGAAAGATGGGACTGTACCAGCGCGACTTGCGAACATTCGAGCAGACTGCCATCATTGAGAACACAGCGGTGCCCGGCGCATGCGTCAACTGCCACACATCCAATCGTACCGACCCTACCAACTACACCTTTCACGTGCGCGGTGACCATGGCGCGACGGTCATCTGCCAAAACGGACAAAGGCAAATGCTCGAACCCAAAAACAAGGAACTTGGTGGAAGCATGGTCTATCCCTACTGGCATCCATCGGCAAAATTCGTGGCCTACTCCACCAACAAGACGCATCAGAGCTTTCATGCCGTAGCATCAAAACGTGTGGAAGTGTTCGACCAAGCATCTGATATTATCATCTTTAATCCAGCCACCAATGAGATTATACGCAACGCTGCCGTGATGACCAAAGACCACTACGAAAACTATCCCGTTTTCTCACCTGATGGTCGAACGCTCTATTTTGTATCGTCAAAAGCGTGGGACATTCCTGCTAACTACAAAAAAATACAATACAACCTTTGCAAAATTGCTTTCAACCCTACCACAGGGCACACTATAGGACAAGTGGACACCATCCTAAACGCTCGCAAGATGGGGCTGAGCGCAAACCATCCACGCCCATCCTACGATGGCAAATATTTGCTTTTCACTATGAGCCATTACGGCTGCTTCCCCATCTGGCACAAGGAAGCCAACCAATGGTTGTTAAATCTAAGCACTGGCAAGGCGAGGGCACTTACCGAAATAAACAGCGACGACACAGACAGCTATCACAATTGGAGCGCAAACTCGCGATGGATCGTGTTCACCTCAAGGCGACTCAACGGCTATTACACCACGTTGTATATAGCGCATGTCAATGCCAATGGCACCATGGACAAACCATTCTTGCTACCACAACAAAATCCGCAAGAATATTATGACAAGACAGTATACTCGTTCAACACGCCCGATTTTATCCTACGCCCAATAAATACAGACCAGCGAGCCACCGCTAATGCTATCCTCTCATCTGAGCGCACGCCCACAAGGCTCAAATAGTACAATTTGAAAAGGATGACAGACGCACAGTGGCGAAACATGATAAATCAACGCCTCAAAATACCATACATCATGAGACAAGTGAGAGAAAAAAACATGATATAAGCTGATTATAAGCATAGGCAAATGGCGATTTTCAGCAGTTGTTTTTCCATGATAATGAAACGATAGGCAATCAGACCATTTATATTGACCTATTTGCCTCTCAGAACGTTGGCGATAAAATAGCCAAAGACACAAACAAGGGTGATAGTCAGTAAAGAAGAAATTAGGAAACACCTACCATCCAAACATCATTCGAATGGCTTATAGGCCACTGTCGCATTAGTGTCCAAGCGTCATATCTTGTTGATATCCACATAGCCGTTCATCACGGCATAAATGGTGAGAGCCGATACACTCTTGGCACCGAGTTTCTCCATGATATTTTTACGATGGCTAATCACAGTGGTCAGCCCAATATTAAGACGATCAGCTATCTCCTTGTTGATATTTCCTTCCACTATCAACACTAACACTTCCCTCTCCCGAGCGGTGAGCGCATGGCTGTGCGCAGCCTTGACATTAGACGGGAAATTCTTGCCGTGGGCGTGGGCACGCTGTTCCAATTGGAGCAATGAGCGTACCAATTGCTCCTCCGATACATTGACATTGAGACTATGAAAACCCACAGGGTGAGTGGAGGCATCGTGCCCCATGGTCAGCACGATGGTTTTGTGCCTGCGTTCAAGAAAAAATTGCCGGTTCAATATGACCACACTTTGTGCCACAAAATAATGAAAGTAACTGTCAGGGGCGTTGGATCGCATCTCGTCAAGTGTGGCAAAAGCATGCACTTCCATGATAGGGATTACCTGTTGGAGTATTTGTTTTAGTCCCAACACCGAGAGCACGTTGGGATCAATGATTGCCATTCGTGGACGATCTGTCATAGTTTAACACTGCTTATATCCACCAAGTTGTTCACAATGGCGTAGATGGTTAGACCGGCCGGGGAGTGTATCTGTAGTTTGCGAGCAATATTGCGACGATGGGTGATCACGGTATTAATAGAAATGTAGAGGTGATCAGCTATCTCCTTGTTGGTCATGCCCTGCACAAGAGCCACTACAACATCTTTCTCCCGGTCTGAAAGCGTCTCCTGCGTGTTAGCGTTGCTCTTGATCATATTGCTTATCTTCACACTCACATCATTCTGCTTCAACTTTTTTTCCATCCGCTTGATAACGGGTATAAAGATTTCATCCTCTACGTTGGCATGCTCTTTGAGCCACTGCTCGCAGTTGTATATCTCATAAAGGGCTGCGGTGAGCTGGTTGTTACGCAAGCCGTCAGATGGCAAGTATTTGATGATGATGTTCTTAAGCTCGCTCAGTTTTTGGTCTATCTGTGTGTGATGTTTGGAAAAAGTTTCAATATCGTAAGTGGACGATGCGCTTCCACGCTCCAACTCCTCCACATATGGGAAAAGCGTTTTTTCCTCATACTGCATGTGGTTGCTTATGCTTCGCGCATACTCGTCAAAGAGTTTCAAGATGAGACGGGCCAAGTTGTCGTTCTCGTCAAGCGCTTCGCAGAGTGCCCTGCGAATGTAAGGCAACTCAAAGTCGAGATAATAAGCGTGACTGGCCTTGAGATAATGTATTAGCGTGGGGATGGATAGTCGGTCTACATCGTCATAATCGCGATAACCATTGATAGTGAAATTGATGACGGCAAGAAAGGTGTAGGTATCTACATGCTGGTCCTCGCACACCTCTTTGACCGTTTTGTCGCCAAAACCTAAGTTGATGCCAAAAGAGCCAAGGCTTTGCAACGTATTATAATTGTCCCTGATGATGGATATCAACTTGTCATCAGGCTCATACATTTTTTGATTTTTCATCCCCCACTTACTTTCACTATAATAAATATATACTGCAAAATAAGAAAAAAAAAATGAGACTCGCAAGCGATTAGGTATTCATTTTGACACAAATAGCAAAGAATACCCACAAATAATGATGCCACATATTTACCAACTTGTAGGTATTGTTAGTTGTCTGGATAGGCAGTATCTTTAAAAGCATAAAATAGCCATGTGGCATCATCCGGGTAAACGCAACGGCGCACGCAATGGTTACGAGCCTATGATACAAGGATTTCATTGCAATCTTTTAACGTATCAAAAAGCATAATATGGCAGACGACAGACAACGCTCCGCCCCTATTTCGTCCGCATTTTTATAGCTTTAGCAAGGCTGCGAGCCACGAGAAAGACTAACCAACAGGCTTGCCTCATCACCATTGTCAGGTATTCCACAGATCTTTAAACTCATATTTTTTAGGTATTGCGTAAAAAAAGTTTAAAACATAACTTTGCATCTCGAATAACATTAAATAAATTTAATAAAAGCAATTAGCACAAATATCAGCAATAGTAGTATGAAGATAAAAATGAAAAAAACAGTGGCTCTTGCTATCATGCTATGCGGAATGAGTGCCATGACCACAGCAGCCACCCCACCCACGGCTCAAGACACGGCTTATCACAAATATCGTATAGGCGGATATGGAGAGATTTTGACACGGTTTAAGGATTACGGACTGAACCGTTTCACGGGCGCGAGCAATGGCAACGCACGGTTGAACCATAGCGAAATATCCATACCACGCTTTGTTCTGTCGGGCGATTATAAACTGTCTGACAAGTGGATTCTTGGTGCGGAGATAGAGTTCGAATCAGGTGGCGTGGGCATGGCCTATGAGATAGAGTCTGGCTCGGGCGCTGAGAACGGCGAATATGAAAACGAAATAGAAAAAGGTGGCGAGGTGGCTTTAGAGCAATTTCACCTTACCCGACTGATCCACCCAGCCTTTAATGTGCGCGTGGGTCACCTCATCATACCGTTGGGGCTTACCAATGCCCATCATGAGCCACTGTTTTTTTTCACGCCGACACGCCCCGAAGGAGAGTGTACGCTATTGCCATCAACATGGCACGAGACTGGATTGGAGTTCTTTGGTGGTTTCGGCAGGGGAGCAGCCTCTTTTAATTACCAATTATTGATGACAGCCGGCCTCAATCCTGACGGCTTCGGTAAGTACAATTGGGTGAGAAAGGGCAAGCAGGGGGCTTTCGAGTTTGACAACTTCACCGCTCCTGCCTACACGGCTCGGCTTGACTGGAACGGCGTGCCAGGACTGCGCGTAGGGTTCAGTGCCTTTTTCAATCCTAATAGTGGCAAGAACACCGAGAAGTTCTTGAACTATAATAACATGAACGCTATCAACGTGTTCATCTACTCGTTTGACGCCCAATACATAAACAAGTATGTCACGGCACGTGCCAACGTGGTACACGGCCATGTGTCTCAGACGGGCGAAATAAATGGCACTGCGGTATCGGCAGGCTCTCCTTATGGCACACGCAAGCGTGGCATGGGTTCGCATGCGCTCACATACAGTGCTGAGGTGGGCGTGAACATAGCGTCATTCTTTCCCGGTAGCAAATTGCCCAACATCTATCCATACGCACATTACGACTATTACAACCCACAGGAGGGCACGGTTACAGGCACCGTGGCCGACCCACGTACACAAGTTAGCATGTGGGCATGTGGCCTTAACTGGAAACCACTGCCTTGTTTAGCGATCAAAGCCGACTATGCCACACGTCAAATAGGTACGCACGCTGTGTTTGGTAAGGGTAAATACAACTCGGAAAACGAGTTTCGCATAGGCGTGGCATACGCCCTTTATTTTGCCAAGAAATAAAAATCTAAAACTTACCTCATAAAACAACTCAGCAAAAGATATAACGAAAAAAATATATTATTAACGTAAACGTAATGAGACATGAAAAAAAATGCATTAATTCTTGGCACTCTCGCTATAGGTTTGGCATTCAGTAGTTGTAACACTGACTCGCCAGAAAATGGCACTTTTACCAAAGAGCAAGAAAAGAAAATCATCGAGGAAATCAATGCCGAAGATGTCATTGAGTACAACGAACAAAACCAAAAGGCTTGGGGTAACTACATGGCGGTAGTTGGCAAGCTGCTGGTAGCCGATGCCAACGCACTCTACGACGATTGGACCAAAAGCTATAATGGTGGAAAACCATACGCCGAGATATTCAAGGAGCACAAGAGCGAGGCCCTGAAGCTAAACTCCGCGTATGACTGTTTGGCATTGTTGGTAACCTATATGGACCACATCGCCGACGAGGTGGGCTCCGAGAAGATAGGCTCTCCATACCGCAAATACACCGAGAAATGGCCCACCAAAGCAAACATGAAAGCGGGTCTTTATGCCGTTGAGTCATGGTATAGCTGGCACTCGCGGTTAGACTACACGAACAACATCCTATCCATTCGCAACGGTTACTATGGGGTTTACGACAAGAGTTTCAACAAGTTGAGCAAAGCTCACGCAAATTCACTCTATGCCTATGTGGAAAAGAAAGATCCCGCGCTCAACAAAAAAGTGGCCCAAGCCATCGACAAAGCCATAAAAGCTATCGACAACATTCCGCAACCATTCCGCAACCACATCAACAGCAGCGAGACAAAAGCCGCCGCTGACGCCGCCGCTGACCTGAACGAAGTGCTTGCCAAAGACATGCAATCGTTCCTTGACAAAAACAAGAACGACCACAAAGCGCTCGATCCCATCGTCTCCCACGTGGTGGACGAGGTGATAGTGCCCACCTATGCGGACCTGAAAAAATACAACAAGGAGCTGTATCGCAAAATTTTGGCGTTCCAAGCCAAGCCCTCGAACGAAGGCTTCGAGGCTTGTTGCGAGGCTTGGATAACAGCGCGCCAGCCATGGGAGTCGTCCGAGGCTTACCTCTTTGGACCGGTAGCCGACAAAGGTCTTGACCCAAACATGGACACTTGGCCACTGGATATCGATGGTATCGAAAACATTTTGAAATCTGAAGACTGGAACAAACTGAACTGGAGCGGCGATTTTGTCGAGGAAGAAGAAGGCGATAACGGCAACAGCCAGCTGTCTCCGGAAGAAAAAAAGAGAGCCGAAGATATCAGCAGTGCCCAGTCGTTACGTGGTTATCACACCATTGAATTTTTAATTTTCAAGAATGGAAAGCCTCGCAAAATAAAATAATCTTTTTATAAATACTCTTTGATCATGGACGGAGTTGTCAAGCACCACGCTTGGCACTCCGTATTTAAGCGTTAAAAAAAACGTGAAAAAAAGATGGCAATATGATGTGTTTTTACAAATATTCATTAATTCTTCTTGCCGCATTGTCACTGACAGCCTGCGAAGACGAAGGCGAACAACTACACGTGCAAGACGTAGAGGTGCCTGATGGCTATGCCTTGTCGGCTGGCATATCAACCGAATTTTCTCGCTCCGCCTACTCTTACGACGAGGCGTCAGACTGGGTAAGGGGGCGCTACGAGACGCTTTTCAACGAGGGCGATCGCCTTTATGACAATGTAGCAAGCAGCAATTACAATGGCGAGGGTGGCGGCCGAGGACCTGTTTTCGTGGGTTATTGCTGCGGAAGCTGCCATCGTAACGCTGGCCGCACACAGCCCTCCTATTGGATGGCCTTTAAAAACGGCAGTGACAAAGCCACTGGCGAATATGGCTTCACATCCATGTTGTGCTACATCACGAAGAAAAACGGAGCGTTCTTCCCCAATTATGGCCGTGTCATCCACGACAACACCATCTACGGCGTGACACCAGAGGGAGAGCTTCACTTTGACATTGATTCCGCCACCTACCAGTTTCCGGATGGCGAGAAATACACACTCTGTTATCCCAAATATCGCATTACAAAATGGTATGCGGACAGCATAAAGCCCGAAGACCTCTTCATCTCGGTGCGCGTGCCGCTACGTCATGTTGGCCAAGGAGTCATCATGGCACTCGACCGCGAAGAGATCAGGCAGCTGGCAGCTAAAAGCAATTACCCGGAATGGGGCATTAGCGGCAGATATAACATCATTTCCGAGCGAGGGGTAAGTCAAATTGGCGTTGGTGGCAACAAGTCGCACCACGCCGACCTCACGGTAGAGTTGGGCTATTCATCAGACATGGGCATGACCAACAGTCGCTTCCCAGAGGAAATATGCCGTGGACAGAAACAAATTAGAGAGGGCGCTATGATGGGGATGGCTTATCATAAGCTCGATGTAAGTAACAAGGACATGGAGGCCGTAGACCTTTATCTTCATTCGTTGGCAGTGCCCGCACGACGCGACGTGAACAACCCGGATGTAAAAGAAGGTGAAAAACTGTTCTACAAGGCAGGTTGCCACTTGTGCCATGTCACCACATTGCACACCAACAAACGTGGTGTAACCCTGCTTGGTGGCATGTCATTGCCATGGTTAGGAGGGCATCAGGCGGTGCATCCCTACTCCGACTTCCTGCTCCACGACATGGGGTCGGAAATTATGGGCGTAGGGCTCAACGACCATATGGTGAGCGGATTGGCAAGAGGCAACGAGTGGCGAACCACCCCTTTGTGGGGTATCGGACTGCAATTGCTCGTCAACGGCCACACCTATTTTCTACATGACGGCCGCGCTCGCAACTTCACCGAGGCCATCATGTGGCACGGAGGTGAGGCACAGGCCAGCAAACAGAAATTCGCACATTTCTCAAAGCAAGACCGCGCCAAACTCATTAGATTTCTCTGGAGTCTATAATCAACTTTACCGTAGAAACAAAATAAAATATTAAATATAACATGAAGCTATATCGCGCTTACGCTGCTATCATCGCAGCAGGACTTAGTTCTGTGGCTTTTGCAGAGCAAACAGACAAGGATGCCGTTCTGAACGACAACAAAAAAACGGCCATTGAGATGAATGTCACGACCGAAAATACCGACGAAAACGTCCAAAAACAACGTGAAGTGACCTATGACCGAGAAAACGGCGTGCTCCCTATCGCTGACAACAGAGGGTTTTCTTTGGCCTCCAAGGATGGGAAATTTATTCTCAAACCTTATTTAATGCTCCAGACAACACTTAGATTCAACTACTATCCAGACGAGGGACTTGACAAGGCTTATAACCAAGACAACGTAGCCAACTCTGGTTTTGCCATACCATTCGGCATTATCGGCTTCACCGGCAAGGCCTTCGGCAAAATTGATTATAACGTTTGCGTCAATGCGGCAGCCAAGGGAGGCGCGCTGTTGCAACAAGCATGGATAGATTACGCAGCCTCCAAAGCTCTGCGTTTCCGCGTAGGAAAACAGAAAACACCATTCGCCGGGGCATTCCTTACCACCCTTGGCGAGACTTTGTTCCCTGCCATGCCGTCGTCGCTCATCTGCACCACGATATTGCCTTACAGCCTCAACGCCGTCAACCCCACCATCAACACAGGCTGGGACTTGGGCGTCAAGATGCACGGTTTGATAGCAGACAAGTGGGGCTATGAGCTCGGCTTATTCAATGGAACGGGTGGCAACGTCAATACGGCTACCAAGGGCTTTAGCGACGACAACCATTTCCCGTCACTGCTCTACGCCGCGCGCGTCACTTTCCAAGGCAACGGAGCCATGCCGATGAGCCAAGGCAATCCTAACCTTTTAGGCTTAGGCACAAAATATTTAGTGGGGCTTTCCGTTAATTATAATAATGAAGCGGAGAACGAATCGACCAATGATTTGCGTGCCGGAGTGGAGTTCGCGCTGCTGAGCGGACCGTGGTCTGTGGCAGCTGAGGGCTACTACATGCACGTGGGCTTTACCAAACGAATGAAAATAACCGACCGTTTCAATTACATGGGAGGCTACGCGCAATTGGCCTATTTTCTCAACAGATCGTGGCAATTGGGCGTTCGCTACGATTGGATGGACCGCAATGGCACCCGCAAGGATGGCAGCCTGAACTCTCCGGGGGTGGTTTGCAACTATTTTGTACCTAAAACCAATATCAAACTCTCCGCAATGTATCAATACACAGGCCGTTGGGGGCACGACACCCAAGCCGACAGAGACCTTGACAATCTCGGATTGGCCACTCATTCCGCCATGATTTTGATGCAATATGCTTTTTAAGTGTTGATAGAGATGAACAATATAATCCATAAATTTTTACCACTATTGGTCATGGCACTCCTTGCAAGTTGCGACTCTGGTAACATTGAGGAGACAGACCCCGACAGCGAACAAGGTCGCGTGGTCAAGATAGAGGGCAACATAGCCGGCCTGAAAAGCTGGCCATTGGATTATGATGTCGCGGTGGCTGGTTTCTCAAACAAGTCCAACTCAAGCGCAGCTCCCTATGCCGAAATATCCAAAGTGGTCACCACCGATGCCAATGGCAACATGTCATTGGTGCTGTCGGGAATAAGCTCGGACATTGACGTGATACAGATTTGCGTGCTCAATCGCCTGCGACAACGTGTCATGAAGTTTGTGTCAAAGGACATTTCCAACGCCACGGGGCGCGACACCATACGTCTAAACGTTGACAAGGTGGACGCCAGCATGTTCAATGCCATTCAGGTGGGCATTTTCAATGGTGTGTGTTCGTCGTGCCACAATGCCTCAAGACCCGCCGGCGGCCTCGATCTTACCGATGGGCACAGCTACGCCTCGTTAGTAAACCATGAGTCAGTAAAGGTGCCACGGATGAAAAGAGTGATCCCCGGCGACAAGCAAAACAGCTTGTTATACCAAGTATTAAACTCTGACATCTCACGCTCGTGGAAGCAAGACCACACCGACATGGGCAACAAGGAACGTACCGAAAAGTATATCCTACAGCTCATCAACGACTGGATCGCCACCGGCGACACTCAGTAAGAGCAAAGATCCGGATTGGCTTAAACCACCAATCCGGCTTGCCGTTTCTTTATTTCTATCCAACAACCATGTTGGCATAGTACCCAACACAATTCAAATGAAGTTTATCAAGTATGCCATAGCGATTTTGTTTGTTGCGCTCATTGTTCTTATGGCCTTTGCCACCTATATGGAACAGCAACACGGCACTGCGTTCGTGGCACAGCATATATATCACACGCTATGGTTTTGCGCCTTGTGGGGCATACTAACCACACTGGCCATAATATACATCATCAACCGAAAACTAAACCGCCGCCTCCCCATTTTCATGCTTCACGGAGCATTTGTCGTCATCCTAATAGGCTCAGCCATCACATATTTCACTGGCAAAGAGGGCAAGATACATCTGCGCGAGGGTGTTGCCGAGAACACGTTTTTAGAGCAAGCGAGCGGCCAAATGCTGCCCTTGCCATTCTCGTTGACGCTCAAATCTTTTCAAATAACATGCTATCCAGGCACCGACGCGCCCTCCGATTTTGTCAGCACAGTAACATGCCAAAGTCCCAACGACAGTAAAGTAGTCAATGCCGAAATCTCGATGAACAACATTTTGAGACACCACGGCTATCGTTTTTATCAAGATGGGTTCGACCCAGACCACAAAGGTACCACCCTAAGCGTCAATCACGACCCTTGGGGCACGGCCATAACTTATATCGGCTACCTATTGTTGGCATTGAGCATGACGCTTACCCTCATCTCTCGCAAGGAGTCGTTTCGCCGTCTTCTTTCCTCGCCCGCATTGCGCCGCGGCTCCGTGCTTTTTGTCTTGGCCGCGCCTATGCTCACCGCCCATGCCGAGGATGTGCCCACCATCAACGCTGAAAAAGCCAAGATAGTGGCACGTTATCAGGTGGTTTACAACAGCAGGGTGGTACCCCTCAACACCGTGGCCACCGATTTTCTACAAAAAATATATGGCCGTCACAGCTACAAAGGATTGTCGGCCGAGCAGGTGCTCTATGGGTGGATAGCGCGACCGGACGCATGGAAAAGCCAACGCTTTATCCATATCAAGCACGCGCCCCTTCGCCAGCGGCTTGGCATAACGGGCGAATACGCCGCGATGGAAGAACTTTTTGATGCCAACGGCAAATACAAGCTCATGCCAATGGTGCATGAAGAACAAAAAAAAGACGCCATGGGCAAAGCTATCAAAGAGCTTGACGAGAAAGCCGGATTGATACTTATGCTCACAAGCAATACTCTTTTCACACCCCTTGCGCCCACGTCGCCACGCCTTAGCGACACCCGCGTAGAAGCAGAGATTATTTATAACAAGATTCCGGCAACCAAAATACTCTTCATCGTCAATCTTGTCATGGGCTTTATCACTTTCATTCTCCTGATGGCAAACACCTCTATCGGGCGTTGGCGGCGCACGAGGCACATGGCACACGTTGCCAGCGTAGCGATCTTCGGCGCGTCGTTCGCGTTTGCCCTGCTCACCTACGTCCTACGTTGGTACGTGGGTGGGCGCGTGCCGTTAAGCAATGGGTACGAAACAATGCTGCTCATGGCCCTCCTGCTCATGGCTATCACCCTGACTATACACCGTCGGTTCCCTTACCTTTTGCCTTTCGGGTTCCTACTCTCGGGCTTCACCCTTCTTGTGAGCCACTTGGGGTCCATGAATCCCCAAATCACACCTCTCATGCCAGTGCTCCACTCTCCCCTACTCAGCATACACGTTAGTGTCATCATGACAGCCTACGCGCTGTTGGCACTCATGGCCATGCAAGGCGCCTTCGCATTGTGGCTCATGCGCGACAAGACACCAAGGCGTCGACGCGCGCTCATCGATCAGGTCACCACCCTCAACCGTGTCATGCTGTTCCCCTCTGTTTTTTTATTGGCCGTCGGCATTTTTCTCGGGGCCGTCTGGGCCAATGTTAGTTGGGGAAAATACTGGAGTTGGGACCCCAAAGAGACATGGGCGCTCATCACCCTCATGGCCTACGCCGTTCCATTACACCGCCAGTCGCTGCCATTAGCGCGTCGCGACAAGCAATTCAATATCTATATCACCTGTGCGTTCCTCTGTGTGCTCATGACATTTTTTGGCGTGAATTATTTTCTCGGGGGCATGCACGCATACGCATAAAACAACTGTCATCATGGAAACCAAGAAACTAAAGATAATCATCAACGACGTATCCGTCAGCCTTTTCGCCTTTGACGGAGGCCAAGGCGTGCGCGAATATCTTGCCATGCTCACCTGTACCAATCCCGAACAATCATTCGAGGAACAAGCCCGGGCAATGGCCAACAGCTGCGAAGAGATACGCACGAGCAATTTCCACGGGCATTTGGGCAAACTGAGCGAAGCTCACCCCGTGTTCAAACGCTATTATCTCAGCGACGCGGCCAATCAGCTGGAGACGCTACAAAAGATAATCGGTGAGCAAGATTGCGCCGTGTCTTACGTGCAGCAACCGCCACTCCAAGGCGCAAAACTGGGGCTTTGGGTCTACTTGATGGCTGGGACAGAGAACCACAAAATAGACGACAACATGTTTGCCGTGACGCACAACGGCTACACCGAGCTGTGGTCAGCGCAACTCATGGCCGCGGGCAAAAACGCTTTCGACCAAACGTTTGACATCATGACCACCTACGCCCAGCGTCTACGAAGCTTAGGCTGCACATTAGCCGACAACTGTCTGCGCACATGGTTGTACGTCAACGACATCGACAACCACTACGACGGTGTGGTAAAAGGTCGCAACGCCGTGTTCGATACCGAACACCTTACGGACGACACACACTTCATCGCATCGACAGGCATTGGCGGCCGATGCGCCGACCATCGGGCGCTGTGCATGATGAACGCCTACGCCATCAAGGGCATCAAGCCCAACGACGTGCGCCATCTATACGCGCTCGACCACCTGAACCGTACCTCCGACTATGGCGTGCGCTTTGAGCGAGGTTCCTACATAGATTTCGCGGGACGGCGCAAGGTGTTCATCTCTGGAACGGCCAGCATTGACAACAAGGGAGACATTATGCACGTGGGCGACATTCGCCAACAGGTGCGTCGCATGTGGGAAAACATCCAAGCCCTGTTGGCAGAAGGAGGATGCACCTTTGACGACGTGGCGGAAATGACCGTTTACCTGCGCGACACGGCCGACTACAAGGTAGTGTCTGACATGTTCGCGCAGAAGTTTCCCGACACGCCCTATATCATTGTTCTCGCGCCTGTGTGCAGACCAGGCTGGCTCGTGGAAACGGAGTGCTTGGCATTGAAGAAACTGTAAACCAAACACTACATGCCACACACCATATCCCATCAAACTCTCGGTAGCGTGAACGTCCGACTGGCCAAATTCAGCACCGGGACCGACGTTGACGAGTACCAACTCGCACTATGCATAGACGACGAAGCGGCCCACCTAAGCTACGCCGAGCAGCTCAGACAACTATGCGTCGCTTTCGAGACTGTTCGCCAACAAACCAAGGCCAACCCTGTGTTCAAACGCTATTTCATCAGCGATGCGGCCAACCAGACAACCTTGCTGATGAATTACGAGTTGGCATACACCGACTATGAGCTGTCTGTCATAGAGCAGCCACCCGCCAATGGCACCAAGGTGGCACTATGGTGCTACCTCATGACCAATGTCAACACCAAGGCCAACGTCTCCGGCCTATACGAGGTGCAGCACGGCAGCTACCGCCATCTGTGGAGCGCCAACAACACGGCGCAAGCCGAAACTTGCTCCGCGCAAACAAAATTGCTGCTCAACGACTATGTGATGCAACTCATGAATGAGGGTTGCACGCTGCGCGACAACTGCGTGCGCACTTGGTTTTACGTTAACAACATAGACCAAGACTACAATGATGTGGTGAAAGCACGCAACGAGGTGTTCTACACACAGGGCATGAACGCCAACACACACTTCATCTCCAGCACTGGCATTGGTGGCAGGCAGGCAGACAACCAGCGCCTCTGCCAGATGGACAGCTACGCGATTTACGGATTGCGCGAAGGCCAAATGCGCCACCTCTACGCCCCCGACCATCTCTGTCGAACCGTCAAGTACGGCGTGAGCTTTGAACGTGGCGTTTACATTGACTATGGCGACCGCCGACACGTGTTCATCTCGGGAACAGCCAGCATAGACCGTGACGGCAACATCGTGAGCCAAGGCGACATTCTCGGACAGTGCGAGCGGGTATGGCAAAATATCGAAGCCCTGCTCAACGAGGCCAACTGCGAGATGAAAGACCTGCAAATGGTGATCTGCACCATACGTCACGCGTCAGATTTTAACATCGTGCGACAATGGATTTCACATAAGATTGGGAACAATGTTCCACATATTTTAGTTTGCGCGCATATCTGCAGGCCAAACTGGCTGGTTGAGATGGAATGTATCGCGGCACGTAAAATAAAATCAGACTATCCCGTCTTCTAAATGTCTACAATACAAACAAGTTGGAAGCCCACCCATCTCACGACCAGCGTTTCATCCAAACGCGCACGATGAAACATGCCTCTGAATGTAAAATAAAATGGCCTATCATTTATTTTCAAGCCATACACGACAAGACGAGAAAATACCACGCCCAAGATGTTTTGCAACCAAAATATCCAACTTTTATTTTGCAAGCCCACACGATAAAGGCCCAATGACATCGTGAAAAAGGCCTAAAGGGCATGCGTTGGCTACCGAATGACAATGCCTTTAGCGTCTAATGGCAACATGATTAGGCATTAAACGCAAAATGAAAAATACGTTTTTGTAGGAGCGATCATTTTATTTCCACATAACATGCGGTGTATTAACCAATTACAAAACACACGCTATTTTTGCCATTTTTCGGGCAAAACCACCTAAAAAATAAAAAAAACGTAGAAACAAGGGGGTGTTGTTTGTTTTTTTCAATGCAATTTTTAATATGAAAAAGCATGGCGGTAGACGTGACATTTCGCCTCGACAAGCCATGCCATCAAACCGGAACAGCCATGCACACGTCACTCTTTTTGCCGCCTGTGTATGACGCGCACGGTGCCACACAGCGCGTCGTAACGCACCTGCAGCGAGTCGACCCTCACGCCCAAACGATTGCGCCGACCAATATCATGCTCGCTCTCGAATGCCCTCTTAGTAGCTTGCAAAGCCGAGTCGGTGCGAGCAATGTCGGCTTGCGCTATCTTGAGCGACGCGTCTTGCCATATTTTCAACGCTCGTCGACGCAATTTCACCGCCTTGGGGTGGCTGGCGCGCAAGTTGGCTATGGCACGCAGCGTAGCCTCATAGTCATGGTTTTGATACAACGAGTCTATCAATCGCATCTGGGATACGGCCTTGTCATCGGCCGATGGTTGGCAAGAAACGACGCAAACAAACGTGAAAACAAGTGCTATATATCTGTTCATGCGCACAAAGTTAATGAAAAGCAACGAGCCTAGGCACCATAAATGCAATCTTTTTTGTAACTTTGCATGTCATCGGCTTGCGTAAACTCGGACACGCACCCATTCCAAATTACAGAGCAAACGGGCGCCAAGACAACAGATACATTACAACATAGACAAACATGCGACATCTCAGCGACAGCGATTTAGCGACATTATTAGATAAAAACATATTTCACAAGATATCCGAAGCGGCTGACAGCATAGGCCAAGAATGTTATGTGGTAGGCGGCTATGTGCGCGACTTGTTTCTTGAGCGACCCTCCAACGACATAGATGTGGTGGTGGTGGGCAGCGGCATCGAGGTGGCCAAGCGGCTCAAAGAGATTTTGGGCGAAAAGGCGCGACTCAGCGTCTTTCGCAACTTTGGCACCGCACAAGTGAAATGGCACGGCCTGGAAGTGGAGTTCGTGGGGGCCCGCAAAGAAAGCTACAGCCACGACAGCCGCAAGCCCCACGTGGAGGACGGCACACTTGAGGACGACCAGAACCGCCGCGATTTCACTATCAACGCCTTGGCCGTGTGCCTCAACCGAGACCGCTTCGGGCAATTGGTAGACCCCTTTGACGGTCTGCAAGACATGGAAGAAGGCGTGATACGCACGCCAATGGACCCCGACATCACATTCTCGGACGACCCACTGCGCATGCTGAGGTGCGTGAGATTTGCCACCCAACTGCGCTTCTTTATCGAAGACGAAACCTTTGACGCACTGGCGCGAAACGCTGACCGTATCAAGATTATCAGCGGAGAGCGCATACAAGAGGAACTCAACAAAATAATGATGACCGACTGTCCCAGCAGAGGCTTCGTGGATTTGCACCGCTGTGGCCTTCTCGACATCGTCATGCCAGAACTGACTGCGCTCGACAAGGTGGAGACACGCGAGGGGCGCGCGCATAAAAACAACTTCTATCACACACTTGAGGTGCTTGATAATTTGTGCGCCGCACAAAATAAACGCATGGAAAAACTCCACCAAGAGCTAAACGCTCTCGACCGCAAAAGCGAAGAGGCAGAGCTATGCCAAAAAGAGATCGACCTGCTCAACGAGCACAAATTGTGGCTGCGCTGGGCATCGCTGCTGCACGATATTGGAAAAGCCAAGACCAAACGGTGGGACAACCAGAACGGATGGACGTTTCACAATCACAACTACGTGGGCGCCAAAATGGTGCCGGCCATTTTTAAACGATTGAAGTTGCCCTTGGACGGCAAAATGAAATACGTCAAAAAAATGGTGGACCTGCACATGAGACCCATCGCCATCGCCGACGAGGAGGTGACCGACAGCGCCGTGCGCCGATTGGTGAACGACGCCAACAACGACGTGGACGACCTGATGATGCTATGCGAAGCAGACATCACCAGCAAGAACAGGGTGAAAAAACAACGCTTCTTGGAAAACTTCAGATTGGTGAGAGAGAAAATAACCGACTTGCAAGAGAAGGACTACAAGCGCGCGTTGCAGCCTTGCATAGATGGCAACGAGATCATGGAGATGTTCCACCTGAAACCCTCAAGAGAGGTCGGCACCCTCAAACAAACCCTCAAGGACGCCGTGCTGGACAACAAAGTGCCCAACGAGCGAGAGCCATTGATGCGCCTATTAATGAAGAAAGCCCAAGAAATGGGGCTTTGTTAAAAATCAAAAATACTTGTTAAAAGAATAAGGGATATCGATGAGTTTTCATTGATATTCCTTAAATTCGCATGTAGAAAAACTAAAAACGAATTTTAAGTTTTTTGCTATTGCCATCAAATGGCATTATCTCGCTAACGAAAATCAACAAAAAAAATATAATAGGTATGAAGATTAAGCAATGTTTATTTGTGGCAGCCACGGCCGCAATCCTTCTTTCATGTGGAGGTAAGGGACGACAAGGCATGCCCAAAATGGGCGACAACGAGTTCGCGGTGCGAACGGTTGGCACCCAAAGCGCTGGCCTACAAACCACCTATCCCGCCACCATTCGAGGTATACAAGACGTGGACGTGAGACCCAAGATAGCTGGCTTTATTACCAAGGTGCTCGTGCATGAGGGACAATCGGTGAGAGCCGGACAAACGATGTTTGTAATAGACAGCGAGACTTACCGTGCCGCCGTGCGCCAAGCGCAAGCCGCCGTAAACACAGCCAAGACAAGAGCCAACACGGCTCGCATGACCTATGATAACAACAAGAAACTGTTCGACCAACAAATCATTGGACAATACGAGTTGTCAACGTCGCAAAACAATTACTCCACGGCACAAGCGGCGGTTGCACAGGCACAAGCCGCGTTGGCCTCAGCAAGAGAAACGTTAAGCTGGTGCACGGTAAAAGCGCCCGCAAACGGCATTGTAGGAAGTCTGCCTTTCAAAGTAGGAACACTCGTGAGCGCCTCTAACGCGCTCACGACCGTGTCTAACAACGCCACCATGGAAGTGTTCTTCTCCATGAGCGAGAGCGAGATTTTGGCACTCGCGAGGAACGCAGGGAGCACTGCCACCGCCATCGCCGAGATGCCAACTGTGAAACTGCAATTGGCGGACGGAACAATATACAACCATCCGGGCAAGGTGGTGAAGATGAGTGGCGTGATTGACCCGTCCACTGGCTCCTACTCGATCATAGCCCATTTCCCCAATCCGGAGCGGTTGCTCAAGAGCGGTGGAGCCGGACAAATCATCGTACCGAGAACCAACAGCGCTGCCATCGTCATTCCGCAAGAAGTGACATCGCACATACAAGACAAAGTGTTCGTGTATCTTGTGGGCAAGGATAACAAGGTGAGATACACAGAGATAAAAGTGAACCCACAGAATGACGGCAAAAACTATATCGTGACCGAGGGATTGCGCCCCGGCGATCGATACGTGAGCAAGGGTATAACCAAGCTGACAGATGGCATGGAGATAAAACCTATCTCAGAGGCCCAATACATGAAAAAAATAGAAAAAGCCGAGAAAATGGGCGCCTCGCAAGCCGACGCAAACTCGTTTATCAAGGCCATGAAAGATGAATAGGATGAGCGCGACCCCGACTGTAGGGATGCCTTTAATCTATAAAACAACGCATACATGACTTTTTCAAAATTCATAAAACGCCCAGTGCTGTCCACGGTGATATCCATTTTCTTCGTGTTGTTAGGTGCCATTGGGCTTATATCGCTTCCCGTGGAGCAGTATCCAGACATAGCCCCACCCACCATCTCCGTATGGACGGCATACCAAGGAGCCGACGCCAAGACCGTGATGAACGCCGTGGTGACGCCACTCGAAGAGAGTATCAACGGCGTGGAGAACATGACCTACATGACATCGTCGGCCACCAACTCGGGCATGGCACAGATCACCATATTCTTTAAGCAAGGCACAAATGCCGACATGGCCGCCGTGAACGTGCAAAACCGCGTGGCGCAAGCACAGTCGCTGCTGCCGGCCGAGGTGAACCGCGTGGGCGTGACGGTATCTAAACGACAGACCTCAAACGTGATAATTTTCTCCATAACGACCGAAGACGGTCGCTACGACAGCAAGTTTCTCACCAACTACACCGAGATCAACGTCACGCCACTCCTCAAACGCATAAAAGGCGTGGGCGACGTGCGGAGCTTCTCGACCGAAACCTACTCCATGCGTGTATGGTTGCAACCGGAGAAGATGAAACAATACGGCTTGGTACCTGCTGACATCACCCGTGCCTTGGCCGAGCAGAACATCGAGGCGGCCCCGGGTGCGTTCGGCGAGAAAAGCGACATGGCCTTTGAGTACACGCTGCGCTACAAAGGACGACTGTCTGATGCGCGCGAGTTTGAGAACATCATCCTCAACAGCAACATCGCTGGGCAGACGCTTTACCTTAAGGACGTGGCGAAAGTGGAGCTTGGCAGCCTGATGTACAACGTGAACATGAAGAGCAATGGTCGCCCCGCCGCCATGGGCATGGTACAGCAAGTGGCCGGCTCTAATGCCACACAGATAGCCACCGACGTAAAAAAGGCTTTGGCGCAAGCGCAAGAAACCATGCCGCCGGGCATGATCTACACCATTGAGCAAGACGTGACGGAATTTCTGTTCGCCTCCATAGAAGAGGTGGTGTTCACGTTGGCGCTCACGCTAGTATTGGTATTCTTGGTGGTATATGTGTTTCTCCAAGATTTCCGCTCAACGCTTATCCCGATGATCGCCGTGCCCGTGGCATTGGTAGGAACGTTCCTGTTCTTGTGGATATTCGGTTTTTCCATCAACCTGCTCACGCTGTCCGCGCTACTTTTGGCCATCGCCATCGTGGTGGACGATGCCATCGTGGTGGTCGAGGCGGTGCACGCAAAGCTCGACCAAGGCTATGACAACGCATTGACGGCTGCCATCGATGCCATGAACGAGATTTCGGGAGCCATCATCTCCATCACCTTGGTCATGTCGGCCGTGTTCGTGCCCGTATCGTTCATGGGCGGCACATCGGGCACCTTCTTCCGCGAGTTTGGCGTAACCATGGCCGTGGCCATCATCATATCTGCGGTGAACGCCCTGACTTTGTCGCCGGCCCTATGTGCCATATTCCTTAAACCGCACGAAGAGGAAAAGAATGACAAGAACGCTACGTTTATAGACCGATTTCATCATGGTTTCAACCGCGTGTTCGACAAGGCCACACACAAATATAAGAAGGGCGTGACCTATATGCTCAAACACCGCGTTATAACAGGCATAGCGGTGGCGGTAGGCATCGTGGCGCTCGTCGTGGGCATGGCGACCACCAGCACCGGACTGGTGCCAAACGAGGATGTGGGCACCCTGTTCGTGACCGTCTCGGCCGCGCCGGGCACCAGTCAGGCTCGCACGCAGCAGATTGTGGACCAAGTGGACAGCATGCTCGCCTCAAACCCAGCCATCAAGCGCAGGGAGGCTATTACTGGTTTCAACTTCATAGCTGGGCAAGGTTCTGACCAAGCCACGTTTGTCATCAAGCTCAAGAGCTTTGAGGAGAGGTCGCCGAAAAATGTCCTCGCCCGACTATGGGGCGTGATAACGGGCAAAGGCGTGGCACAACTGTTCATGAACCCGATGGACGCCAACATGGTGTTGGGCATGATATACAAGCAGACGGCGGCTATCAAGGATGCGAGAATCATAGCCTTTGGACCACCGATGATACCCGGTTTCTCGGCCAGCAACGCTGTCTCAATGTCTTTGCAAGACAAGACGGGAGGCGACTTGAACAAGTTTTTCGAAGTGGCGCAAACATATCTCGAAGAGCTGAACAAACGCGACGAGATACAAAGTGCCATGACATCCTATAATCCCAACTATCCACAATACATGGTCGACGTCGACGTGGCCAAGTGCAAGCAGGCTGGAACGTCGCCAGCCGCAGTGCTCTCCACGTTGCAAGGCTATTACGGCGGCATGTATGCGTCCAACTTCAATGCTTACGGCAAGCTGTATCGAGTGATGATACAAGGAACCGTGGAGAGCAGGATGAGGCCGGAGGGGTTGAGCAACATCTATGTAAGATTGGCCTCAGGCAGCATGGCCCCGGTATCAGAATTTGTCACATTGAAACGCGTTTACGGTCCGTCAAATATCAGCCGGTTCAACCTTTTCACGGCTATCAACCTCAATATCACACCGTCGGGCACCTCTGGCGACGCCCTGAAAGCGTGCGAGGAAGTGGCAAAAGAGGTGTTGCCCACTGGCTACGGATACGAATTTTCGGGACTGACACGCTCCGAGGCGGAATCATCAAACTCCACAGCCATCATCTTTGTGCTGTGTTTCGTGTTTGTGTATCTCATATTGAGCGCACAATACGAGAGTTATTTGCTACCGCTGTCGGTGCTGTTGTCGGTGCCATTCGGCCTTGCCGGAGCGTTCGCCTTTACCAATCTGTTTGGACACTCCAACGATATATACATGCAAATATCGCTGATCATGCTCATCGGACTGCTTGCCAAGAATGCCATCCTCATCGTGCAGTTCGCTCTTGAGCGCCGCAAGACGGGCATGGGCCTGCGCTACGCGGCCATTCTTGGCGCAGCCGCGCGCCTCCGCCCCATCCTGATGACCTCGCTGGCCATGATTATCGGCTTGATGCCGTTGATGTTTGCCTCGGGCGTTGGCAAGAACGGCAACCAGACACTTGGCGCCGCAGCCGTGGGCGGCATGCTCATCGGCACATTCTTGCAGATATTCGTGGTGCCAACATTGTTTGTCACTTTCCAGTGGATACAAGAGAAATTCACGCCGATGGTCTTCGCCGACGAGGCAAGTCAAGAGGCTCAAGCCGAATTGAGACAATACGCGCGACCGAACAAAAAGGCCGCTCGCAACAACTCGTATGACGAATAAAAACATTGCCAAGCTCTTCCATCAACCCTATTCGGGCACATGGTAAGAGCCGCGTTTTATAAAATACACAGCATGAAAATAATTAGAACCATTATCTTAGTAGGCACTTTGGCACTGGCATTGTCGGGCTGCAAGAGTCTCTATGGCAGATATGAGCGACCGCAAGTCGCAGCCAACGGCCTGTTTCGAGACACGCTCTCGGCAGCAGACACCTTGGCCACGCCCGACACCTTGAGTTTGGGCCATTGGGTTTGGCGAGATGTTTTTACCGATTCGCAGCTGCAAACGCTCATCCAAAAGGCATTGGACAATAACCCCAACTTGCTTAACGCCGCGTTGAACATCGAGATGGCCAAGGCCCAAATCAAAGCCGCCAAATTGGCTTTTTTGCCGCAATTCGCCTTCACGCCACAGGGAACAGTCAGTCATTTCAACGAAAAGACTGTCCAATCATACGACCTCACGGTGGCGGCAAGTTGGAACGTGTCGCTCTTTGGCGGCTTGACAGCGGCCAAACGAGCCGCCCAGACATCACTCATACAGATGGAAGACTACCAGTTGAGCGTCAAAACATCCTTGGTCTCGGGCGTTGCCAACTTGTATTACACACTGCTCATGCTTGACAGACAGATGGAATTGGTGCAAGAAATGGAAATGTTGACGCAAAAAACATGGAAGCAAATGGAGGCCATGAAGAACGGACGCATGGGCTATCGCTCCACGGCCGTGCAGGCTGCCGAAGCAAATTATTACTCCGTGCTGACCAGAAAGGCCGACTTGAAACGCCAACTGCGAGAGATGGAAAACTCACTTAGCCTGCTGTTGGGAGAGCCGGCACAATTCGTGCCACGCGGTAAACTGGCCGACCAAAGCCTGCCAGGGCACTTCTCCACTGGCGTAGGAATTCAACTTTTACGCAACAGGCCAGACATTCACGCCAATGAAATGGCGCTCGCCACATGCTTCTATAACGTGGAAAAAGCTCGCTCCATGTTCTATCCAAACATAACTATCAATGCCATGGGTGGTTTCAGCAATGGCAAAGGCATGGTTAACCCAGGGCAATGGCTACTCTCCGCCGTGGCCTCGCTCACCCAACCCATCTTCATGAACGGCAGGCTCACGGCGGGCCTGCGAGTGGCCGAGGCCAAATATCAGCAGGCATACAACACTTGGCAGAACAGCATCTTCAAAGCAGGAGCCGAGGTTAGCAATGCCTTGGTGCTCTACAATACCTCGCAAGAAAAAAGCGCCATTGAGCAAAAACAAATCGAAGTGCTCAAGAAAAACGTGGAACACACTCACATGTTGCTCGATATGGCAGGCAGCACATACCTTGAAGTTATCACCGCAGAGAGCAAATTGCTCAACGCCCAACTCTCCAAGGTGACCGACGACTTCCATAAAATGCAAGCCGTTGTCAATCTCTACCAAGCACTCGGAGGTGGCACGCGATAGCCTCAAGGCATCGGCGGCTCATCTGTAACACCTTCATTAAGGCGCGAGCCTACCGAGAAGCTCACCAAGACGAATATGGTACAACTCTTCACGAAATATATCATGAGCCATCGTCAGACACCCAACTTGCAAGAGAACACATCCACATCTCTATCATGAAGCATCTGTCGAGACTCTTAAAACATCATCAACATGTCAAAAGAAATTAGTCCACAAGCCGTGGTTTCGCCCAATGCCAAGATTGGGAAACGCTGCAAAATATATCCGTTCGCTTACATCGAGGACGACGTCGAGATTGGAGACGACTGCGTGGTCTTTCCATTTGTCAGCATTCTCAATGGCACGAAGATGGGCAATAACAACAAGGTACACCAATGCACGGTGCTTGGAGCTGAGCCACAAGACTTTCGCTACACTGGCGAGAAAACCCATCTTATCATCGGCGACAACAATATTTTCCGTGAAAACGTGGTTATAAACCGCTCCACCCACGCCAGCGGAGAGACCGTTATCGGCGATGACAACTTCTTGATGGAGGGCGCGCACATAAGCCATGACACCCAAGTGGGCGACCATAACGTCTTTGGCTACGGCACGAAAATAGCCGGCGACTGCGTGATTGGCAACGGCGTGGTCTTCGCTTCGTCGGTCATAGAGAGCGCAGGCACTCATGTTGGCGATCTCGTCATGATACAGGCGGGCACCACTTTTTACAAGGACATTCCTCCTTATATCATCGCGGGCGGCAAGCCTGTAAACTATGGTGGAACTAACTCCATGATGATGGAGAGGTGGGGCATCAGTCCCAAGGTACAAAAGCATGTGGCAAACGCCTACCGATTGGTGTTTCACAGCCAAAACAGCCTATACGATTCGATCACGCAAATCAACGAGCAGGTGCCCGATGGCAAAGAAATCCAAAACATAATCAACTTTCTTAGCGGCAGCGACAAAGGCATTATCACCAAGATTTAAGCGGAAAGGCGCATGCCACCCCATTAAGGACAACGGTCGACCATGAGGTCGACCGTTGTCCTTAATGGCCCATACGAGCCGCAATTTCATATGTTAGGCCACACCCTTACACTCAAATATCTTAGTGTAGATTCGTTTCGCGGGACTCCACTCATGGCGCGGGCCATAAGCATGTCACATGATACCATCCTCACGTAGTTTCTTTTGCCATGTCCAAGCGGTGCGCAGCACCTCATCCAAAGGAGCTTCGGCCTTCCACCCGAGCACCTTATTCGCCTTGGTACAGTCTCCCCAAATCTTCTCTATGTCGCCCTCACGGCGTGGTCCGTACTTCCAATTCACCTTCACGCCGGTGGCTTTCTCGAAAGTTTCCACTATCTCGAGCGTGGAGTTTCCGTTGCCTGTTCCAATATTGAAGTACTCCAACGCGTCGCTGTCGGTATCAAGCACCCGGGTCATGGCAGCCACATGCGCCTTGGCCAAATCCACCACATAGATATAATCGCGTATACACGTGCCATCAGGCGTGTCGTAATCATTGCCGAAAATGGTCAGTTGCTTGCGTATTCCCATGGCGGTTTGCGTAACAAAAGGGATCAAGTTGGCCGGCACTCCATTGGGAAGCTCGCCGATAAGGCCCGACGGGTGAGCGCCTATCGGATTGAAATATCTCAGCACCACGCTCTTAATGCTAGCCCCACTGTGTATATAGTCGTGTATAATCTGCTCGTTTATCTCCTTGGTGTTGCCATAGGGCGAGGTCGCCTTTTGGTGGGGAGCGTCCTCGGTGACAGGCAAGTTCTCGGGTTTGGGTTGTCCATACACGGTACAACTCGATGAGAATATGATGCCTTTCACGTCATATTTGGGCATGAGTTCCAAGAGATTGATGAGCGACACAATGTTATTGCGATAGTAGAGCAGTGGTTTTTGAACGCTCTCGCCTACCGCCTTGCTCGCCGCGAAATGGATAATTCCCTCAATGTTGGGATATTTTCGAAACACTGCCTCGGTGGCTTCCATGTCCCGAAGGTCCACCTTCTCAAAGGCTGGGCGCACGCCCGTTATTTGCTCTATGCCATCAAGCACCTCTATTTTGGAATTGGACAAATTATCAATGATTACTACTTGGTAACCAGCCTGTTGCAGTTCCACAGTGGTATGCGACCCTATAAAGCCCGTACCACCGGTTACGAGAATTGTTTGTTTCATCTTAATTTAACTTGTTGTACATTAGTTATTAATATGTTCACAAAGTTAACAAAAAAACATCAATGCGCACCACTATTATCAATAATTATAACTTAAAATATCAGTTCAGCCCCAACAGTGCGCGTAGGCAACCATCCACGCCCGAAAAACCCATGAATTTCAACGCCACCAGGCATGCCACGCATACCCTTCGGGATGTTCACCATCCCCAACCGCTCACGGACGACCCACTGCCAAAGCAATATAGCGTTCATGATTGAACGCCTATTGTAATTTTACAAAGGAATGACTCACAAAAAATAGACATTCCCTAATTTATCGCATCTTCCTTACAAAAGTTCCACCAAGCGCGGTTCTAACCTTGACAACGACCATTTGTGTGGCAGGTATACGCAATTTGACCATGCGCTGCCCCATGGCATTGACGGACGACAACAATGTACCATTGAGTGCGAACACCTGTACACAAGCTAAGTCTTCGCCTTGCGCGCAAATCCAACCATTGTCTCGCACTACACGAAGTATGTTTTTTGCTTGGTCCATGCCTGTTGGGCTGTCTGGATAAACGTCGTGCCTTCCATTAACAAACGACAAAAAGAAAGGCGCGTTGTTATCGTTCCAAAGGTCTTGCTCCTCCCCGTCTACCTCGCCCATCAGCGCTAACCTGTACGTGCGGTTGTTGATAACGGGCAAATCATCCCGGGTTTTCAGCCACCCTGTAAGGAATGTTTCCTCGGCCCCTCCAATTAGTTTGTATTGCCGTTGGGCGCCGCTGCCCAAGGATATGCGCCGTTGATTTTGCGTATCTATCAAGTAAAGCGTCAGTTTTCCATTGTAAGAAGCTTGGGGTGCGAGCGTCATCGCCACTCCTATCTTAAGCAACGAATTGTCAGTTAAGTCCACGTTCATAGACGGCATGGACGATCCACTGTTGTCTTTCACCATTCCCAGCAGCCGAGTAAAGAGTCTGTCCCCGGGCTTGGGCGTCACCACTCGCAGCATGGAAGGCTCGTCACCATGCACCATGCCCACCGTGGCAACGATGTTATTGGCATTTTGTTTGACGACCTCCACTTTCAATTTGTAATCCTTAGGCTGCAAATTGTCCGGCAAGCGCATGCCCACCCTCGTCTCCGTCTCGGCGAACATATCAAAGTCAACGGCTCCGGGCGTCTGCCCTGAGGCCACGACACGTCCGCCATCGTCCACGAGAGACACCCTCACCACGCCATTGAATGGCGTGCCGGTGAGCTTTCGTATCGTCAAGCACAGCGTGGCATTTCCGCTGGGCACGCACGGCTTGAGCGTATATGGGTGGGCTGCCAACGCAAAAGGAGCGTTGTCGTCGGGCTTCTCGTACACGCGCACATTGCCACCTTTGAAGTCGAAGGCGATGCGTGGCGATGTCTTCATCCTGCACCAGGCCCCATAGCCGCCATTTTCCTTGATATTGGCACACACGGGCAGCAGATAGTAACGCCCATCATCGGCAAGGTTGGCAAGGTCAACCTTAAACGTGCAAGTGTCCTCTATCAATTGGTCTGGCCCCAACGCTCCGCCATTGTACTTGCAGCGCTCCGCCGTGTAGCCGCCTTTGTCGTGCCACGCCGATGGCACCACGTCTACCTGTTCATTCCGCTCATTGTAAACAGCCAAGCCAATATCGCCAGCAAACGACCTGCCAGCTTGGTTCTTGAAATGGTGGTAACTGACCGTGATGGACCGCTGTTTGCCAGCAGGCAAGTTGCCATCGACCGAAATGCCTCCCTCCGAGTAAAAGCACAGATTGGGCGCATCGTCAGCAAGCTCGGTATCAATGGGCACGCTGTTTGGCTTGTTGGGATGCACCAAGACTATCTGTAACTGCTTGTTGAACGTGAGCGGTTTGCCCCCGAACTCCCGTCCTGTGGTGGAGAGGTTCAGCGCCGAGATGGAGAAGTAGCCATCACCGCCGCCCCCCCAGCCAAAGTTCATGTGGAACAGGTTGTCCTTGTCCACGCCATCCACTACCCATGCGTGACCGTTTCCACCCAGCGTCGCGTTTCCGCTTATGTACACGGGAAAACGATTCTCCATCTCCTTGCGCAAGATTGCGCCGCTTGCCGACGGGGTGTACTGCATGTTCACCGCCACACCAACATCTCGCATAAGAAGAGCCACGGCATTGCAGCACACGGTGTTGTTCCTGGCGGAATACGTATCGTACTTGGGCAGCATCTTGTCCCATTGGTACACAGACTGGCTGAAATCCACGCTCATCTCGCGGTTGTCATAGAGCACTTTGTACGAGTTGCTGCCCCGACCTCGCTCCGGCCATCGGTGATATCGCATGATTTGAGCCACGGCCGTGGCCACGCATCCAGTGTAATCGTAGCCCGTGAGACGATTGTAGGGGTCGTCTTGGCTCCATGCCGACGCAAGCATAGGGGCAACGGCCTTACGGTTTGGGGGCGTAGTGCCGATAATTGCCCTTGTGGCGGGCTGTCTTTGCAATTGCAGAAAAGCGTCGCGATACGCACCAAGCAGAAACTTAAGCTCTTGGCTCGCGCGCAGCGTGTCAAGTGTTCCGGCATGAGAGTAGCCCAGCACCTGCCCCATGCCATCGTCTCCAGCCACAACCACGAAGCCCCGTCCCCGACTGTCGTTATATATATAATAAGGTGGCGCGACACGCGAAGCCCTCGTGGCGCGCATTGCCTCGCGGCGCGACGCTTCACTTACATCGACATATTGGCGCGCGATGCTTATCGCCCTGTCCGCTGTCACTATCTTGCCTAAGGTGGGAACGCTCACCGTCGTGGCAAGCGCAAGACCCCATATAGTGGGGCTAAACCATCTATTTATTTTCATTTTATTTAGATTTGTTTGTTATAAGAGTTTGTTATCCAATGACATATCCCCACCATCAACAATTGGTCAAGTAGAGATGACTTGTTTTTTATTTCTCGCGACATTATCCCATTGCCAGCGCCGGAATGGGCCACGCGTTGAAATTTAGGTTACAAAGGTAGCTCTATTTATCAATATTTTCGTGTTTAATTTTTAAAAAAAATACAAAAAAAACACATCAACGCAAAGGGAGGCCTTGCCTTGGCGTTCTCTATCCACATACTTTCTTTAGGATATAGGAAATATTTAGGCCAAGACCAACTCACCCGGCCGGACGCCACCGGCTGACGCGCGCGACAGTCTTTCCGTCGCCCCATGAGGAACGATTCCGCCCGGGCATCTTCCATGCACTCCCTCAAGTGTTACGCGGCCTGCCGGTATGAGCAAAGCTCTTATGCGTTCTAACCGCCACGGTCATTACGCGCCACGATCTCATCCGGCATCCTGTCGTTTTTAAAAAAAACTTATGCGGACACGCTCTCATGGCACTTTCGAGCGCCATCCTGCCATGTAGCGTCGCGGGGAAGAAAAGATACAGATGGGCTTGCCGCTTATTACAACCTAAGTGTTCAGCCCCAACAGCGCGCGCAGGCCACCGTCCACGCCCGAAAAGCCCATGAACGCCAATGACAACAGGCCCGCCGTGAGCAGCACCAAAGGCATGCCACGCATGCCTTTCGGGATGTTCACCATCTCCAACTGCTCACGGATGCCCGCAAAGACAACCAATGCCAAGGCGAAACCGACGGCCGTGGAGAAGGCGTAAACCACACTCTCCACCAAGTCGAAATCCTTTTGTATCACGAGGATTGCCACGCCAAGAACGGCGCAATTGGTCGTGATGAGGGGCAGGAAAATGCCGAGAGCCTGATACAGGGCGGGGCTTACCTTCTTCAAGATAATTTCCACCATCTGCACCAGAGCGGCGATAATGAGAATAAAAGCCAACGTTTGCAGGTACTGCAAACCATAAGGGTTGAGCACATAGATCTGCACAAGCCACGTCACTATGGTGGCCAACGTCATCACGAAAGCCACGGCCACCCCCATACCAATGGCCGTGTCAATCTTCTTGGACACGCCAAGAAATGGGCAGATGCCCAAAAACTGGCTCAGGATGATATTGTTTACAAATATCGCGCTGATAAATATTAAGAGATACTCCATAATGTTTAGATGCTAAAATGAGTAAAAACGTGATGCGCCCACTTACTCTGGCCTCACCTTATTAAATATGGCCACCAAGTAGCCAAGGGTGATAAACGCGCCCGGTGGCAGCACGAAGAGCAGGATATTGGTTGTCTCGGGCAATAGAGCGAAGCCAAAGACGCTGCCGGCCCCAAGAAGCTCGCGCGCTGTGCCCAGCACCGTGAGTCCCAACGTGAAGCCCAATCCAACCCCCACGCCATCCAAGAGGCTCGCTATGGGCGTATGCTTGCAAGCATAACTCTCCGCCCGTCCCAAAACGATACAATTCACCACGATGAGCGGAATGAAGATGCCCAAAGACTGGTTGACGCTCTCCGGCGCGTAGGCCGACATGAACATTTGCAAGATAGTGACAAAAGCCGCTATCACAACTATAAACACCGGTATGCGCACTTTGTCTGGCGTGATGCCTTTGATGCACGAAATTACCGTGTTGGTGCACACTAAAACGGCCATCGTGGCCAATCCCATAGACATGCCGTTGATAGCGCTCGTGGTGGTGGCCAACGTGGGGCACATGCCGAGCATCAAGACAAACGTAGGGTTTTCCTTGAACAAACCATTGGTGATGATATTCAGATATTTCATGATGATAAAGCTTCTATATGGTTATTCGTTCGCGGCGCGTTGGCCATTCGTCTTTGCGGCGTATGCCTTGTAAGCCTCGTTCACCGCCTTAAGGAACGCGCGACTGGTGATAGTGGAGGCCGTAATAGCATCCACCTGCCCTCCGTCTTTCGTCACCGTGAGCGCGCCCTTGGCGGGGTTCATGCCGATGATGTCGCCCTTGGCTCCCTTTTGGAACCATGCCTGGGCCTTGGCGCCCAATCCCGGTGTCTCCGCATGCTCAAGGATGGAGTAGCCCAAGATGTTGCCACCATTGTCAAATCCCACCAACACGCGCATGTTGCCGCCGAAGCCCAAGGTGGCGCATTCCACTGCCGCGCCGCGCGAGCCTCCTGCCTTGTCGGCCACGCTGTAAACGACATACACGTTCTCTTTGCCTTCCACCATTTGTCTCACGGTGTCGGTTTTTGTAACCTTGATATCGCCGGCGGCCATCACTTTCTTGATGCCGTCGGCCAGTGTTTTCTCGGCCTTGGCCGCGATGGGGCCTTCGGTGACGTGGTTCACCCACGCCAATAGGGCCGCGATGGCCAATGCGAAGCCCACCAGCACTACCACCATGTTGGTGAGCGATGATTTTGTTTTTGCCATGACGCTGTCTCCTTATTTTTTCGCCGGCACTTCGCCGAAACGTTTTGGTTTGACATAGTGATTGATGAGCGGCGTAAATGCGTTCATAATAAGAATGGCAAACGACATGCCCTCCGGATAGCTTCCCCAATTGCGGATTATCACAGTAAGCGCGCCGATGCCCACGCCATAGACAATTTGCCCGCGGTGTATCATCGGCGACGACACATAGTCGGTAGCCATGAAGATGGCTCCCAGCATCAGTCCACCACTAAATATCACTTGAGACGGCATGGCGTACACGGGATTGGCCCAATGCAACGCGCCGCTCAGCGCCAACACCGTGGCCAAGATGGTCACTGGTATGTGCCAAGTGATGATGCCCCTCCATAGCATGTAGCCCAGCCCAATGAGCAAAGCCAACGCGCTGACCTCGCCTATCGAGCCGGCGCCCAACCCATTGCCTACGTTTCCGAGAAACATGTCGAGCGCGCTCGGCAGCTTGTCCAGCAAGCCAGCGTCGCCTGTCTTGATGGCCTGTTTCATCAGGCTGAGAGGCGTGGCCCCTGTCACGGCGTCAGCATACTGGGTGAGCTGCCCCACCTTGGGCCACAAAGTCATCTCAGCCGGGAAGCTAACCAACAAAAAGCAGCGGCCCACCAACGCGGGGTTAAAGATGTTGCACCCCAATCCGCCAAAACTCATCTTGCCCACACCGATGGCCACAAGGGCGCCGACGAGTGTCATCCATATTGGGAAATTGCTTGGAAGATTCATGCCCAAGAGCAGTCCGGTGATAATGGCCGAGCCGTCAGAGAGCGTAGCGGGGCGTCTCATCACATATTTGGAGATGGCCCATTCGACAAACATACAGGCGGCGACACTGGTCAAACAGACCACCACCGAGCCCAATCCAAAATAATAAAACGAGACGAGCAGCGCCGGCATGAGGGCCACTATCACTCCCCACATGTTGCGCTCCACGGTATCCGCTCCATGATCGTGGGGCGATAACGAGACTATTAGCTTATTCATGGTCATATAATTCTTAGGTCATTGTTTTTGGTTGCGAGCCTTTATCATGCGCATCACCACAGCCTTGCCTTGCGCTATGTTGTCAAGCATTGGCCTGTGCGCCGGGCAGGTGTACTGGCATGAGCCACACGAGATGCAACTTGTGATGGCCTCTCGCTCAAGTTTGTCATACTTCTTAAACGCCGACAGGGTGGCTATGAGATAAGGCTCGAGCCCCATGGGACACACCGTGACACACTTGCCGCACCTGATGCAAGGCTGTACCGCCTTGCGATGGGCGTCGACATCGGTCAGCACGGTGATCGCGTTGGTGCCCTTGCACACGGTCACGTCGGTAGTCAGCACGGCCTTGCCCATCATGGGGCCACCTGCCAACACTTTGTTATCGCCCTCCGGCAAGCCTCCGCAAGCCTCAATGAGCTGACTGAAAGGCGTGCCCATGCGCACCAAAAAATTGGCAGGACGAGCCATGTGCTTGCCCGTCACGGTGGTGTAACGCTCAAAGAGGGGCTTGTTTTTCATCACGGCCTCGTACGTCGCGAACGTGGTGCCCACGTTGACCACCACCGCCCCCACGCTCACCGGTATGGCGGGTGGGGCGGGCACCTGCCTGCCCGTGACGGCAGCCACCAATTGTTTCTCGCCGCCCTGAGGATACTTTTGTGTCAACGGCACCACCGTGATACGACTGTCCGCGCTCGCTTTCTCGGTCATCAGGCTGATGGCCTTGGGCTTATTCTCCTCGATGCCTATGTAGGCTTTGTCCACCGATACCGACTTCATGAGCAGTTGCACGCCAACAATAATCTCATCGGCATGCTCCATCATCAGCCTATAGTCAGACGTGATATAAGGCTCGCACTCCACCGCGTTGATGACCACACACTCGGCCACGCTTCCGGGGGGCGGCATAAGTTTGACAAAGGTGGGAAAACCGGCCCCACCCATGCCAGTTATGCCAGCCGCTTTGACACGGCCCACTATCTCCTCAGCGGTCAGCTCAGGGTGCTCGGCCAGGGTTTCCAATTTGGCAGAGCGGTCTATACCGTCTTCCCACTCATCGCCCTCCACATTGATGAACACACATGGCTGGCGATATCCCGTAGCGTCAAACGTAGTGTCTATCTTGGCCACCGTGCCCGACACCGACGAGAAGATGGGCGCTGATATGAAGCCACCAGCTTCGCCAATGAGCGTGCCCACCTTTACCTTGTCGCCACGCTTCACCACGGGCTTGGTGGGAGCGCCGATATGCTGGCACAAAGGAATAACGGCCACTTTGGGCAACGCGGCCGCCACGGTCGCCACGTCGTTTGTCAATTTGTTTTCATCAGGGTGCACGCCACCCATCGGAAATGTGTGTAGTCTCATGCGTTTACCTCCTTTTTCTTTACATCTACGTTGTCAACGCTCGCGCCGCCTGTCACCTTGGTGGCCACATTGGCTTCGGTAGCCTCCGCCACCTTGGGCGCTTGGGGTTTTCTCACAGGGAAATTCACCTTGACGATGGCCGACGTGGGGCACGCATCCACGCACTTGGTGCACAGTCGGCATTTGTCATAGTCTATATAAGAGAGGTTAGCCGCTATACTGATAGCGTCAAAAGCGCACGCCTTTTCGCATTTGCCACAGCCTATACAAGCCACTTGGCATGCCTTGCGGGCCACGGCACCCTTGTCTTTGTTGACACACGACACGTACACTCTGCGATTGCGAGGCCCTTTCACGCGCAACTCGATTATGTTTCGGGGGCACGCCTTGACACAGGCGCCGCATGACGTGCAGCGGTCGTCCATCACCTCGGGCAACAGCGTATCGGCATTGATATGAATGGCGTCAAAAGCGCACGCAGCCACGCAGTCGCCACAACCCAAACAGCCATAGCCACAGGCCGTCTCGCCAGCGCCTGCCATGTGCATTGCGGCGCATGTCTTGAGACCGTCGTATTGAGCCACGCGCGGCCTGTTGTCACAACTTCCATTGCATCTCACGACAGCCACCATCGGCTTCGAGGCGGCCATGCTCATGCCTAAAAATTCAGCCACGTGTCCCATCGTCGCCGAGCCACCCACCGGGCAGTTCAGCCCATCGATAGACCCATTGTCAGCGCCCTGCACCAACGCCGAGGCCAACCCAGAGCAGCCGGGGAAACCACAGCCACCACAGTTGGCGCCCGGAAGCATCTCCTGCACCTGCTCTAAACGTGGGTCCTCGGCCACGGCGAATTTCCTTGAAACCACAAACAGCACCACCGCGGCGATGAGCGCTATGCTTCCAAGGACAATGACCGCGTCAAGAATGAAATTCATAATATTATTGTTTTTTAATTGATTGTCAAGTGTTATAGATTGTCGTTTGGCAGATATGGTATCTCAACCTGTCCTCACTCTATCGTGAACGTGAACCGTTTGCCCAATTTGCCACGCACAAGATAGAGCGCAACATAATAGACCACCAACGCACCCATGCCACAAAGTGCGCTCAACGTCTCGTTGCCCGTGGCCACCAGCACGCCGAACAGCGCGCACGCCATGACCAAAAGGGGGGCGCCAAAACCCAACAGCACAGCCCGATAGCCGCTCTTGAGGTCGGCCGTGACCCTGACATGCTGCCCTATCTCATACTCAGCCGCATGGTCGTCGATTACGTCTATACGCTTTTCCTTGCTCTCGGAGGCATTGCAGTGATCTGCCATGCCACAAGCTGCGCACCCCGATGCTTGCATTATGCGCACCGTGATGTGATTTCCGTCTATTTTCTCAATGGTTCCTTTGTGGTTAATAACAGTTTTCATATAGCAAATTGCAAACCGCACCTTGCAATTGCAAAAGTAATAACATTATTCGGAAAAGCAAATAAAAAGAGAATAGTTTTTTATTTATGCTGTTTGAGGCACCTATGCCCGACGTGGCATAATGGTATGGTACGCTTGGCCTCGACCATGGGATATTGTCAATATAATTGGTAATAATTAGATCAAGGGAAACCTATCCACGCGGGCTTGGGAACGTGTTTTAATCGTTCTTTTTAAGGAGTGAGTGCATGGCAGAGACACCTGCGTTTTGCCATTGGTATCTATTGGCTCCGTGTTTGGGCATCATTCGGGCTCCCTTTTGAGCCCAATCACCACGCCATTAGGCATCATTCATCACGCCATTAATACCTAATCGAGACAGCACGCGATGCGTATCAACCTTGAGAAACACATGAATAAAAGCGTAAGCCGCTATGAAACAACATGTTATGAAGTCATGCAATTTTCTCCATTTTTTGAGGCTCCATGCCATGTTTTTGGGCGTGACATAATTTATAAGAGGTGTTATCAAATTATTTCAACAAAATTTACGTTTACTCGTCTCATGCCTCACCAATAGCAACCGTTTCCCAAACGCACGCACGAGAAAACATTTGGAATGAACGACAAAGGCCACTTGGGCAAGAAATAATTTTTTTTATGAAAAAAAATGAAAATGGAATGGAATTTTATTGCGACCTTTGCACTATAAAAATAAACACTTAATAGACAATTAAAGATGAAAATAACAAGCACATTGATCTGGCCAATTCTCGTGGCCGTCGCATGGTTTGCGCCCGCTTTCGCCTCGGCGCAAAACGACGCCAAGTTTCACATGGAGCTGGACTACGCTTATCATTTAGGGCTCACGGAGAAGCTCAGTGGCTACAACTACAAGAGCGAGGGCAAGCTGGGTGGGCACGCGCTCACGCTCAACGCGCTCTACAACCTAAAACCCAACATGACCGTGGGCGCGGGCTTCGGATTGAGCCGTTTCAAGCGCGAATACAATGGCGACAGCTTCACCATGCCGCTATACGCCACGTTTCGCTATCGTCCGCTGGCAAGCCACCTGCCGTTCTACGCCTTTACGGACGTAGGTTGCACATTGTTCAACAGAGACGAGAACCATAATTTCACCGGCGGACTGATGGGAACCATCGGCGCGGGCTACCAACTGATGCTGAAACGACACTTCGGCCTGAACTTCAAGGTGGGTTATAATATACAACAGTTTGCCAACACACCTATATATAATAACAACATAGAGAAGAGAAACGAAGACGGGACCATCGTCTACACCAGCACGCTATACGACAAACGCAGCCTGTGGAGACACTCCATACAACTGGGTGTCGGACTGGTATTCTAAAAAAGGAATATGAAAATAAATCGCATCTACACAGCAGACATGAGACGCACGAGCCTGATACCATGGCGTGTCATGCTCATCGCCATCATGCTGCCAATGATATCATGGGGGCAACGCACCACCATCAAGCAAGAGCCAGGCAAGCCGCGACAAGACAAAAAAGCCAACGAGCAGGCCCAACGAGCGAGCGAGCAGGCCGACCCACAACGCAAATCGCAGCCCAAGCGCACGCACACGCTGAGTGGATACGTGAGGGGCGCGGATGGCGAGACACTCATCAACGCCACCGTCTACGACCTCACCAGTCGCCAAGGCACCATGACCAACGCCTATGGCTATTTCTCTATCACGCTGCAAGAGGGCGATCACGAATTGCGATGCGGATACATAGGCTACGCTGATAAGCTCACACGGGTGCAGCTGAAGGCCGACACGCATCTTGACATTTGCCTGAAACAGAACGCGAGCGTGCGCGAGGTCACGGTGATAGGCGACCTCAACTCGCCCCTCATCAACACACAGACTGGCAAAAGGTCTATCAACGCTCGCGACATACAGACCGAATTCTCAACGCTCAGCAGCCCCGACGTGGTGAAAACACTGCAACGCATGAGTGGCGTTGCCGAAGGCATGGAACTGGCCAGCGGCTTGTACGTGCACGGTGGAAACAACGACGAGAACTTATTTATGATAGACGGTACCCCACTCTACTCCATCAACCACATGTTCGGACTGTTCTCGGCCTTCAACACGGACATGGTGAAAAACGTGGACTTCTATAAGAGCGGATTTCCAGCGCGTTACGGCGGCAGGCTGTCGTCGGTGGTAGATGTGCGCACCAACGATGGCAACATGAACCGCACGCACGGCAGTCTTCGCGTGGGCATGCTCGATGGCAGCGTGCACGTCGAAGGACCCATAAGACGGGGACGCACGTCGTACAACATCGGATTGCGTCGAAGCTGGATGGACTTGCTCACAAGGCCTATCTTTGCCATCGTGAACAGTGGCAACCACGAGGACAAGTTTACGATGAACTACTTTTTCCACGACTTCAACGCGAAGGTTACCAATATCTTCAACGACCGCTCGCGCATGGCCCTAAGCCTCTATTCTGGGCAAGACCAGCTTCGAGCCAAAGACGAATCGGACGACGAATACATGAACTGGAAAAGCTCGGACATCTCAAAATCAGACTTCGACTGGGGCAACCTGAACGTGGCGTTGGACTGGAACTACCAGCTGTCGCCCAAGCTGTTCGCGAATTTCACCGCGGTTTACACGTATAACGAGGCCAAACTAAACTCTTTGGAAGACTGCAAATACAGAAACTCAGACGGCACGTCGACCATCGATTACAACGAGAGCAAATACAAATCGACAGTGAACGACCTTGGCTATCGAACGGCTTTTGATTTACGGCCATCGCCCCATCATCACATCAGGTTCGGGCACGACTACACATGGCACACTTTTAAGCCACAGACACGCTGGCAAAAAGCGTTTTACGGCTCGCGCCAAAACACGGATACCGTAATGGAACAGAGCCACAACAAGCATACGGCGCACGAATGGAACTTTTACGCCGAGGACGAGATGACCATTGATAACAACTGGAGCATGAACACTGGCATGAACGTGACGCTATTTCATATCGGAACCAAGACGCTCTGTACGGCAGACCCGCGCTTGGCCGTGAAATACCAGCCTATGCCACAACTGTCGCTCAAGGCATCGTACACGATGATGAGCCAGTACGTGCACAAGATATCAAACAGCATACTGGAGCTTCCCACCGACTACTGGGTGCCCACCACCGAACGGCTAAAACCCATGCGGTCATGGCAGGTGGCGGCGGGAGCCTACTACCAGCCAAGCCGCCACTGGATGCTGAGCGCGGAAGGATATTACAAGCACACGAACCATTTGCTGCAATATTCGAGTTGGGCAAGCCTTGAGCCGCCTGCGGACAAGTGGGACCAAATGGTGATGGAGGGACAAGGACGATTCTACGGAGCGGAGGTTGACGCAGCGTACACAACCAAAAACTTGGAGCTGAGAGGAGCCTATACCCTGTCGTGGAACGAGCGAAAATTTGACGATTTTTACAAAGGATGGTTTTTTGACAAGTTTGACAACCGCCATAAAATAAACATCACGGCACGCTGGAAGGTCAACGACAAAATTTCGGTGTTTGGCGCATGGACCTACCATTCGGGCAATCATATCACCATGCCAACGCAATATATAACAACGCCCATCGTGCCGGAAGGCGAGCCGAAAGACATGTTCAGCTACGGCACGAAGCACGGCCAAGTACCAACTGTAAACGAGTGGCTATTGGACAACAACTACGTAGACCAAACGACGTTTGTATACGACAAGCCCAACAACCTGCGGCTACCCGCTTATCACCGCTTGGACATAGGCGCAGACTTCCGCCACATTACCAAACACGGACACGAACGGATATGGAACGTGAGCCTGTACAACGCCTACTGCCATCTCAACTCGCTGTGGACAGAAGTGAAAGAGAGAAACGATGGCAGCTTCTATCTCAAGAACCACGCCTACATTCCCATAGTGCCATCAATCAGTTACACTATTAAATTCTGAACCGGCAAGCGCGATGCAAGTCGCGCGCATGGCGTCATGAACATCCCCTAAAAACAAGTACGAAGACATGAAAAGATTATTATACGTAGCCATGGCACTGTCACTCCTCGCAAGTTGCAAGGAAGAGATAAGCATGGATACACTCGACGGCAGCCCCAAGTTGGTGGTATACTGCATGCCCACGGTGGGCGACACCACTTACATAGGCGTGAGTAGGAGCGTGCCAGTGACCAAATACAACAACACCTCGAAGCTCACCCGGGTAGACAACGCTCATATAGATTACACCGTGAACGGGCAATCGATCGCCGTGGAGCATGTGGGCAAAGGATATTACCGAGTTGTGGGACGTCAAAACGCGGGCGACAAAATAGCCCTCAAGGTGCAAGCGGACGGCTTTGAGAGCGTGCGAGCCGCCACCACGATACCCCAACCAGTGCCTATAGGCGATTTGGACTACAACTATGTGAGACGCTACAATGACCTAATGGGGCGGCAAGAGACATTCGACCAAATCACAGGCACGTTCAAAGACGACCCCAACTCTCACGACCATTACGCTGTGAGAGTGAAGATAAAGTGCTACAAAGGAAAGGGCACGCTATATAAAGGCAACTCCAAAGAGTGGCATATATACTACAACGAATACCTGCGAAGACTCAAAGAGACGAAATGTGACTCCACGCGCGTGGAGATGACAGACTCAATTTACTATTACCCACGAGTGTCGCCACGCAGTGAGCCGCTACTGTCGCCCGTATCAGGGATGGACGAGAATTTCGGATTTACGAACAACTTCTTTGGAAACCTTTATATTTTTGACGACAAAGCCATCAACGGCAAGACTTACACGCTGCACCTTGACATCGATCCTAACAACCAACCTATCATGTATGACAAGGATGGGCACATGGTATACCCAAACTATAACTTTGCCAAGGCATACCAATTGGAATTGCTGCGTATAACACCAGAATACTGCAATTTCTTGCGTTCGCTCAACGATTTGGAAAACAACGATTTAGGACAGGCCGGCTTGTCGCTCATCAGACCCATGCAATCTAATATAGACGGGGGATTGGGACTGCTCGGCGGATGGAGCGTGGCAAGCTCAGACTGGAAAATGAGGATAGATAAAGACTTGATTAAAAAGCCTAATGGGAAGATGGCACATTAAGGTTGGGACGTTGAAAGCAGAGATTACATAATCTGATACGGAGGTGGTGTGACCACCTATCAATCGGCGCAAGAGCGAGAAAGAAAACTTTTCAGCGCGGTCCCATCGTCGAACGATGCCGTGCAAGACTCGAGGACACGAACGGACAACGTGCCAACGGCTTGCGCAAGGTCGCTGGCTGACGCAAGCACGCAAGTGTCGCCAGGCAATCCGCAAATGTCGATTTGCTCTATCTCAAGCGCAACGATTAGCCGTAAAACAATGTCGGCCGACGCTGGGTTTTGCATGACGGAACACTCGTCAAGGTTCACTTGCTGGCCGCTGTAGAGCATAGTAAACCCGCCCTTGGTTTCGTTGAGCGAATCTAAAAGGGCTTGCCACACTGCCGCCCCCACAGAATATTGCACGCAATGGGCAGGCAACTTGCCGCCTTTGTGAATGAACGCACTGTGATTATAGGGATGCCACTTGCATGCGACAAGCCTAACCACATAGTCGGAGCCATGCGTTCTGACATAATCGGCAAGACTATCCATCGCCTGCGATGCACCGGGAATGGGCAATGCGCCCGTGATGAAATCAACTTGAGGATTTAACACCAAGAGCATTTTCTTTTTTTCCATTGGGCTTGTGAATATAATGATGATGCGATGGCAAAACTAAGGTTTTTTGATGAGACGTCCAAAGGTGACACACTTTTTATTGCCTATGCACGAATTATTTCGTGAATATAGCGCGTAAAATGTCCGAACGACCCCAAAAAGGGCGTGGATGGATATAAAAATCTAACACGATATTGACAGCATAAAGAAAACATCACGTTTTGGACAACACTGAATTGTATCTATGGCACAAAAGTTTATTGTCACCAAAAGAGGTGTAATGCGCATCGGGCATGTATCGATGCATAAAGATTTGTTGCAAAATGGCGACACGTGCATGGGTGGTGGCTTTTGGCGCTTTGACCCTATCAACGCAAGGCTTGAGTTGAGTGGGCGTTCGTACGACTTTGGCTCGCCTATGTGGGATTACCTGTTGGAACATGACATAACATTGAAAATGCCCGACAAATACCATGGGTTGAGCGTCGTCTACAAAGGCAACGACGAAGCAGGAGCGCCTTTGAGGATCAGCGAAGTGTTCAAAATAGAATATATCTGAAAGTGATTTTAAACGCGAAAAAAGTGGCAAGGAATGAGATTGGGCATCCGTTGCCAACATGATACATGACACCTCGAAATGGCATGAGCCATAAAATCAACTCTAAATCAGGCTGATAAACATCTAAAATACAAGCCAAGATATCCCAAAGCCCCCTTCCAAGACCATGCGTCTCGGTATCTTGGAGCGGCGCTCTCTTATTTTATGAAACGCCGCCACACACTTGCCGGCGAGTGTGTGTCTATCAAGATGGTATCAGAAAATTGATGGATTCGGGCACCACGCTAATCGTAAACGGTCCCACAGGCGTACGCATCAACCGACCGTCAAGACCTATTAGGGCACCCTCGGCTTTTTCCACCCTGACCAAACGAGTGCGATAAGGGTGCACGTTATGGATGTTAAGCAGTTCGCCCCGCAAGAAAAAGTAAATGCCAGCGGCAATCTGCCTCAACCCTGAATGGTATACCACCGAGACGTCCAACTGCCCATTGTAAGGCACGGCGTTTGGCGTTTGCCCATAGCCAAGGGCGTTTCCTACACAGATGGTCATTACCCGACGGTCTATTTGGTCTGTGTTGATTTTGAGTTTCATCTTGTAATCCAACCGCTGGAATAGTAAAAGGATGAACGAGAAGAAGAAGGACAACCCTCGACTACCAAAGAAATGACGTGTGCGGCGGCGCAAATTCATGATTGTGGCGATAAACCCCACGTTCACACAATTGAGGAAATAGCGTTTGCATCGCTCGCCCTCCTGATTGACATAACGCATCAAACCAAGGTCTATCTTCTTTACTCGGTGTCTCTTGAGGGCTTTGATGGTCATGGCATAATCGTCCTCGTCCAAATACCAAAAGTGTGCAAAATCATTCATCATGCCGTTAGGAATTACGCCAAGGGCCACTTTCTCACGCACATTTTGGTCCACTTGCATGAGACAGTTGACAGCATCGTTGAGTGCCGAGTCGCCACCGATGACAACGATGGTATGGTATCCGTTGTCGATAAACATTCTGACCAGCCGGTCTACGCTGCCACGGCTTTCACTTTGCACATGGTCATACAGGATGTTCTCTTTCTGAAGGCACTCCTGTATCTTCTCCCATCTGCGTTTAGACGAGCTTAAAAGTCCTGATTTCGGACAGTAAATGATACCCCAACGATTTTCCTCTATCATAACATTCGTTTTATTTCATTGATTTTTTTCTCCATGCACAGTGCCGCGTCAAGCCAGTGTATGTCGGTGCCGCGACGTTCCATGCCCCTAAACCAAGTCATTTGTCGTTTGGCAAACTGATGTATCGCTATTTCCAACTGCCGATACATCTCGTCAAAAGACAATTTGCCAATAACGTACTCGGTGACATATTTATATTCCAATCCGTAATAAATCAAGTCGGTCGCGGCAACGCCGCTGTCCAAAAGGCGTTTTATCTCATCCACCATTCCATTGTCAAGGCGTTGCCTGAGCCGTTCGGATATTTTACGTCTACGCTCCTCACGGTCAATGTCAAGACCAAAAACGATAGCGTCAACGGGTTGCGCTGGTCGCCGCTCGGCGGTGTGCTCAAGGTTGTAAGTCTCAATCTCGATGGCGCGAATGGCACGTTGGCACGAGTCCACGTCTGTAGTGTTGTGCATGTTCGAGTTGTTCTTTTTCTTGAACTCCACCAATTTTTGGGTGAGCGTCTCTAACGATTCGCCCTCCAACTGTTTTCTCAACGCCGGGTTTTGTGGCACGGTGGAGAGCGCGTAACCTTTGAGCACGGCCTCAATGTACAGTCCGGTGCCACCACAAAGAATGGGTTGTGCGCCACGGCTCACGATGTCATCATAGGCTGCCATGAAATCGCGTTGGTAGCGATAAAGATTGTATTTTGAGCCCGGCTCCACTATGTCAATGAGATGATAGGGCACACGCTTGCCGTCTACGACATAGTCTTCCAAATCCTTCCCTGTCCCGATGTCCATGCCCCGGTACACTTGCCTACTGTCGGCGCTGATTATTTCCGAACCCAACTCGTTGGCGAGGGCCACGGCCAAAGCTGTCTTTCCGCAAGCCGTGGGGCCAAGTATAGTTATCAAGCGCGTGCGCGGTTTGTTGCTCAAATCCGCGTTTGTGGGTTGTGGAGACAATATTGCCATGTCGGAACCATTCTTATTCACTGGGCAAATATAAATAAAAATAATCGAAACGGCAAGAAAAGCAAATACTTTATAGGCTTATTTCACACCATTTATCAATGCTTTTGCCATCATTGTCGGTGCCACGTGCCCATACACGACATGCCAATGCCATCATGCCCAAGTCAACAAAAAGGCTCGATGCAATCCGCATCGAGCCAAAAGATACAAGAATTAAATCTTGTCAAACAATATAACAGTGTTTTATTACTTCAATTCAGAGAGATACTTGATAGTGCGAACCATTTGTGAAGTGTAAGAGTTCTCGTTGTCATACCAAGAAACTACCTGTACCTGATATGTGTCATCGTCTACCTTGCTCACCATGGTCTGGGTGGCGTCGAACAGTGAACCAAACTTCATTCCGATGATATCCGATGAAACGATGAGGTCCTCGTTGTAACCGAAAGACTCATTAGCAGCGGCTTTCATGGCGGCATTAACACCCTCTACAGTGATATCCTTGCCCTTAACCACAGCAATCAGGATGGTGGTGGAGCCTGTTGGCGTGGGAACACGCTGTGCGGAGCCGATTAGTTTGCCATTGAGCTCAGGAATTACCAAGCCGATAGCTTTGGCAGCACCAGTGGAGTTAGGTACGATATTGCAAGCACCAGCGCGCGAACGACGCAGGTCTCCCTTGCGCTGTGGGCCATCAAGGATCATCTGATCGCCTGTGTATGCGTGGATTGTAGACATGATACCCGACTGGATAGGAGCGAACTTGTTAAGCGCGTCGGCCATCGGAGCCAAGCAGTTGGTGGTGCAAGATGCAGCCGATACAACCGTATCGCCAGCTTTCAATGTCTTGTGGTTGGTATTGTAAACGATAGTGGGCAGGTCGTTACCAGCAGGAGCGGAAATTACAACCTTCTTGGCGCCAGCCTGAATGTGAGCGGAAGCCTTTGCCTTAGATGTATAAAAACCAGTGCACTCGAGCACTACATCCACGCCAAGCTCACCCCAAGGCAACTCGGCAGCGTTTGGTTTTGCATAAATAGTAATCTCTTTACCATCAACAGTGATAGAACCCGGAGTAACAACTGTTTTGCCATCCTCGCCAAGAACAGAGTCTTTGAAGTCTACTGTGTGCTTGCCTTCGCCATACTTGCCAGCGAAACCGCCCTGTGCAGTGTCATACTTCAACAGATGAGCGAGCATCTTAGGACTTGTCAAGTCGTTGATTGCTACTACTTCATAACCATCAGATTCGAACATCTGGCGGAATGCAAGACGGCCAATACGACCGAAACCATTAATCGCTACTTTTGTCATTTTACTTACTTTTATTAATAAAGGTTTAAAAAAAAATATATCCTGATACGTGAAATTATTTTCTCTCGTACGTTTGCAAAGTTACGAATTATTTTCTAAATTTGTATTCGATTAGAGTATTAAATATATTAAAATCATCTACTTGTCACCCTTAAGCTCCTAAAAAAATTTAATGTCTGCTTTGAGTGCAAACTCCATATGTCAAAAATACAAATTCTTCATTATTCACAAATACAACTATTATGGGATTTATTCAAGAATTCAAAGACTTTGCCATGAAAGGCAATGTCATGGACATGGCCGTCGGTGTGATCATCGGTGGGGCTTTTGGTAAAATTGTATCGTCACTTGTTGACGACATCCTCATGCCTCTCATTGGCATCTTCACAGGCGGAGTGGACTTCTCGTCTTTAGCCGCAACTGTGGGAAATGCCAAAGTAACATACGGCATGTTCATCCAAAACGTTATTGATTTTCTTATCATTGCATTCTGCATCTTTGTAATGGTGAAAGCCATGAACAAGATTATCAAGAAGCGCGAAGAGACTCCAGCCCCGGCAGCTCCATCCGCGGAGGAGAAACTGCTCACCGAGATCAGAGACCTGCTCAAGCAGAAATAGTTGTTCTTGACACATCACAGGATAGCCGTGATGTGCTCTCGCCAAATTTCACTGCGCCACAATCGCACCCGCCACAACGGCAGACGCGATTGTGGCGCTCGCTTTTTGCATCGCCATCACCAGCCCACCAAGCCAACCGACAACCATCAGTCGTTCCGCCATCAGTTCACTGGGCTACTCGCGAATGTAATCTTTTGAAACCAAGTCATAATACAAGGCCTCAAGCTCAGCTATCGTCAACCGCTCCACACTATGCTCTATGACCCTGACAAGCTCTTCGCGGCGAGCGTTGTCGTCGCTTTCGAAACATGTAAAAACTTTATCCATCTGCCTATCTCGTTTTGTCATTATAACGCCTCAAGGTACCGGCATATTGCTTATGGCGTTTTTTATTCTCCACCCACCGCGCCCCCAACACCGCACCAAAGAGACCGAGCCATGGGCAAACCACCAATGCGCACAGGCGGCCAAAAAATAGGCATGTAACAAATTCTTTAGTCAATTGTCACAATAATATAATATCAATAACTTGCCAATCGAAGTTTAATTTGTAATTTTGCAGTTGTTACAACACGTATTTCTTTTATCATTCTCACATGAAAAAAATTCTTACCCTATTCGTGGCAGGCCTCTTGGCCTTGCCGGGCATGGCCCAAGTGAGCCGCCCCAAACTTGTCGTGGGTCTCGTGGTAGACCAAATGCGTTGGGACTACCTGTATTATTTTTACGATCAATTCCAAGCTGGCGGACTGCGACGATTGGTGGACCAAGGCTACAGTTTTGAGAACACCATGATCAATTACGTGCCCACCGTCACGGCCATAGGCCATTCAAGCATTTACACGGGGTCGGTGCCAGCCTTGCATGGCATCGCCGGAAACGACTTTTACATAGACGGGCAGAAAACCTATTGCTGCTATGACGCCTCTGTCAAGGCTGTGGGCTCCAACGGAAAGGCGGGTCAAATGTCGCCGCACAACCTCTTAGCGTCAGGCATTGGCGATGTGCTCAAGACGCACACCGACTACAAAGCCAAGGTCATCGGTGTGGCTCTCAAAGACCGCGCGGCCATATTGCCAGCCGGGCACGCCGCAGACGCGGCTTATTGGTGGGACGGAGAGGCAGGCCATTTTATCTCCTCCACTTATTATATGACACAATTGCCCGCGTGGGCAAACAAGCTCAACAATGAGGTGAAAACCAAACCCGGCTACGATATCAAGACATCAGTGGAGGGCGTAACCGCTACTTTCCGCATGGCAGAGGCCGCATTGATAAACGAAGGCATGGGGCTGGACAGCATCACCGACCTTTTAGCTATCAGCGTGTCTTCCACCGACGCCATCGGTCATACGTATGGCACGCGCCATCAGCTCACCCGTGCCGCCTACATGGAGCTTGACAATCAATTGGCCAAGCTTTTCACGCTTTTGGACGAGCGCGTGGGAAAAGGCAACTACCTGCTATTTCTCTCCGCCGACCATGGCGCGGCGCACAACCCCAACGAGATGAAAGCACACAAAATACCGGCCGGCGGACTTGAGTTCTGGGCTTGGAAAGCGGACGTGAACAAGGCTGTGGGCCTGCGATTGGGCATCGACGGCAATGTCATCATGGCCGAAAACGCGGGGCGCATCTATCTTGACCACAAGCTCATTGAGCGTTGCGGCAAATCGATAGACGACGTGAAACAGGCCGTCATCGATGAGATGGAGAAACGCGACGAGATACTCTTTGTCGTGGATTACGACCGTGCGCTCACCACATCGGTGCCCCAACCCATCCGTGAGCGTATCGTCAACGGTTACAACAAGAAACGCAGCGGCGACCTTTTCTACATACCCAAGGCTGGATGGGAGAACGTGAGCAACAAGCCCGACTACGTGGGCACCACGCACGGGCAATGGAACCCTTACGACGCGCACATCCCATTCGTACTCTACGGATGGCACGTCAGCGCAGGGCAAACGCACGAGCCCACCTGCATGACCGACATTGCGCCCACCATCTGCGCCATGCTCCACATACAGATGCCCAACAGTTGCGTGGGCAACGCCAAGGAAGTGAAATAAAGGCATGGTCCTCTCCCGCTCCCAGCACACTACGGAGAGCCATACAAACCGCCCAGACGGTATGGACAGCAGGCGATTTCGGCATCCCTAAAAATTTTTTCACATACCATTTATGACATGCAAAAGCATCGCCCTTGACACCATATAATGTCAAAAAAGGCGATGCTTTTTCGTGTCTAAAAAAAAGGATGAAATAGAAATCGTCTGATTGTTATTTTGTAAAAAAAAGGCCATCTCCAAGCGCGCCAAAACAGCATCTGTCGCTCATTTGAACACTGGCGGCGCGCGTTTAAGGTTTAATGGAGTCGCCTTTAGGCTCTTTTCGCATTGCGTTTAAGGCTCATTCATGCCGCCTTTAGCACTCAATCGGGATGCCATTACGCCTTAATCGTGCCACATGAGCATCCACACGAAAGTGACAAAAATAAGCATTCGCATTCAAATAGCTGTCTTGCAAAGACTTATAAACATCGGTCATTTTTGCCGTATTTTGAACTAAAGGCTTTTTATTTTTAAATAAGCGAAGCATAGACCCGTTGTTGTCAAAAAAAATTACACAGTTTTTTTCTTTCGGCGACGCATCCTTTTGATGACAACAAGGGCTTGCAAATGGTTGCGTAACAATAGGACAGCGGCGTGTCACCTCATCTTTTTCCTCCAGCTTATGCCACTAAGCACGTCCTGTCAAGGTGACATTACGGTTGGCAGCAAGCCGCATGCAACAGCTCGTTCACGTTCAATTGCGTGAAATCGTCCACCACGCGGTCACTCAACGGTTGCACCACGTCACGGCCGTTGGTCGTTGTCAGGGCCACAGCGTACATCCCCGCGGCCCTGACGGCCTTCAATCCGTTCACGCTATCCTCAAAACCCACGCAGGCACTCGGTTCTGCACCGAACGTGGCGGCGGCGCGTAGATAGCAGTCGGGATGTGGCTTACTCCTTGCAAAATCCTCACTGGTGAGTATCCTGTCAAAGTGATGGGGCAGCTCGGGCAACTTCTTATACACGCTTTTCATTTTGGAAAGGTTGCTGCTTGTAACCACAGCCGTGCGTATGTCGAGATTTTTTAGTTGTGCCACGAAGGCCTCGAAGCCCGGTATGTAGCTAAAGGTCATGGTACGCTCAAAATCGTCAAGCGCATGCGTGATGGCTTCTCGCCGTTCGGGTTGGCCATAAAAGTAAGCGTCAAAAACCTGGTCGAGCGTCATGCCTTTTATCTTATGCTCCAATCCCGGAATGTCAGGGTGGTAACGTCTCATCTGTCCTCCCCAAAACTTGGTGTACTGTCTTTCGGTGTCCAAGACTACGCCATCAAGGTCAAATAAAGCGGCTTTAATCATTATTATAAGTATTTGACCACAAAGTTACGCCAAAAAATCGTAACTTTGTGGCGATAATGGACAAATCGATTATTTTCAATCATTTCGCGTCGCTCACCGCCACGCAGCAGCGACAGTTTGAGGCGCTCGACGCTTTGTACCGTGACTGGAACGCCAAGATCAACGTCATCTCTCGCAAAGACATCGACAACCTGTACCTTCACCACGTGCTTCACTCACTGGCCATCGCCAAGCTCATTGGCTTCAAGCCCAAAACGCACGTGCTCGACATTGGCACGGGGGGCGGATTCCCGGGCATTCCCTTAGCCATTATGTTTCCCGACTGTTATTTTAGGCTTATTGATGGCGTCGGCAAAAAAATAAAAGTGGCCACGGAGGTGGCGTCGGCCATCGGCCTGACCAACGTGGAGGCCGTGCAGCGACGTGGCGAGGAGGAAAAAGATAAGTTCCACTTCGTGGTGTCGCGTGCTGTGATGCCCTTGCCCGACTTGGTGAAAATCGTACGCAAGAACATCTCCAAAGAACAGCTCAACGCTGTGCCCAACGGTCTCATCGCTCTTAAGGGTGGCGACCTCAAAGCTGAAACCAAGCCTTTTGGCAAGGCGGTATCGCTCACACCCATCAACGAGTGGTTCGCCGACGAGTGGTTCGCCGACAAGCAGTTGGTGTACCTGCCACTGTGACCGCACCGCTTTTAATGGTCTTATACTTATATATCAAGCTATGCTGAACATCAAAACATTCGTTTGCAACATGATACGTGAGAACTGCTACGTGGTAAGTGACGACACACGCGAAGCCGTCATCATAGATTGCGGAGCGTTCTACGACGAGGACAAGGAGTCTATAAGCCAATACATCGAGACAAACAAATTGCGCCCCGTACACCTGTTGGCCACTCATGGACACGTGGATCACAATTTCGGCAACAAGTTCGTGCAAGACACATGGGGGCTACGGGTGGAGCTTTCTGGCGCCGACGAGCTGCTCATCAAGTCACTACCAGCGCAGGCTATGGCCATTTGCGGCGTGCGAATGGGCGATGACGACGTAGCGCCCGTAGGTCGATACTTGCGGGCAGGAGAGGTTATCTCGTTTGGCAACCATAGCCTCGAGGTATTAGAGACACCCGGGCATACGCCCGGTGGCGTGTTCTTTTACTGTGAGGCAGAGCGCGTGGGCTTCTCAGGCGACACTCTTTTTTACCACAGCGTGGGTCGCTGCGACCTGCCGGGAAGCTCCATGTTTATGCTCATCCAGAGCTTGCGCATGCTCTCGCAACTGCCCGACGACACACGTGTATATCCCGGGCACGGCAAAACCACGACCATAGGTGAGGAGGTGGGGCACAATCCCTACATGGACCGATAGCCCAACGCCCAACCAGAGACTCTTACACAACATGACATCCATCAACAGGCATCCCACCGAGCGGGTCATTCTCGGCATAGACCCAGGCACCAACGTCATGGGCTATGGCGTGCTTCGCGTGACAGCAGGCAAGCCAGAGATGGTAGCTCTGGGGGTGATAGACATGCGAAAAACCAAGGATGTCTATCTCAAATTGGGCAAGATATTCGAGCGTGTCATCGGTGTCATAGACGAGTACCACCCCGACGAGATGGCCATCGAGGCTCCATTTTTCAGCAAAAACGTGCAGTCGCTTATCAAATTGGGGCGTGCGCAGGGCGTGGCAATAGCTGCCGCCATACACCGTGACATCTTCATACATGAGTATGCGCCACTGAAAATCAAGATGGCCATCACCGGCCAGGGGCAGGCATCCAAAGAACAGGTGGCGGCCATGCTACAAAGACTGTTACACATAGACAAGGAAGAGATGCCCACATTCATGGATGCCACAGATGCGTTGGGAGCGGCATACTGCCATTTCATGCAACTGACCACCCCTGACATGGACACACCGAGATACGGCAGCTGGGCTGACTACGCCAAGAGAAACCCTAAAAAAATAAAAAAATAGGAAACATTCATCTCACCAACTGCGTCTATGATATGAACGTGAGACGTATAGCCATGGCACGACTTCTTGAAAAAAATGTCATGAGCAAACGTCAAACACACCATAAAAAGACCAACCATAAAGATAAAATATCACACATGAAAAAAACATTGATGGCCTTGACCATGCTTCTTGTCATGATGGGCAATGCGCAAGCACAAGAAATTTACAAAGAGGTGAAACGCATGCAAAAGAGCTTTGCGACCGTAAAATACGACAAAGCCAAGTCTATGGACGAGCGCAGAGTGGCCTCATTCAAATGGGATGCCATAGAGTACATGCTCTTAAAGGCAAACGATGACAGCACTTTCACCGAGAAAAAATTGGGGGAGCAAACCATCGCCATGACCGATTTCGTGAACCTTTATTTCAAACGCTTGGCCGAAGCGAACACCAAGTCCAAACGAGAGATTGCTACTTCGCGTTTCAAGAATGCCAGCATTAACAACAGTTTGTTCAACGACATGGACAAAGATTTGGTGCTGGGATATTACAACAACGCTAAGTTTCCCACACCTTTCTCGCTCGATACCGATTGGGTAAATGCGTTAAAAGAGATTAGAAGCAAGAGCTGGAACTAACGTTCCCCATAGCCTCTGTAAACAAAATCGTGTTTAATAGGCCTGACATAAATTGTGAGTCGGGCCTATTAAACACGATTTATTTTATTGGTAAGGATGCCACGAGTTTTTGGTGTCTATCGCACCTCTTATTGGTGGGCATCCCGCAACAAATCGTTCACCGTCTTGACAGGATTGAACGTGGAAAGCGGAACTTCCACAAAAATGGTGTTCCAGTCGCTCATTGCGCCATTCCAAAGCCCCGGTAGCTCGAGGGCCTTAAGCTCTCGGCCGTCCTTACTCTTAGCGCTGATAAAGCCGGTACGCTCGTCCACGTAGTGAGTAAGGTCGAAATGACGCCCTCGATAGTCTTTGATGGCGCATACCAAGTCTACCGGATTGAAGTGCGTGCCATCCTCAAACATCTTCACATACGACTCGTCCGACTTGTCTATTTGACTGCTCTCAAGTATTTGTGGACTGACGCTGCCATCGCGATTATAGGCTAAAAACGGACCGCCACCAGGCTCTCCAACGTTTCTCACCACACCACACACACGCATAGGACGGTTAAGTTTTTTTCTCAGCCAGTCCGCGAGCGCGGCATCATCGAACCGTGTGGCCTCGTCATAGAGGCAGCATAGGTCTCGCCGCACAAACTCATGGATCTCGCTCAACAGCTCATGGTTGGGCGTGTCACCATCCAATGCTCGCATGTAATCAAACGCTTGACGCTGCGTCTCCACCAAAATACCAGCGATGATTTGTTTCCATCGCACCGTCTCCGGCTTCAAACGGTCAGGCACAACGTTGTCGATATTCTTGATGAATACGATGTCGGCGTCCAAGTCATTGAGGTTCTCGATGAGGGCACCGTGGCCTCCTGGCCTGAAAAGCAGGCTCCCATCGTCATTCCTGAAAGGCGTGTTGTCGGGGTTGACCGCTATGGTATCGGTACTTGGCTTCTGCTCGGAGAACGATATGTCATATTTTATTCCAAACTTCTTTTCATAGTTTCGCGCTTTCTCCTCCACCCTTTTCTCAAACAAGTCAAGGTGCTCATGCGACACGGTAAAGTGCACATGAGCTACCCCAGCCACAGCAGTGTAAAGCGCAGCCTCCACCAAATGCTCCTCCATAGGCGTGCGAGCACCGTCATCATAGGCATGGAAGAGCAGCAAGCCCTTGGGCAATTGTCCATAGTTCAAGCCATCGGCGCGCAATAGGCAGGCTACCACTGTCTTGTAATCGCCATCTACAACAAGCTCGTCGACGGTTTTGCCATGCAGCGATTGGCACTTGTCATCAAGCGCTTGATAGAACGCAAAGTTCTTGATATCGGCGAAAAAGTGTTTCTCAAAATCGGTCGTAGGTTTGTCATAGCTTGCCGAAAGAAACGCGAACATATTCTTAAACATGCGGCTGGCGGCTCCCGAGGCTGGTACGAACTTGACCACTTGGTGCGCGCCATCTTTTTTATAATGATCCCATTCTTGCGTGGCGCGCGCTTGCGCGGCATCGTCAGGAACCATAATTCCATTGCCCACAGCAGCGGTGGCGGCCAAACGGAGGAATGGAAAACCGTGCCTTAATTGTTCCATCTGATGCTCCACTTGGCCCAAAGTCATGCCCCGGGTCTCTATTTGTTTTTTTTCTGCGTCTGTAAACATGGCATGTTGAGTTTTTAGGTTTTACTTACTCAACAAAAATAGCCATTTATTCTGGAATGTGAAAGAAATAGAGATGAAAAAACAAAAAATAATTTTAGTCTCTGCGTTGCCTTACAAGAGCTGGATGATCAACGCCTCGCGCGACTTGCCCGGACAGATGGCGAAACGACCATCAACACGCTGTCCTACAAGCCACACGATGTCGCCACGATCGTCTTGCACCACCAACTGGCGACGGCGAAGTAACAACGGCACTTTATGGTCAGTGAGAAAATCGCTCGCCAACTTGCTGTTTTTCATGCCCAATGGCACGAAACGGTCTCCCTTGCGCAAGGGCCTGACCACCAAAGGATATTTCACAAGAGAGGCATCAAGGTTGGCCACAGTGGCCGAAGGGTCGATCTGAAAGTTGGCATCCACGTTTTTGAGCTCGAGTCGAAGCCTCATTGCAGTTTCCTCCGCACCATCGGCAAGTGCGGTCAAGGGTCCGACAGGATAACGATAAGTGCCTCGCTCGGGTATCACGAGATTGGGCAGGGGGCGCTCCCAAGCCTTCCGCTCCACCACAAAAAGGCAGTCTCGGTCCATGACGGCTACCCAATGATTTGACATCCACAACGCGCCATCGCGCCGATGAGCAAGCATCTCCAACAGCTGGGCACGGTTAAAACCACGCCACTCCAATATCGTCCGTAGTGCGTAAATGGGAGATGGCAACTCGTCCAACGCCTTGAGGCGGTAGCCGCCGTTGTCAGAACGAATAGCGCTAATGGCCTGGCGCATGGCGTGCTCCACCACCTTGCCCGCCTCGTGCATATTCTCTGTCATTCGCGCCACGTTCTCTTTCGCGGCCGGATTGATTTCCTCGAGCAGCGGCAGCACCTGCAAGCGCAGCTTGTTGCGCATGGCATCGGTCTCGAGATTGGTGCTATCCACGACAAACGCCTGCCCCAAATGGTCGAGATAGGTTTGTGCTTGCCGCCGAGACACGCCCAACATGGGGCGCAGCACACGTCCGTTACGTGGGCGCATGCCCTGCAAGCCCTGCAAGCCCGTACCCCTTACAAGGTTGAGCAACACCGTTTCCACTTGGTCGTCACGGTGGTGCGCCACGCAAATGCCATCCGCCCCGACAGCCTCGGCGAGCTGTTCAAAATAGCCATAGCGCAAGTCGCGCGCCGCCATCTCAATTGATATTTTGTGCAATTCGGCATAAGCTGTCGTGTCAAAATGCGCCTTGTGCAGCGTCACGCCCAATGCTTGGCAAAGCGACTCGCAAAAAATCTCATCACGATCGCTCTCTGCCCCTCGCAAACGAAAGTTGCAATGCACGGCCGCCACACGATAACCCAGCCCCACAAGCGCACGCAACAACGCCACGCTGTCGGCCCCGCCAGACAGTGCCACCAAGTAAAAGCCATCGCGACGCATGAGCCGATGACGCACTATGAAACGCTGGATAATATCTGGGAAAGTCATGCTATCGGCCTACTCCACGTAGAGTACCAATCCCTTAAGATACTCACCCTCAGGATGATAAATATTGATGGGATGATCCGCGGGTTGGTGCAACTGGTGCAATATGCGCACCTTGCGCCCCGTCTGCGCCGCCGCGGTGAACACGGCGGCACGAAATTGATCTTTGGTTACCACTTGCGAGCAACTGAACGTGAACAGGATGCCACCGCGCTTGATGCGCTCCAAGCCTTTCACATTGAGCCGGGTGTAGCCCTTGAGAGCGTTGCGCAGCGCGCCACGATGCTTCGCAAAAGCTGGCGGGTCAAGCACTATGAGGTCGTATTTGTCGTCATTGGCATCCATAAACTTGAACGCGTCGTCACAAAAAGCCTCGTGACGGTCATCGCCGGGGAAGTTCAACGCCACATTCTGATTGGTCAGGTCGATGGCCTTGGCGCTGCTGTCCACCGAGTGCACCAACTTGGCCCCGCCACGCATGGCATAAGCCGAGAAGCCACCCGTGTAACAAAACATGTTGAGCACAGACTTATCCTTTGCGTAACGCTCAAGCAATGCCCTGTTCTCCCGTTGGTCAATGAAGAAGCCTGTCTTCTGCCCACGCCGCCAATCAATGAGAAATTTCAGGCCGTTCTCCACCGCCACGTTGTCACTTGTCTGGCCAAAGATAAAGCCATTCTCCTCTCCAAGGTCGGCCTTGAAAGGAAGCGTGCCCTCGCTTTTGTAATACACGCTGCTAATCCTGTCGCCCATCACCTGCGCCAACGCCTCGCAAATATGCTCGCGACACATGTGCATACCCACGCTGTGGGCTTGCATCACGGCCGTATGGCCATAGCAATCTATGATCAGCCCGGGCAGGTTGTCGCCCTCGCCATGCACCAACCGGTAGGTGTCGCCACGCTGGTTGTCGGCCAAGCCGATGCCACGACGCATGTCGAGCGCGGCTTGCAGGCGCGACACCCAAAACGCATGGTCGATAGATATATCTCTAAAAGACAACACACGCACGGAGATGGTGCCCACCTGATAGTGCCCCAAGGCGACAAAATCGCCATCGGCAGTGATCACGCGCACCACGTCGCCCTCTTGAATATCGGTGTCGGCGTGGTGGATGGCACCACTGAAAATCCATGGGTGGAAACGTAGCAACGACTCTTGTTTACCACGCTTCAAGTATATATTTTTATAGTTCTCCGTCATGATTTCTTTGTTTGTTTTGGTTCTTTGGGTTTAGATTTGCGCTTGGCGGTGGTGACACGCGTGGCGCGACACTTGCGTGTGGTCTTAGCGCTCGCCCCATTAGGTTTGTCGTCCGGGGTGGCAGACGGCGCGCATCCGGGCTCGGTATCAGGCTCTTCCACTTTTACAAGGTCGTACTCGCCCGTCCGTTTCAACCGCTCTATCTCCTCATATAGATTGATACAACTCCACGCATCTACGGCTGCATACTGCTTTTGCTTGTCGCTCAAGAATGGAGCCTCCCAATTGGAAAGGCGCTGACGCTTGGAGATTTTCAAATGAAAAAAATTGGCATATAGCTTTTGCAAACTTAGGTCGTGCACGCCAAGCGATGGCACAATGTCTTGAAGATCGACAAAAAGCCCCGGAACAAACTGTTCCCGCGCCTCGAGCCCCCGGATGTCGTCGTGCCACGAAAGCCCTATTTTCCTTACAGAGGTATCCTCCAACAGCCGTTTTATGGCTGGCGTTATGCCTGTGAGATGCAGCCTGAACAAGAAGCACGTGTCGCGATTGGCTACCTGCAACAAGCACACTTGGTGCTGCTCTCCTCGACGAAACGAGGGTTTGGTCTCGGTGTCTACGCCCAAAATGTCGCTCGACAAAAGGTAATCCACAGCCTTCTCGGCCTCGCGAGCGGTGATAATGGAGATTATTCGCCCCGGGAATTGGACCAATGGCAAATCGGTTATATCCTTTTTATCAAACTTGCTATATATCTTTTTTCTCATCGTATCTGTTTACAATATGCAAAATTATAAAAAAATGACTGATTAAATCGTTATTTCTCCAGAATATTTCAAGCCACATCGTGTGCCAAGCGGCCTTGCTTAAGACGATACGTCAAATATGCGGGGGTACACGAGACAGGTGCGCGGGCATGGCGCGACACTTGCCATCAGTCCTATCTTTCGGGGTGGTTACAGGGCGAAAAAATACTGAATATATTTTACAATCACATCTCAAAACCGTATTTTCTCATTCAAAAACGCATCGTAGGCCATAAAATTGCCCAAAAACAACATATTTTGCAACAAACTGATAATCATACGTTTATAAATCATGCGCATTAAATCATAGTTTCACGCACGCTTTGCTACGTCGCGATTAATGCTTAATGGCCACTCGAATAATGCCTAAACGCAGTGGCTTCGGTGTCTAATCATGTCACGAATAGCACTTGCACGCAGCGTGAATAAGGCCTAATGACAAAAACAAGGAATGCGCACAACAGTCTTACAACACCAAAATGAAGATAAAAAAGGTGGTTTTTGGATAGATCATTGCGCATTTGAGAGATTAATTTTTGTCATTTATCTTAACAATATCTAAAAACCTATCAACGTTGTGAGGTGTCTACACGTACTTTGTAGTGACACAACTTGCGACAATCTTAAAGCGGCTTGCAAGCCCAAAGACGAAACGACTTTTAAATCAGTCACTTATAATAATATGAAAAATAAATAGAAAAAATGGGAAACTTAGCCATCTTTTGTTTTGAAATTCGGCCAAAAAACACTAATTTTGCACAAAGAATAAGAACAGCGACACAATGGCAAATAAAAGACCTAAGCGTAAGCAGAAAAGCTTTAGCGAAGCAATAGGCATCCGACATATATTTGGCAACGAAACCACCGACTTCTTTTTTGGACTCGTCTTGTTCGCCCTTGCCATCGTCATGGCAATCGCGATGGGATCATTTCTTACCACTGGCGAGGCCGACCAAAGCATCTTGGAAAACATGCGCCCCGGCGAATGGCTCAACCAAGACAGGCAGTTTACCAATTATTGCGGCTCCATCGGGGCCATCGTCTCCTATTTTCTCATCAGCGTCAATTTTGGGCTCCCCGCGTTTCTCATACCGGCTTTCATCATGTTAGTGGCGCTCAAACTCATGCACGCCTACAGCGTGAACCTCTGGAAATGGTTTCTCGGCATGGCATTGGTCATGGTGTGGGCATCTGTCACATTGGCCAAATTTCTCACACCCATCATGGGCAACCTGTCGTTCAACCCCGGAGGTAACCACGGGTTGCTCTGCGTGCGCACCACGGAGAATATCATCGGGCCGCCGGGACTTACGGCCACACTGCTCATCGTGGCCTTGGCGTTTCTCACTTATCTCAGCACCGAGACCATAGAAATAGTGCGAAAAACACTCAACCCGGTGAAATATATCACCGACAAAGTGAAATTCACCGTCACAAACCACACCACCAAGGAGACCGACCCAAATGTCACAGATAGCCAGGACGGAGACCTGACCGTGGAAACACCCTCCGAAGAGGAGATAGACGCGACCGTGGTGGATCTCACCGACATGTCGCAAGGACAACCGTCCCAACCATCGCACACACCCACAGAGCCTATCACGCCCACCGTTCAGATTAGCGAAGACGACACGGATAAGCTCACCGTGGACGATGTGAAGCAAGAAGACAAAGCGTTGGGGAAATCGCTTGGCGAAACCATAGACCTCAACACGCCCATCAACCCATGGGAGCCGTTCACCAGATACAAGTTTCCAAGTTGCGACTTGCTTAAGAAGTACAACAACAAGCCGGTGATCGACATGGACGAAATCAAGGCCAACAACGCCCGCATCGTAGAGGTGCTGAACAGCTTTAGCGTAAAAATAAGCAAGATAAACGCCACCGTGGGCCCCACGGTCACGCTCTACGAGATAACACCAGCGGAGGGAGTGCGCATCGCCAAGATACGTGGTTTGGAAGACGATATCGCCTTGAGCTTGGCCGCGCTGGGCATCCGCATCATAGCCCCCATACCCGGAAAGGGCACCATCGGCATCGAGGTGCCCAACAAGAACCCACAAATCGTGTCCATAGAGAGCGTGCTGAACACCAAGAAATTCCAGACCACGAAGATGATTTTGCCTATGGCTTTGGGGAAAACCATTACCAACGAGGTGTACATGGTGGACTTGGTGAAGATACCACACCTGCTGGTTGCCGGCGCCACCGGACAAGGAAAATCTGTGGGACTGAACGCCATTATATCGTCGCTACTATACAAAAAACACCCCAACGAGTTGAAATTCGTGCTCGTGGACCCCAAAAAGGTGGAATTTAGCATATACAACAAGATTGCCCCCCACTATATGGCCGCCTTGCCAGAAAACGAGGATGAGCCTATCATCACAGACGTGCAACGTGTGGTGCGCACCCTCAACTCGCTGTGCAAGCTGATGGACCACCGCTACGACCTGCTGAAAAAGGCACAAGTGAAAAAGATAGACGAGTACAACGACAAGTTCATTCACCACCGCCTCAAGCTCACGGACGGGCACGACTACATGCCTTACATCGTGGTGTTGATAGATGAGTTTGGCGACCTTATCATGACGGCGGGCAAGGAAATAGAGCTTCCGATACAGCGCATAGCGCAGTTGGCGCGCGCCGTGGGCATACACATGATTATCGCAACGCAGCGCCCTACCACCAAGATTATTACTGGAAATATCAAGGCTAACTTCCCCGGGCGCATGGCCTTCAGGGTGACTTCGCAAATCGACTCGCGCACCATCCTCGACACAACCGGCGCAGACCAGCTCATCGGGCGGGGCGACATGCTCTTCCTTGCGGGTGGCGAGCCAGTGCGATTGCAATGCGCTTTTATCGACACGCCTGAGATAGAGGAGATCTGTAGCTACATAGCCGACCAGCCCGGACCCGTAGACCCAATGGAGCTTCCGGAGCCAGATGACAACAATGGGGCCATTGGAGGCAACGCGGGCGCTACCGACTCGAAGAGCCTCGACCCCTACTTCGATGAGGCGGCACATGCCATCGTCATAACGCAGCAAGGATCTACCAGTATGATTCAACGTAGATTCTCTATCGGCTATAACCGCGCGGGCCGACTGATGGACCAGCTGGAGGCTGCCGGCATCGTGGGAGCCGCGCAAGGATCAAAACCTCGAGAGGTGCTCATCACCGACGAGAACTCGCTTAACTCCCTATTGATACAAATACATAGCAACTGAAAGGGTTAAACGATATTAACGTGCGCAACAATCGTACAATGGGGCACGTTTATACCAACGTAACCCTAACAATAAACGAAAAAATGAAAAAATACATCTTATGCATCATCATGTTGGTGATGACAGTAGCAGCAACAGCGCAAAACACCGCCTTGGCGAAAAAAATACTGGACAAGACAGCAGCCATTGTAGGCAACAAAGGAGGGGCCACGGCCAACTTTAAGATAGCGAGTGCAAAAATGGGAGGAGCGAGCGGACGTATCTCTATCAAGGGCAACAAGTTTTACGCCACCACGGGCAACGCCACCGTTTGGTTTAACGGCAAGACACAATGGAGCTATCTCAAGTCGACCAACGAGGTGAACGTGAGCACACCCACCGAGGCGCAACGCATGCGCATGAACCCCTATACTTTCATTACGATGTACAAAAAAGGCTACGCGTTAGGCGTGACAAGCAAAGGAGCCAACTATCAGGTGCGCATGAGAGCCCAAAACAAGCAACGCTCCGTGCAGGAAATTTACCTCACCATCAACCGCAAATCGTACACACCCAGTGTCATCAAAATGCGCGAAGGCGGCAATTGGACCACTATTTACATCTCTAATTTCCAAACCAAGGCCCTGCCTAACAGCCTCTTCTCGTTCAACTCGAAAGACTATCCCAAAGCTGAAGTCATTGACTTGAGATAACCACTCGGTCTCGCCCCTCTAACCGATATCGCCATGACATCCAGCCTATCATTCTTTCAACTCCTAAAAATTCTGCGACAACACCGCAAGTTAGCAGCTCGACGCGACCCCCTATACGAATCCAGCAAAATAGCCAAATGGTTTGTTGGTTTCAGTTTCGCAATCTCATTGCTATACCTCATTTTCATAGCTGTGCTACTTGCGTTAGCCGCAATAGATACCAATAGGTTCACCGCGTCAGAGTTTATCATGAGCGTGATGCCATTCATATTGGTTTGCGACTTTTGGTTTAGGGCCCTCGCACAGCAAACGCCAGCCCAAATTGTCAAGCCTTACCTGCTAACGCCACTGCCCAAAACCATTTGTATTGACAGTTTTATTATCACATCGCTATTCAATTGGGGCAATATCACATGGCTCACTCTGCTCATACCCTATTGCTTGATGGCCGTGGTGTTCAGCTATGGCGTGTTGACGGCTCTCTCAATACTTCTTTTGTATATCATCCTCATACTGGCAAACAGCCAGTGGTATGCTATCATCCGTACATTATCCAATCGCAACATACTGTGGTGGATGGTGCCGGTGGCCGTGATAGTAGCCATCATCACGCCGTGGCTGCTTAAAGATTTCGAGCATTTCATTATCTTCTACGCCGCCATCGGCAATGGGCTCGAATCAGGCAACCTGCTGCCTCACTGTGTAGCCTTGATCATGTTAGCCTCGCTCATAGCCATAAACAGACGGGTGCAAAACGCTTGTGTAATGCAAGAGATAGGCAAAAAAACCGACGACAAACCCAACAAGGTAATCAAATTCACCATGCTTGACCGTTTGGGCGAGTTGGGTGAGTATCTCAAGTTGGAAGTGAAGTTGCTGTTGCGCAACAAGAATCCACGCAACGGTTTCCTCTCCGCCACGGCCATTATCATAGCCATCAGCGCCATAATGACACTCACGGAAATATACGATAGCGACACGATGACCAACTTTTGGTGCGTGTACAACTTTGCTATATACGCCACCACATTGCTCATAAGAGTGATGCTATTCGAGGGAAATTATATAGACGTGTTGATGGTACACCGTGAAAACATTCTCAAGCTATTAGAATCAAAATACTATTTCTACTCATTGCTACTCATTTTGCCATTTGTTTTGATGCTCCCTATGGTTTTTGTAGGCAAATGGGACATACTGATGCTTGTATCGTATGGCATTTTTACGGCTGGTTTTCAGTATTTCATATTCATGCAGTCGGCCATATACAACAACCATCGCATGCCACTTAACGAGAAAATAACCACCAAAGGCGGTGCCCAAACCAATTATTTGCTTTTGGCCGGGATAATTATCGGGCTGTTTTCGCCACTTATATGCATCATGGCATTAGAGACATTTCTTGAAGATAACACGGCATGGTTTGTGATGATAGCCATTGGCTTAGGCTTTATTGCCACCCATAAGCTATGGCTACGCAGCATCTACAACCGACTGATGAAACGGCGTTACAAAAACATGGAAGCTTTCCACACTTAGCATGGGCCAACTTGCACATGGGCGATCAATCCATTGATGTGCCATGAAAAAATACGCATGAGATGACGGTTGGAATGTGATGAGACGCTATCGATTTTTTGAAACTTGAATTTTCAATTACAAACGCATTAAAACGTGAACTGAAAATTGAAAACCGTGAACTGTAAAAATCATTTCTTGCCACCGTCGTCGACCACAGCTTCATTTTTTTTCCTAATGCCCAACAGAGACCTCCAACTGTCAAAATCCTTCTTCAAGATGATCCCCACGCCCTGCGTATTGAGCGAGTTGCGCACGAAATAACGATCGTTGGATTGATTGTACACGTGAATGCTGAGGTTTCCATTGGGGAAGATGAGGTACCTAAGATCAAAGTCCCCTATAAAAGACGTGGTGGTGTTTTTATTGTCACGATAGCCAAATTCCCCGTTGAATATGAGCCTATTGTTCAGCATTCTACCACTTAGCAAACCTTCATACTCGGCGTTATTCCATCCCTCGTCGCCCGTGGAGATGTTCGCGCCAAAATTCCAGTTATTGTTTTTCACCACAGAGTTTAGCACTGTGTTTATCTGTTGGCTTATCTGTCCGCTAATAATGCTCTGCATGGCCAACGTGGTTTGGCTGTCTGGTGCGTCAGAAGCAGCCGCATTGTTGCTGGGTTGCGAGTAAAAACGCCCCACGGCAAGCAAATAAAGCACCTGCTGGTTCATCTCCTCCTCACTATTGATAAGGCTGTATATCATCTGCTTGGCATCGGTTCCCACGGTGGGTAAGTCCAAGTCAAACTCCACCTTGGGCGCCTCGGGGGTACCTGTGATATTCATGATGCAGTTCACGCGAATATTGTTACCCGAGAAACTGCGCCCTATCTGCAAGTCAGAAAGACTTACAGAGTTGAGCGTGTATTGCGCCTTGAGGTTCAGCGCGGCCCTGCCTGGGTCGCCTCCAAACACAATGGAGCCACCCTGCGCGAACTTGAAGTCGCGCTTGATGATATTTTGGATGGTGAGTTTGTACACGCCCTCGTCTATGACATAGTTGCCAAAAATGTTCACCGCCCCCTTGTTGTAATAGTCGGCACGTAACGCTCCCTCCCCCACGAGATTGACACAATCGCCCGTTTTACGGTCCATGACCACTTTGAGCGTAGCGGCAGGCGTGGCGTTGATAATAAAATTGACATGAATATCAGTCGGGGCGTCTTCCTCATTAGCCAGATCTCCCATCTGCCCAATGCTGTCCATTCTCGCGAGCAGCGTGTTGAGCACGGGAGCCGTGGCAGCCACCGAGTCACGCGACGACCATTTTATAAACTCTTGCGAACTGATTGCTTCGGGCGAAGAGGCGTCATACACCACCGTCGTGCCACGGTTGGGCGTGACGTTCACATCCACGTCGAGCAACCCCGACTTACCCCTGATATCCACGTTGCCCGTGCCATATACCGTGCCGTAAAACGTATTGCCGTGGCTTGGCCCCCAATCGTAAGCCAAGAGATTACTTAATTTCGCGCGCAAATTGTACCTCAGGTTGGTGATGTGATCATGGTACAGGCTGCCAGCGAGCACCCCTTTGTTGCCATGCCGGTCGTAAATGGTGTCGCCGGGGAACTGCATCTCGTTGATGAGGCAGCGCACCTCCGCGTCGCGCAGCGTATAAACCGTATTGAGCGGATCTATGCCCACCTGCCCATTGGCCACGAGGTTGCCCGTGAGATTAAGCTCTCCAAGGTCGCCCCACAGCCTTACGCCACCGTTGATAGAAAGGTTTGTGCGGTTCATAAAAGAGGCACAGAACGACTCCACGAAATCACCCCTCATGTTGTCGGCTCGAATATCGAGGTCGATATAGTTGCGCTTGGGCGACACATAGCCCTTGACAAAGGTGTATCTGTATCTCGATGGCGCCACCAACGCGTTCGCCGTGTCCACAGCCACGGCATCAATGTCTATGCGCTCGCGATCCTCATTCCACGCCACGTCGGCATGAAGCGTACCCAACGCCCCTCGCTCAAAACTGAAATCGGCAATCTCAAGTTTGCCGCCCACACGCGGTTTGTCAAACAATCGCGACAACAAAGCCTTGCCCGTGGCTCGCCCACCAAACTCCACGGGATGGAAATCGAGCAAATCCATCAAGTAGCTCACGTTCACGTCGTGCATGTCCACGACCAGCGAATCTTTAGAATCCTTGGACGCACAGCCATTGACAACGATGCGCTGGCCATTTCCCTCCAAGGCAAACCGACGCACATCGAGGCGGTTCTTGCCGTAGATCACCTGAGAGGGGCGCACCTCAAACACACTGTCGCCAATGCTGAACGTTGACGGCTTTATGTCCATCCGCGCCTCGGCAAGCCCATGGCCGTCGCGACCAAAGCTCACAAGGGTGTTGAGCCGTCCGCGCAGGCGGTTTTGATGAGCATGATTGTCCACATGGATCACCGACGCCAACCGGTCATCCACGGCCGAAGCCTCCAGACGATACTCCGTGCCCGTGCCGTCGTCGCCTATCCTCACAGCGCTAATGTCGGCATTGAGATAGTTGTGGGGGGAGGTCACGATAGCCGAGAGGTCACGGTAACGGATGCCGTCATAAACCAATCGGGGAGCGAAAGCTCGTAGCTCAAGATTGTTGTCGGCGTTGGTCATGGCGGCCGTGAGCCGCAGTGGCTCCATGAGCGTTACCGGCACATCAAAAAAATGGCGAAGCCAGTCGGCGCGGCGCACAACGGCGCGCAAAGCGAAATCGTTGGCATGCGTCTTCTTGTATTTGATATTCGTGAGTTGCTGTATGTTGGGCAACTTAGCGGCGATGGCGTTTTTAACGCTTTGGATGAGCGTGGCGTAGTCGAAACGCCCCGTCACCTCCGCTTCCGCAAAGTCGCTCTCGAGAGTCAGGTAGTGCCCTCGGTGATCGTTGCCAGCTTGCAATTTCAGCGAGTCGAGCGTGTACTGCTCGCTCGCGGACGACTGGCTAAAATGGGTTAAGCTCAGAGTTCCCTTGGCCGTGTTCAGGTCATTGCCCGTAAACGAGGCCACGACGTTGCCGCTGTAAGCAGCGTTTCCAAACACGCTCTCCCATAAGTGGAGAGCCGCCGGGTGAATATGTTTGACATCAGCCGTAAGGTGCGCCGACATGTTGCGACTGCTGGCGCTGAGCGAGCCATTGAGATCAGCCACGAGGTTAGGGTCGTTCACGTGGAGCGTGCCGTTGAGCAAGCCATTGTCATAGCTGCCATCCATGCGCGCGTCACAGAAAGAATAGTCGTTGTAGTCTATCTGCTTGACAGTGCCGTTGGCCTTGTAATACTTGCGCTTTACATTGCCTGCCACGTGGATGTTTGCCGCCAGGATGCCAAACCGGTAGTCGTCGAGTATTTGGCGAAGGTTGATGCCACGTGTGTCCAAGTGTCCCGCAAAGTCGTTGCCACGCAACGACACGTCCAAATTGGCGTTTCCCACGCCCGAGAGAAATATCCCTTTGACGCTCGCGAACTGCCCGTGGGCACGGGCTAGCCCACGAAACTGTATGTTGTTCATGCGGGCAATGGGTGCGGGGACGCTTCCGCCCAAGAGACGCAAACCCCTCTCGCTGATCGTCAAGTTCTCGATATCAGCCCACCATCGAGGCGTGCCATCAAGCTCGCTGACAGTGCCATCCATAGACAGACGGATGTCGGCAGGGGCCCCTGTCTGTCGCCGCATGCCCTTTTGCGGCACGGACACGACCATGTCTCGAACCCTGAGGGCAGTGGTCGAGCCCGCAAATTGAGTGCGAAGAGCCACCGAGAGATTGCGCTTGCCTACCTTGGGCCACAAGGCCACTATATCGGGAAGAGCCACGACAGACTCGCATACACTACCCGAGAAGCGCAGCGACGGCAACGAGGGCATACCATCCTTAAACGCATAACGAGCCTCAACGTCGGCCAATGACAATTTAGACGAGGGCAACTCTAAGCAGAGCGAGCGCATGGTAGCGTGCCGCTTGTTACCCACAAGTTTGAAAGCGAGCGAGCGAATGTCCAAGCCCGAAGCCTCGGTGAGCGACAACCGCTTGACATTGAGGTTCAGCGAGTCGGATCGCAGAGCGTTGAGCACGATGTGCGAGCTAAGGTTCTGGACGTTCAGGTGATAGGGGTCGAGAAATGGACGCCGGGGTTTGTCGAGCCGATTATAACAAATTTCGCCCCGTCTGATGATCAAACTTTTGAGCGTCACGTCAAGAGGGCGATGAGCGGTGGTGTCTTTCGAGGCAAGCGAGTCTAACGCAAACTGGTAGTTGGGCTTGGCCGTGGCCGTGGCTTGGTAGAAATTCGCCTTAAGCCCAAAGAGCTGTACCGAATTGAAATACAACTGTCCGCGAACCAAAGCCATTACATCAGGCTTGGCAGAAGCGCGTGCCACGCGAAGCATGGGCAGCCCCTTTTGGTCGCGAATATCCACGTCATCCACAATAACTCGATTGAAAAAGCCAAGGCTGACCCGTCCCACGCTCACTTTGGTACACAACTTGTGTGAGAGTGCGGAGGCCACCCGGGCACCCATGTACGATTGTACGATCGGTATGTTCACCATGATCGACACTGCCACGTACATTGCCACCAAGCTCCACAGCAGGATATTAATATAATGTCTGAGCGTTTTCAATCAGTTTACAAAATTAAAAAAAAAGGGCTCATAACGGAAATTAAACCAAAATTTTTATCACATTTAGGCTATTTTTGAGTAAATTTGCATCAACGAATAAGCAAAAACATTCCAAGGTTGGTCGTGCGGACATTTTGCCATGACTTTTCCCAAGTATGCCCCACCACAGCCATAACTTTTGCCATCAGGCCCTAATCGGGATGCGATTAATGCCTAATCGGAGCATGATTAATGCCTAATCAGAGCGTGAATAACGCCTAATCGGAGCGTGAATAACGCTTAATCACAACGCGGCTCGAAAAGCTATGGGCATGGAAAAGGAAATGGAGGTGGGATGACCGAGACGCCAAGATTGGAGATGGGATGCAAAATAATATTACCAATTTACAATTATGAATTTTCTATGGCAAATGTAATTAAGTTGCGCAAGGGTTTGGATATAAACCTGAAAGGCAGGGCCAAGGAAAAGAAACTGCCGTCGCGAAGCTCCGCGACGTATGGCTTGGTGCCAGAAAGCTTTGTTGGCATTACCCCTAAGGTGATTGTCAAGGTGGGCGACCACGTGCTCGTTGGCGACCCTCTGTTCGTAAACAAGGCATGCCCAGAAGTGAGATTTTCGTCTCCCGTGAGTGGAACGGTTACCGAGGTGCTTAGAGGTGAGCGCCGCAAGGTGATGTGCGTGAAGGTGAAAGCTGACGAGACGCAGCAAAACCGGATTTTCGAGCGCTTGGACATAAACGCCTCCAACGGCGACAAGGTGAAAGCGGCCCTGCTTGAGGCAGGCCTGTTCGGGTACATCAACCAGTTGCCTTACGCTATCTCCACCACGCCAAACACCACGCCAAGTGGCATTTTCGTGTCGGCGCTGAGAGACATGCCGCTGGCTGGCAGCTTCGAGTTTGAGCTTCAAGGCAACGAGGAGGCTTTCCAGGCAGGCATTACCGCCTTGTCAAAAATAGCCCCCGTACACCTTGGCATAGGTGCCAAACAAGACGCGCGAGCGCTCGTGGAAGTGAAAAATGCAAAGGTACACATCTTTGACGGGCCATGCCCGGCTGGCAACGTGGGCGTACAAATAAACCACATTGCGCCCATGAGCCATAACGAGACGGTATGGACGGTAGACCCATCGGCCGTGATATTCTTCGGCAGGCTGTTCCTCACGGGCAAAGTGGACTTGCGCCGCACCGTGGCAGTGGCTGGCAGCCGCGTGAAAGACCCTGCCTACGTGGATGCACTTGTGGGTACGCAGATAGGCGATATTCTCCGTGACAACATGGAGAGCGAGGCGCACACACGCATCATAGACGGCAACCCGCTGACGGGCCGAGTATCTTCGGCGGATGGCTTCTTGGGGGCGCACACCTCTGAAGTGACAGTCATACCGGAGGGCGACGACAAGGATGAGCTTTTGGGATGGATCATGCCGCGCCCCAACGAGTTTTCCATGTCGCGCAGTTATCTCACTTGGTTACAGGGCAAAAAACACGAATACGACCTCGACGCGCGCGTCAAGGGCGGCAAACGGCACATTATCATGAGTGGCGAATACGACAAGGTTCTGCCCATGGACATATACGCCGAGTTCCTGATAAAGGCCATCATCGTCGGAGACATAGACAAGCAAGAGCAGTTGGGCATATACGAGGTAAGCCCTGAAGACTTTGCCGTGGCCGAGTTTGTGGACTCCTCTAAGCAGCCGTTGCAGCAAATAGTGCGGCAGGGGTTGGACATTCTTCGCAAGGAAAACGCATAGGCAGTTACTCGTTGTAAAGCATAAAACATAAAATCGTAAAAATGAGTGCATTAAAAAAATATTTAGAAAGCGTCAAACCACATTTCGAGGAGGGTGGCAAGCTCCACGCCTTCCAAAGTGTGTTTGATGGATTCGAAACGTTCCTGTTTGTCCCGAACACCACTTCGAGGACGGGCGTGAGCATACACGACGCCGTAGACTCCAAGCGCATTATGAGTTTGGTGGTCATCGCCTTGATACCGGCACTGCTCTTTGGCATGTACAACGTGGGCTACCAGAACGCATTGGCCGCCAACAAATTGGCCGAGACAAGTTTCTGGGCCATGTTTGGCTATGGCTTCTTGGCCGTGCTGCCCAAGCTCTTGGTGAGCTACATCGTGGGACTGGGCATCGAGTTTGCTTGGGCTCAGTGGAAACACGAGGAGATACAGGAGGGATATTTGGTGACAGGAATACTTATTCCGCTCATCATCCCCATTAACACGCCGCTGTGGATGATCGTCATCGCCATCGCTTTCTGCGTGATATTCGTCAAAGAGATATTCGGCGGCACGGGCATGAACCTTTTCAACGTGGCCATCGCCGTGCGCATGTTTCTCTTCTTCTCCTACCCCACGTGCATGACCGGTGAGACGGTGTGGGTGGCGCAAAACAGTATCTTGGGCTTGGGCTATGACCTTCCTGACGCCTTCACGGCCGCAACGCCGTTGGGACAGATAGCGTTGGGCACAGCTCCCACGGCCACGATAGCCGACATGGTGTACGGTTTCATTCCCGGCTCTATCGGCGAGACATCGGTCATCGCCATCGCATTAGGCGCCGTAATACTGCTCTGGACGGGCGTGGCCAGCTGGAAAACTATGCTGAGCGTGTTTGTGGGCGGCATAGTCATGGGCTTGCTGTTCAACCAGACAGGAGCCTCGGGCACACCGTGGTATGAGCATCTGGTAATGGGAGGATTCTGCTTTGGCGCCGTGTTTATGGCCACAGACCCTGTCACGTCGGCTCGCACGGAGACCGGCAAATACATTTACGGCTTCTTCATCGGCGCGATGGCTATCATTGTGCGGGTGATGAACATGGGCTATCCAGAAGGAATGATGCTCGCTATCTTCTTCGGTAACATGATAGCGCCATTAATAGACTACTGCGTGGTGAGCGCCAACATTTCCAAGCGAGCTAAGCGCGCCATTATAAAAAAGGAGGGCAAGGAATGAAAACGAACACAAACTCATACACGATTATTTACTCGGCAATATTGGTCATCGTCGTGGCTTTCTTGTTGGCATTTGTCTTTCAGATACTGAAACCTATGCAAGATGTCAACGTGGCGCTCGACCAGCAGAGGCAAATACTATACTCGCTGAACATACGTGGTCTCGATGACAAAGCCGCCGCCGCCAAATACAAGGAGGTGGTAATGGCCGACCGCGTGATCGACGAGAATGGAAAAATTCTTGAACAGGGCACGCAAGGCGGCACGCAAGCAGGCTTCAAACTAAACTCCGCAGATTACAAGGCGGGCCGGTTGGCTCTCTATGTGTGCAAGGTGAACGGCGAGACAAAATACGTGTTGCCTGTATACGGCATGGGATTGTGGGGCCCAATTAACGCTTTTGTGGCCCTGAACGATGACAAAAACACCGTCTATGGCGCCTATTTCAACCATGACAGCGAGACAGCTGGGCTTGGCGCCGAAATCAAGGACAACCTGCGGTGGCAACAACAATTCCAAGGCAAAAAAATATTCAAGCCCCAAACAAATGAAATTGGGCTTGCCGCGGTGAAAAAAATAGACGATCCAGCCTCGCAGGTGGATGCCGTCACGGGAGCCACGCTAACCTCCAACGGCGTGAACGACATGTTCAAGGAAGGATTTGGAAAATACATGAAATTCTTAAAAGAAAAATAAAAGGCTATGGCATTATTCTCAAAACAAAATAAAGACGTGCTCGGCAAGCCACTCAACTTGGACAACCCCATTCTCGTCCAGGTATTGGGTATATGCTCGGCGCTGGCTGTCACCTCGCAATTGAAGCCCGCCATCGTGATGGGTCTCGCCGTGACGGTCATCACGGCATTCTCTAACGTGATCATCTCCATTATCAGAAAAACCATCCCCATGCGCATACGCATCATCGTACAATTGGTGGTCGTAGCCGCACTCGTGACCATTGTGAGCCAAATGCTCAAGGCTTTCGCATACGACGTGAGCGTGCAATTGTCGGTGTATGTGGGCCTGATCATCACCAACTGCATATTAATGGGTCGGTTGGAGGCTTTCGCCATGATGAACAAGCCATGGCCCAGCTTTCTTGATGGCATCGGTAACGGCTTGGGTTATGCCCTGATATTGGTGATCGTGGGCGCCGTGCGTGAGTTGCTGGGGCGCGGATCTCTGCTTGGTTTCCAAATATTGCCAGAGAGTCTCTATAACATGGGCTACATGAACAATGGCATGATGACCATGCCGGCGATGGCTCTTATATTGGTGGGATGCGTCATTTGGGCGCACAGGGCTTACTTTTATAAAGAAGAGGAAAATAAATAACTATGGAACATCTCATTAATTTATTCTTCAGGTCCATCTTTGTGGACAATATGATATTCGCGTTTTTTCTTGGCATGTGCTCTTTCCTCGCCGTATCCAAGAACGTCAAGACATCTTTCGGATTGGGCTTGGCCGTTACTTTCGTGCTGGTGGTGACCGTGCCCGTGGACTATCTCTTACAGACCAAAGTGCTCGATCCTATGGGGCTCTCATATTTGAGTTTCATCCTTTTCATAGCCGTCATAGCCGGTATAGTGCAAATCGTGGAGATGGTGGTGGAACGATATTCGCCAGCACTCTACAACTCATTGGGAATATTCCTGCCGCTAATCGCCGTGAACTGCGCCGTTATGGGTGCCTCACTGTTCATGCAGCAGCGCATTAACATGGACCCGGCCAACTCGCAATACATAGGCTCCGTATGGGACGCCATAATCTATGCACTTGGCTCCGGTCTGGGCTGGTTGTTGGCTATCGTGCTGATGGGAGCCATCAGAGAGAAAATGGAATACAGCGACGTACCTAAACCATTGAGGGGATTGGGTATCACATTTATTACGGTGGGACTCATGGCTATGGCCATGATGTGCTTCTCGGGACTCAAAATTTAGTTTTAAGACATGAACACGAGCTTTATATTAGGTAGCGTGGGAGTTTTCTTGGTGGTGATACTCCTGCTTGTCATTATTCTGCTGATAGCCAAGAAATATCTTAGTCCAAGCGGAAAGGTGACCATTACCATCAACGACGACAAGGTTTTGGAGGTGCCACAAGGTGACAGCGTGATGACAACTCTCAACGCCAACGGCATATTCCTGCCATCAGCATGTGGCGGCAAGGCCAGTTGCGGACAATGCAAATGCCAAATATTGGAGGGTGGCGGCGAAATTCTCGACTCAGAAAAGCCTCACTTCACACGCAAGCAAATCAAACAAAACTGGCGGTTGGGATGCCAAGCCAAGGTGAAAGGCAACTTGAAAATAAAGATAGACGAGGCCATTCTCGGTGCCAAGGAATGGGAGTGCGAGGTCATTTCAAACAAAAACGTGTCTTCGTTCATCAAAGAATTTAAAGTGGCGCTGCCCCCCGGAGAGCACATGGACTTCATCCCGGGGTCTTACGCACAAATCAAAATTCCGGCTTACGACTGCATAGACTATGACAAGGACTTCGACAAAGACCTTATTGGCGAGGACTATATAGGGGCTTGGAAGAAATTTAACCTGCTCTCATTAAAAGCGTCTAATCCTGAGCCTACCGTGCGCGCCTACTCCATGGCCAACTATCCAGCCGAAGGAGACATTATAACGCTGACCGTTAGAATAGCGTCAACACCGTTCTTGCCACGTCCGCAGATAGGTTTTCAAAATGTACCCACGGGCATTGGTTCGTCTTATATCTTCAGTCTGAAACCGGGCGACAAAGTGATGATGAGCGGTCCGTTTGGTGATTTCCACCCTCATTTCAACTCCAAGAGAGAGATGATATGGATTGGCGGTGGCGCGGGCATGGCGCCATTGCGCTCGCAAATCATGCACATGACCAAGACTTTGCACACCACGGATAGGGAGATGCACTTCTTCTATGGCGCACGTGCCTTGGTGGAGGCATTCTTCTTGGAAGATTTCTGGGAGCTGGAAAAGGAGTTCCCCAATTTCCATTTCCACCTGTCGCTTGACCGTCCAGACCCGAAAGCTGACGAGGCTGGCGTGAAATATTACGCCGGATTTGCCGTAAACTGTGTGCGCGACACCTATTTGAAAGACCATGAGGCTCCCGAAGACTGTGAGTATTACCTCTGCGGGCCACCCATGCTCATCAAGACGGTGACCACTTACTTAGACTCTTTAGGCGTGGAAAAAGAGAGTATCATGTTTGACGACTTCGGATAAACAAAATACAATACCCACATTTATCATGAAACAAGCCCGACCCGCAGCCTATATGGCGCACGGTCGGGCTTGTTTCATAAGATTGTGACAAATGTGCAAGCATGGGGTATCACCATGCGTGGGTTGTTGACAGGACAATTAAAGTAACTTCTTTTTATGTGCATTCATTTCACGACAAGCCATCTCCCAAACCATTTCAATGACAAAACATAGTGACAGGGAAATGGCGCCCTGCCATATAGGGATAACGAAAAGCTCCTGAAATACCTCATGTCAAGAGGAGTTTCAGGAGCTTCAAATATGTCATAGACTTTCATCGACTGGTCTCTCAAGTTCGCGCTTTACCTTGGGCATGCGCCTCTTGTTTCTTAACCACGCAGCCTTGCGCATCTCGTAGTCTTGCCGATGCCTCTCAAGAAAATTGTCTGCCATCACTTTATCCTGCTATAAATGACATCAACCTTGATCGGGCTGTTATGGCTTGTTCCCTTGACCAATCTCGTACTGGTTAACGACATGTCGTTGCTCACCTTGGTAATAACGGTTTGTGGCTTATTGTTATAGGCCGACGTGGTGGTCGTGGTGGACAATGAAATAGGCACGAGCGCGACCTTGTTCCAATTGGCCGACCTATCCTTGGAATGATACATCGCCGAGATTAGGCCAGCAATGTTATGGAACGTGTAACTATTGTTGGCGGAAGCTCCACCTCCCACGTTCTTATACGAAGCTATATAGGTGACCTTATTATCGTGCAACGTATTTTTCTCGAAAAACGAGCGCAGAGCATTGACAGGCACCATCAGCACGTTTTGGGGTATAGCGAAATCGTATTTTGATCCAAACTTGTTATTCATACGCGATACAATAACCTTGGCAGAAACGATGGAATCTTGCTCATGGCCTTTCATAATCTCCTCAACAGGAAGCGTAAGTTCCGTGAAAACGCCTGAGGGCGATTTGAGATACGTGCAACTTGGGTCTGCGACCAATTCGTCGATGGTGGCCTTGTCGTTTGTGATCGTTGTCGATTGCAGCACCTCCTCGGTACCCCAAAATATCGTCACACGGTTGTAGACTGTATCCTTGTAATGCGTAACAGCGTTGCCATTCGTTTTTACGACGTATGGCTTTTTTATCATATACTTATAGTAAATATTGAGTTGAGACGACGTGACCGTAGCCATATTGCCCAATCCACTCTTCATCTTGAAGAAGAAACCGGGAACCACATGGTTCCTGAAAGTGTAGGAGTTTTTGAAATATTCGGGGTGATCGTAATAGCTTTGCAGCACATAAGAGCCATAGTTGTTAAACCTCTTGCCATCCTTGGATGTGTAAGCCCCATTCAGCGATACGGTGATAAAGGGAAGATATGCGTTAGAGTCGCGTTTGGATTGAGGAATATTGTAGTCGGTTAAATTGTACACTTTATCCTGCCGAATACCGTCCTTTCGAACAAATCCCTCTTTTATCGGGTCGAAATTACTATAGTAAAGTCGGTTCTCATTCATCGTTTGTCCCATCTCATAGGCCGTGAGCTTCATGCTTTGTCTCTTGTCGCCATAGTAATTGTTGTATATCAGCCTAATCTCACACGAGTCTACCTTGATAGTTCCTTTTTTCCCCAGCACCTCTTTGCCGTTGGCATCATAGGTGATAAGACTGTCTATCGGAGGTATCGCGTTGTTGTTGATATAATTGAATTGCGTCATGAAGTCGCCCGTGATATAGGCCCCTGTTTCTGGATCGCGAACCTTGCCCAAATATCCCGTTACGTTCCGGGAAAGAACAGAGTCTGTCTTTACCGAGTTACTTGCAATATCAAACGATGCCGTCTCTATCGAAACGCTCTTGTTTCCCTCTATCAAAGAAGAACCGATACTGTCCGTAGAATCATCGCAAGCTGTGAAAAAAGCACAAACAAGCGCAATTCCCGCTATAAACTTCGTGTTCATGTATATGAAGTGTATTGAATTGTTATACTTATAAATAAGGTATAAAGGCTATCTTACAAGAGTTTATCGTAGAATGCATTGTAGGCCGACGCGTAGTCTTCTCCGGGATAATCCAAGAATGGCAGTTTCTTTTCCTTGGCATAATTCATAAGATTGAGATTTACGTCTTGGCCAGCCTCTATGACGGCGTCACTGTAATCGATCGCCATTTTGCCCAATTCCATGAAATCAAATTTTTCTGAATAAGGTTCAAGCAGGTCTAATTTAACATCCCTAAATTCCACACAGCGTTTGAAATTATCGCCCAATGAGGTTTTAAGCTGATTGTGAAAGAGCGAGGTGACCACCTTGGTATTTGCAAAAGAAGGGTCTTCATGGTATGCCTTTTTGATATAAAGTGGCACCACGGCGGCCATCCAGCCTTGGCATTGGACGATATCTGGCGTCCACCTCAACTTCTTGACCGTTTCCAGCACACCACGCGCGAAGAAGATGGCGCGCTCCCCATTGTCGGGATATTCGGCACCGGACTCGTCCTCTGTCATAGCTTGACGCTTGATGAAATAATCTTCATTGTCAATAAAATATACTTGAAGTCGAGAAACAGGAATACTTGCCACTTTGATGATCAATGGGTGATCGGTGTCATCAATGATAAGATTCATGCCAGAAAGCCGGATTACTTCGTGCAGTTGTCCGCGACGCTCATTAATCGATCCCCATTTGGGCATGAACGTACGAATTTCCAATCCCTTTTCTTGCATTTTCTCAGGAAGCTCCTTTCCCATTATCGACAATTCAGACTCTGGAACGTATGGAGTGATCTCCTGATTGATGAACAAAACCCTTTTTTTAGCCATTTGTGTATTTATCCTAAGTTAATATACTGTTTGCAAAGGTACAAAATATAATTGAAGATACACTTGATTTTGCATGATTTCACACTAAACCGAGTGTTTTACTCTTCTTTACAACGCCGAAAAAAGGCTTGGGCGCCAGGTCTTGCAAAATATGTCAAGACCTTCTGCCCAAGCCTTTTCTTGGTTTCTACAATAGCTTCGAAAATTGTCAGCTACGTGATTATTCCACAACGACAAGCGCGTCGTCTTCCATCACGCTCTGCCCCACTTTCACACAAATGGCGGTGACCTTGCCGTCTTTTTCCGATTCGATGTTATTTGCCATCTTCATGGCCTCAAGCACCAGCAGCGCGTCGCCCGCGTGAACCTCATCGCCCACTTTAACGTTGATGGCGGTTATGGTGCCTGGCAAAGGCGCTTTCACGGCGTTGGCAGTGTCAACATTTGCCGTAGAGCTGGTGTCGGCGTCCGCATTGGACTCTTCCGCTACGGGTTTGCCCAATTCCACCTTTTTCTTTTCGGGCTCAGCGGGTTTTTCAATTCCCACCTCATAAGCCTCGCCATTGACCGTTACATTGGCCAAGCAGGTCTCTTCGTTAATGTCACCAATCTCGACCGTGTATTCCTTTCCGTCGATAGTATATTTAAATGCTTTCATATTCTTTTATGGTTTTGAGGTGAATGATAGAAATTTGGCGTTCCACATCGTCTGCTTTGGCTTGATGGTAATGACACCGGGCTCTCTGTCATGCACATTGTTTCCCTGATACTCATAGAGTGCCATGGCTATGGCAGCATAGATATTTTTATCCATAATCATTATTTCTTTATGATAGTATTCCCACATTCCTTACATAGGCATGCAACCATGCTTCTTGTTAGGCAGGCTCTGTCGCTTGTTGGCCAACTGCGCCAAAGCGCGGCAGATACGGAAACGTGTGTTGCGAGGCTCTATCACGTCGTCTATATAGCCAAACTGGGCCGCTTGGTACGGATTGGCAAAAGTCTCCGTGTATTCGTCCTCTTTTTCCGCAAGAAAAGCTTTCACGTCACCACCTTCTTCCTTAATTTTCTTGGCTTCCTTGCCATTCAGCACCGCCACGGCGCCAGAGGCGCCCATCACGGCAATTTCAGCCGTTGGCCAAGCGAAATTCAAGTCGGCGCGGAGTTGCTTACACCCCATCACTATGTGCGAGCCACCATAGCTCTTGCGCAAGTTGATGGTGATCTTGGGAACAGTGGCTTCACCGTAAGCGAAAAGCAATTGGGCGCCGTGAAGGATCACGGCGTTGTATTCCTGTCCCGTCCCAGGCAAGAAACCGGGCACGTCAACAAGGCTCACGATGGGGATGTTAAAGGCATCGCAAAAACGCACGAAGCGAGCGCCTTTCCTACTTGCGTTCACGTCAAGCACACCCGCGTAAGCCGAAGGCTGGTTAGCCACGATACCCACACTTTGGCCATTAAAACGAGCGAAGCCAATAATGATATTCTTGGCGAACTTAGGCTGAACCTCAAAAAACTCACCATTGTCCGTCAATGCCGTTATCACCTTGTACATATCATATGCCTTGTTGGGGTCGTCAGGCAAAATATCGTTGAGCAAGTCTTCCTTGCGGTCTATGGGATCGGTGCACTCTACACGCGGAGCCTCTTCCATGTTGTTGGACGGAATATAGCTCAACAGCATCTTGAGCATTTCCATGGCCTCCTCCTCGGTCTTGGCCGTGAAGCTCGTAACACCACTCTTGGTGGCGTGCACGCTGGCACCGCCGAGGTGCTCGGAGTCTATTTCTTCGCCCGTTACGGTTTTCACCACTTTCGGGCCAGTGAGAAACATGTAGCTGGTACCCTCCAACATCATGACAAAATCGGTGAGCGCCGGTGAGTAAACCGCACCGCCGGCACAAGGACCAAGGATGGCGCTAATCTGCGGAATGACACCCGAGGCTAATATATTGCGCTCAAATATCTCGCCATATCCAGCCAAAGCGGATATTCCCTCTTGGATTCGCGCTCCTCCGGAGTCGTTCATACAGATCATGGGCGCACCGTTTTGCATAGCCATGTCCATCACCTTGCAAATTTTCTGCGCCATCGTCTCAGACAGCGAGCCGCCATTGACCGTAAAGTCTTGCGCATACAGATAAACCAACCGACCATCAATGGTGGCAGAACCGGTCACGACACCATCGCCGAGAAACTGCTTCTTTTCCATGCCAAAGTTGTGACAGCGATGAAGTTTGAACATGTCATACTCCTCAAAACTTCCTTTATCCACGAGCATCTCAATGCGTTCGCGGGCTGTATATTTGCCACGTGCATGCTGTTTCTCGATGGCTTTCTCGCCACCACCGAGACGAGCTTTCTCGCGTTTGGCTACAAGCTCTTTAATTTTTTCAGTTTGCTTACTCATAATATGTCTTGTTGTTGCTTTAATTACAGATAGATTGCAAAAGTACGAATAAAATTCGACATACCTTGTTTTGTGATTTAAAATAATGTTATTACACGCCATACCACGTCATCCACCCAATCTCAATTTACATTTTTTAAGCAGCCCACGAATGACCATGGCAGGCTTTACAGACAACGTTTCTTGCCATGCCAAATGCCACACATCGGCACTCTTATTTAAAAAACGAGAGGTAGATGTATGCCATGACAGCCACGACCAGTAAGATAATAATCGCGCGTACAAGGCAGCTCGATATTTTCTTAATGATGATGAGCCCCACCACGATGGCCACCAAGACAAACACGTAATATGAGAAATTAGAATTGATAAGGCTAAAAATTATTATTTGAACAATTGCTTGAACACTTGTGGTATCTTTGTTTCAAACTCCATGGGCTTGTGCGTCACGGGATGATAGAAGCATAACACATAGGCATGCAGGCACAACCGTTTGATAGGGTCGTCACCATTGCCATATTTTATATCGCCACACACCGGATGTCCCATGTCTGCTGCATGGACGCGTATTTGGTTTTTCCGGCCTGTTTCCAACTTGAACTCCACAAGCGAGTGCCATGGAGAACGGTCGAGCGTGTAAAAATGGGTTACGGCATATTTGCCACCGTTGTCCACATCACTACTGTAGGTGACGTAGGCACGGTTGTCTTTCAACCAGTTGGCAATGGTGCCTTGATCGTCTTCCATCACTCCAGACAACACCGCCACGTAGCGACGGTCATACACGTTGTTGTGCCAGTCGGACTCAAGCGTCAACGCGGTGCGCTTGTCTTTGGCATAAATCATCAGTCCGCTGGTGTCTCGGTCAAGGCGATGCACCACATGCGCCCGACAATGCTGCTTGGTATGGTCAAAATACTCATCAAGCACGCTTTTCACATTCAGCGTGCCATGACCAGCCGCCATAGACAGTATGCCAACATTTTTTTCAACCACCACCAAGTAATCGTCCTCGTACACCATCTTCACATAGCGACTTTTCAACGTCAAATTACGCTTGGTCTTGCTCACGCTCACTTTCATGCCCGGTGTCAAGGGATAGTCAAATTGGGTCACTACCTTTCTGTTCACCTTTACACCTTGCCCTTGCAACGTGGCCTTAACTTTTGAACGACTCTCGCCCAAGTGTGCCAGCAGCCAGTCTAACAGTGGCGCTTCTTCTTCCACCGTGTAATAGTCAAAACGCCCCTGCGACTCTATTGCCGTTTGTCGCGTGTTGCTTTTCTGTTTTTTGCTCATACCGCTACATTTCCATTCTATTCCTTACGTTTCCAGATGGACACTATCTTGCGACGTATGGCCACCATGTTGAACACGCTTACCACGCCAAAAAGCGACAACCCCAACAACATCGCGGGCATCAAGGAGCCTCCGTCGGCATCAGGGAAGAGCGTGCCAATGATGCCCATATAGTAATGGCGCGCCACTATCACCACCACCCACGCCAACAGAAGCACCGACACATTTAGCAAAATGGTCAGCCATTGATAAGGTTTTGCCACCCTTACGGGACTGTAACCTATTAACAAAAGATTCTCCAATTTGGTTGTATTCTTCTGCACAAGCAAGTATATACTTAACATGAGTATATAGAAACTGAGTGTCGATATAACAAGCCCCACAACCATCACCGTGACCATCATCAGTCGCAATAGATAAGTGGTTTTCTCAGCTTCGAGCTGTCCATTTTCCACCTCGTAGCCCTTTCGGTCTATATATTTGGTCACCTTTTCCGAGCCAGCGTCCACCGCATCCACCACCACGCGAGTGGTTTCGGTTTGCTGTCCGGGCGCAAATCGGGCGTTGCTCCAATCCATAAAGGATTGCGGCACGAGTATGGCGCTAAGCCTGTTGGAAAAACCGATGACTCGTCCCTTGAACATCTCCTTATGCCCATTGCCTCGCACGAAAATCCTCAAGTCTATCATACCGACAAGGCCATCGCTTATTTTGGGCAGTCTCCGGCTTTGCGCGAACCCGAAATTATACATGGCGATATAGCTTCGAGGCAATATAATGGGCACCTCCCGATCACCAGCGCTGAAATGCCAATCTTTGGAGGCCGCGTCAACAAACGCATCTGGTATGCTCTCCAAGAACAATTCGGTATTCAGCACCTCGGTTCCAGCCACGCCCATTCGTCCGTCCACCTTGTAAGCCGATGTCGTGAAGCGTCCCATTCTCTTGACAAACGGCTGTCGCTGCAGCTCTTCCATCTCGCTGTTGTCAAATGCATTGCTACGCCCAGAGATGGTGCTGCCGGTACCGACAGCCTTGCTCAAGATGAGATAATCAGTTTTCATAAATGAGTCGGCACCCGTCAATACTGGCACGACATCGAAGTAAATCTGGCAACCTAACAGCACGATGCACATGCCCACAAGGTTGGCTACGGCAAATCCTACAAACTGAGGCACGCTAATGTGCTGCCTCAACAATTTCCAAACCAAACTCATAGCTCGAATGTTTTATCGTAGTTCAAAGGCAAATTGCGGCCAATGCTCGTCACGATGACACCGGCACCCTGCGCCATGGTCTCCTCCATCATGATGTCGGCCATTATCTTTGCGTTGTCATCATCAAGGTGGGAGATAGGCTCATCAGCCAGAATGAAGTCAAATGGCTGCACCAACGTCCGCATGAAAGCTACCCGCTGCTGCTGCCCGAACGACATGAGCCCTACCTTGACATCCATTTTGTCGGCTATGCCCATGCGCTCAAACCATGTGGCGATTTGGGTGGCTGTCTTGAAATGGGTCAACGCATTCTTGATCAGCACGTTTTCCATGGCAGTCAACTCGGGAAAAAGGCGCAACTCCTGAAAAAGCATGCTCACGTGTTTTTGGCGCAAATTCACCCACTCGCCCACTCTCATCGTTTGGGCGTCTCGGCCATCAAAAGCCAAATGCCCACTATAGTCACGGCGATAGCCCAGTATATAACTACAAAAAGTGCTTTTCCCTTTTCCAGAGTTGGCTTCTATAAGGTATCTGGCTCCTTTCTCAAACTTAATGTCGCTCTGCCACACCTGCGAGCGCAAATCTGTGCGTCGAGCGAAAACATCGGGCAGTACCGATGACAAACTGATCGTGTTCATTGTTCTATTTCAAAGTGTAAACGATGGTGTTGACCGTTCCAAACATGGGTTTGAGCATAGCCTTCACCGCCTCGGCCTTATCGGCGTGCAGTGCGTTAAAATTGACAATCAGCACCATCTTCTCACCTTTTATCTTATCTCTCAACGTTTTGTCGATAGGGTTTGCCGATGGTTTCACGCTGGCCAAAGCTGCCGCCTTGTTAGCGCCACTCATGTATTGCCAATCATCGGTCACCCCAAAATAGTAGGATGTGTGGCCACCTATATAATAATAGCAGTCGCGCCCCCAGTCTCCGATATGTCCACCGGCCGGCACGCTACGTTTCCAATAATCCACATCGGCCAACCAATCAGCGTGTTTGAGCTTGGCCGCCATCGTCATACTGAAATCATTGGTTCCCGCCACGGGGGTTATCAAGGCCATGTCTCCATCCACGCTCTTGATGATATTGTCCATGTCTATAGCCGTATTGATACCCGAGAGCATAGCCTTCAAGCCACTGTTGTGCCGCATGAGCTGTATAAAACGCGAGCCGTCCACGTTAACAAACAGGCCATATGCGGCACTGTCAGCCATTGTGGCGGCATAGCGTCCCTCTATTGGACGGTACACCTCGGCGGCCTTCTTAAGCGCTTGGTTTATCTTTGGGATGAAAGAAAACGTCTCGCCGTCTATCAGCAGGCTGCCCTTCTCCACCCTCATCTCGGCGGCAATCATCACTTGCGAATCGTCTGCGTCGCGTGGCGCGCCCAAAGTGAATGGTGTCACCAACTGCTCGGGCAACGCGTCGGCACTGCACACCAAGGACATCGGTGCCTTGATAGAGTCTAATTTGGCAAACATCGGCGTGCCCACGATACCTGTTTCCTCGTCCGCCGACAAATACCTTACCATCATGGTCGTCAACTTATCTTCTTCGGCGGGCAACGCCGGACCCATGAGCAGCAACGCCTTGTCAGACCTGCCTGCTATCCAATGGTTCGGCAGTGCCGTGAAGTCGAAATCTTTTTTGTGAGCTAACGCTTGACCTATCTTGCCGAGCGTCGTGTCCAAACGGTCTCGGTTTGTCACCTTGGCGCACAATCCCAAATTGCCTTGCGCATCCTCAAAGAAGTACACCCGCGCCGAGAGGTCTATCCCGGTCTTGTCCAAATCAGACACATGCAGCAACGTCTTCAACACGAGCTGATTGCCCGTACCACTCACTTTCACTGGGTCTATTCCCATGATAAGTTTACTCTCGGCTGGCACAGCGTTAAGATAATCGGTGTCCGAGCACGATGCGAGCGCCGTCATGAGCAGCGCCATCAAACCATAAAATATTTTTTTCATCACAATCTTTTTGATAGTTGAGCCATCGTCACCGCCATCAGTCCGGCCGTCTCGGTGCGCAACCTGCTATTGCCAAGCGTCACACTCTCATAGCCGTGGGCCATGGCCAGCCTCACCTCGTCCAAAGAAAAATCGCCCTCTGGTCCCACGAGCACCGTCACCTCGTCATGCGGTGGCATAGCGCGCAACGTGTCATAGAGATCCACCTTGGGCACCTCCTCATAGCAATGGCAGATAAATTTGCGACCGGTGCGTGGGGTCTGCACAAAATGTGCAAACGGCGTGAGACCCGTTAATGTGGGTTTCCACCCTTGCCTGCTCTGCTTAGTAGCGGCTATCACAATCCTGTCAAGCCGATCAACACGAGCGCTCTTGCGCTCCGAGAAACGGCAGAGCAGCAACGTAGCCTCGTCAAAACCGATCTCAGTGGCTTTCTCCAAAAGCCATTCCATGCGCTCCATCATCTTGGTGGGGGCTATGGCCAAATGTATACGTCCTTGCCATCTTTTCTGTTGCGGCAGCGCGCGCACAATGCGATAGAAGCAATGCTTGGCAGAGGCGAGTGTCAGCTCCGCGTCATAAAAGGTGCCCTGCCCATCCATCAGGTATAGTTCGTCGCCTGCCTGCAACCGCAACACACGCACGGCATGCTTGGCTTCCTCCTCGGGCAATTCGTCACCGCTTGCCGCTTGGGGCACATAAAAAAAACGCGTTTCTTTCATTCCTTGCCATTTTGGGCCTCGACGCTGCCAACATCACCGCGCGATACCTTCTTGCGCCGGTTCATTTCGTCTCTGAGATCCGACGCCATCTCATAGTTCTCGTTCTTAATGGCCTTGTCCAACGCACTTTGCAACATCTCGTCGCTTATGGTATTTACGGGTAGCGACACACCGCTCGCGCCATCGTCGTAGACGGTACTTTGGCGCATAAACAGTTCCTCCGCCATCATCACGGGTATGTCACCACGTGTCACAAACGACAATAACACACCATCAGCAGCCATGATGGGCACCTCATCGAGTGTATCTTCATTGCTCAACACGGCCTGATATTTGCCCTTACGCAGGCGATCTATGTGTACTTCCAAACGCAATTCGGTCTGCCATTGCACCACGTTGGTCAACACCTCGGGCAACAGCTTGTCCACCGTGGGCGTGCGCTTTATACGCATGGCAAACGCTTGCAACGTACGCTCGTCGCACGGCAAGACCACCTGTCGCATCTCGGCAGAGTCGGTAAGTACCAACAATCCTATGTTTTTGGCGCCTACTATCTCCGAGACGCTCTTGAATATGAGTCTTACTCTTTTTATCATCAAATATTTCCTTCGTTTATTTTGAGAGATAAGGGGGGCAAGAAACGTGCGCAAGAGTGATGGGGCATTCGCGCGGTCACATATCATTTTTGTTGCCATATCGCTCAGACCCATGCGACTCTTATTTCTATTTTTGTGCGTTCACGCTACTTTTAGGTCTGAAAATGATGGCAAAAGCAACGCCCACCACCAAAGCATACGCCGCGAAGGTGTACCAACAGGTTTGCCACGCCGTCACGCCGTCCACAGTGTTGGCGTTAACCACGGCTTGCGCGGCAAACGAACCGATGGTGGCTCCCAACCCATTGGTCATTAGCATGAACAGACCTTGGGCCGACGAGCGCAGATGTGGGTCAGTGGAACGGTCCACGAATAGCGAGCCAGAAATATTGAAAAAGTCGAAAGCTACACCGTATATTATCATCGATGCCACAAACATCCATACGCCCGACCCGGGATTGCCGGCGCCCAGCAACCCAAAACGCAGCACCCATGCGAACATGGCGATAAGCATGACATTCTTGATGCCATAACGTTTCATAAAGAAAGGTATCATCAAGATGCAAAGCGTCTCGCTCACTTGTGATATGGAATAGAGTATCACCGAGTGCTTCACGCCAAAGGTTTCGGCATATTCAGGTATCTTTGCAAAACTCTCTATGAACGGTGTGGCAAAGCCATTGGTGATTTGCAAGCTCACACCCAAGAGCATGGAAAAGATGAAAAAGATAGCCATGTGCCGGTCTTTGAACAGGCTGAACGCACGCAATCCCAAAGCATCGACCACGGATTTGCGCTCGTCATCACACGACACGGGACAGGCTGGCAGCGTGAACGAGTACAAGAAGAGCACCACGCTCAACACACCGCTCGTGACAAATTGCAGTTCATTGGTCTTGAAACCCATGATATCGACAAACCACATCGTGCAGATGAAACCCACGGTGCCAAGCACCCGAATGGGCGGAAAATCCTTCACGGTGTCAAGCCCGGCTCGAGTCAGGGCGTTATAGGCCACCGAGTTGGTCAGGGCAAGCGTTGGCATGTAGAACGCCACACTCAAGGAGTAAAGTCCAAACAGCGTGCCGAACTGTGCCTCTTGGCCCTGCGCATGGCCGTACCAAGCCGTCATGAGCATGAACGCACCGGCCAAGAGGTGACAATAGCCCAACAGTCGTTGGGCTGGCACCCATCGGTCGGCAATGATACCCATCAAAGCAGGCATAAAGATAGACACGATACCTTGCATGGCAAAAAATGCTCCGATATGCGAAGCCATGCCGATATTGCTCAGATAGATGCCCATGCACGTGAGATAGGCACCCCAAACGGCAAACTCCAAAAAGTTCATCAGCGCCAAGCGCACTTTCAAATTCATATCAATTCGATTTTATGACGGGAAGCTCCCTACAGGCATCCCTCTCCTTGTTTTTTCAATTGCAAAGATAATACTTTTCTCCATAAAAAAACATTTTTGTACATTTTTACGACAGAAATATAAGTGGCTCTCTTATTTCAAGGTATAATAACACCACATTCCCAAGCAATCTTATCTGCTGTTGGCCTATTAGCTGTTATCGTGATATGACAATGGGGATTGTGAGGGAAAAACTTTTTAAAGATAGGCTCTATATGGCTGTCTTATCAGCTTTTCATTTTTTTGAGGAAATATGTAAATAAGCAAAGGAGCGTGGTTCATTACGCGACCAATCGCTTTTACACTTTGATTTAAAAAATACATACCACATTTCATGCCACCACCATCTGTTTTTCCCAATGCCAATAAAAAAAAATGTAATATTATCAACTTCACACGAGTTATATCGACAATGTTTGGTATTTTTGCATTAATATTATCAAATATACAGACAGACAAAACAGACTAACGGCAGGCCTTTATTATGGATAAGGCAGGCGCAACAACAATGCGATATGAGTGAAATAAAAGCAAAACCTATCGTGGGAGTGGCAGAGCTACTGCCCGAGATGAAATCGTGGATGTGCCATATCCATGCCAACCCAGAGGTGTCCACCCAAGAGCGTAACACCGCTAAATACATAGCGACGCTACTCAGAGAATGGGGATACGAGGTCTGCGAACATGTAGGCAAGAACGACATAGAGGGATTGGTGGCTACCATGCGCCACGGAGATGGCAAAAAAAGCATTGGCATCAGGGCAGACATGGACGCCCTACCAATGACCGAGACAAACGACTTGCCATACAAGAGCAAGCACGACCACGTGTCGCACCTGTGCGGGCACGACGGCCATTCTGCCATGGCCTTAGGCGCCGCCAAATACCTTGCCAAGACCAAGAAGTTCAATGGAACGGTACGTTTCATATTCCAGCCGGCCGAAGAGACCATGCAGGGTGGCCCATCAATGATTGCCGACGGTCTTTTTGAGCGCTTCGACGTGGATCGGGTATACGCCATGCACAACATACCGGGATTGCCAAAGGGAGTGTTTCACTTCCATGAGGGCGAGACCATGTCAGCCGTGGACAATTGGGAGATACGACTTACGGGCAAGGGTGGGCACGGCTCCATGCCCGAGCTGACCATAGACCCCGTGGTGGCTGGCGCGTCATTGGTGATGGCCCTGCAGACCATCGTGTCGCGCAACCTGTCGCCTTGGCAAAACAGCGTGGTGACAATAGGCTCATTTCAAGCCGGAAACTCGGGCAATGTCATACCCAACGAGGCTGTGCTCAAACTCTCCATGCGCAACATGCAGACAGACGCACGCAAGGCAGCGTTGCGGCGCATAAGAGAGATTACGGCCGCCCAAGCCGAATGCTTCGGGTGCGAGTACGACATCAAGGAGGGACAACCGGGCGCCGTGTTGGTGAACACACGAGAAGAAACCCAGTTCGCCGCCAACGTGGCCCGCCAACGATTTGGCGAAGACAGCGTGGTGTACCCATGCAAACCCATGATGAGCAGCGAAGACTTCGCATTCATGTTACAGCATAAACCGGGCAGCTACGTGATGATTGGCAACGGAGACACGCCTATGGTGCACAATCCGGCATATATCTTCGACCAAGACATCCTGGCCGTGGGAGCATCGCTCTGGGTGGCACTCTGTGAGGAATACTTGAAATAACAACTTTAACTTATTCAAAACACAAACTACGATAACACTTGCCACCCTACAGCAACTCTTGCTTAATCATGAAGCAAGCTAAGTAGGACGAGTCTCATATAACACATAACTACACCTTATATAATATAAGACTTCATATCAAACGCCCAGACAAGCGTCATGCTTGTTTGGGCGTCTCGCTCGCGGAAAAACGACCTCGTACCAACAAGAAATGATTTTGCAACAAGGTAAAAATAAATATATGTTAATAAAGAAGATTTTATGGAGCATAAATTTCGTAAATCGACACATTTTATTACCTTTGCAACACATTTCATAAAAATGCTTCACTTTTGAAGCATTCTTCCCATTAAAACAAATTTTACCATACAAACATGTATAGCAAAGAGGAATTATTATCCAAAGGTATCTCTGCATTGGGAGATATTGCCGACAACCTTGGCATTAACTCAAATGATTATAATGATACCGACCAACTAATATACGCCATCCTTGACAAGCAGGCAGAAGACGAGAGCAAAAATCAAACATTGTTATCTGCCAAGCACAAGCGCATGCGTATAGGGCGTAGCGAGCCAGACCGCGTGTACTCGGTGAAAGGAAAGGATGGCGAAAACTTCGACACGAGAAACGGTAAAAACGGGAACACACAGTTGCAACTATTCAAAAACAATACTGTTACAACCACTTCAAAAACAGAGGAAAGCAATCCACAAAAGAAAATTTCAGAATTAGAAGCGCAATTGGCAGCCATGCCAAAACATCGTGGCCCAAAAACGAAACAAGAGCGCAAACTCATCGAAGAAATTGAAGCCCTCAAGGCAAACGATGGCGAGGACAACACCCAAGACACCATCCAGAAAGAAACACAAAATCAAAAGACCGTGAAAAAAGACAACGTTGACGCCATCACAAACGACGAAGAGGCTGTCATCCCAGAAGCCTCGTTTGCCAAAAAAGGCGAGAATGAGGACAACAAGGCCAACGACGAACTGATCGCCAAGTTACAAGCAAAAATCAATTCGCGCAAGGACGACGACACCAACAGCGAGGAATCTGAAAAACCCGATGGCGTTTGGGCTGGAGATCCGGGCGATGGGTCTGACTTCTTGATTGTGACCGACCTGCCCATTGAAGACCAAGGCGAGGTGCCCAATTATGACATGTTCGACAATCCCATCAACTCTTCTGCGCAGCCAGCAACCCCGAGCTATCAGCCAAGCGGCAATACATCGAATGGCAACCAGCAAACATACGACTTCACGGATCTCATCAAAGGCATCGGAGTCTTGGAGATCATGCCAGACGGCTATGGCTTCTTACGCTCCAGCGACTATAACTATTTATCATCGCCCGACGACGTATACGTGGCTGCCCAGCAAATCAAGCACTTCAATTTGAAGACCGGCGACGTGGTGGAATGTCATGTAAGACCACCGCGCGAGGGCGAGAAATATTTTCCATTGACGGGTATTGATAAAATCAACGGGCGCACGCCGGCCGAAATTCGCGACCGTATACCGTTTGAGCACCTCACCCCGCTCTTCCCCGAAGAAAAGTTCACACTCTGCGGAGATCCCAAGACCACCAATCTATCCACACGCATTGTCGACCTCTTCTCACCCATAGGCAAAGGTCAACGCGCCTTGATCGTGGCCCAACCCAAGACCGGTAAGACCATATTGATGAAGAATATCGCCAACGCCATAGCCGCCAACCACCCTGAGGCCTACCTCATGATGCTGCTTATCGATGAGCGCCCGGAAGAGGTCACAGACATGGCGCGCACCGTCAATGCAGAAGTTATAGCCTCTACGTTCGACGAAGCGGCCGAGCGTCACGTCAAAATAGCCGGCATCGTTTTGGAGAAAGCCAAGCGCATGGTAGAGTGCGGGCACGACGTGGTGATATTCCTCGACTCCATAACACGGCTCGCACGCGCCTACAACACGGTGTCGCCAGCCAGCGGCAAGGTGCTCACTGGTGGCGTGGACGCCAATGCTTTGCAGAAGCCCAAGCGCTTTTTCGGCGCCGCCCGAAACATTGAGGGAGGAGGTTCGCTCACCATTGTCGCCACTGCTCTCATAGACACCGGCAGCAAAATGGACGAGGTGATATTCGAAGAGTTTAAGGGTACGGGCAACATGGAACTGCAATTGGATCGCTCTTTGAGCAACAAACGCATATTCCCATCTGTCAACCTCATAGCCTCGAGCACTCGTCGAGACGACCTTTTGCACGACAAAACCACCCTTGACCGCATGTGGATCTTGCGCAAGTACATCGCCGACATGAACCCATTGGAAGCCATGAACGCCATCCATGATCGCATGGAGAAGACACGAGACAACTCGGAGTTCCTCCTCTCCATGAATGGGTAGCCACCACCCACGCCGCTTAGCCAATAGTCTGACGGCCCTACACCCCTCAAATCCATATTCCCATGTATAGATTGAAACTTTTTTTGTGTTGCCTATTCTGCATCTGCGCCACCCTCTATGGGCAAGCGCAGACAAAGTGGAACAACCAATACCAAATATATTTCGACCAATACAAAGACATGGCTATCGAGCAGATGTTGCGCCACCGCATACCCGCCAGCATCACATTGGCACAAGGCGTGTTTGAGAGCGCGGCGGGCACGAGCCTCCTGGCCACACGGGGCAACAACCATTTCGGCATTAAATGTCATGGGTGGACAGGGCGAAGCATGACCTACGATGACGACGAAATTGGAGAATGTTTCCGCGTTTACGACAATCCCAAGCAGAGCTACGAAGACCATAGCGCCTTTCTCACACGGAGCAAAAGATACGCTCGTCTCTTCTCGCTCGACCTCACGGACTACAAAGGATGGGCGCACGGACTGAAAGCATGCGGCTACGCCACCAACCCACGTTACGCATACAAGCTCATCGAGATTATTGAGCTGTACAAATTGTACCTTTACGACAACGCCACCACTTACGATCACTTCATGGCTGAGCGCTCGGGAGTGGCCCAACCCGTGGACCAGAGCCATCGCTTGCACCCCATACGCATCTTCAACAAGAATTATTATATGATGGCCCGCGAGGGCGACACTTTCAAAGCCATTGGCAAAGAGATCGAACTGTCGGGCCGTAAAATCGCCAAATACAATGAGCGCAACTACCACGACGTGCTTCAAGCCGGCGAGATTGTGTACCTCAAAAAGAAACGCAAACATGCGCCCAAAGCATTCAAAAACAAGCCACATATCGTGCAACCGGGCGAAAGCATGTATTCCATAGCCCAACATTACGGCATAAGGCTGAAGAGTCTTTATAAAATGAACAAACTGCCGCCTGATTATCAAATTGAAGTGGGACGACAGTTGCGCGTGTACTAAATAACGAGCAAGAATGACACCACTATGAAAAAAACATTTTTGTCGCTCCTCGCGGCGCTTGTCACAAGCGCCACCGCCCAAGCGCAGGCTTTCGACGATTATTTCGAAGACCGTACGCTTCGCGTTGATTATATCTTCTCAGGCAGCCACGCCGACCAGCAGATTGCCGTGGACGAGCTGTTGGTTTCGCCCCATTGGTATGGCAAACGCCACCGATTGGCCGACACGCCCGTAGAGGGCAACGGACAAATCATTGTGCGCGACCATCGCTCACAGCGTGTAATCTACCGCAACGCTTTTTCCACGCTGTTCCAAGAGTGGCAACAAGAGCCCAAGGCCCTGCACGCGCGCCGAGCGTTCGAGAATGTCTTTTTGGTGCCCATGCCCAAAGACACCGTGGACATCACCGTACAACTGCGAGACAACCGCCGCCAAGTGTGCGCCTCACAAACACACCAAGTGGTGCCCACCGACATCCTCATTCGCCCCATCGGCGAGCGCGACATCACACCGTTCGAGACGCTCCAGACAGCCGCCGACACTACCCGCTGCATCCATTTAGCATTCTTGGCAGAGGGGTACAGGGCCGAGGAGATGCCCATCTTTATACAAGACGCCAAAAAGGCAATGGAAGCCATCTTCGCACACGAGCCTTTCAAGACCGCTCGCGGAGCTTTCAACGTGGTAGCCGTCAAGGCCGTCTCCGCCCAAAGCGGCGCCAGCGAGCCGGGCAAGAAACTGTGGAAGAACACCGCCCTTGGCTCACATTGGTACACCAACTACAGCGAACGCTACCTCACCACGTCGCATTTGAAAACCATGCACCACCTGCTGGCCGGCATCCCCTATGAGCATATTCTCGTCTTGGTCAACTCAGCGCGTTATGGCGGTGGTGGCATACTCAACTCATACGTGCTCTCCACCACGCACAATAGATGGTCGGAGCCGGTCGTGGTGCACGAGTTCGGGCACAGCTTCGCCGGTCTTGCTGACGAATACGCTTACGAAGGCGATGAGATAGACATGTATCCTTTGGACGTGGAGCCGTGGGAACAAAACATCACCACCAAGGCAAACTTCAGCGGCAAATGGCAAGACCTCATCGGCCACGACCCCAAGGCGGGCTTCTTCGAGGGCGCGGGCTACAAGCTAAAAGGCGTTTACCGCGCTTATGACGATTGCCGAATGCGCACCAACGAGAACCCTGAGTTTTGTCCAGCCTGCCAAAAGGCCATCCGCGCGCTCATCGATTTTTACGTGAAATAATCGCCCATGCGCCGTCACGCCCCAATCTTTCGCCTTACACTTTGGCTTGTAGCGGTGGCGACAATGGCGCTGGCACCGTGCGCGAAAGCCAGCGCGCAAGTGTCAGACAGCGACCGTCTGGGCATGGCCTTGGATTATTTTCAGAGTGGCAAATATCACGAGGCGCGCCTACTGCTGCAAAAACTCAACGCCCGTTACCGCTTGAACCCACGCTTCAAGGCATATCTCGGCGTGTGTTGCTATTACGAGTGGGATTACAAACAAGCCACTACCCTTTTAGATTCTGTCATCCCACAATTATCAGCATTCGCCCCACAAGAGCGATCCGTCTATTATTTCGCCAACGCCGAGAGCCATTTTTTCTTGGAGCAATACAACGAAGCCCTGCCTCTTTACCAAACAATGCTCAGTCTTTGCAAGCCAAACGAGATGCCCGACGCCTTTTATCGCATTGGCTTCATCCATACGTATCGACATGAATGGATAGCCGCCCTCGACAATCTGCAAAGTGCCTTGGTTTATTATCGGCGGCATCGACCCGAAGAGCAAGCCCGCATAGCGCAAATAAGAAACATGATAAAGGGATGCTGCGATAAAATAAAACAAGGTCAGTGACCTGTGAAGGTCGTTTTTCATCATCTTCTACACCGTTGCCCTAAGAAGAGATAGAAGATGTGTAACACATTATTTTTATTACTTCCGAATGTGTCATTTACCTTATTTTTAGTAACTTTGCAACATGATATTTTATTTCTCGGGTACGGGCAATACCTTGTGGGCCGCCAAACAATTGGCCGAAGCCACCAACGAGCAGCTCATATTTATCCCAGATCATCTTGACAACGCCCACGCTTACCAGTTGAAAACCGGCGAGCGAGTGGGATTTTGCTTTCCCGTGCACGGATGGAGACCGCCCAAAATTGTGCGCCAGTTCATTGGCAATATCACGCTCAAAGCCGACGGCCATTATGTCTACGCGCTCTGCACGGCGGGCAACACCATTGGTGAGACCATCGACATCCTGACCCAAGATCTTGAGAAGCGTGGCCTAACACTTTCTGCCGCCTTCTCCATCGTCATGCCCGAGACTTACGTCGGCGTGCCTTTCATGGACGTTGACAATGCCAAGGACGAGCGTCGCAAACTCGAAGCGGCCGACCGTCAGCTTGACACAGCCACGCGCGCCATCGTCAACAGGCAGGAAAACAAGCAACCGTTGCACATTGGCAGGTGGCCCATGATCAACTCAAGACTAATCGGGGGCGTATTCGTGAAATATCTTGTCACCGACAAACCGTTTCACGTGGTGCAAGACCGATGCCTCAAATGTGGCACGTGCGCCAAGGTTTGCCCCGTCAACGACATCGCGGCCGAGCCGAGCCATACGCCCACATGGCTGCACAACGGAATGTGCCTCACCTGCTTCACATGCTATCACCACTGCCCCACGCACGCCATTGAGTTCGGTCGCCAGACACGACGAAAGGGACAATATTTCTTCAATCATCGACGGCATAAAGAGAATGACATGGCCTGACCATCAGCATATATCCCCAAACATCATGAAAAAATCACTACTTATACTCCTTGTCGTAATCTTTGACACGCTATGCGCACACGCGCATAAGGCATGGCCCTACCCCATGACCTTCGTGCAGAGCAATGGAACCACCATCACCGTGCAACTCCACGGCGACGACACTTTCTCGTGGTACACCGACATGAATGGCAACATCCTCGAACGCCACGGCAACGACTTCAAAAAACTGAGCGTAGACCCCACCACTTACTTAACCCGCGCACGCCAAGCCACTCGCACGCGAGCCATGCGCCGCGAGCCAATAGCAACATCCACGGCGATATTCCCACACACGGGTTCGCCCAAAGTGTTAGTCATATTGGCCGAATACCAGGACAAGAAGTTTGCCTTGAAAAACCCACGAGCATCGTTCGAGCAATATTTCAACGCCACAGATGGCCATCCACGAAACTTGGGCAATGGCGAAAACCGCAACTATGGCAGCGTGAGACAGTATTTCATGGCACAGAGCAATGGCAGGTTCTGCCCACAATTTGACATTCAAGGGCCCATCACCTTGCCTGAGAAGATGGCCTATTACGGTGGGACGGACCCTAACGGGCGAGGCGAGCGGCACACCCAGCTACTCAAAGACGCCTGCGCGGCCGTGGACCAATCGGTGGATTTCGCGCCATACGACCAAGACAACGATGGCAACATCGATCTTGTATACGTGGTCTACGCTGGCCAAGGTCAAAGTTCCGGCGGCGCGGTGGAGACCATGTGGCCCAAACGTTTTTTTGGGTTTAGCGACGTGAAGTTTGACGGCAAAGGGGTAAACCAATGTGGCATCAGCAATGAGCTTTTTGGCCAAAGCACCGATCAAATCAACGGCATCGGCCTCTTCTGCCATGAGTTCTCGCACTGCTTGGGCTTGCCCGACTTCTATCCCACCACACTGGACGATACACACGACAACCAAGGCATGGAAGACTGGGACTTGATGGACGGAGGCGAGTATGTGGGCGGAGGTTTTTGTCCGACAGCCTACACGGCGTGGGAGCGCGAGGCCATGGGCTGGGACCATATACCCACGCTCACCGAAGCAGCGCACGTCAGGTTGGATGGCAGCGTGTCGGGGGGCACCAACGCCGTTAAAGTGGTCAATCCCAACGACGCCAACGAGTACTTCGTGTTGCAGCTTTTCGAGGACAAGGGGTGGAACCAACGCATAGCATGGCATAAAGGCAAAGACAAAGACAATGTGGAGTACGACCCCTCCACCAAGGGGTTATTAATCTACCACGTCAATTACAACGCCACCCTCTTTAGCCTGATGGCCAACAACGTGAACAACGAGGTAGGGAAACCGCGTATGACTGTCGTGCCAGCCGACGGGCGTCTCGTGTCGTCTTACCGCATTGGCAAACAGACCTCGGGCAACACCATCTCTCGCCTCGACTACGCCAAACAAGTGAACGGCGACATCTTTCGGGTGGATGACGAGCACGCCGACTCCACGTTCAGCCAGAGCATGGATTTGCCCAACGCCAAATGGCGCGTGTCCGCCCCAGACATGCCCATCTACAACATCACGTACAAAGACGACTGCGTGTACATAGACTATCTGAAGCATCTCACGCCAGCCGGCATAGCCGAGCGCCATATAGACCCGTCATTAGCCAAGATGATATACACCATTGACGGCCGCCGCATGGGCACGTCGATAGAGGCGCTGCCAAAGGGCGTCTACATACGTGGCGGGAAAAAATTTGTGAAGTAACCATACGGGCACCTTCCAGAAACCGTCCACGGCGGAAAGCAACCACTCAACATTATGAAAAAGCGTGGCTCATTTTGGGGCGTCCTTAGGTTGCCCACACCACAAAATTTAAGACAGCACCTGCTTGCGTTCAAGCACTAATGGCAATGCGATTAGATAGCGATGGCAATGCGATTAGATAGTAATGGCGTGCCGATTAGATAGTAATGGCATGCCGATTAGTGCCTTATCGCAGTGCGTTTAAGGCTTAATTTCATACACATCAGATATGGGCAAGGCCTACGATTTCAATACGGCTGACACTCTCAATACTTTATTGCTCAATTGTATATTTGCATCTGACCAACTGAAAGGGGGTGAGATGTATAATGTTGATTTCGACCATCAGTTCATAGAGACAGAGAAGTATGATGCAAAGCCTACATACAAGAAGTTCCTTGGTTATCGCCCTGGCGTGACGGTTATTGGCGATTTGATAGTCAGTATAGAGAATAGCGATGGTAACACAAATGTTCGTTTCCATCATCCGTAACTTTTACAAGGCCATTATTCAAAGACTTGACGTAAAGAAGTTCGGACTCAATGCAACAAGTCGCATAAAAGCGTTTGTCTTCAGGTTTATC